>OGDN01000093.1_pt1 | contig 158338 bp, 138 predicted proteins | sample 1570271 | NCBI WGS metagenome assembly OGDN01 (sample SAMEA4384481, study PRJEB24528) | human gut metagenome
ATGCCGACGGCTGGCGGTCGCCTGCTGGAATTTGCGCAAGATTATTGACAGTACCTGCTGTAATTGGTCGCCACTTTCAGTTGATGCAGAACCTGAGTCGATTCAGTCATGATGAGCCTTCTTTCGTCGATGGACGCCCGCAGGCGCAGCCGCGACCTCCATCTTAGAAGCCTCAGGCGTCGCCGCGCCAGAAGCAGCCGTCAACCATTACCAACCCGTTGCTGCTTCACCATGGCGCTATTGCGCGAGAAGGTGTCGCTACTTCACCACGGACAGGTTTACGCTGGCCAGAAGGCTGGGAATGCTGCACACGGCCGAGCGGTTCCACTCCTTGGCGCGGTCGGGAAGCTCCTCCCACGGCACCAGGTAGGGGCTGCGCTTGCGCTCCACGTCCTTAGTGGTGCTGTAGCGCCAGCCGGCCTTCTGTCGTTCGCGCAGCCAGCGGCGGTGCTCCAGAATGGCCAGGCATTCCACCTCGCTTGCGGTAAAGGCGGCCACGCAGCGCTCAGGGTAGCAGCTGCCTGCGGGCAGCACCTCGTAGCCGAGTGTCTCCAGCTTGCTGTGAATGCTGCTGATGTAGGCGATGGAGGAGTCGCGCAAATCGGGCGGCAGGCTCGCGAAGGAAGCGTACTCCTGATCGGTCTGCGACGCGATGCGATCGGTGGTGTAGCGCAGAAACGACGTCTGGGCCAGCTCGGTGATGACGTCGGTCTTTCCGGCGTACCCCTGGCTGGCCAGCAAGTCGGGCGAATCGACCAGCAGCGGCCGCGCGCTCGCCGGGCCGTAAAGGGCGCAGACCCAGATGTTCCAGATGAGCTGCTCTTTGCTGATGAGCCATGTGGGCAGGTTGCTGGTGTACCCGTCGGTTTCGAAGCTGGGCTGGCGCTCCCGCTCTTCGCGGATGACGGCGATCAGCTCTGGAACGGAGAACTCGCTCCAAGGGCACGGCTCGCTGGAAAGGTCGCGGTGGTAGGCGTCTAGCGCCTCGTAGCACGACTCGAGGAAGTACTGGCAGACCGCCACTCCGAAGTCGAGCTCGACGAAACGGGCGTGCAGCGCGTCGATGATGGCGCTCATGACGGCGCAGTCGTCCCACCACGCGCCGCTGACCAGCTCGATGCGATTCTGCAGGCACCAGGCGGGCAGAATATCGAACAGGGCGGTGAGGGAGCTTTCTGTCCCCAGGGTCTCGTAGGCGACAGCTTCCGCCTCCATGGTGTCCAGCAGAACGCGAAGCGCCTCGAGGGAGGAGTCGGGCTCACTGCCGGCCGCGGCAATCTGGCCGATGGCGCGCTTGAAGTCGGGCAGGGGGCCTTTTCCCGCGCGATCCCTATTATGGGATCCCCGTCGCCGGTTCAGGGCGAAGGGCGGGCAGAAGCGTTCGAAGGTGGCCACGGCTTCGTCGGGCGACAGCGTGTTCAGCTTGAGGGTGTGCGCCGTCCAAACCGAAAGGGCCTGCAGGCACAGCTGGGCATTTTCTGGCTGGGTACAGGCGTCGAAAACGCGCGATTCATAGGCGGCGCGCCAATAGTTCGCGTTGAAGAGCAGCCGGTCGACCGCTGCCTGGGTTCCTCGGCGAAGGGCGGCGCTGTCGGTTGACTCGCGGGGCGTCTTGCCTCCCGTCGCGCTCGCGTCGTCCTCGTTGAACGTGAACGCAAGGTAGGCGGACAGGGCCACTTTCAGAAGCTCGATGGGCTTGATGTCCTCACGCTTTTGGTGCTCCCGTTCAAGTGCAAGCTTGACGGCGTCAACGGGAAGGGACGCGCGTTGTCTGACTTTCGTCATCGGTTGGCCAATCCCTCCCTTCTTTCCGCGTGTGCCATGGCGCATTCCACATGATAACGTGCCTATCATACCTGCTGTCGCTTTTAGCATTGGGCAATGAAGGGGTTTTCTAGAGCTAAGGAATTGCAAGTCCCTCATGAATATCGCAATGCGCTGCGGGCGTAGGCGAGTAGTTCTTCGAGGGAGAACTCTTCGATATCGTCTTCTCCATAATAGGGATTAAAGAGATAGCAAAGAAGGCGATTTGACCGGTTCGTGGGATGCACGAAAGCAACGGGATTGCCCGTATCGTAAATATCGAAAGAAGCGCTATCGATGTGGTAGGGAATTTGGGTGGCGCTATAGTCTGTGTTTAGGGTAATTTCCATGAGTGGATTTACGATGTCAAGTGTTCCATCGCCCAGGGCAACGGCAAACTCGCATGAATCATCGCTGTCAAAGCATAGCGAGACTTCCACGATAGAAGCATTGAATTCATGCGAAAAGAGGAGTTCTCCCGTCTTTAAGTTGAACACGAGAAGTTTTTTGCCGGCTGTAATTGCAACCATGCTTTCTTTTTTGTGAAGAATGCAGCGTACTTGAGGAATGCCGTTGAATGGGAGGAGCGTTCCAGATTGGGTGCCGACAGTGACGCTGTAGGTGTCATTGAAAGTCCACAAGGGCTCTTCCGAATCTGTGCTTGTATCAAGGGCGCGAACGGTGAAAGGAACTTGGTTGGTATTGATGTCGTCGCCGATACAATCCGCTGCGGTGAAGACAACGATTTCCCTGCCTGCTTGAATGGAATGGATCATCGCGTCTGAGACGTTACGCTGCTCGCAGGTCATTTCTTCTAAATCAAAAATGACCAGTGACGTATCTAAAGCATAATAGGCGGTAGAGGGGTTTTTCTGGGCGGAGAACGCTTCGAAGTTTGTAAACTGGGGGAATTGTTCAACGGGCGTTTCGACCAAGCCCTTTTCGAGAGACCCCTTGGTGCAGTTGACAAATGCAGCTCCTAGAGAGTGCATGCCGTAAGCGAGGATGGCGAAATCGCTTGAATCGTCTAGAGGAGCTGCGGCTAAGGCGTAAGTGCGGCTGCTATTCCATGCTTCTTTGCCTGTTAGGGGGAGGAGGCAAGAAACTCCTCCCCCTTCTGTGCGATTTGCTAGAAGTAGATGCGAAGGGGAGATGGCCTCAATGAACCAATCACTCTGCGGTACGGTGTCTTCATCGACGGCGAATAGCGTGGGGCTTTCGGTTGTGATTGGCTGGCTTGTGTATATGTCATAGATTGAAAGAGCGCCGGTGTCATCCAAAACGGCAAGCCAACCGCCTTCAAAACTGTAAGCGATATCGACAATGCTCCCCTTTGCGTCGATGCAAAAGAGGGAAACCCAGTGCCGATCTGGATCGGGATTGAGGGCGAGTACTTCTTCAAGAGCTGCTTGCGCTTCGGGCACAATGGGACGATTGGGGTTATCTGCAGAGGAGGGAAGGGCCGCAAGGGCGGTTTCAATTGCCTGAAGGTGCTCGCCGCGATCGTACTGGTCGAGCGCCTGGGCAGCGAGGCTTTTAGATTCCGCGATGAGTGCCGCCTCGCTGGTTTGGTGAAATTGGAAGGCGAAGACGCCGACGGCGGCGATGGTGAGGGCTGCTGCCGCGGACGCGAGGGCCATGCGCCTGCACTGACGGGCTCGCTCGCGTTGGCGGAGATCGTCGTAGCTGCAGCCGGCGACGGCGGCGATGATGCGCAGCAGCTCGGCTTTGCGCTTGGTCTTAGCCTCCGGACGTAGATCGGCAGCGAGGGGTTCGGCTGGCATTTCCCGCAAAACGCCGTTGGCGTCGGGCACCATGCGAGTTTTCAGAATGGGCGGAATGCTTTCCTCGGGGCTGCCTGCGGCCAGCACGCAAATGATGCGCTCGCGCCCGTGGATCTGCTCGAACATCTCGATTTCTCGCCGCACCCAAGAGCTTTCTTGCGTCTCCGGCGAGCAGATGACAATAAGCGTTCGCGAAGCCGCCAACGCCTCTCGAATGCTGTCGGGAAGCGAATGCGAAGCCGCAAGCTCGTCCTCGTCCCGAAAGCATTTGCCCAGTTTGGTGGGGCGGCGGACTTTGTGTTCCTGTGCGTTGAATGTGTCTTTGTTATGTGTGGTGGTCCCGATAGACGCGTTTTCGGTATGCAGGATTGCTTCCTTATGCGCGATTTCAGCATACGCGTCTGCTTCTGGAAATGCACATGCGGTGTTCGAAGTTGTTTCCGCAGGCGCATTTGCTCGCGCAACAAGCCGTGGTAGTCGGTACTCCTCAATGGCCCGCTGCACCTCACAAGCCACCTCCGCATCCCTAGGCAAATGCCGATAACTAATAAAGGCCGCGTAGCTGGAGGAGTTGGTATGTGTCGGAGCGTTTTCCATGAGGGGAATTATAAGGGAAAAGGATAGGCAAGCGTCTTCCATCGCTTCTGCTCTCATTGCCCAATGAGACATTTTTAGATGTTTCATGATGTACATGTTTTGACAGCGTTTGAGATGACGAAAGAGGGAATGCGCCGTGGGAAAGCTTAGCCTGCATTCAGTTGATGACCTGCTTGCCGCTAGAATTAGACGACTCAGAATGTCGACCATCACGCGGGATGACTTTCTGTCAACGTGCTCTCTCACGCCTCGAGAGCAAGCGATGCTTATGAAATATCGCGACTTGAACACACGAGCTACGGAGTGCAAGCGGCAGGGTGATTTGGTACGAGCCAATGAGCTTTACTGCGAATCCTTCAAAATTGAGCCCAAATACTCGAGTGAAGTTATTTGGGGATGGGTTAAAGTTCTTCTTTTGGCTAAAGATTGGGAGGGAGCCAAAAAGGTTCTTGAATATCATGAAATGATGATGGTTGCTTGGATGCGCCTGATGCGCGATGAGGGGAACGAGCAGTATTTCCGAGAAATACGAATGTGGGGAAGAGAGCCCCAGTTTGAGTTTGCGTTCAATCCTGGGAAAGCCATCAGAGAGAACTGCGGATGCGACTTAGCAAGCCGTGCGCAGACTGAAGGGAAAATAGCTTCTTATGGAGGAAGCGGCTTCTGGAAGTGTTCTTATAACTTGTCAGAAGCGGAATTCCGAGATTTTCTAACAGTGTTCCCCCGGCCTATTGTTGTATAGGGGGTTTGTGCAAAACGATATAGATGGCTCTAGTTAAGATTTGTTGCTTTAGTTAGATATAGCAATGCCTAATGATTCAAGTACAAGAAAACTACCCGAGGAAAGGGGCAGAAAATGATCATCGTTACGGCTGAAGACTTGCGGGATATGTATGGCGCGATTGGCCAGGATGCCGCAGGTGCTCACCTATGCTCATGCGCATGCAACTGCTCGTGCCATTGCCGCTGCGGTCGTCTCTACCCAGAAGAGCCTGAAGATCAAAACTGGATTGAGTAATTGCTAATTGCAAATGGAAGGTTTTTCTGCGCATGGAGAAGATCTCAAGGTTTACCCACACGTTCGACCTGGGCGGGCATGTTGCGCTGTGGCACTCCCTGAGAATGCAGCCCGTGTTTCTTAACAAAGCAGTTTATGAGCAGTTTCAGCAAGGAGAATACTCGGATGCTCTGAGGGACGAGCTAGTGCGCAAAAAAATACTCACCGCGAAAGAGGGCGAGGACGAAGAGGTCTTGGCACGAATCAGGGGGAATGCGCCCGAACCTGATGTTAGGCTTGGGTATTTTATTCTGAGCGAAAATTGCAATCTTGCCTGCAAGTATTGTTTTGTTGGTAGTGATGCTTGCGGAAGCGGCAACTCTTATACGAAAAACATGACGAAAGGTGTTGCTGAAAAGGCCATCGACGTTTTTGCGCGGCAGCTTGAACTTTCCTCCACTAACTATGAAGAAGAGCAATCAGACATTATCTTCTTTGGTGGTGAACCACTGCTTCAGTTTGATGTTCTCGTTCACGTTGTAGAGCGGGTTAGGGAGCTTGTGAGGAAGAGACCGATTCTCGCTCATACGCAGTTTGCCGTTATTACCAACGGGACGCTTCTTGACGAGCGGCGAATTTTGAAGCTTCATGATTTAGGTGTTGCTGTTAGCATTTCCATCGACGGCTTTACCGAAGAAGCTAATGAAATGAGGGTTGATAAGGCGGGACGACCAGCCTATGCCCGTGTCATCGAAGTTTTAGAGATGTACGCCAAGCTGGATGTTCCTGCGCCTTCGCTTTCGGTTACGCTTTCTGAAAAGACGATCGACGACTTGCCTCATATGATCGAGCTGGTGCGGAAATATCGGGTGAGGGGCTTCGGCTACAACGTTTTACTTTCCAAAGGCGATGAAGAAAAGTCCGATTCTTATTATCGGAAAGCTTCGCAGTTCATAATCGATTCGTTCGTGGCTTTGCGAGGTGATGGGGTTTATGAAGACAGAATCATGCGTAAGCTCAATGCTTTCGCATCGGCCCGGATTCACTTTTCAGATTGTGGGGCGACCTCTGGAGGCCAGATTCTTTTTGCGCCAGATGGAAGAATTGGCATTTGCCAGGGATTGATGGCAGAAGGCGAGAACTACGTGGCCGATATCTGGGATGAAGCTTTTGATGCCAACAGGCATCCCTTCTGGAGAAAGTGGGCATCGCTGGTGCCGCTCAACGAAGAGAGCTGTCTGGATTGCGTAGCGCTCGGAATATGCGGAGGAGGCTGTCCGGTGAACGCAAGGGCCGCTAATCCTGGCAAGGGGCTTCATTGCATAGATCGCCGATCTTGCATTCACGCTAAGAAAACGCTGGAGTTTCTCATTAACGACCTCTACGAGATCGCTATTCGAAAAGAATCTGTCAGATAGTTGGCTTTTATGGCAGTGCCGATGCTCACCTTTCAAGATTCACAATACCCCTGCACTTGGGGTAGTTGCTGCAGCCGTAGAAGGGCTTGCCGGCGCGCGCTCCTTTCCGGGCGGTGCGTTTCACCATGGGAGCGCCGCACTTCGGGCAGAGGATGGAGACTTCGTTGGCGGCTGATTGTTCGGAGACGCTTGTGACCAAGGGTTCCGAATCGGAGTTGTTCGAGGCTGAGGGTTCTGGGCGCGAGGGCTTCTGCTCGGTCTTCGGCTTTTCCCGATATTTAGCGAGGTAATCAATCTCCCTTGGCTTGTGCTGGGCCAGGAACCATTCAGCGCAATCTTGGGTAACGGAGCGGAACGTCTTGTCGCGGCCCGGTCCTTTCTCGTTGTTGATTCGCTTGATCGTTTCGATGAGCTGGTCGGCACGAATGACCTGGGCCTTGACGTCGCGTTTGGCGTACCGATCGTTGAGGATGGTTTTGGGGTTGGCGAGCACGACCAAGCTACGATAAGCATCGTCGGTGGAGCTACCGGCGACAAGATTCGCCACGGTGCTCCGGCCGGCTTTGCGCAGGGCCTTGATGAGCTCAAGGTGCCGGTGGTTCTGGGTGACGGGAGAGTAGATACCCTCCTTCTTTCCGCCTTCGAAGGTGCGGATGAAGTCTCCTCGGCTGTTGATCTCGATATTGCCGACGAGGTTCTTGCACTCGATGACGAAATTGCGCTGTGGCGTTATGACGAGGAAGTCGATCTGAGCGGTGAGGCCTTCGTGCTCCAGGAAAAGATCCTGCAAGATGAACATATCCATGTGGGAATTCTTGAGTTCGTACAGGATGTGCCGTTCACCGTCGATGCCGGCGCGCACGAGGCGCAGGTCTTTCTCCAGTCGCGCCTCGGCCCGAGGACTGAGCGTTCCTTTGGCGTCTTCCATTTGGCGTAGCTGCTCTTCGGCTGCGCTTCCTTCTTTGAGAACGACGGGTTTCGGGCTTCCGAAGAGTGCCATAGGGGTGTCCTTTGGATCGGTCTTCTATCAGAGACAAAACGAAAGCCCCCGGAAGGGGTGATTCCTCACCGTTCGGGGGCTTCGTAGCTAAAGATAGTACTGCTGGCGTTTGGTGTCAATTGCTTCTAGCGGCTGCATTTGCGAAGGTGCAGGTCTTCCGGTACTTTCGGTGCTCTTCCGCGGGATGAGCTCAAGGTTCCAATACTGTCGAATTTCAAGTTTGTAGAAGGATAGCCAGAACCCTTCAACTCTTTAGCTTCGCGAGGATACCTTCCGTGATGGAAACGTCCTCGATGCGCGAGATCGCGAAGCATTTCTTGCCTGCGTCCTTGAGCGACGCGCCCACGAAATAACCCTGCGTGTCGTCAAGGACGAGAAGACGGTCGTGAAAGGCTGTCGTGTGCCTCAAGGTGAGTTGCGGGTACTGAGCATTGAACGCGTCAATGTCGTATTGTGTGAGTTTGGTCTTCGGGTGCGTCCATACGGTAGCCACGACTCCTTCGGCCTTCTTGGCCAACACGTTGAGTGTGGCCGCGTCTACGTATCCGTCAACGAGGACGATGCTGCGCTGCGCTCGACGCACGAGCGAGGTCAGCAGCTCGAATGCATCGTAGATCTGGCCCTCAAAAAAGACCCTCTGCTTTGGAGCTTCGTGAGCCTCCATGTGCTCGAATACGCGCTCGAAGCGCTCATCGGTGATGTGCTGGTATTCCATCAGCTTCAGCTCAACGCTTCGCACCTGCTCGAACATGGCAGCATTACTCGCGATGAAGTGACGCATCTCGACGAAGCTGTCCATGATGCGGACACTCACCTCTACTGCGGTCTTGCTTCTAAGTGCTGCCGAGAGCATGGCGACGCCTTGCTCAGTGAACACTCGATGTGGCTTTCTTCGGCCGCCCCATTCCTCATCACTTGAAATCACAGATTGTGATTTCAAGATTTTGTCTTCTTCCTTGGTTAACTGGAAGCAAAAGCGCTCGGGAAAACGATCCGGGTTTCTCGCGACGGCCTGATTGAGTGTTCTCGTCTCAACTCCATAGAGTGCTGCCAGGTCGCTGTCGAGCATCACCTGTTTGCCGCGCACCGTGTGTATGAGGTCGCGTATCTCAACCGTGTTGGCGATGGCGATCGCCGTTGTTGTGTCCTGAACCCTATTCTGGATTGTTGTTCTGGCGATATCGGTTCTCTTGTCTTCGGCCATTCCGCCCGTCCTTTCGTCCAAATTGGGCTAAGACCGGAGGGCCAACTCCTCCTCAGGTTTGACTGTCCGCGAAGCTTGCTACCGTCGCGACGATATCTAGCGAGGTTTGCAAAGTTGCCATGACGATTCCCAAGTTAATCTCTGTTTATCATGCTATATTGTACAACGTACAACATTGAAAAGCTAGGAGCGAGTTATGGGTAATGCGGAGGTTATGGTTACGGCTCGGATGGGGGTTGGGAAGAAGGAGGAGGGCAATCGGGTTTTGGCCTCTTTGGGGACCAATGCGTCGAAGGCGGTTAACCAGCTTTACGATTACGTGATCGAGAGGGGAGTGCTTCCCTTCGACGATCGAGTGGAAGAGAGGCGGCCGCACAGTCGGGCCGAGGTTGAAGCTGCGGTGGGCTTGGTGGACAGCTTGGTGGCTCCGGTGGCCGAGCCCTATCGGAGCATGTCGACGAAAGACGCGCGGTTGGCTCGGCTGGGCATTGCTGGCGCTGCGGGGGAGGGTCGCCGATGAAGCTGCTGCTCGACACCAACATCTTGCTGGACTGCATGATGGACCGGCAGCCCTTCGCCGCCGATGCCCGCAAGCTGCTCATCTTGGGCGCGCTCGGCGAGGTCGATCTGTGGATGAGCCCGTCGCAGTTCACCGATGCGTTCTACTTGCTGACGGAGGGAGGCAAGCCGCGCCTTGCGGAGTCGGTGAAGCTTCGCTTGCTGAAAGTGAAGCGGCTGGCGCGTATCTGCACGCTGGGGGAGTACGACATCGAGAACGCGCTGGAATCGTCGTGGCCCGACTTCGAGGACGCCTGCCTCTACCAGTGCGCCAAGAAGCTGCATGCCGAGGCCATCATCACGCGCAATCAAGCCGATTTCGATCGCTCGACCATCCCCGTCTACGACTGCGCCGAGTTCTTCGCCCATCTCAAGAACGTCCACGGCCTCGTGTACGAGGAGATTGACTGGTAGGATGCTGTGGCTTGCAGTTCAAACACTCCGTTGCACTTTTTGGCATCTTCACATCGCCGATTTCTACACTTCTTCGATTCTTCGCCCTGCATTTTTGTAAAGATCCGAAGGCCTTGGACAGCAGCGCTCCTATAACGCGCCTGCGCGGTAGGCCGTGATGGCGGCGAGGGTGATGTCGGCGAAGTGCTGGATGGCGCCGACCTGAACCCAGCGGCCGTCCTCGCGGTAGCGCAGGGAGAGGTTGGCATCGCGGCCGCGGCGCAAGTGTCCGATGGAGAGCGTCACGTTGCCGGGGATCTCCCGCGTGTCGATGTGGGTTTCAATGCTCGGACCGCCCAAAGCCCAGGCAGCGAGGCCGGCGTCGGCAAGGCTTCCGGTCTCTTGGTAGACGGCAAGCGCCGCCCACAGCCCGAAGCCGTCGTCTTCCTCAGTTTGATAGACGTGTTTCTCGGTGCGCCCCGGCAGGCCGGCGCACACGATATGGGACTGCTTCGTGAAGTGGTAGCGCTGGCCGTTGGCGATAATGCCCCAGGTGAAAACCTCCCACCGGCCCGTGCCGTCCTTCGCTTCAAAGCTCGCGAGTGCGTGGTCTGTCATGGTGGCTCTCCTGGTTTCTCGTGCTTGCGTAGTTAAATCGGCTGTTGCGGTCGTGACGTTTCGGCTTCCCGAATCGTTTTATCTGCGATTCGGGCGATAAATGCGACTCGGGCCGTTGCCCTGCGGAGTGAGCCGATCCCGTTCGACAAGCTCGCTTAGGGTGCGCTGGGCTGTACGGCGGGAAATTCCCGCATCAACCAGGTCAGCAGTTCGTACCCCACCATTGCTCTCGGCCAGCTTTAAGGCGAGAGAGGCAACCTCGTCAATGCCGTCCTTTTGGGCGCTCTGTTTGTCGGGCGAATTGCTCACCGCCTGGATTGCGGGAATGGTTGGTACGAATGCTCTGAAAATCAGACCCTCTTCCAACTCGGGGTCGCGGCCCGTGTAGAGACGAGAATTCTTGAACAGCTCGCGCGTGCCGCTGCCGAGTTCTTCGGCCAGACCGATGTGCACGAAGAACGAAGCGATGAGAGGGTTCTTCGGGAGGGGGCTGAAGGTGTCAGGCTCCAAGGGCCCTTCGAAAGAAGCCCGGCTGGCGTTCTCGGTTCGAATGCCCTCGTTGTCGATGATGACTTTTGCCGGGAAGGGGCTGGTGAACTCGCGATGAATGAGACAGTTGACGACCAGCTCGCGCACGATGGTATCGCGGGGGCTGAGGGCGAAGTCGCCTTCCATAAGAAAGCGGTCTGGAAGATGTTTCCTGCAGAACCCGGCGATCTGGGCATAGGCGTCTATGAGGTTGGTGGTAGCCACGAGCCGATCGTCGTGGCGGTCCGTGTCGTGCTGGCGCACAAGTGCATCGGTTTTGTAAGCAGGGCACAGCGATCGAATAACCTCGTCCTTGCCGAGAAGAACGACGGCCGCCAAGTTATAGCCCTGCTTTCCCGTTGAGTAGTCTTTGCCGAAGAGCCCGGCCGATTCAACGAGCTGCGCGTTCGTCATGGCTCCCCACGGATGGTCTTTTCTCTTCGCGAGAGCGAGTCGCCGGGCCTCGTCAATGAGATCTTCTCGCAGGTCGCTCAGGGATACATGCTCGAAAATGCGTTGTTCGGTATAGATTCCCTGCTTGCGAATGCAGAGCCCGGCGAGAGGAGCGCTTCCACGCACAACGACATCGGCATCCCCGCGCCGTTCGTATACTTTGCCCTTGTAGCTGTGCATCTGCGGGCTGTTGGGAACGTCGATCTTGATGATTTGGCGGTCACCGATCTCGATATGCTCGAATTCCATGGAGACGGGCACGTCGAAGGCGTTGGAATTGTTGACGACATTGAGGACGTTTCTTGTGACGGGAAGCACCTGGGCTGGATCGATGCCCGTGAGAGAGCCGTCGTCCTCTACGCCGAGCAGGATAGTGCCGCCGAACGTGTTGGCGAACGCGCAGATGGTTTCGAAGAGATCCTTTTCAGGTTGGTTGCCGCAACGCTTGAATTCGATGCGGTCGTTCTCGCCCTCTTCGATAATGTCTCGCAGTTGATGCGCGTTCACGGTGACCACCCTTTCGGAATCGTGCCATGGCGCGATTATGGCGCGATTATGGCGCGATTGGCGCGATTATGGCGCGATTGGCGCGATTATGGCGCGATTTCTGGAACATGCTGGAGCGGATGCGACCGCAGCTGACCTACCCGCGGTCGAAGAACGGGCTTTTGGAGCTGATGCTTACCGGGATAGCGTACACCTGCCCCACGCCTTCGCCGAGCAGGTCCAGCTGTTGAGCGGCTAGGCCGGCGGAGAACATGATGCGGGTGTCGACGCCGAAGGCCTGGGCGCGCGACACGGCGGCGCCGAGGGCGATGCCCACGTCTACGGAGTTCACCTCGCAGGGAACGCCTGGCGTGCGCTCGCCGCAGGTGGCGAAACCGCAGTGGCCGCAGTTGAGCCCCTGGGCTTTTTCGCGCGTGCCCACGAGCGCCACGCAGAGGCTTTTGCGCACACAGTTGGCGTCGCGCAGGAAGAATGCGAACCCGCGCTCCTCGCCGACGGCCTCCATGGTGCAGGCGAGCGCTTCCAAATCGTCGCCGTCCACCACGGCGCATTCCACGACATCGACGCCCTTGCCCTTGGGCGCCGTTCGTGCTGCCACCATCATCTTCTGGGCGATGTCCAGTGCCTGCGCCTTCCGAATGTCCCTCTCGTCGTAAACCATGCCGCCTCGCTTTCGTCGCTTTCGCGCTTGTCGTGCGTTTCTGGTTCCATCTTACTACGGCAATCGCCTCGTATGGTCGAGCGCGTGCAGGCGCTCGCATAGCGGCTGGGTCACAAACGGTGGGCACTTGTTGCGGAGATCGCGGGGTCGGGTATCATGCTTGCATGGCGTTATTCGAGGCAGGACATATCGGGGTGCAGTTTCGTCGCGACGGGCAGCCGTTCGCGCCCTTTGCGGATGTGGGTTTCTCGCTGGAGGCGGGCTGCTTGTACAACCTCACGGGCCCTTCCGGATCGGGAAAGTCCACTCTGTTGAACGCGTGCGCGCTCATGCTGCCGCGCTCGGGCGGCACGCTGGCGCTCGAGGGTATTCCCGTTGATCGGTTCAAGCCGATGGAATGGCGCCGGCGCGTGTGCCTGGTGCCTCAGGCTGCGTCGTTGGTGCCCGGCACGGTGCGGGACAACCTGCTGTTTCCCTGGACGCTGAAGGTGAATGCCGGCTCGCCGAAGCCCGATGACGACGTGCTGAACGAGATACTTTCCCTGGCGATGCTTGATGGCGTGACGCTCGATCACGCGGCGGCTCAGCTCTCGGGCGGCCAGCTTGCTCGGGTGGCGTTGCTGCGGGCCTTCGCCACACGACCGACCGTGCTGCTGCTCGATGAGGTGGAAGCGGCGCTTGATGAGGAGTCGGCCGTGGCCGTCAGTCGGCTTACGCGGGCGATGCTCGCGGGCGGGGCCGCCTGCTTGCGCATCCGCCATCGGGCCGAGGATGGCTACGCGTACGGGGTGTTCACGCTGGCCGATGGGAAGATGACCTACCATCAAAACGAGATCACGGCCGACAACGCACCCGCTACAAGCGCTGGAAAAGGATGCGACTCGCGAGCCGATGAAGTGCTTGCGAAGCTGAAAGCGGTGCCCAGCGCGCCTTCCGGTGTTTCCCCTCTTGTTGGTTCCGCATTCGACCCAGTCGCATCGCCAAGGAGCGGCTCGCCATCCTTGCAGTCTTCGTCGGCCGACCGAAAGCCGGTCGAGCCCTCTGCGAAGGGGGGCTCCCGATGACCGGCGGCGTGGTGAACATCGGGTATGTGGAACTGGTGGGCGCAAGCTTGCTCATGTTGGTGGCGGGTATTGTGTCGTGGCGCATGGGGCTCGGGCAGAGCCGCCGCATCGCCGTCTCTACCGTGCGGGCGTTTCTGCAGCTGCTCGCCATGGGTCTGCTTCTGGGCTATCTTTTCAAGTATCAGACGTGGTGGCTCGTGTGTTTGGTGCTGCTGGGCATGTGCATCGCGGCGACGCAGATCGCCACGGGCCGCACGAACAAGGTCGTGCGGGGGCTTTGGGCCGACGTTTTTCTTTCCATCACCGTGTCATCCATGGTCATCGCATTCATCGTGGTGGAAGGCATCATCCACGCAGATCCGTGGTACAACGCCATGCAGCTCGTGCCCATCTCGGGCATGATTCTCGGCAACACACTGGCCGCGGCAGCGGTGGCCACCGACCGCCTGTTTGCTAGCATGGATTCCCGTGCGAACGAGATATACATGATGGTTGCTTTGGGCGCCATTCCGCGTGAGGCGGCGTTTCCTTCCATCAAGGCGGCGGTGGGCGCCGGCATGACGCCGCTTTTGGCCCAGCTGTCGGCGGCGGGCATCGTGCAGATTCCCGGCATGATGTCCGGCCAGATTCTGGCGGGTGCCGATCCTGTTATCGCGGCGAAGTACCAGATCGTCGTGCTGCTCATGATTTCGGCGGCCACGACGCTCTCCGTTGTGATCATCTGCTTTCTCGCTTACAAGAAGCGCTTCTCCGTCGAAGGCTACTACTTGTCGCCGGCCCTGCGCGACGATGCCGGCGGGGCGGCCTAGCCTGGTGACGTGGGCTCGCTGGTGGCGTGGCCCCGCTGGCGAGACCGCCTAGCTGGCAAGCCTACGGTATGCCAACGGGTTGGCGTGAGGTGGTCGGGCGGCGGGGGCGTTCCCGTACCATGGAGGCGACGTTTGCCCCGACCGGTTAGGAGGTTCCCATGCTCGAAGGCGATAAGATCAAGGTGGCGCAGGGGGAGAATCCCTGCTATCTGCTGCTGGACCAGGCGAACCGCCATGGGCTCATTGCAGGAGCCTCGGGCACGGGCAAGACGGTCACCATGAAGGTGCTGGCCGAAGGGTTCGCCCAGGCCGGCGTGCCTGTGTTCATGGCTGACGTGAAGGGCGACGTCACTGGCATGGCCCAGCCTGGCGACGATACCGAGAAAGTACGCGAGCGCGCGGCTGCCCTGGGCGCTGACGGCTGGGAGCCTCGGGGTTGCGACGTGCGCCTGTGGGATATGCTTGGCGGCGACGGCGTGCCCGTTCGCATCACCATTTCCGACATGGGGCCCGACTTGTTGGCGCGGCTGCTGGGGCTGACCGACGTGCAGCGCGGCGTGCTGGCCATCGCCTTCCGCATGGCCGACGATAACGGCATGCTGCTCATCGATCTGAAGGATCTGCGCGCCATGCTCGGCTATCTCTCCGAGCACGCCAGCGAGGTGGAAACGCTTTACGGCCGCGTGTCGTCACAGTCGGTTGGCGCCATTCAACGTGCGCTGCTCACCCTGGAAGATGCGGGCGGCGACATCTTCTTCGGCGAACCGGCGCTGGATATCACGGATTGGCTCGTGACCGACGATGCGGGTCAGGGCACCGTGAACATCCTGAACGCCGCGAAACTCATGGCATCGCCCCAGGTGTACGCCATGTTTCTGCTGTGGATGCTCAGCGAAATCTACGAGCTTCTGCCCGAGGCCGGCGACCTTCCCAAACCTAAGCTCGTGTTCTTCTTCGACGAGGCGCATCTGTTGTTCGACGACATGCCCAAGGAGCTGACCGACAAAATCGTGCAGACCGTGAAGCTCATCCGCTCCAAGGGCGTCGGCGTCTACTTCGTCAGCCAGTCGCCCGCCGACATTCCCGACGAAGTGCTCGCGCAGCTTTCCAACCGCATCCAGCACGGGCTGCGCGCCTACACGCCCGCCGAGCAGAAGGCGGTGCGCGCGGCAGCGGCGGCCTTCCGCGAGAATCCGGCCTTCGATTCCGCCGAGGCATTGCTGGAACTGGGCACCGGCGAGGCGCTCGTGTCGCTGCTGAATGAGGATGGCCAGCCGAGCATTGTGGAACGGGCGCGCGTGCTGCCGCCGGAGTGCCGCATGGCCGCTGCCGATGCGGCGACGCTGGAGGCGATCGGCGTGGCCCAGGCGCATCTGGTGGAGAAGTACGGCGAGGCCATCGACCGCGAGAGCGCCTACGAGAAGCTTGCCGCCGAGAAGAGCGCCGCTGCCGAGGCCGACGCGCTGGCTGCCGAGCGCGCCCAGCTGGAAAAGGAGCGCGCCGAATTCGAGAAGCAGAAGGCCGCCGAGGCCGATCGGGCCGCGAAAGCCGCGGCCAAGGAAGAAGAGCGTGCTGCCAAGGCTGCCGAAAGAGAGGCTGAGCGTGCCCAGAAAGCGGCCGAGAAAGAAGCCGAGCGCGCCGCTCGAGCTGCCGAGAAACAACGCGAGCAGGCCATGAAAACGGTCAGCTCCGTCATCGGCCAGATCGGGCGCGAGACGAGCCGGCAACTTTTGCGGGGGTTGTTTGGGAACTTGCGGAAGTAGGTTCTCGCTGCCGTACAATACTGCCCATGATATTGAATGGCCGCAACATAGATGGGCTGCGGGCGCCCCGGATCGCGACGCTGACGCGGCGACGCTTCGTGGCCGGTGCGGCGTGCGCAGTGGCGTGTGCGGCGGCGGGGCTGCTCGTCGGTTGCGGGTCGGCCTCTAGGTCGGCGGAGGTGGCCGCCATCGAGCCCTACGTGAGTCCCTACGATTGGTCCGGCCTCGTGCGCGACGGCGAGAAGCTGTCGTACTACGAAAACGATGCGCTCTGTTCGCGCTGGGGCATCGATGTGTCGGAGCACCAGGGCAACGACATCGATTGGGCCGCCGTTGCCGACGCCGGCGTGCAGTTCGCTTTCGCCCGCATCGGCAACCGAGGCGCCACGGAAGGTGCGCTTTCCGCCGACGAGTTCTTCTTCCAGAATGCCGTTCGCGCCGGGGAGGTGGGCATCCAGGTGAGCGCCTATTTCTTCTCCCAGGCGCTGACCGAAGACGAGGCTCGCGAGGAGGCCCAGTTCGCTCTGGATAACCTGCGCGAAACCGAGGCCTCCGGCGCCACCTTTGCCTACGTCGCCTACGACCACGAGCCCGTGGAGATCGAGGGCGCCCGGGCCAACAACCTCTCCAGCGAGCAGCTGACCGCCAACGCCCGCGCGTTCTGCGAGGTCATCGCCGCGGCCGGCTACGCGCCCATGCTCTACGGAAACCAGCGCGACCTGCTGCGTCTCGCGCCCGAGCTGCGCGCTGCCTATCCAGTGTGGTTGGCCGAGTACGATGTGGAAGCTCCCACCGCGCCGCTCGACTTCGCCATTTGGCAGTACACCAACGCCGGCACGGTTCCCGGCATCCCCACCGACGTCGATTTGAATGTGTGGCTTGAGCCGCAGAAGTAAAGGAGTCCTGTGAACATCAACAACGCCATTCTGCATGTGTTCGATTTCGTGTCCTGCGTGAACGTGTTCGCGCAGGTGCCCATGGATCTCGGAAACAAGGCCGCCAAGCGCTACGTCGCGTCTCAGGCCAAGCGCACCTTAAGCAACCTGGACAGCAAGCGCGGAACGTTCGCGGAGAACAGCCTGTTCGCCGAGGAGCTCCGCTCCTATTTTCGGGGCGAGCGCGATTTCGTGGGGCTGTCCCAGCAGATCGGCGAGTTTGTCGTCGGCGAGCTGTCGCGCATGGAAAAGACGCCCTCCACTGACCTGCTCGTCATCGATTTCGAAGGCGACGCCGATCAGACGGTGCGCGAGATGACCGACGAGGAGGCCGAGGCCGCCTACAAGGCTCGCGGCCCGCGCTACTTCGCCATCATTTTGCTGGAGAGCCGCCAGGCCTACATGCACGAGGTGGGCAGCAACGATTTCGGCGACACCGCCACCACCATCGCGCGCCATCACGCCATTCTGCCGAACCCGTCTCAGAAGGTGGCATCCTTCGCGCTCATCTCCGCCGACGACATGGCCGTGTGGTTCGTGGATAAGGAACGAGAGATTGCTGGCGAGAAACGCTGGATCATCCCCGATGGTCTGCTGCAGTGCTCCATGGAAGCTTCCAGCCGCGAAGTGCTGCAGGCGGTAACCACCGTGGTGGAAGAGGTGGCCGAGGAGTTCGGCGCCAACACGGCCGTGGCGCTTTCGCGGGCAAAGGCCTACGTGGCCGAGAATGCCGAGGAATCCGACGAGGTGGACGCCCGCGAGCTGGGCCGCGAGGTGTTCGCCGACCAGCCCCGCGTCGCCGAGCGCTTCGAGGCCGCTGTGGAAAAGGGCGCCCTGCCCGAGCGCGTCGTGGTGGAAAAAGCCGTGGCCAAGCGGGTCACCAAGAGCCACAAGATTCGCACCGACACGGGCATCGAGCTCACCTTCCCGGCCGAGTACGGCGAGAACTCCGACTTCATCGAGTTCTTCAGCACCCCGGATGGGCGCATCGAGATCGCCCTGAAGAACATCGGCGCCATCGAGAACCGCTAGGATGTCTATCGGAAAAACCGAGGGCCGTGCGCCTGCAAGAGGGCTAGAATGGGGAACGATTCAACGAACGCCCCTTGCCGGCCCGCGCGGTCGGCCGATTTCGAAGGGAACCTTATGACGAACCTCTACGAACGCGAAGACGCCTACATCCCCCGCGTGGCCGCTATCCACGATTTGTGCGGCTACGGCAAGTGCTCGCTGGGCGTGGCCATTCCGGTGCTGTCCGCCGCCGGCTGCGACGTGTGTCCCGTGCCCACGGGCCTGTTCTCCAGCCACACGGCCTTCCCCGGATGGTACATGCACGATACCACCGACATTCTGGGCGATTATCTGGCTGCCTGGGCGGGTATTGGCGTGGAATTGGACGCGGTGTATTCCGGGTTCCTCGGCGCCCCCGAGCAGGTAGACATCATCAAGCAGGTGTGGGAGACCTACCCGAAGGCCCTGCGCGTGGTGGATCCGGTCATGGCCGATCACGGCAAGGTGTATCCCACCTACACGCCGGAGCTGGTGGAAGCCATGGGTACGCTGGCCAACGGTGCCGACATCCTGACGCCCAACCTCACCGAGGCGGCCATCATCTTGGGTCGCGAGTGGCAGGGTGCCGACGTGGACGAGCCCACGGTGCGTGAGATGATCCTGGAGCTGCGCGAGCGCGGCGCGAAGAACGTGGTGCTGAAGGGCATCGAGCACGGCGACGGCCTCATCCACAACTACGTGTGGGGCGACGCCATCGACTTCACGGAAACCACCAACGCCAAGCTGCCCTACATGCTGCACGGCACGGGCGACGTGTTCGCGAGCACCCTGCTCGCTGCGGTGATGGCCGGCTCGAACCTGGCCGAGGCCACGGCCTTCGCCGCCGACTTCACGGCCGACGCCATGCTCATCTCCGCCAAGCAGCCCAATTTCGAAGACCGCGGCGTCTCCTTCGAGCCTTTGCTCGGGAAGGTGACAGCCCTGCTGGGGTAAAGGTTCGTGCTTTCGCGCGGCTCGCACCGGGAAGAGTGTGGGCCGCGTTGCAGAGCAGCACATCTACCGCAAGGGTTCGCTATTTTGCGAAATGATGCCGTAGGGCTGATTGAGGCTTCTCTGTATTTCCCCTATTTTTTCCCTTATTTCCCTATTTCTTCCCTTATTCACTTATTCCTTCTCTTATTTTGGGTTCTGAAGGGAAGAGAGGCACGGAAGGGGCTATCTCGTCGCCCATTCGGCCCGTCGCAGCGAAGCCCAGTTCTTCATAACGTGTGGCAAGAAGCTGGTGGAGCGCTGCCCAGTTAAGGCTCTGACCGTCGCCGAGCGGCCCTTCTCTTTCGAATGCTAGTCTTGTGTGAGGACTTCGGCGGCGGCAATGAGAGCCGCTCCATCTACGTGCGTCCGATATGAGTTGTTAATCTCAGCTTCCCAAGTTGCATCCGTCGGAACAACGCGGGCTACTTCATCGCCCTCTTCGTTTAAAGCAACGTAGGCATCGTCCTTGCGACGCACTATGAGCACCTCGCCGGTGTCGCAGCGCACCGAGCTCCGATGCTCGTGCAGCCGCGCGTACTGAGAGCCCCATTCCACCATTGAAAGCAGCACGGGCCTCAGGCTTTGGCCCAAGGCGGTAAGCGTGTACTCTACGCGAGGGGGCACCTCGGCGAAGGTCTCGCGGGTAAGCAGGCCGTTCTCCTCCATGGTACGCAAGTTCTGCGTGAGTACCTTGGTCGACACGCCGCCGAGGGCCTTGCGAATCTGCCCGAAACGTCGCGTTCCGTAGATAAGCTCTCGCAAAATAAGCACCACCCAGCGGCTACTGATGAGCGAAAGGGTAACTTCAACGGGGCAACGAGGAAGAGAATGAGCAGAAGGCGTGGTCATTTTACAGCTCCTACCTTAATAGATTCAAAATGAAACTATATAACAAAATAGTTCCTACTTTCCATAATACTGTACAGCATTATATACTCTCTCCGGCAAATCGCAACCGAGAGAAAGAGAGCGAACCATGCAGGAAGTCGTTGAGTTCCTTACCGCAAATCCCGTCCAGTATCTGGCTACGGTCGGTGCCGATGGGAAGGCGAAGTGCCGCCCCTTCATGTTCCTGATGGAGCACGAAGGAAAGCTGTGGTTCGGCACCAACAATCAGAAGACCGTGTTTGCCGAGATGCAGGAAAATCCGTACGTGGAGGTTTGCGCGTCCACCCCTGATTTCCGGTGGATCCGCTTGGGAGGGAAGGCGGTGTTCGAGGACAATCGCGCCGTGAAAGAAGCCTGCATGAACATCCCCATGCTGAAAGACCAGTACCAGACGGCGGATAACCCCATTTTCGAGGTGTTCTACCTGACTGATGGAGAGGCGACCATTGCCGATATGACTGGCAATGCGCCCACGGTGGTGAAGCTGTAGGCTGCTTTATCGAGAAAAGGAAGCGGATCGGGCTTTCACCTAGCCTCCCCTGTGAGAGCCCATTCGACGCATGAACGATGTGAGAGAAGCCGGTGCTGTTGGGGCGCCGGCTCGTATGAGAAAGTGTCGCTATGGATATCACTCCTTTCGCCGTGAATCAGTTTATTCCGCATCCTATGATGGTGTTTGCTGCGAGCACCTACAACAAGGACGAGTCGCCCCATCTTGCCCTTGTCAGCTGGGTGAACTTCTATTGGGACGACGGACTTGGGGTTACGCTGTGCATGGATGGCGATAAGGCGGTGAAACGGAACTTCGAGCGTGAGGGGGCGCTAGTTCTCAACGCGCTGTCGCGCGATATGTTCGATGCGGTAGAGGCCCTTGGTCGCGCCTCGGGGGCGGAAAAGGACAAGGCCATCGCACGCTTCGCCCTAGAGGCTGCCGAGCACGTGCATGCGCCTCGGCTGTGCGAGAGCCCTCTGCGCTATGAACTCAGCTTGCGGGAGAATTTTTCCTATAAGGGCAGCAACCTCTACCTGTGCGCTATAGACAGCGTCTCGGCAGCCGATGACGCTGTGAGCGACGATGGCTCCTCTTACGATATCGTCGCGGCAAATCCGCTTTTGGTGTCCCAAAAGAACTACTGCTGCTTGGGCGCGCAAGATGTGCTCGGCGCATGGTGCTAGGTGCTGCCCCTTCGCAACGTATTTCGACGTTCATGTTCGACTATTGCGATTTTGCAACAGCTGTCAGATCGCAGCGCGAAGGCCGAATCGCTACAATGGAACAGTCGTCAGTCCATGAGAAGGGGTTTGGTTGGAGCGGCGTCGCCTTGCAAAAAAGTTCTTTCTGCTTGCCGGTGTGGTAAGCGTGCTTGTGCTGTGCGTGTATCTCGCCTGGTTTTACCACGCCCAAAGCATTGAGAACGATCGGCGCGCCCTCGCTGAAGCCCGTGTGCTGTCCGCAGAGATTGGGGCTGCCTGGGATTACATCGATGCCGTCCAGCCGCAGATCAACCGCGCGACGGGCGAAACCTCGGGAATTTATTGCGCGGTGGCGGCCAAAGACATCGCCAAGCGCTTCTCCGCCGGATCTGCCTATTCGATTCGCTACATTCGTGGAAATCCCCGTAACACCGAGGATGCCCCCGATGACTTCGAGCGCAAGGCGCTTTCCTCCTTCGAGGAGGGCGTCGTTGAAGAGTACTACGGGCTCGAGCATCAAGGAGACAGTTCGGTCTTCCGCTATGTGGGCCTGCTTGAAATAGAGGATGGATGCCTGCCGTGCCACGGTGATCCGGCGGGTGAGAAGGATATCACCGGCTATGCAAAAGAGGGAATGGCCGAAGGAGACGTGGCGGGCGCGGTGTCCATTGTTATGCCCATGGATTCCATCATTGCCGACGCGAAGGCCGATTTGGTCAGCACGGTAGTATTTTTCTGCGTACTGATGGGGTCGGTTACCTTGGTTCTTGCCTTGGGCCTGCGTACCTGGATTACCGCTCCCATTGTTGACGAGAACAAGAAGCTGCGCCATGAAGCCGAGGATCAGTCGAACTTCCTTACCATTATTACCCATGAGCTGAAAACGCCGCTGTCGTCTATTCTCGCTTTTACGGAGCTATGGAAAGAACGCATGCCCGATGACTCGCCAGAAAGCCGTGCGCTCGTAAATGAAGTGGAGACGAACGCACGCGTACTGCTGGCGATGATCAACAACGTGCTCGATGCGGCCAAGTTGGAGGCGGGCACGCTCAGTCTCGCCCAGGACGAGTTCGACGTATACGATTTAGCTGGCCAAGTGAAGGCTACTATGGGCCCGCTGGCCAAGAAGAAGGATGTGTCCTTTAAGGTGAAGGTGAGCCCCGATACCCCCTTGCTTTTGGGTGATGAGGAAGTGCTGCGTCGCATCGTCGTGAATTTGGTGAACAATGCGCTGCGGTTCACCGATTCGGGAGGTTGGGTTGAATTGCAGCTTGCCTATCGAGAAGGACGGTTCGTCATTTGCGTGTGCGACAACGGCTGCGGTATTCCTGCCGAACAGCTCGATCATGTCTTCGATCGTTTCGTGAGCGCTCCCCATTCGGAAACAACGAGCGAGGGGGGCACGGGCCTCGGTCTGTCCATTGTGCGTAACTTCTCCACCATGATGGGCGGCAATGCTTCAGTGAAAAGCCTGGAAGGAGAAGGCAGCTGCTTTACGGTGGAACTGCCTCTGCCGGCCATTCCCGACGAGGTCGAGGAAGGCGATGATGCCGCCGATACGGGGCTTCCCTTGGCCGATGAGCCTTCAGCCGATTCGTTGTGTTCACGAGAAGGAGGAAACCATGAGCCGTCGTGACGCGTTGGTCCTCGTTGCCGACGACGACAATAGCTCGAGCAGCGCTATTGAGAAGATGCTCGCCAAAGATGGCCATCGCTGTCTGCGTGCAAGGAATGGGCAAGAGGCGCTGCGTCTGTTTTGGGATGAGCGGCCCGATTTGATCATTCTCGACGTAATGATGCCGCTTCTCGACGGCTTTCAGGTATGCGAACGCATTCGCGAGCATGATCGGGCTACACCGGTGCTGTTTCTTACGGCTAAAGGCGATATCGTGGACAAGCGCATTGGCTACGGCATTGGCGGCGACGATTATTTGGTAAAGCCCTTCAGCGGAGAAGAGCTGCGGTTGCGGGTGGGGGCTCTCTTGCGTCGCGCGCAAATTGCGGCAGAAGCCGCAGCGTCCGCGCCCCAAAGCGAGCTATACCACGTAGGCGACCTGGAAGTGAACGTGCGCACGGGGAATGTGCGCCTGGCGGGAAAACGAGTCGAGCTTACTCCCAAGGAGTCGAGGATCATGGCGGTGCTGGCATCGCATCCGGGGGAGGTATACAGCAAGCGCGATCTTATCGAGGAGATTTGGGGAGAGGAGTATCTGGACTCGTCTATCGCCATTTCCGTGTACATACGACGCATTCGAGCCAAGTTGGAGCCGGATCCGAGCGAGCCGCGCTACGTGCAGACGGTATGGCACTGCGGTTACCGGCTGGCAGATGAGGAAGACGAGAAGCGGGACAGTTCTGGGGAATAATCTCGCCTATAGCTTGCGCAAAAATTGCAATAGGGCGAGGACGCCCATTGCGAAAGCGCAATAGTATCGGTTTACGGCTGAGCTTCTTCTAAGATGGTTCGTAGAAGGTTGGAAGGTTGCATCGTTCGAACGACCGATGAGAGGAGGAAGCGATGAAAACCATAAAACCGAGAAAAATCGCCCTTGCCGGTACGGTGGTGGCAGCTGTAGCGCTGGTCGGCTGCCTTGGCTGTGCAGCCCAGACTCAAACGGCGGACACAGGCGCCGCGCAGGAGCCGGTTCAGCAAGAGCAGACGGAGCAACAGGCTGCTGCTCCGGAGAAGGTGGCCAAAAAGACGCTCGCTGAGTGGGTAACTACTTATCCCAATCAGGGAAACAGCTATATGGAAGCGAAGATGGCCCACACCTATGACGCCTTTGCGGGGGCGAGTCAGCAGGCGTTTGGCGGGGAGGATGCAGCAGTGGCTTGCGCCGCCTGTCATGCCCGTGAGGACTTCCAAACGGTTTATAATGAGCAAGGCGAGACGATTCTTGACAAAAACGCCTCTGACTACGAGATGGAATGGTCCAATTGCACCAATTGCCACGTAGGCGATCCTGGCGAAGGTAAAGTAGAGGGTGGCAACGCCTATGGTGATGCTACTTCCGTGAGTGCCAAGGCATTGTTCCCCGAGGAGGACTATGTATGCGGTCAGTGCCACGCCATGTTCCCCGGCGCGGCCTATCTTGAGGATGCGAACAAGGGTATCGATCAATACAAGTATGGCTTCGAGCCTGAAGAGATGCTTCGTGCCATGAAAGAGTATTACGAGGCGAATCCAGTTACTGAAACAACGATTTGCGCCGGCATGGTAGGGGTTCCCATGCTTGATCCCGAAATTGATACGATGCTGTACCTCACGGACGCTTGCACCGAATTGGAGCTCTTCCAGGACGGCAACCATCAGAAGATGGGCCTCACCTGCACGGACTGCCATATGCCCCAGACCGAGGCCGCCGATGGCGCCACCTACACGCACCACAACATGACGCAATCGCCGCTTGAGAACCCGGCCGCGCTGGAAAAGTGCCTCACGTGCCACAAGAGCCAGGGCGTTGAAGATGCTGACGCCATGGTTACGTTCGTCAAGGGCAAGATGGACGAACTCGCGCAGATTCAGCAGGCTACCAAGACCAAGCTGGACGAGTTCCATGCTAAGCTGGCCGAGGTTGTGGCCGCTGGCAACGCCGATGAGACAAAGCTGCAGGCCGCCAAGGATGCTTACAATCTCGCTAACGTGTACTTCCTGTACCAGGGCACCGCGATGCGTCCCACCGACGGTTCCATGGCCGCCATGAACTTTAGCAAGAGCGTTGAGCAACTACAGAAGGCCGACGATGCCATTGCCGAGGGCATGGCTCAGATCGCCTAGCTTTTGCTAGGGGCGCGTGAAGCACGTAGCTGAAAGACAAACTGCTCCTTTCCCGAAGGGCCGCCGCAATGGCGGTCCTTCGGCGTCTTTCGCATTCGGATTGGGTGTGAGGCTGGTTCTTAAGCCTTGCCGGTGGCGTCCTTCAAAAGGTCGGCGAGCTCGGCGTCGGTGAGGTCGTAGTGGTACATGGTGTGGAAGTACGTGCGGGTCACGTCTTCGATGGAGTCGTCGAAGGCATCGGGGTACAGAAGGCGCGGCAGCCACTGCAGGCCCATGAGCTGGTTGACGGTGGGCGGGTTGTTCAGCCAGCAGTAGGGCACGTTGGGTACCTGGTAGTAGTTGCCGGAGTCGATGGCGGCAATGCCCTTCCACGCCGGGTCGTTGCCCACGGTGTCGTAAATGCTGCCCGTCTGGAACACGATGAGGTCGGGGTTCCACAGCGCGATCTGCTCGAGGCTGATCTCGTTGCCGTTGCCCTTGCCGGACACGTCGTCAACCACGACCACGTTGTCGGCCACCATGTCCACCACAGCCGCCTGGAACGAAGTCTTGGCGATGGCGTTCAGGCCGTTGTCGCCCAGCAGGTAGGCCATGCGCACGCGCTCGTTTTCGGGAATGTTCTCCATAGTGGTGACCGTCATGTTGTACACGTCGGTGCAGTAGGTGGACAGCTCGCTGCCGCGCTCTTCCATGCCCAGAAGCTCGCCGAGGCGCTCATAGGCCGCGCCGTAATCGGACAGCTTCGCCTCGATGAAGATGACCGGAATGCCCAGCTGCTCCTGAAGCGCGTCCAAGTCCTCCTTGGCGCCCTTCTTCGCCTCGCCGGTGTCGATGATGACCTGGGGCGCGGCGGCGGCCACGGCCTCGCGGTTCAGGTCGTCCTTGGCGCCGAGCACCGCGCCGAACACCGGGTAGTCGGCGAATTTCTCACCGAAGATCTTCAGCTGGTCGTCGTTGAGCTCCTGGGCCAGGCCCACCATCTTGTCCGGGGCCATGGTGAGCAGCACCTGCTGGGCCGTGAAGCCCGACGGGCAGATCTTGTCGATCTGGGCCGGCAGCTCCACGGTGCGCCCGAGGTCGTCGGTGAAGGTGATGGCGCCGCTTTCGGCCTCGGTAGCGGCCTGGGCGTCGGCGTTCGCCTCCTGCTCGGTGGCCGGTGCAGTGGGCTCGGCCGCTCCATTACCCTCACTGTTGGCGCATCCGGCGAGCCCCAGGGCCAAGCAAGTGGACAGGGCGAGCGCTCCAGCCAGAGCCGCGATGCGCCGTTTGTTCCTCGTCGGTTTCAGCATTCGTTTTCCTTTCCTTCCAAGGGGTGCCAGGTTCTACTGGCGTTCTATCTCGCGTACGGGCACGCAGACGCGCACCTTGTCGCCATAAAGGGAATTGACCTCCACCTCGATGCCGTACAGCTCGCTGATGAGCTCGGAGGTGATGACTTCGCGGGGGTCGCCGAACGCCGCAAGGGCGCCTTCGGAAAGCACCATGGTGGCATCGGAATAGAGAAAGGCGTGGTCGGGGTTGTGGGTCGATTGCACGATGGAGAGCCCCTCGCGGGCCAGCTGCCGCACGCAGGACAGCACGCGCATGGTGTTGCCGTAATCAAGCGCGCTCGTGGGCTCGTCCATGATGATGGTCTGGGCGTTTTGCGCGAGCGCCCGAGCGATGAGCACGAGCTGCTGCTCGCCGCCGGATATCTGCGTGTAGGTGCGATGGGCCAAGTGCTCGATGCCGATGCGGGCCAGCGCCTCGTGGGCTCGCTGCAGCTGGGCCTCGCCGGGCGTGGCGAGCATCTTCAGGTCGTTGCCCGTGGCCATGAGTACCACGTCGACCACTTCGTAGTCGTACACCGGCGCGTGCGACTGGGGAATGTAGGAGATCTCGCGAGCGCGCTCCCGCACCGAAAGCGCGCGCAGATCCTTCCCGTTCACCAGAATCGTGCCGCTATAGTGCGGGGAAAGCCCCAGGATACAGCGGAACAAGGTGGACTTGCCCACGCCGTTGGGCCCGAGCACGTTCACGAGGCACCCGTCGGGAATGGAAAACGAAAGGTCGTGCAAGATCTCGCGGCTTCCGTAGGAGAAGCTCAAGTTGGTCACATCGATGCTCATAGCTTCTTCTTCCGCGTTATGAGGTACAGGAAGAACGGCGCGCCCACGAAAGCGGTGAGGATGCCGATGGGGATTTCGGCGGTGGTGGCCAAGCGGGCGACGTCGTCCACGATGAGCAGGAAGCTGGCGCCCATGAGCATGGATGCGGGAATGAGGCGGCGATAGTCGGCGCCGACGAGCATGCGGCACAGATGCGGAATGACGAGGCCCACCCAGCCGATCATGCCGGTGACGCAGACGCTCGCGGCGGTGACGAGCGTGGCGGCGATGATGACGACGATGCGGGTGCGTCGGGCGTTCACGCCCATGGTGGCGGCCTCGTCGTCGCCCATGGTGAGGATGTTGATGCGCCAGCGCAGGGCGAACAGCGTAGCGCAGCCGATAAGCATGATGGGGAACACCATGCCGATGTCGCGCATGTTCGCGCCGGTGAGTGAGCCCATGAGCCAGTAGGTGATGTCGGCCAGCTCGTCAGTGGGGTCGGCCACCAGTTTGGCGTAGGAGACGCCGGCTTGGAACAGTGACGACACCATGACACCGGCGAGCACGACCACCATCATGTGGTTGCCGCGGGCTCGCGTGCTGATAAGCAGCACCAATAACACGGTGATCAGGGAGAATCCGAAGGCGAAGAGGGATGTTGTGAAAGAGCTCACGCCGAGAAGAATAGCCACGGCCGCGCCGAACGCGGCGCCCTGGCTTGCGCCCAAAATGTCGGGGGAGACGAGCGGGTTTTGGAAGGTGCCCTGGTAGGCGGCGCCGGCGCAGGCCAGGCAGCATCCCACCATGAGGGCCAGCAAAATGCGCGGCAGCCGCACGTTGAAGAAGAGCGTCGCTTGCTGCTCGGTCCAGATGGGATCAACCGGAACGATTTTGCTGACGAGCATGGCCACGGCTTGGGCCGGGTCAATGGGGTAGCGGCCCAGCAAAAGGGAGATCGCGGTCGCGCCAATGAGGATGAGGGCAAGGGCCAGCACGACAAATCGAGCCCTCCGAGAGGCGGCCGAATGAAGCATGGGTTTTACAGTGCTCGTTTGCATGGCATCTATTATATTCTCAGTCATGAATGATTTACAAGAGAGAATTATTCATGAAGTAAAATGATTTACAAGAGAGAACAATTCGGTAGGATGAGTACTGAGCAAAAGCGCCCGGAATGTCGGGTCGCTATCATCTGAGAAAGGACGAAAGCCATGGGTTGCGCCGAGAAAGACTGCTGCACGAAGGGGGTTGCGACGGGGGCCATTGCGTTTCCCGGCACAAACGAGCCGAATACGCCCTGGAAGCTGTACAACCACCTGATCGCCGGCATTCCCGAGGACGTCGTGGTGCGCGACTATTGTCTGGGTACCCACTGGTCCTACGTGGAAGCCGACAGTGGCATGGGGGTGAGCTTCACCACCACCGGCGGCGCGCGTCGTGGCTACACGGGCGACCTGAGAGGGATGTCCCTGCGCGAGGTGGCGGAGCTTTCTAAGTCCTGGTGCTTCGAGGAGGCGAGCCTGGGCGTGGCGGCGCTGAACGCCTGGTACTCCCAGCGGTCGCTGCTGGATCCGTTGGGGTGCACCTACGATGCGGCGGTGGAGGTACCCGACGGCACCATCCGGAAGATGGACGCTTTCGAAATGTACCGCCCGCAGATCAGCACCGCCGGTGGGGATGCGCGCGTGGTCGTGGTGGGGCACTTCCCCCATGTGGAGCGCATCGAGGAGTACGCGCGTCTGACGGTGCTGGAGCGCAAGTGCTCCCAGGCGGGCGATGTACCCGACCCGGCTTGCGAGTACGTGATCCCCGGCGCCGACTATCTGTTCATGACCGGCGTGACCCTCATCAACAAGACGGCCCCGCGCCTGCTGGATTTAGCGGCGAACGCCACGACGGTGTTCGTGGGGCCCAGTGTGGTCATGGCGCCGTTTCTTTTCCGCTGGGGCGTGGACATGCTGGCCGGCAGCGTGGTGGCCGACCCCGACAAGGCTCGCTTCGCCGTCAAGAACGGCGCCGGCCAGTTCTTCGGCGAGGCGCTGACCATGGCCGCCCTGCGCAATCCGGAGGCATAGGTGCTGTTTCTTCTCACGGGCGAGGTGCAAATAGGAAAGACGCGCTGGCTGGAATCGCTGGTGGCGGAGCTGGGCGCTTTCGGGGTGCCCTGCGCCGGCGTGCTTGCTCCCGGGCAGTGGGTGCCCTCGACGGGGCCGCATGCCGATGCGAACGGCTTCGAGAAGCTGGGCATCGACAACGTGCTTTTGCCCAGCGGCGAGCGCATCCCTTTTGCCCGTCGGGGTGACTTGGCCCGAGCCGACGGCACCTTCGACGAAGAGAGCCAAGCGGCGAAGGCGGAGCTGGCCTGGCACATCGACGACGCTGCTATCGACCGCGTGAACGCCCACTTCGACGAGATCACCGCGCACGCCAGCGCGGCTGCGCCCGTCGGTGCCAAACCGCATTCCGAGCGGAGTGCCGAAGGTGCAGAGTCGAAGGATCCCTCCCGCGCTCCCGGCCTCCTCATCGTGGACGAGCTGGGCCGCTTGGAAATCTGGCGTGGTGGCGGCCTTACCTCGGCCATGGCCCTGCTTGCCCAGGGCCCAACGCCGGTCTTCCCCCATGCGTTGGCCGTCGTGCGCGATTATCTGCTCGACGACACCGAGGCCCTCCTTGCCGAAGCGTGGCCTGACCGCTGCCGCATTTCTCCCGATGATACAGGTCGAGCCGTTATCCTGTCCGCCTGTGAGTTTGGGGCGTAAGGGATAGCGGCTCGACAAAACGGGTTTTGGTCGAGATGGCTACTGGGCAGCCAGATTCTGAGCAATCATTCGTGCGAAAGTTACTGTCCTGCCGCAAGCGTTGCCGGTCGACAGGTTCGGATAAGTCATGGAATAGTATCCTCCGGAATCGTTGCCTGTGACATACAGGCCTTCAATGGCGCTTCCATCTTCGCGCAGTGCTTGACCTTGGGTGTTTATCACGATGCCGTCCATGGTGCATAGCAAAGCGCCTGTGGTACGTACGCCGAAGAAGGGAGGTTTGCGTACAGGGGAAAGCCGGAATGGTTCCTTGCCGAAGTCGTCATCGCGCTGGTTGTCGTAATTCTGGTTGTTTCGTTCCACCGTTTTCGCGAGGGCTTCTGCAGGAAGACCAAGCTTTTCGGCGAGCTCCTCGATGGTGTCGGCTTGCTGAATGTGTCCGGCTTTAAGTGCCTCCTCGTTCATGGCCGTCACCACTTCGATAGGCAGGTTCGGAGCCGCTCCATTATCAAAGGGGAACATGCGCGAGCAGCCATGCATGTCGAACTGCTGGGCGTAGGTCTGCCAGTCTGCATCCCAGAGGCACACGTGGATGTTTCCTGGTTGCGATGCATCGGCGTGCAGGATGAAGTCATAGGTGCCGGACTCGTTGCAGAAGCGCTCGCCATTGAGATTGACTTTCAACCAGGGTTGGCTTCCCATCCAGAATACCATGGCAGTACCACAGTCGGCGCCTCCCAGGGAGTCGGCGGGAACGCTTGCTCGGTCGAAAAGCATGCTAGAGTGTGTTTCGTCCATTTTTGCCCCAACGCGAAGGCACGCCTTTATGCCGTCTCCCTCACAGCCCGGCTGCGCTGAGTTGTAAGCGTAAATGCTGGTCGTGTGAGGCTGGAGCTGCTTAAGAAGGTCGAGATTCGCGGCGTAACCGCCTGTGCATACAAGAACGCCCTTGCTTGCGTTGACGCGAATGTAGCCGTCAGCGCCCTGCCCTATGGCACCGGTCACGCGATCGTTTTCGACGGTGAGGCTCACCATGGGCGTTTGGTAGCGGAACGTTACATGGCCCGTCTTCTCTGCGTAGTCAGTCAGCACAGTGAACCCGTCGAGCGATCCATCGACTGGCCAGGCGGGAGAATGCCCTGTAGCCCAATGTCGGTAGTTGACTTCATGCTTTTCCTCGGCAGCCTCATGCCAAAGCGCGATACCGTAAGAGGAGAGAACGCTTTCGTACCAGTCGATGGTCTCGCCCGATCGCTCAAGCCAGACCTTGTGTAACGCGAGATTGCATTGGCCCGCAGCGTAATGATCCATATCTCGCAAATAACCAATTGCGTCGATTTCATAGCCACTCTCCTGCTGCAAGCGAGAGTTGACGCCTGCAAGATCGTCACGCACGACGCCGCCGTTGAACTTCTCCATGACGAAGGTTTCCATGCCGGCATCTCCAGCGGCGCAGGCCGCAAAAAGACCGCCCGTGCCAGCGCCGATCACCAAAAACTCCGTGTCAATGGTTTCGACAATTTCATCATCGGAGATGTTCGGGGCATCCCCGACCCAGTCTGAGGGATCGTGCGATCCCGCCTCAGGCGAAGTGTTTGCTAGGGGATCCGCAGTCTTCGGGGTGCATCCTGCAAGGCCGAACAAGGCGCCGGCTCCCGCGAAGGCGCTACCTGCCAAAAACCCTCTGCGGCTTACAAGTCCCTTATTGTCCATTTCAGTTCCTTCCTTTTTTCCATGAAAGCGTGGGATTGCGTGGAGAAAAGCCTTTGGAGCTCAAGTCCGCACTGAGCCTGTTGCTGTTTAAAAACGGTCGGGCGGTTTTACCCGCCCGACCAGGGAGGGGAGGGCTTGATCTATCGTAACGCGTGTTCTTAGGCGTTGTAGATTGATTGGGCTACCGCATAGCCTGCGCCGAGTGATCCGACACCGCGCCCACCGCAGGCTGCCTCGCCTACGACGTAGAGCCCCGGTACAACATTTCCGGTCGCATCGAGCGCGCGGTGGGCTGAGTCGGTTGAGATTCCGTCCATCGTGATGTGCATCGCCCAGGTGCGTGGTGATGCATAGAATGGAGGATTATCCAGGGGGGCATTGGGCCCGAAGCTGGATCGGCCGAATTCTGGGTCGTTGAAAGTATGAGTCATCTCGTTGTAATCGGCGACGGTTTTCAGGAATGTTGTCTCGTCGACGCCCATGAGGGTCGCAAGTTCTTCAAGTGTGTCGGCGCGGTAGAGGATGCCCCGCTCGATGGCGTACTCGACGTCCATGCCCGTGTGGGTCTTACCGTCCGTGATCATGGAGCTGTCGTGGTCGACCACCTGGAAACCCACACCCCCGTCCTGCTCCATCAGGGCGATCGTCATGTCAGTTCGACTGCCGCCCTCGTCGCAGAAGCGTTTGCCGGCCTTGTTCACGTAGATGCTCTCATTGGTGGTTCCGACAGTTGTTTCGGTGGCGTAGAGCACGGTGTCCACGAAGGGGAAGACCATCTGGTTAAAGGGCAATTCGGCGAAGGCGGCGCCTGCTTCTGTGGCCATGCGGATGCCGTCTCCAGTGTGTCCGTAGTTGTTGTCGCAGTGGAAGGTGTCGAGATCTTTCCAGTTCCACATCTTGTCGTGCTCTTTCAGCATATCCTGGTTGTCGGCATAGCCTCCAGAGGCGATAACGACACCGTCTTTTGCGCGCACGGTGTACGTGCTGCCGTTTGCGCTGCTGCCAATGACGCCAGTCACGCGACCGCTTTCGGTGATGAGCTCGGTTGCCGGCGTGGCGAACAGGATGCGAAGATCGAGTCCTTCCATCTCTCGTTCGAACACGTTGAAATAGCCTTCCCCATTCACGTCTTCTGAGGAACCCGAGAAATGCGCCCAAGAATAACCGGGAATTGCGACGAGTGGCATCCAAGGAAACTGCATGGTGTCGAGCCATGCCGTGCCCCCCTCCACATCCGTTGCATAAGTGTGTTGGAAGTCGTAGGTGTTGCCCTCAAGCATGCAGAGTTGCAGCGCAAGGAATTCGGGCGAGCTAAAGAGTTTGGTGTTCCCGTTTGCGTAGTAGTCGTCCCATTGTTGCTGCACCTCATCTACCAGAGAGGCGTCAAGTCCGGCGTCTCGATTGAACTGAAGAACTTCTTGGAAGATCTTCTGGTAGCCGTCGTTCACTTCGACGCGTAATTCTTCGGGTGCGTTGGCATACTCGATGAAACCGCCACTCACGAGGGCGTTGCCGCCCATGCTCGAGGACTTCTCGAACACGACGACCTTCGCTCCCTGCTGGGCAGCTGCTAGTGCAGATGCCATTCCAGAAATGCCGGCGCCTATGACGGCGAGGTCGCATTCGATTTCCTCGTCGGCTGGCTGCTCTTTGGGAACCTCCGCACGCTTCAAAGCGCTCACGTCGCCATTGGCTTGACGCGCGCAGTCTTCTACGGCCGAGAGCAGCGCGAGGGATGAAAGCGTCGCTCCTGTCACCGCGTCGACGGCGAGTGATTGTGATGCTACGATGATCTCAGGGATCTTCTCAAACGCCGGTGCGGCGATGCGTTCGGTTTCTCCGTGATCGACGACGCGGACGCTGTCGATGGCAGTGTCGGAGAAGACGACCTCGACGGTGATATCGCTCTTCTTGCCGAGTGCCGTGGCCTGGTAGGTTCCTGCGACAAATTGAGTTGTCGTGCCGCCCGTCTCTGCGACGGGGTGTGACGAAGCGCATCCCGTCGCACCTAAGGCCAGGGCTGCCGCTGCGACCGAGCTTGCTTGCACAAACCGTCTGCGATCGATGGCATGGTTCTTTCCGTGTCCCATGTTCCCTCCTATGTTCGAATCTTGTCGGCGAGACGCCCTCGCCCCTGCTGCCGTTCATTATGGGATCGGTTCGCCCGAGGGTCTTTTGCAAGTTGTTGCGTGATTTGTGCACAAACCGTACAATTCGCTACAACGACAAAGGGGATCAGGGGGTTGTGGTGCTCAACATGGAATATGTGTCTGAGTTGCTCGTGCTGGCGGAAACGCTCAGCTACACGGAGACGGCGCGAAGGCTGCACGTGTCTCATTCGGTTGTGAGCCGTCACATCGATGCTGTGGAACGGACGCTGGGGGTTCGGCTATTTGATCGGACGACTCGTAAAGTGGAGCTAACTGATGCGGGACGGGCGGTTATCGCCGACTTCTCTGCCATGCAGGCTCATTACACTCATGTGCTTGATGAGCTTGGTCGGCTTGCGGAGGATGCGCCAGTCATACGGCTGAGCTGTCCGGATTTTTGGATACCGTGTTATCTTGAGCCGTTGTTGGCGTTTCTCTCCCTCGAGCAATCTGCTCTTCGTGTCAAGTTGGAATCGAATCCTCCTGTTGTGGGTTTGAGCGCGGTGGAGGAGGGCCGGTGCGATCTTGCCTTTGGTATCGGGCTTCCCACGGAACTGAAGCCCCCGATGAACATGAGGTTGTTTCTTCGTGAGAGAATTGTGGCAACGATTCATGAAGACAATGCGTTGGCGGGATGCGAGACGCTAGCGTTGGAGCAGCTTGCTGGTGAGCCTTTGGTGGTTCTCGACGATCGGGCCGAAGGATTCAGCCGCATGAACGAAGAGATATTGAGATTTTTTACGCAGCGCGGTTGTGCTCCCTGCGACATACGACGTACTGAGCAGATTGAGACGCTCGGGCTTAAGCTGAGCGAATGCAAAGGATATGCCCTTACGCCTGCGTCGCTGCAGTTTCCTCATAGGGATTACCTGCGGGCGATCCCCCTTGAGGGAGGGGACATCTCTTTCCCGCTGTGCTTCTTTTTTCGCACAGATCGCTTGAGTCCTGCACTGACCAGATTTTTCGAATATGCCGAGCGATTTGTCTCGCTGTCGGGAGATCGTGGCTGGGGGCGTCTTTAAAGGCTCCCTTGCTACTGCTCCGTCATCAGCAAGTCGAGCAGTTCCTGGCGGGTGTTGATGCCGAGCTTCTCGTAGATGTGCCGCGTGTGGGCCTTCGCAGTGCCCTCGGCGATGATGAGCTCGTGGGCCACGCCGGAAAGCGACTTGCCCTGGGCGAGCAGCTCCATCACCTCCCGCTCGCGCGGGGTGAGGCGGCGCTCCTCGGCCACGGCGGCGCAGCGACGGGCCAGACGCGTGCGCTCGTTCTCCTCAGGCGGCCGCTTGCCCATAAACGCGATACCCCAGCGCTCGCCGATCTCGCGTTCGTTGAGCACCAGGGCCGCAACCGTCACAATGGCTGCAATGGCGACTATGGCACCGATGGCCGGTCCCGTGCCTCCGAATAGGCCGGACCCATCGAAGAGGAGCGCTCCCTCGCGACCGACCCAACCCACGAGCAGCAACGATTCCTCGATGCCGAACAGCAGAAGCGCACTTACGCCGAAGCGCTTGGAGATGTCGCAGAGGAACAGAAACACGATGGCGTTGAAGAGCATCACGCCCAGGGCCGTGCAGAAACTGCCGGCCAAATTGCCGCCAAGGCCGAATAGCGGCACGATGAGGAGCCCGCAGCAAAGGAGGATGACCGGCGCCCGGTACAAGGCGGACAAGGGCAGTCGGTTAGAGAACCACCACACCCACGCGAACAGCACAAGACCGCCGACCAGGGTGGTCACGGTGGAGTGGGAGCCGACCAGCAGGGGATAGGCGCTGCGAATATGAGCCGAGCTGTAGCTGGCCACCAGCTCGAAGAGGGCGAGGATAAGGAAGAACTTCCAGGGAATGAGCCGGCGGTTGGCGGCGACGGGCCGATCTTCTGCCGGGACGTAGAGCCGGTAGGAGCGATGGGCCAGCGCTGCCGACAGCATCGGCAGGGCGAGAAGTGCCCCGTAGAGGTATTCGTCTCGAATGCCCTGAAGCACGAAGGTGAGTGCCACACCACCGATGATGGCGAGGGCATAGTACAGCGCTACGCGCGTGGGGCTGAGGCAGCTGTAAATCTCGCACCACAGCAGAATGAGAAGCGCCGAGCCGATGCCGCCGGCCAGGGTCGCCGGCACGATGAGGGCGTCGGTGGTTGCGGGCAATCCCAGAGCCGCCACGTTCGCCGCTACGGAGAATCCAAGCAGGAGAGCGATGACCCCATAGACCCAGCGTCGTCCGGCCAAAGGCGCGATGCGGCTGGAGAGCAGGGCGATGACGATAGCGCTGCCGGCGAGCACCACATCGTAGGCGAACTGGCCGGCGGTGCCGCTGACGGGCATGGGCGCGGCCGGGTTTGCATAGGCGAGCGACACCCAGGCGCGCCACAGGGCGAAGCCGAGAAAGGCGAGCGGCATATCGAGAAGATCGGTGAGTGAGTGTTTGTCCGTGCCATCATGGGCCATGGCGTTATCCCCTTCTCGCTTCCGCCCTGCCAGATGAACCGCACCGGCGACGGCCACAAGATGGGCGTGTGGGCCGGTGGCGAGATTGAGCTGACGACCCATACGAAGATGATCCACGACGCCCGTGTGGGCCGTGTGGACACGCCGCATCTGCCGGTGAACGCCAAGGGCGAGCGCTTCATGTGCGAGGGTCCCATGCAGGGCTACCTGAACAATTACGTGCGCGAGTACATCCACGAGGCCGGCGGCGACGCCAAGGCGGGAAACCTGTACACCATTGTGGACGCGAAGTGGCAGGACCAGATCGCGGAGTGGAAGGCCATCGACCCGGAGATCGACGCCTCGAACTGCAAGTGGTTCTACGAGGGCAACACCATCGAGGAGGCCTGCGCCGCCATGGCCGCCGACACGGAATCGGGCGCCTACGAGTTGGATGCCGCCGCGGTTCAGGCGACCGTGGACTGCTACAACGAGCTGTGCGCCAAGGGCTCCGATGACGACTTCGGCAAGAACCCCACGTTCATGCGCGCCATCGACACCCCGCCGTTCATCGTGGTGCCCCACGAGTTCGGCATGGGACTTTCGGCCATCATCGGTGGCCTGCTCATCAACGCCGACAATCAGGTGCTGAAGGCCGACGAGCACACGCCCATCGACGGCCTGTTCGCTGTGGGCAACGTGTCCGGCTGCTTCTACGGCGGCGTCGACTACCCCATGGACGTGCTGGGACTCTCCATCGGCCGCGCCATCACTGGCGGCTACCTCGCCGGCAAGCACGTAGCGGCCCTGTAGCACGCGAGCGGCTCTGCCACCGACCGCCACCGCCGCTCCGCTTCCCCGAACCCTCCCCACGAGAGCCCGCCACCCCGCGGGCTCTCGCTCTCTTACGACAATGAAAGCCGATTCGTAAGGCGCGGCGGTGGAGAAGGGGCTATACTGGCAGCATGACTTTTCGATACAGGAGGTATCTTTCATGACTGACCAGCAGAACCCCTTCAGCAACATGCCCGAGCCGCCCGCCGCGCCCGATCCGGCCCAGGCGTTCGACAACGCTCAGTGCCAGGGGCAGGCCGCGCAATCTTACGACGTCGACCAAACCGCGCAGGAGGCCTGCGACCCCTACCAGGCTCAGGCGCAGCGGCCCTATGGTGCCGGCCAGGCCTACGACCCCTATCAGGCTCAGGCGCAACAGCAACCCTACCAGCAGCCCTACCAGGCCACCTACGAGCAGCCGCAGCCGGCCTATCAGCAGGTGTACGCCCAACCGGTGGCCCCGGCGGCGCCTACGACCCTCTATCCCATGACCGACACCGATCGCAACCTGCGTCTGGTGGCGTTCATCTTCTGCATCCTGTCGCTGGTGGGCTCGTGTTGGCTCATCATTCCGCTGGCGTGGATGATCCCCATGTCGGTCATCTCCTGGGGCATCTACAAGGGCACCAAGGCCAACACCGTCGCCTTCGGCGTGTGCACTCTCATCTTCTGCTCGCTGGTGGCCGGCATCTTGCTGCTGTGCTCGAATAAGGATCGATAGAAGGCAGAGCTCGCGAGCTAGCGAGCTCTGCGAATCCGCGTGCTCGTGAGCCTGCCGCTTTCATGGTCCTGCGAACGGCATGGACTCGTGATCTCCCAAGCGCGTGTCGCCAGACGCGCAACTCAAAGTCGCGACACCACGAGTTGGTTGAGCGAGACATGCTGCTCGGCAGCTTCGATGGCGAGCTCGCGATGCTTCTCGGGCGGGATGCGCAACGCGAACTTACCCGAATAGGTGCGACTGGCCAGAGGGGTGGGCGCTTCTTCGCCGCTCTCGGCCATGTCCTCTAGAACGGTGCCCACGACCGCAACTATGGCGCAGGAAATTCTCGGTTCATTCCTCGCGCAGACCGCAGTTGCGTCGCGTTTGAGGTAATGGGGCCATGCGAAAATGAAAAGCCGCAAGCGCTGGGATGGAACATTCGCGGATTGGGAACCCATCGCGCGTCGTATCGCCGCTGGCCAAAACCGCGCGCGAGCTGTACGGACGGGTCATCGCTGGCCAAAAAAGGCGCGCGAGCTGTATGCGGGGAGGCACGTTTGGCGCTTTCTGGCCAAAAACCCCGCGCCAGCTGTGCCGTGGGGTCGCAATCTCGGGATCGGCGTCATCCTCGAGCTGAGTTTCCCCAGTTCAGAATGCCGCTGCAAAGGGGTGTACGAGCCCGGGACAGCGGACCCCGAGGAGAATCCCTCGAAAATAGCAGTCCGCGCGCGATTTTTGGCCAATTGGTGAGGGCGACGCGAGGCGTGCACGAGCGGCGACTCAATTTTGGAACCCGTGCGGAGTTCTCGGGGATGCAACGAAGGAGACGACGGGGTCGTGCGCGGGTGGGAGGCCCAATCGCGAGAGGCGAGGGCCGCTCCGGTTCCCCTCCCGGGCCTCTAGGCGGCCCTATTGTTCTTCGGGGGCTTGATGAACAGCGAAACGATAAGGGCCGCGATGGCCACGGCGAAGAAGACCCAGAAGGCGCCGAGGTAGCTGCCCGATCCCATTTGCGAGAGGGCGAGAATCTGCGGACCTACGATGGCGGCCGGGATCATCTGGCAGGTGGCGATGGCGTAGTTGATGCCGTAGTACTTCGGCCCAAAGAAGGTGCCCACCATGGCCGACATCGAGCACATATTCCCACCGTACATAAGGCCGAGCAGCATGAAGCCGGCTACGAGTAGCAGGAAATTGCCGCCCATCATGGCGAAGGCGCAGCAGAGCATGCCTGCGGCGAAGGCCACGGCGATCCAGGTGAGGCATACGCGATAGCCGAACTTATCCCAGATGAATCCGTTGATGAGGCGCCCGAGTCCGTTCATGGCCGACACGCTGCCCATGGCCGCGGTAGCCAGCATAAGCGCCTCGGCCTCGGTCAGCACGGCGCTGACGCCCGCGCCAGCCGCCGCTGCCCCGCTCGCTCCCGCCCCCGCGCTCGCTGCCCCGCTCGCTGCTGCTCCAGCGCCCATGAGCAATTCCATGGCCGCCGGCACTGCTTGGCTGATGAGCGCCAGACCGCCGCAGGTGACGAGCATCAGATACACCATGAACACCCAGAACGTGGGCGTACGCACCATTTGGCCACCCGTCATGTCGACGGCCGCCACGGTGGCGTTCTGCCGCGCCTTTTCCAGAAGAGGGCGAACATATTCCGGTGTCGGCAGCTTCATGATGAAGGCGCCGGCCCCCACCAGCACGGCGAAAATGACTCCCAGCGCTCCGAAGGTCAGACGCCATCCGAGCGTGCCCAACATCGTAGTGACGACGGGGGACAACAGCATGGTGCCGCCGCCGAAGCCCATGAGCATGGCGCCGGAGGCCAGGCCCTGCTTGTCAGGGAACCATTTCAGCGTGACGGACATAACCACATCGGTGCCAAGGCCCACGCCGGCTCCCACCAGCACGCCGTAGGTGGCGTAAATGAAAGGCAGCGATTCGGTGAAGGCCGAGGCGATAAGCCCCAGCCCCAGGCAGGCGGCGGTGATGAGCATGACCGTGCGCGGGGATGTGCGTTCTTCCAGCGCGCCCGCTACGAGCATGCCGGCGCAGAAGGTGATGATAGAGAGCGTGAATACCACCGAGGTGGCCGAGCGATCCCAGCCGAATTCCGCCTCCAGTGGGTCGACGAACAGCGACCAGGCATAGATGAGCCCGAAGAACATGAGCAGCACGAAGGCGACGAAGAAGTACAGCAGACGGTGCGGCGTTGCGTGGGACATGGCTCTCCCCTCGAGATCGCGTTCCTTATGAGCTGCCAGCCACCTTCAGTTTAGCGGGCGCAGAAAAAAGGGCAAGAAGAAAGGGAAAGGGCGACCCAAAGGGACGCCCTTGCAGTTCGAGTGGGCTATAGGTTTTGCCGTAGGCTAACCCTCGTACAGTGAGAAGTCGTCCTTGCCGACGCCGCAGATGGGGCATACCCAGTCGTCGGGAATATCCTCGAAGGCCGTGCCCGGCGCGATGCCGCCGTCCGGGTCGCCCACCTCGGGGTCGTAGATGTAGCCGCATACGTCGCAAATGTACTTGTCCATGGGAACCTCCCAGTCGTCGAATGGTTGCAACATGCGTATCCTCCCACAGGCAGCGTTTCCGCGCAGGCGGGCATCCGATCTGAAACCATTCGGTGAATCGACGATCCTGTGTTGCACTCGCGAAAGGATGCGATGAGGCTCGGGAAAACACCCAGCTAGAACTTAGAAAATCAGCGGAAAACTAATCTATAACGGCGCAGCAACGAAAACCGCCCCCGTCGCCAAAACGCCGAGCAAGAGCGCAGGATATATCACGAATCCGCGAGTTCGTGCGTTGAAGCTCGCCCGCGGGACGGCTCAAGGGAGTTGTCCGCAAGGCCGCCCGCCCCGGCGCACCCTGGAAAGGAAGACGACAATGGTCACTCAAGAGCAGCAATCAATTATCGATCACGCTCAGCTGCAGAAGATCAACGGCTGGCAGCATATCAAGGTGAAGGGCACCCCCTACGAGTGCGGCTTCCAGGAGGGCTACCTTCTGGCCGACGAGTACCAAGACGCCCTGCGCGTGTACAAGTTCATGACCCTGGAAACCTTCGGCATGACCTACGAGTGGTTCGCCGAGCAGGCGCTGAAGTTGCACTGCGACAAGATTCCCACCCGCTGGCTCGAAGAGCTGCGCGGCATGGCCGAGGGCCTGACGGCTGCCGGCATCCCCACCACCACCGACGACATGATCGCGTGGAACGATTGGATGGAGATCACCGGCTACTGGTGGCCCCAGAACGCCGGCAAGATCATGAGCCGTCCGCTCATGAAGACCCACCGCAAGGAGCATTGCTCTGCCATCGTGGCCACCGGCTCGGCCACGGTGGACGGCAAGCCCTACCTGGGCCATGAGAGCTTCGACGAGTTCTGGAGCGGCCAGTACTTCAATATCTGCAAGCGCGTGGAACCCGACGACGGCTATGCCTTCATCATGCAGGCCTCGGCGCCGTGCATGCTGTCGTCCATGACCGACTTCTACGTGACCGCCGCGGGCCTGAACATCACTGAGACCACTCTGGCCGGCTTCGACCGCTACGACGACGCGGGCATGCCCGAGTGGGTGCGCATCCGTGACGCCGTGCAGTACGCGGCCACCATCGACGAGTTCGTCGAGCGCCTGAACAAAGGCAACAACGGCGGCTACGCCAACGCCTGGCTCATCGCCGATCACAATACCGGCGAGATCGCCCGCTTCGAGCAGGGCTTGGAATTCACGAGCCTCGAGCGCACCTTCGACGGCGCGTACTTCGGTTGCAACGCTGTGTTCGATCCGCGCATCCGCAACCTGGAGTGCAAGGACAACGGCTTCAACGACCCGCGCCAGCAGACCGGTGCCCGTCGCCAGCGCTGGATGGAACTCATCGATCAGTACTACGGCAAGATCGACCTGGAAGTCGTGAAGAAGATGCTCGCCGACACCTATGACGTGTACCTCGGCTACAACTGCCCGTCGAGCCGCGACATCTGTGCCCACTACGACGTGGATCCGCAGTACTACGCCGACGACCCCGATGCCGTGTGGAACATCCCGTTCTACCCGGCCGGCTCCTGCGACGCCAAGGCCGCTGGCCCCGACGACGTGAAGCACCTGAAGATGTGGGGCCGCTACGGCCGCGCCGACGGCGTGGAGTTCGTGGCGAAAGACTTCATGGACCAGCACCCGCTGTGGAAGTGGATGGACGGCTACCTGGAAGATCGCCCGACTCAGCCCTGGACGCTCTTCGACTAAAGGGAATTCGAACCGGCGCTTTTCCACGGCGCCGCGTTCCTTCCATATAGATCAACGCTAACCAATCGAGGATAAGGAGCATAGATTATGGAAATCTCAAAGGAACAAATCGCGAAGATGGCCGAATCCTACAAGAAGGCCGAAACCCAGCACGTGGCCCAGCGCGCGGTGACTAAGAACGGCATTCTGGAGTCGGCGGAAAGCGTGGAGGTGCTCAAGCGCATGAGCCCCAAGAACTTCGCGTTTTCCATCGACGTGGACGATCAGGCCGTGGCCAACCAGAAGATGTCGGGCCGCTGCTGGATGTTCGCCTGCTTAAACGTGCTGCGCTTCCACATTGAGAAGGAACTTGATTTGCCGAAGGGCACCTTCGAGTTGTCCCAGGCCTACCTGGCGTTCTTCAACAAGCTGGAGCGCGCCGCCTGGTTCCTCGAGCACGTGGTGGCCACGGCCGACAAGCCGCTGGACGACCGCGAGGTCGACTGGCTTTTCACGACGCCCATGGCCGACGGCGGCGACTGGGATATGGTGTGCGCCCTGGTGAAGAAGTACGGCGTTGTGCCGCACGAGGCCCAGGCCGAGACCCACTGCACCAACAACACCGCCGAGCTGAACACGGTGCTTTCGCACCTGCTGCGCCAGGATGCCCTGAAGCTGCGCACTATGGCCCAGGAGGACAAGGATACCAAGGCCACCCAGGAGGAAATGCTTTCCGAGGTGTACCGCGTGCTGGCCGTGTGCTTCGGTGAGCCGGTGCAGAAGTTCGACTTCACCTACAACGATGCCAAGGGCCACTACCATGCCGACCTCGGCATCACCCCGTTGGAGTTCCTGAAGAAGTATGTGCCCATCGACTTGGACGACTACATCGGCGTCATCAACGTGCCCGGCGACGACAAGCCCTACGGCCGCATGTACGCCATCCAGGATTCCGACCAGATTCCCGAGCGTCGCAACCTGTATTTGAACGTGCCGATGGAGGAGCTGAAGGGCTACGTCATCGACTCCCTGAAGGACGGCGAGCCCGTTTGGTTCGGCTCCGACGTGCTGCAGCACTGTGACCGCAACGCCGGTGTCATGGACTTCGATCTGTACGACCTTGAGGCCATGTTCGGCGTGAAGTTCACCATGGACAAGGCCCAGCGCTTCGCCACCCACGAGAGCCTGCCGACCCACGCCATGACCATCGCCGGCGTCGATATCAAGGACGGCAAGCCCACGAAGTGGAAGATCGAGAACTCCTGGGGCACCGAGAACCACGGCATGAAGACCGGCAACAACGGGTATTTCGTCTGCAGCGACGAGTGGTTCGACAACTTCGTCTACGAGGTGGCCATCCGCAAGGATCGCCTGAGCCCCGAGATGCAGAAGGCGCTGGACTCCGACCCCATCGTGTGGCCGTTCTGGAACACCTTCAATCCGGTTTCCGCCTAAGCGGCAATCGGGCGCCGGCCTCGGGGGTTCCGCACGGGATGCCCCAAGGCCGGCCCCTGCGGGCGGCTTTTGCGAGTCGCGCGCGGCAACTATCCGCTGTCCGGCGGGGTGCCTTTTCCGGGAATGACGTCCCGGGAAGGGGAGCCCGCCCCGCCGGGCCCTTTCGTGAGGGGTAACTATGAGCTCCCAAACTACAACTCATGCGGCCAAAGCGCCGGCGAAGGGCGCAGCGAAGGCCAGCAGTGGAACCTATATCAGCCTGATGGCTCTGGTCATGATGAACGTGACCATCATCGGCAGCGTCGCCAACGACGTCCAGCAGGCTTATTACGGGCTGTCCTCCGTCACGCTCTTCATCATCGGCGCTCTGGTGTTCTTCCTGCCCACCGGTTTGGTGGCGGCCGAGCTGGCTTCCGGCTGGGGCCAGCGCGGCGGCATCTTCCGCTGGGTCGGCGAGGCTATGGGCCCTGGGCTGGCATTTACGTGTCTGCTCATTCTGTGGTTCCAGACCTCCATCAACTTCGGTATGGGCGTTGCATCGGCATCGGCCACCATCGGCTTCTATACGCCTGATTGGGACTGGGCTGTGCAGTTCATGAACCATCCGGAGAACCAGTTCTTCATCATTCTGGCGTGGCTGGCCTACTACTGGGGCCTGACCTTCCTGTCCACCAAGGGCGTGAAGGCCTTCGCCCGCCTGACTAAGTACGGCGTCATCATCGGCACGTTCATTCCGCTGGCGTTCATCGTCATCTTCACGGTGGTGTGGCTCGCCCAGGGCAACGTGTCCAACGTGACCCCTACGCCCGAGGCGTTCAATCCCTTCGCTGACGGCTTCAGCCTCACCAACCTGGCCCTGGCCGCCGGCGTGTTCTTCAGCTTCGCGGGCATCGATATGAACGCTGCCCACATCAAGCAGCTGAAGAAGCCGCAGAAGGAATTCCCGCTGTCCATCTTCATCGCCATGATCCTGACGCTGATCATCTTCATCGCCGGTACGGTGTGCATCGCCATCGTCACGCCGAAATCCGACATGAACCTGGTCTACGGCCTGTACCAGACCTATAAGATCCTCGGCGCCACCTTCAACTGCCCGTGGATTTACGTGGCCTTCGTGTGGGTCGGCCTCGGCGCTTCCATGGCGTCGCTCGTCACCAACATGGCCGGTCCCTCGTTCATGCTCGGCCAGGCCGGACGCTCCGGCTTTTTGCCGAAGGTGCTGCAGAACTCCAACAAGCACGGCATGCCGAGCCGCCTTATGTACCTGCAGATGACGTTCATGACCCTCATTGCCTTCCTGTGCTTCCTCATTCCGAACATCGAGGGCTTCGTCGTGCTCATCACCCAAGCCATCACCATCCTCTACATGATGTACTACGTGCTCATGTTCGTCTCGTTCCTGAAGCTGCGCCACGACCAGCCGAACCGTCCGCGCCTGTTCAAGGTGCCCGGCGGTAACGTGGGCGCGTGGCTTGTGGCCGGCCTCGGTCTTCTGGCCTGCTTGTTCGGCATCGTGCTGGCCATCATCCCGCCGGCCCAGGTGGCCGAGGAAGTGGGCAGCCCGGTGACCTACGTGGTGGTTATCGTGGCCATCATCGTTGTCACCTTCGCCATCTGCTTCGGCGTGTACCAGGCGTCCAAGCGCCATCATTGGGCTGATCCGAACAACGTGTTCGCGCCGTTCACTTGGCAGATCGAGGGTTTGAAGAAGCCCCAGAAGGTTCTGTCCAACGTGCCGTCCGAGTTGATGAGCGAGGGCCAGAACCCCATGGGCATGCCCATCAAGAAGCTGTGGAACCCCAACGAGCAGATCGTGCTTCCCGACGAGTACGTGCCGGGCAAGCACCATCCGTCCTCTCCGGCTATTGAGGCCGGCGACGATCCGGCGGCCATGAACCATCCGGTGAAGACCAGCGGCACGTCCATTGGCGCTTTGGGTGCCATTCCCTTAAGCCAGCCGGCGATGATTTCGGAGAAAGCCGGTATTGGCACGTCGGCCACGGTGGGCCTGAAGAAGACGGCCCCGGTGGAAGGCACCGAGCCCGTGCGGCTTGATGCGAAAGTGCCGGCGGCGCCTGCTGACGAAGTGGCTGCCGAACCGGTGCCGCGCGACCCGGCGGCCGACGCCAAGCGAGCGGCTGCGGCTGAGGTGGCAGCCTTGGCGGCCGAGAAGTCCTCGCAGGCCAAAGCCCATGCCGAGGCGGTGGCTGCCGAGGCGCTCGAGCAGCAGGTGGAAGCCGACAGCGACTTGGCGTCCGCTCGCCGCGAGGTGAAGGAGGCCAAGGCTGCGGCCGACCAGGCGCGCAAGGCTGCGCGCGGGGCTGGTGCCGAGACGGCTGCTGCGCCGGAGAAGGCTGCCGGCACCGCCTCCGATGCGGGCGCGACCAAGGGCGGCGATGCTGCCGACGGCGCTGCCGGTGCGGCAGGCGCCGACGACGCCGGTGCTGCCAAGGGGTCTTCTAAGTAAGTGTTTCGGAAGGGGGCCGCGCCGCAGGATGTGCGGGCGGCGCGGCCCCCTCGAGGGTAAAAAGAGGTGTTCTCAATGAGTGCAAACGGAAAGACAAAAACGGGCGCGCCGCCGAAGGCACCCGTAGCCGTAGCCGCGGCTGCATCCGGTGCGGCGACGGGCGCCCCCGATGACGCCACGGTCGCCCGCCTCTCCATGCCGGAAAACAACGGAGCGAAGGTGACCAAGCCGACCGTGGCCACCCAGCAGAAGTCCGGCGACGACTTCAAAGCCACCCTTACCGTGAAGGACATGGTGGTATGGGGCCTCATCACCATGGTGCCCATCTCGCCCATGGCCGTTTACGGCGGCGTGTTCGCCGACTCCGGCGGCATGCCCACGCTCGCGTTCCTCATCGGGTTCGTGGCCGTGCTGTTCTCGGTGTTCTCCTTTGGCATCATGATTCAGCATTTCCCGTCTTCGGGATCAATCTTCACCTATGTGAGCCACGTGTTCGGCAAGCTGCCCGGCTTCATCGCCGGCTGGCTGATGCTGTTGCAGTACTTGGTGAGCCCGGCCATGGTGTACCTCATCGCGGCTATCGCCATTCACAGCATGCTGCCGGATGTGCCGATTCTGGCTCTGTGCTTTGGGTTCCTCATTATTGTGGCCATCGTGTCGCTTATCGGCATGAAGACCGCCATGGTGGTGAACAAAGTGGCACTGGTGGCTCAGCTGGCGATTCTCGCGCTGTTCGTCGTATGCGGCGTGGTCTTCGTCGTGCAGCATCCCGAGAGCGCGAATTTCTCGCCGACCAACCTGTTCAACCCCGCCAAGTTCGAGTTCGGCGGCACCATGTCCGCTGTGTCGCTGGCTGTGATGTCCTACGTGGGCTTCGGCGCCATCGCCACGCTGACCCAAGAGGCGAAGGACCCCAAGCACGGGCCGTCGCGCGCCATGATGGTGATGGCCATTCTGCTGTGCGTGCTGTACGCGCTGCAGTGCTTCATCGCCACGTGCATCGATCCGTCGGGCGCGGCCTTTGCCGGCAACACTGACAACGCGTTCTACGCCGTGGCCAAGATGGCCGCCGGTCCCTGGCTCATGATCGTGTGCGCCGTGGGCGTGGCGCTGGCCCAGGGCGTGTTCACCGCTATCGCGCAGCAGAACTCCATCGCCTTCGTCATGTTCACCATGGCCAATGGCGGCTGCCTGCCGAAGTTCATGGCCAAGATGAACAAGCGCACGAACTCGCCGTTGAACGCCGTCATCTTCATCATCGCCCTGTCCGTGGTGCTGACGCTGCTCTTCCATTTCAGCGGCATCGACATGAACACCGTGGTGAAGATCTCGAACTTCGGCGCGCTGTCCACCTACGTGATGCTGAACGTGTCGGTCATCGTGTTCTGCTGGTTCCAGCTGAAGCAGCGTTCGGGCGCAAAGGCCGTGTTCATGCACCTGGTGTTCCCGGCGCTCGGTGCGCTGGTGTGCTTCGCGATTCTGATGTCTGTGGGCACGGTGGCTCTGGTGACGGGCGTGGTGTTCATCCTCATCGGCATCGCCTACTACCTGGTGCTGACCCGCGTGCTGCATCGTCAGATTAACCTCGGGTAACGCCCGGTTGGCTGACAGCACCGTTGGTTGACGACCTGAACGATCTAAACGGGCCCTGACCTTGTGCGTCTGGGCCCGTCTTGTGCTTTGGGTATGGTGCCCCGCAGCATACAGCGGTACTCCGATGCGGGCGCGCAGGTGCCCGTGACAGGGTGCTGCGCAGATGTGCGCAGGTGGTTTTGCTCTCCATGGCGTATTTTGGCGTTTTTGGTGCACATGCTCGGGGATAATCATTTCCTTGCCGAGAAAAGTAGCGCAAATTTTTCGCTTTCGGTGCAGATAAACGAGTTCTGAGGGCAGATGCTGGCCTTCTCCTCGCTTGCTATGCACCGATTTCGAAATTAGCGGCCAAAACTCAAAGGAAAGACCCGTGGAAGTCCGTGACAGGCGTTTGTGCTCATGGTACACTGCAATGCTTACGAGCCAGTGCGAATCCTGTTTCCAACAGTCCGTGCTCAGAGGCTGTGTCCGGGTCTCTGCATACCAGATTCGCAAGATCCTCTCACGACGGGCCCGAGAGGAGTGCGTCATGGTTCGGCCATCTTCCCCCGTCGCTTCCCGGCGGATCGTTTGCTTTAGCCACAAGACAGCGCTGGAAATACTGACGGCATTGCCCCCGTCCCAAAAGCCCCAGCCCATGCGTAGCCGAAAGTTCCCCGACCAAGCACCGTCCTTAAAGGATGCGCAGTTGGCAAGCGATCGCATTTTGGAGCAGTGCCCCGCGCTCTCCCTTTCTCGGCCCCTCCATGTTACAAGCGCTTCTACGTCTCACAACCACCGCACCGATGTTGTCGAATTTCATCGCAGCGGGAAGCCGTTTGGCGGCACGGGCTTGCTTTCGCTGGGTGAAGGGACAAGGGTGACCAGCGTACCGTTCACCTTTGTGCAAATGGCAACGTCGCTTTCGTTGATCGAACTGCTTGAGTTGGGTTATGAGCTTTGCGGCACCTATCGCAGAGGAAAAGCGGGTGAGCCTACGCGATACCATGCCGACCCTTTGATGACTACGCGACAGCTTGCCCAGTTCTTGCGCATGAATCCCGGCATGCATGGAGCAAAGCGTGCTCAGCGCGCATTGTCGTACATTGCCAAAGGGGCGGAGTCGCCGCGTGAGGCGAAATGTGCGTTGTTGTTCGGGCTGCCAGTGGCGTTGGGCGGATACGGTCTGGGCATTCCCCTTATGGGCTATGAGGTTGAATGCACGGGTGAGGCTTATGCTATCGCCGAAACACGAATGCTGCGATGCGACCTGTTCTGGCCATCAGCTCGTTTGGCCATGGAGTACCAAAGCAGGGCTTTTCACGAGGGGGAATTGCACCGTGCTCGAGACTCGCGCCGCGTGAATGCGTTGCGAGCCATGGGCATCGACGTGGTGCTAGTCACCGACAACGAGCTTGAGAGTTTGTTTGCTTGCGACACGATAGCGCAGTCGATGCTGCGGGTTTTGGGCAAGCGCAACCGCACATGTGTAAGAAATGCTCGTGATCGAAAACTGAAGCTACGTCGGCAGCTTGGCCTGCCGCTTGAGCCTCGACGCACCTTTGAAGCGGTAGGGAGTCCCTCTCATTTTGGCGAGGAATAACGTTTTTGGTGCAAAACCGCATAGTGCGAGAGGCTATTCCGGCGAAGTTTGGCGAAAAACTGCAGAATTGGTGCAGCCGGGGGAGGCAGAAGCAAGGCGAATGAGCGCTTGTCGGGAGTCGTGGTGCACCTGCTGAAAGCCGAGGCACCAAAAACGCAATAATGTTCCACCGGAGTTCGATGGAAACTACGCTAGATAGCAAGACCGGCTGGAGTGGGATGATTTTGGTTCGGTTCGCTCACGGCGCTTGGGACGGTGCGTCCGCAGCGACCGCAGTCCGCAATGCTCGCAACGCCTGAAGTGCCCGCGGCCTGGGGCTCGCAATGCTCGCAACGCCTGAAGTGCCCGCTGCCTGCAGCTTGCAGCCCTGCAGCCCTGCAGCTTGCAGCCCTACAGCCCTGCCTTTCCGTGGCGCCTGAAACGATATGCATGTCGCGCCTTGATAGCTCCGCTGCCGCAGTTGTGCGTCTACAGCACTTCGTGCAGGGCCGCTTTCAGGGCTGCGAGATCGTCGGGGGTGGTGGACCAGCTGGTGACGAGGCGGATGACGGTGCGGCCGTCCCCGAGCTTTTCCCAGGTGCTGAAGCGGACGCGCTCGGCCAGTGCCTCGACTTGGGCGTTGTCCAGAACGACGAACTGCTGGTTGGTGGGGCTTTCGCGGAAGAAGGTGCAGCCGGCCTCGCGCAGGATGCGGCGCAGCTCGTCGGCCATGGCGATGGCGTGGCGACCCAACTCGTCATACAGCCTGTCGGTGAACAGCGTGTCGAACTGCACGCCGAGCAGACGCCCCTTGGCCAGCAAGGCACCGTGCTGCTTGGCGTGGGTGAGGAAGTGGCGGGGCATGCCGCCGCGCGGGAACACGACCGCCTCGCCGCAGAGCGCCCCGCATTTGGTGCCGCCGATGTAGAAGGCGTCGGTGAGGCGCGCGATGTCGGCCAGGGAGACGTCGGTGTCGGGAGCGGCCAGGCCATAGGCGAGGCGCGCACCGTCCAAGTACAGCGGGATGTCGTAGCGGCGGCAGAGGGCCGACAGCTCCTCCAGCTCGGCCAGAGAGTACAGCGTGCCCAGCTCGGAGGGGTGCGCGATGAACACCATGCCGGGGAACACCATGTGGGTGAAACTGGCGTCGGCGTAGAAGGCTTGCAGGTAGGCTTCCACGTCGGCGGCGCGCAGCTTGCCGTCGCATTCGGGCACGGTGAGCACCTTGTGCCCAGTGGCTTCAATGGCACCGGCTTCATGAACGGCGATGTGCCCCGTATCGGCAGCGATGACACCCTCGTGCCCGGCCAGCAGAGCCGAAATGACCACGGCGTTAGTCTGGGTGCCGCCCGTGAGGAAGAACACGTCGGCGGTCTCGTCATCGCAAGCCGCGCGGATGCGGGCCGCCACACTTTCGCAAAAGCGGTCGCTGCCATAGCCCGGCGCCGGCTCCAGGTTCGTCGCCGCCAGCGCTTCCAGAATGCGCGGATGGGCGCCGGTGGAATAGTCGTTCTCGAACGAGATCATGAGTCCTCCTCAGGGCTTCCCGGAGATGTGTGTCGTGCTATTATTCCACAACGTCGAAGATGGTGGCGAAAGGCGGTACGCGAGATGGCGATCGATAAGGTGAAGGCGTATTTTGCGGAATTCGGGCGCGAGGGGGATGTTATGGAATTCCCCACATCCAGCGCAACCGTGGAGCTGGCGGCTCAGGCCGTGGGCTGCGAGCCGGCGCGCATTGCCAAGACGCTGTCGTTTGCCGTGGGCGACCGAGTGGCGCTCGTGGTGTGCGCGGGAGATGCCCGCATTGCGAACCCGAAGTTCAAGGCCCAGTTTGGAACCAAGCCTCGCATGCTTCCTGCTGAAGAGGCCGAGGAGCGCGTCGGCCACGCGGTGGGCGGCGTGTGCCCCTTCGCGGTGAACGAGGACTGCGACGTGTACCTCGATGAATCACTGCGCCGCTTTGACGTGGTGTACCCGGCCTGCGGCAGCTCCAACAGCGCCATCGCCCTCGCTCCCGACGAGCTGGCCGCCTGCACACCGGGCAGCACCTGGGTCGACGTCTGCAAGTTGCCGGAGGAAGCTGTGGCGTAGAATTCCGATGCCGTTCGACATCCAAGCACCTCGCGACACCGCGGCATGGGTTCGATAGCGGCCAGGGCATTCAGTGAACGTTACGCCCGGGTGAGCTGGTCGTCTAGGTCGACTAGCTCTTGGCGGGAGTGGATGGCGAGTTTCTTGTAGATGCTTTTGGCATGGCCGCGAGTGGTGTTTTCCGAGATGAACAGCTTGCCGGCGATGGCCGATACCGTATGGCCCTTCATGAGCAGCTCGGCCACCTCAATCTCGCGCGGAGAAAGGCCGTGCTCCTCAAGGTAGCTGCGAATGCGGCGCTGTTGCTCGGAGGGGCCGTCACTGGGAACTCGTGTGGCGTCTGCTGCTGTCGCATCCGGGGAGTGCAGTGCGTCTCCCCGTTGACGCGCGCTGCCGTTGGCTGGCTTAGCACCTTGGCGGCCATCCCGGCGACTATCGCGCCGTCCCCGCCGTAACGTTGTGCCGCGGTTCAGCAGCTCCGCGTCAGTCATGGAGGCCAGCGCCTGGCCCTTTCCGCGCGTGACCAGAATGAGTGCGACCGACAGCAGCACCACGCAAAGCAGGATGACGTTCGTCCAATGGGCGAGGTCATCGGAAAGCGCCGGCCCCAGAAGCTCGGCCAGCCCGCTGCCCACGGCCATGGAAAGCAGGACTGGCCCGATGCACAGGGCGTACAGCGGTGAGGAGGGCAGTCCGTTTCGGATGGTATACACCGCGCAGGTGATGATGAGCAGCAGGTTCACCACCTCGAAGCCGAACATGAGAAACGCCACGAGCAGCGTTGTGTACTGCTGGCCGAACAACGACGGTAGCAGGAATACGACGGTGAGCGCGGGAAAAAGTACCTGACAGATATGCAGGATGTCGAAGCCCTTCGAAAGAAACAGCTCGAGGGCCACCACCAAAAGGGCCGCCGTCGCGAATCCGACGAGCACCGCGGCGCCGCCGGAGCTTTGGGCCGGCTCGATGCCGGCGATGAGCTTCCACGAAAAACCGAGGATGCTGACGCAAAGCGCGGGGCGCCATAGGTCGCCCACGGCGCGTCTCAGGGCGGGGCGCGTGAGGGGCGCCGTGGCGTCGGCCTCAATTTCGGCGAGGCTCTTCTGAAGGCAGAGAAGTGCTAAGAAGGGGAGCACGCAAACGGCAGCCAGGGCTACGGCAACGGGCGGTAAAAGGCGAATGAGCAAATACAAGGCCACCGACATGGCGGCCGAAAGGGGAATGCAGATGAGGGCGCGCTGCTGGCCTTCGGTTACGTAGAACATCTCCCAAAGCAGGAAGAACAGAGCGCAGGAGCCGCCCATGAGCACGCCCGCGACCGTCGCGATGGCGCCGTCGCTTTGGCCGAAATGAAACGCGAGAAAGTAGAGAAGCGCGGCTCCGCTGAGCATGAAGCTCGCCGCCGAGGCCGTCCAATGGGGAAGCTCGCAACGGCGGAAGGCGCACAGGGCGCCCAGGGCTCCTACGGCCAGGGGCATGAGCGTCTGTTCGGTGAGAATGTAGATCTGCCAATAATCGGCGACGGCGCCTGCGCCTTGGAACCCTGCGAGCACGATAAAGGTGACGGTCCAGAAAAAGCCGAAGCCGAGGTGGTGTATTCGCAGACCTTCCAAAAGCCTTTTGGCGCGTTGCATGTGGCATCCTTCCTCCCTGGTGCATTTTAGCAGCCGCAGCCGGTGGCCGGAGGCGGCGCACCCAACAAGTTTGCGATGATACTTGGCTATGAACTGGGATTTTTCAAAAACAACCCAAAATATGTCCCCCTCAAAAGCGTGATGCTGCGCCACGTTTCGGGTTCCCGCTGCTGCGAATTTACCCAATTTGGTGGCTTACGCGAAAGGGCGGAAGAGGGCATAGTGCTTCTTGCGTTCCGCCAATGAGAGGGCCGGGGCGTCGGTTCCGGCTTCGTGTGGACAGCTTGGGTGAAGGGCCCAGGTAGCTGCCGCGAAAGCTTCGGAACCGTTCAGTCACCGAGACTATGGAGGGAAAACATGACTGGAATTTCTCGTCGCAACTTGCTCAAGGGCGCTGCCTTTAGCGCCGCCGGCGTGGCCGCGCTCGGCCTGGCCGGATGCGCACCGCAGACCGAGGCCACCAAGGCCGACGCGGCGCTGGCCGAAACCGGCGAGGCCGCCAAGCACACCTGGGAAGTGAAGCCCGAGCCTATCGCGGCCGACCAGATCTCCCAGACCGTCGACACCGAGGTGCTCGTCATCGGCGGCGGCTACTCCGGCACCTGCTGCGCGCTTTCCGCGGCCCAGAACGGCGCCAAGACCATCCTCGTGGAGAAGGATGCCGTGCTCAACGGCCATGGCGTGGGCGGCACCGGCGCCATCGCCTCGCGCGCCCTGGACGATTTGGGGCTGAAGTTCGACAAATCCCTGGAGATGGAGCGCTGGGTCTCCACGTGCGGCAACCGCTGCCGCGAGTCGCTCGTGGGCAAGTGGTTCCGCGAGTCCGAGCGCTGCATGAACTGGTTCCTCGACATGGCCGAGGCCAACGGCGCGAAGTGCATGGTCACCGTGGGCTCCAACTCCACGGTGCACCCCGAGATCGCCTGCTACCACTTCATGAGCGGCGGCCCCATCTTCGAAGAGCACACCATGGCCGACTTCGTTGAGTACATGTTCGAGGCCGAGGCCCTGAAGGCCGGCGCCGAGTTCGTCTACGAGATGCCCGCCGTGCAGCTGGTGCAGGACGAGTCCGGGAAGGTGACCGGCGCCATCTGCCAGAACAAGTCCGGCGAGTACGTGCAGTACAACGCTTCCAAGGGCGTGGTGCTTGCCACCGGCGACATCAGCTACAGCGACGAGTACATCAACGAGTTCGCCCCGGTGGCCAACCGCGTGTTCACCCGTCTGTGCTCCGACCAGGGCAACGTGGGCGACGGCCACAACATGGCCGCCTGGGCCGGCGGCGCCTTCCAGGAGGGCCCCTGGCCGACCATGATGCACCCGCAGGCCGCCGCCACCTTCCACGGCCCCTTCCTGTTCGTGAACCCCGACGGCAAGCGCTTCATGAACGAGGCCACCTGGGTTCAGGGCAAGTGCCTGGGCGTCATGTACAACGGCGGCGCCGACCATGCCTGGTCCATCTTCGATGCCAACTGGCAGAACGACCTTCTGGGCTCGCTTGAGCACGGCGGCGGCATGTTCTGGGACACCTTCCGCCCCTACGGCTCCGACTACCAGGCGGCCGTGGACGGCCACACCAAGACCGTGGAGAACGGCCTGACCGAGGTGCCGGACTACTACAAGCGCGCCGACACCCTGGAGGAGCTGGCCGAGCTGATCGAGGTGGATCCCGCCGAGCTGAAGGCCACCGTCGAGCGCTACAACAAGCTGTGCAAGGCCGGCGAGGATACCGACTTCTTCAAGGAGGACCACTTCCTGTTCCCCATCGAGCAGGGCCCCTTCACTGCCTGCATGGTGGCGCCCGGCCTGCTCTCCGTCGTGGGCGGCATCCACATCTCCGATAACTTCGAGGTGCTGAACGAGAACGACGAGCCCATCCCCGGTTTGTACGCCATCGGCAACTGCGCCGGCGACATCTACGCCGTGGACTACCCGATCAACATCCAGGGCAACAGCCACGGGCGCTGCCTCGTGCAGGGCAAGTGCCTCGGCGAGCAGCTGCCCGGCGTGTACCAGGAGATCTAGTGTCTGCGAAGACGCTGAAGTCCGAGGTGGCCGCTGCTGCGGTGGCCACCTCCGGCTGTGGGCCGGAAGGCGTGGAGGTCGTGGAAGGCGCAGAGGTTGAGCAGGCGTTCGGGCGCTTGGAGCATCTGTACGCCCAGCTGCCGGCGATGGAAGAGAAAGGCGCGGCCTTGGCGCGCGCCCGCTCTGCCGCCACGGTGGACGGCCTGGCGAAGGCGGCGGCCTATCGGGCGGCCGAGCTTGTCCGGGCCGACGCGTTGGTGACCGAGGCGGAGGCCCGCGTGAGCGCGGCCGAAGCCGAGGGAGAGCAGGCAGCAGGGGAGGCGCGTCTGGCGCTCATGGCCGCAGGCACCCAGCGAGGTCTGCGCGTGGGGCCGGCCCAGAACGCCGAGCAGGCCCTGGCCCGAGCGTTGGAGGCGAGTCCCTTCGACACGGTCGAAGAAGCCCGCGCGGCTCTGCTGCCAGCGGAATCGCTCGCCGCGCTGTCCGCCGAAGTGGAGGCCTACCAGGCCGCCTACGCCGCAGCGTTGGCCGTATGTCAGCAGCTGGAAGACTGCGAAGAACCGGAAGGTCTCGAGCAGTCGACCGCTTCCTAGCCGTTAGAAGGCCGCGAGGTTCCAAAGACTCCTCGATCTACGAGGGCCTGCGGAGCCTTAGTTCGCCGACCTCCGACCAATTCCGCGCGGGCGCTTCCCTCCCTGCGCCCGCTCCCTTTACGAGCCGCCCGCCTCCCCGGGCGGCTTTTTTGGTCGGCATGACCTCCTCGCCCGCTTCGACATCACCGGCTTCAGCGGCGCCGATGCAGCCGCCTTCTCCGAAGCCCCGAGCCCCCAGCGTCACCCAGCCCGCCCACGCTTTCATGAGGTTAAGGGTTGCGCGAGAATCCTGGCCAAAAAAGGGTCATCAACTGGCATTGCGGGCTCCTTTTTTGGCCACCGCATTGCCTTTCGCGAAAGTTGGTTGCGCCTGTTCTGTATTTCCCCTGATCAGAGGATTGCGATTGGTTGCTCGTCGCGGAGATGCTAGGCGCTGACGCAGCTTGCAGGCGATTTTTGGCCAGAATGTCGTTCCGAGGCTCTGGCAAGAGCAGTTGGTGGCTCTTATTTGCCCATCGGCGTCGACGACTTCTGATGCTTCGGGCGCGACCTGGATCCGACGTTCCCCTGCGCCGAGGCGTGGGACTGCATTTGTTTTTTACCCGAGTCGTCGGGGGCTTTCCTCTTGCGGAGGGATGAGGCCCTTGGAGCGGAACAGCTCGGCGGCGGCCATGTCGCGGTTGCGGTAGGGGAAGGGGCGACCCGCGATGAGGCAGCCTATGAACTCGTTTAAGAACGTCGGATCGGGTTCGACGCCGAGCGGGATGTTGCGGTAGTTGGCCCGCACGAGCGCGTTGCGGAACTGCAGCGACGATCGGTCGAAGGCCTCGCTGCAGTCTTGGGGAAACCCATGGAAGTGCAGCAGCTGCTGGAGGAACACGGCGACGGTGCGCGTGTTCCCTTCGGCGAAGGGGTGAATCTGCCAGACGCGCGCGATGAAGTCGGCCACCGAGGCGATGTAGGCGGTGTAGTCGCCGTCCTGCGCGGGCGCGGGGCTGAACTCCGAGAAGGCGGTTTCCAAATCGTCCTCGAGGGAGGCGTAGTCCCCGTAGGCCACCGACTCCCGTGCGAGGACGAACTCGCGCTTCGAGATGTTGTAGTCGCGGTAGTGCTGCTCGTAGAAGGGCTCTTCCATAAGGCCGCGGAAGAGGCGACCGTGGATGGCGCGCAGGGTGGCGGGGGAGAAGGTGAACCCGTTGGAGTCCAGAGCGTCGCAGATGCGGGCGCTCACGAGGTCGGCCTCCTGGGAGTAGCGGTTGACGCCGCGCTCGACCTTCTGGTCGTAGTAGTCGTCTACGATGTCGCTCAGCTCGCGGGCGCTGATGTCGCCGGCCACGTAGCGCTCGGCCGCCTCGTCGAAGGCGGCGCTGGTGGTGAGCCCGTCGACGGCCTGCAGGCCCCGGGCTCCGCGCACGCGTCGGTCGCGCACCTCGTGGGAGTAGGGCTCTTCGTAGCGCTCGTATTCCGATCCCGTGCCCACGGGCCTCCTTCCTGCTGATGGCTTCGGGCTATTGTAGCATGGGCCGCTGTTCTCTCTCCGCTACCGCACGTCGCCTTGCGTGGATCTCAGCAGATCGGATAGCTCGTTGCGCGAGTGGATATCGAGCTTTCTGTAGATATTGTTCATGTGCGTGTTTACGGTTCGGACGGAGATGATCAGATCGCCAGCGATATCGCTCACGGTACGGTTATGGGCAAGCATGACGATGATCTCGTGCTCGCGTGGGGTGAGTCCATAGGTTGCGGTAATGGCGTCGCAGCATTGGCAAATACGTTCGTCGTGAACAAGCTGTGCTGGTTTTTTGTCGAGGCCCCAAAGAGTATCGACTTTTCGGTCATCGATCATCCAGAAGGCGATCCAGATAATGGAAGTGACAACGATGAGGGCGATTATCGAGAACAAGAGCGGCGATGGGTTGGCCATCATGCAGATGGCTTTCCCTGCGAACGCTCCCAGTGCAAGACCAATGCAATTGCTGGCTATACCCTGGGCGAGAAGCGGGCGAGCAGGTATTTGGACTCGCCGAATGATCTGACAGAGAAGCGTGAAGAACGTCAAGACAAAGTAATCGATGCCAATCCACGTGATCGTGCATGAGATGGCGGGCACCTGGAAACCAATGACGGGGAGGGCGAGGAAGCCCATGGCAAGTGAGGGCGTCACGATGAATTTGAGTCCCCAGCTCAGACTGCCTCTTTTGTGCAGGATGTTTTCTATAGTGATAAAGAGTGCGGCCGAGGCTAGAGGTCCTAAGAGGCGCAGGGACTGAAGAGCAGACGCGCTTTCCGGGATCGACGAGATACACTCAAGGAGCAAGGCGAAATCAAACGCGAATAGAAGCGATCCTGCGAGCAAGATCCAAGGAGTTGCGCCGTGGGGGGCATGCTCTTTCGCAATGGTTTGGGCATAGGGTTTGTTGCCAGAGGAAATTGGCTTCGTTTTTGCAAAGACGACAGCTGAGACAAGGGGTAAGACAAGTTGAAGTACAGCGTATTTCGCAGAAGGTAGGGTGGCGCCGAGCAAGTATGCCAAGCCGTTGACCGCAACATCGACAACGAGGGCGAGAGGAACAATAAGTGATGGTTCGTCCGAGTTGCCGGCGATTTTCGACAGCCACTCGAGGAAGAGCGGCGCGGATGCGAATCCGGCAACGAGTAGCAGAAGAACTCGCCATGATGATTCCTCTGTATAAAGGGGGATGACGCGCGCTATGAAAGGCAGCACGCTCATGCACAGCGCAGATGCCCAGACGATTCCCCTGGGCGCTCTCTCCTTTTGGCGTCTTTGTTTCAGCAGGAGGGCGATGAGAGCCAGGCCGCAGCCTAGAGAGATGAAGCATCTCTCGGAAGGAATCATGGAGGTGGCTGAAGGGCTTGCTCCCGGCGATGCCAAGTAAAACGAATCCGTCCAAGCCCACCAAAGGCCAAAGCCCATGGCGAGCAGCGCAGACGATGCGCTAATAGGCAGTGTTATTCTGGCTTCCTTGTCTTCCGGTTGTTCCGCCATGGCTCCCCCTCTGCTTCAGTTGAACGATTCCGAGTATACGGGTTGTTTTTTTCTTCGCCTACGTAATGGTTGCGTAGATGCGTGAAAAGACCCGTCTGTTTTGCTCAAGACGAATGCGTTAGCCGAGATTAGGGTTGATAGTGCAGCGAAATAGTAAGGAGGTGGTTCCGCAGGAGGCTGTGTCTATGAACAACTTCTATGAGAAGGAGGAGAACTAATGAAAAGAAAACGCATCGTCGGAATAATCGTTCTGATGCTGTCGTTGGCTGTCTTCTGCCTGGCAGCTTGCCAGCCGCAAACGCGCGAGGTGGAAGCTGTCGAGCCTGAGCCAACCACCTTGGCTCAATCGGGATCGACAGAGCGTGACCCGGGTTTTTTCCCCGAGGCCGACTATACGACAAACTTTATCAATGCTGGGAATCGCGGTTGCGGGTCTTGCCACGGCGACGATTTGTACTCGTTCGTTTCAGGGTATCGGCAGCATCTGCCCTACAAAGATCTGGCAACCTATGGGCAGGGGACGAAGGTCACCGACTGCATGACGTGCCATCGGCCGCAAGCTATCGGTGGCGGCCCCATGATTGGGGAAGCGATTCATCAGGCCCATTACAATAACCAGGCATTCACGGGCAACTGCTTCACGTGTCACGCGACCACCAATGATGGGGAGTTGGTTCTCTTCGACGAGTACATCTACACCGGTGAGCTGGGTGGTTTCCCTGAGAACGTCGGTAGTCCCGAATGGCAGGAATGGATTGCCCTGCGCGGAAATGTGTCGGGAGGAGACACCATCGCGGGCATCAACGTGGTCAATGATTGGCAGCTTGACAAAGTTGAGCTAGACCAGCGCACATCTTCTCTCGAGGACTTGTTTTGCAGCGTCAACGGGCAGGTCGAAAATATCGATGTTGCTTCCTACGAGTTGAAAGTAGGCGGTGGCGTGAACAGCCCTCGCACTTTCACGCTTGATGAATTGAAGGCGCTTGGAGAGGTGACCAAGGGAACTTGCGCCATCTGCGCCGGCAATGGATTCGATTGCACCCAGGTAGGTAATATCGAGTACACGGGTGTTCTGCTCGAAGATGTGATTGAGGCGTGCGGTGGCTTGAAGGACGGCATGGTCACGGTGCAGCGCTCGACGGCCGACGGCTTCATGAACGGGTTGTACAGCCAGATTGAAGAGGATCTTGCCGAGGGGGCCATGCTCGCCTGGGCCCAGAATGGAGAGCCTCTTTCCCCGGAAGAGGGCGCACCGTTGCGTTACGTGGTTCCCGGATGGCCCGCCTATTCATGGACGAAGTGTCTCACGCAAATTGACTTCATTGGGGAGGAGCGTCCCGACAAGACGGGCTGGAACGATTGGTACACAGGTTTCCCGCCCGAGGGATCCGATATCTACAACCAGATTTGCGATCCGCTGGACAGTGCCTTCTGGACTCCGAGCAAGGACGGCCAGACCTACAAGTTAGGCGATACGGTAACGTTGGAAGGCTATGTGTGGGCGGCGCAGTGCGACGAGCACCACACCTCGGCAGTGCGCTTCAGCGCCGACTACGGCTACAGCTGGACTGATATCGAAGTTCCTGCCGATTTCGATGGAGACCAATGGGTGTATTTCACGGCAAAGTGGACGCCTACGGAGCCCGGCGTGTACATGTTGTCGGTGAAGCCTGGCGATGCGGGCGGCTTCGATACCCAGACTGCCGCGTCGGTGTATGTGGTTGTGGAAGAGTAGGAAGGGGAGATCATGAGCAAGACTGTGAAAAAGGCCACGGCAGTTGTTGGTTGCGCAATGCTTGCGAGTAGTGCCATAGTTGCGCCAGCCATGGCCATTGAGTCGAATGGGACTTGTGACGCGGTCGCGATCCAAGATGTCTCGCAGGAAGCTGTTGCGACGGAGAGCCATGATGCTGTTTCCAAAGTTGTCGGTACGTTCGTCTATACGCAGGATTCGCTAAGTTCGAACGAGTACATTAGCGGCATCTTCTCCAAGGCCGCTGCGACACTTTGTGCGTCTTTGCCCGACTACGCGGTTCGCAGCGTGGCAAGCGATCTGAGAGTGAGCGGCATCGACGGGCTTTCGTGGACGGTTCCCGAGCAGATGCTCGAGGAGGGGGACTCGGCCAAGATCATCGGGTGCTCCTGCGCTTCCAATGCTCCGGGTGGCGGGGCGGTAGCGCAAGCTGAAGTCTCGGGGGTGAGCCTTGAGGCTCTGGTAGCACTTGCCCAATCTCGGTAAATAGCAAGCCTCCCCTCTACTTGCTATTTCATGAATCGGCCCGGTCGGCCCGCGTTGGCGGGAAGGTCGGGCCGATTTAGCTGTCGGCTTTGCTTATCTGAGATGCCTGCGGTTTAGCCCGCAGTTTCGCCGCTGCACTAAGCCCCCAGCGCCTCTTCCCAAGCGGTTTCCTTGAAGCCGGGGATGACGGTGGCGGCGGTGATGAGCAAGGGGCGCTTTACGAGCATGCCGTTGGTGGCGAGCAGGGCGTATTGCTCGTCTTCGGGCATGTCGGGCAGCTTCTTCGACAGCTCCATCTCGCGGTAGAGCATGCCGCTCGTGTTGAAGAAGCGCTTGAGAGGAAGCCCGCTGCGCTCGTGCCACGTGCGCAGCTCATCGGCGGTGGGATTGTCTTCCACGATGTGCCGGTCGGCGTAGGTCACGCCGTGTGCGTCCAGCCACTTCTTAGCCTTCTGGCAGGTGGAGCACTTCGGGTATTCCAAGAACAGAACATCGGCGGCCATGACGCCCTCGCTTTCTCACGCGCAGCCCGATGGGTTGCGTTCGCTCTACTTCGCTTGAGAATTATATTTGCTATACTTCGTCCGAAAAATAGATTTGCTATATTTACTATACTTGGTATATTCCTACGACCTGTCTATATTCAATAGATTTCGCTACAGTGCGGGTTTTGCAGATCAAGCTCACGCATATTGCAAAACAGTATCTTCCGGATAGGTCTTATTCAGCTGCGAGTTTGGGGCGAGAAAGCGTGCGGGCGCGAATCCGAAGGGGGCCGTTGTGTGTCATCGGTTTGAGATGGTGAGCGGGGAAGAGACCGATGCGGTGCTCGATTGGCTGCGGGCCGTGCGGCGGCCGCTGGCGAGCGGCACGGGGGCGGCGATGGCGGTGCCCCCAGCGTTCGGGAAGCCGATGGACGTGCCCTTCGACGCGCTTGATTGCTATCCCGGCGCGGAAAGCTCGGTTATTGTGATGGATGGCGAGCGGATCGAAGGCGATTGGGTTTCCGACGGCGAGGGAGCCTCCTTCGTCGGTGATCGCGGTGGTGATCTGACGAGGGTCGACCTTTTGTGGGGCGTCGATGTTTCCTGGAAGCGCGGGCTCGTGTTCAACGCGCGCATCGAATCGGCGCTGTCGGGATCGGGCCTGTGGAGTGAGGCGGTCGAGAACGGCCGCTGCATTGTGCCCGTGCGCGCCTTTTACGAGACGCGGAATGTCGATGGCGGAACAGGCGGTCGCAAGCCCCAGTATCGGTTCGCGAGTGCGGGCGGTACGGCGCTTCTGCTGGCGGGACTGCGTTTGGGCGACCGCTTCGTGCTGGTCACCTGCGAGCCCGACGCCGTGGTGGGGCGCGTTCACAGCCGCATGCCCCTCTCGCTGACGGCGCCGGAAGCCTTGGCGTGGCTGGATCGTTCCACCACCGCCCGCGACCTGCTCGCTCGTCACGCGCCCGTGCCTCTGGAAGCCCAGGAAGAACCCGCTCCCACCCGTCGTCCCTCCGACTCCGACCAAATGTCGCTGTTCTAATCGCTCTCGGGCCGGGGGCTCATGAGGTGCTCGACGCTGTGCAACGTCATGGAGCCGAGAATCTGGGCCGCCTCTTCCATGGGAACGACCTTTCCCGCGCGCACCCATTGGCGGTAGCATTCCAGGGCCATGTTGCGAATAAGCGCGCATATCAGTTCTTCGCTCTCGGACGTGATCCCCTCGCGCCAGAACAGCTCGTCGGCAAAGGCCCGGTAACGGTTCATTTGGGTGGCATAGATGCGCTCTCCGAAATCGTAGAAGCTCGGCGAGCACACCAGCTGCTCAATCATGGGAGGCTGGGCGGCCAGATAGCGAAAGAAACGTCGGGCGTGACCGTCCATATCCCAAGGGTCGTCCGGCGTTTTCTCGTAGTACTCGAAGAACTCGTCCATGATGCCGTTCATAATTTCGTCGTAGAAGGCCTCGATGGTCTCGTAGTGCAAGTAGAAGGTTTTGCGGTTGATGCCGGCCCGGTCGGTGAGGGCTTTCACGGTGATCTTGTCGAGGGTCGTCTCGGCGATAAGCTCCTCGAAGGCCGCGCGCAGGGCATTGCGCGTGCGCACGACGCGCAGATCGCTCTTCTTGTCCGCCATCGTCCCTCCTCGTCGTTTCATTGGCTGGTTAGCATCTTAGCGGTTTTGCGCTTGCTCGGAGGCCTACGTTAATGCCCACTTTCCGGAAAGTGGGGCTTAAGCCACGGGGTCGGGGGAGTGGGCAGTGCTTTTCCTGTTGACGCTTCGTAGACTGCACCCAGAAACCGATTCCGACGAGGGGTCGGAACGGAATCGAGGGCATCGGCTGCAGGCAGGCGACTATGCGGCGCCGGCCGAGGACGCCGATTGCGCACGAGAGAGCAGGAGGATAGTATGGAGCAGAAACCGAGGGGCGCCATGCTCAGCCGTCGCGGCTTTCTGAAGGCCGCTGCGGCCACGGGAGCGGCTGGCTTTGCGGGGGCGAGCCTGACGGGCATCGCTGCCAGCGCGGCTCAGGCCGAGCCCGCGGCCAGTGAAACGCTGGGCTTTACGTACCACAACGAGCACTGCCTGTGCAACTGCATGCTGCAGTGCACGGTGCGCGACGGACGTTTGGCAATGATCCAGCCGCGCGAGAACGAGGACAAGCGCTTCCAGAACGTGTGCCTGAAGGGCATCTCCGAAGTGCAGAACATTTACGGCGACGCCCGCATCCAGCGTCCCATGAAGCGTGTGGGCGAGCGCGGGAGCGGCGAGTTCGAGGCCATCAGCTGGGACGAGGCCTTCCAAATGATTGCCGAGAACTTCAAGGCCATTCAGGACAAGTATGGCAAGGAGGCGCTGTGGATCCAGTTCTCCACGGAGGCCTCCCAGCGCTTCCCACCACTTTTGGCCAGCGTGCTCGGCGCTCAGGCCGGTGGCTTGAACGGTTACGACATGGGTCAGGGCAATGGCCAGATTATGGCGTTCTCGCCCTGGATCGGCATGTTCGCGCAGAATACTATGTGGGAGTGGCCCGAGGCCAACGTGGTCATTTTAGCCAACACCAATCTGGTGGAAACGAGTCTCACCTGGTCGCGCGGCATGCTTGACGCCCAGGAAGCGGGCACGAAGTTCATCTGCCTCGACCCGCGCTTCAGCCCCACGGCGGGCAAGGCCGATCAGTGGGTGAACCTGCGTGCCGGCACCGACCCGGCGTTCTTCCTTGGCATGACGAAGTACATCCTGGACGAGGAGTTGTTCGATCGCGAGCATGTGCTGGCCCACACCGCGCTGCCGTTTTTGATCGACGCCGAAACAGGCGCCTGTTTGGCCGACGTGGTGACGGGCACCGATCCGGAAACCGGCGAGCCGGTGGAGCTGAAGACCTTTTATATGTGGGACGAAGCGACGAACGCGGCAGTGCCCCATACCGCCGAGGGCGCGGTCCCGGCGCTGGAAGGCGAGTTCACCGTAAACGGCAAGCGCTACGTGACCCAGTTCACGCGCCTTCGCAAGGACATGGAGCCCTATACCCTGGAATGGACCGCTGAGACCTGCGATATCCCCGCCGAGATGGTGGCCGATGTGGCCGAGCAGTATGCGGCCGGCCCCTCCATCATAGACAACGGCGTGGGCGGCATCGACAAGTTCGGCAACAACGACGTGGCCGGTCACTGCTACGCGCTCATCGCTTCGCTGACGGGCAACTACGGCAAGCGCGGCACTGGTTGCGGCATCTACGGCTACCACGTGACTCCCTACGAGGCGGCGCTTGGCGCATGGCCGCTGCCCGAGGGCATGGCGCCGGCGCCGAGCCCCCAGGGCTTCTACGACGTGGTGAAGGGCGACGCTATCCACGGCGCGATGTTCTTCGGCGATATCCCCACCCAGAAGGCCGCGAACTGGAACAAGACGCTGGAGTGGCTCGACTCGCTGGATTTTGTGTGCCTGGCCGACATCTACCACAGCTCGGTGACCGACTTCGTCGATTTGGTGCTGCCCGTGTGCAGCAAGTTCGAATGCGCCGATTCCGTGGGCGGCATCAAGTGTGCCAATGCCCACATCTTGGCCAATTTGAAGGTGCTCGATCCGCTGTTCGAAAGCAAGTCGGACTTCTACATCGAGAAGGGCATCGCCGAGGCCATGGGGCTGGGCGACCTGTTCCCGGCCGATGGCGAGGAGTACGCCCGGGCGCTTCTGACCACCGATGATCCGCAGATGGCTGGCTTCACCTTGGAGAAACTGCAGGAAGCCGGCGGCGCGCTGCGCCTCATCGGCTCGGAGGATCTCATCGCCCCGGAGGTGGGCTTCACCTACGGCACGGCTTCGGGTCGCCAGGAGCCCTATTACGAGGCGCTGCTGGAGTTCGGCCAGGCCTTCCCCGCTTGGGAGGCGCCTTGCGAGGCCTATCCGGAGAACCCGCTGCGCGAGAAGTACCCGCTGCAGTTCAACCAGGCGCGCTCTCGCTTCCGCGTGCACTCGGCCTACTCTGGTGCGAAGTGGATTCAGGAAGTGGCCGAGCCCTGCATCGAGCTGAATCCCGCGGATGCTGCCGCCCGCGGCTTGGAAGACGGCGATGCGGTAGAGGTCTTCAACGACCGCGGCTCTTTCCGCACGGTGTTGCGCGTGAACGAGGCCGTGCGGCCGGAGAGTGCCTTTATGGTGGAGAGCACCTACCGCCAGTACCTGGACGGCACCATCATGCAGAGCGTTTCCAACGACACGTTGAATCCGCGCGGCTATGCCCTGCCGTTCGGTCCCATGATCCCCTACAACGACACGCTCATCGAGATCAAGAAGGTTGGTGAATAGCCATGACGAAGCTCGCTATTGGCATTGATTTGCATCGCTGCATCGGCTGCAACACCTGCGCGCTGGCCTGCAAGATGCAGAACAACGTGCCCGATGGCATGCTGTGGAACCGCGTGCTCACCGAGGGGTGCGAGCGCTTCGATAGCGCCGAGGGCACGTATCCGAACCTTTCGCGCACCTATCTGCCGCTGGCGTGCCAGCATTGCGAGAACCCGGCGTGCGAGCGTGTGTGCCCCACGGGCGCCACTTATAAAGACGACAAGGGCCGCGTGGAAATCGACTACGACAAGTGCATCGGCTGCCGTATGTGCATGGCCGCCTGCCCCTATAACGCCCGCACGTTCAACTGGAACGATCCGGTGCGCGCCACCGGTGCCTCCTACGGAGATGCCCGCGTGCCCGAGCGCGCCCGCGGCGTGATGGAGAAGTGTACCTTGTGCAAGGAGCGTACCGACGAGGGCGACGAGCCTATGTGCGTGCGCTGCTGCCCGGCCGATGCCCGCATCTTCGGCGACCTGGACGACCCGGATTCCGCCGTGTCGCGCTTGCGCCGTGATCAGGGCGCTGAGGTGTTGTTGGAAGATAAGGGCACGCGCCCGCAGGTCTTTTACGTTCGCTAGGAGGGTGCTATGACTTCTGTGATGAAAAACCCGCTCGTGGTGGGTTCGGGCGCCATCGCCCTTGTGGGTATCGGCGTGTACGTGTACCAGCTTCTGTTCGGCCTCGGCATCACGGGCATGAACAACTCCACCAGCTGGGGGCTGTACCTTACCTGCTTCATGTTCTTCGTGGGCCTGTCGGCCGGCGGCCTCATCGTGGCCTCGTCGGCCTCTATCTTCGGCATTAAGAAGTACAAGGCCGTGGCGCTGCCCGCTGTCATCCTGTCGCTCGTGTGCATCTGCTGCGCCGGCATCTGCGTGCTGGTGGACCTCGGCGGCATCCAGCGCATCTGGCGCATGTTCACGGGGCTGAACTTCCTGTCGCCTCTGGCCTGGGACATGATCGTCATCACCTGCTACCTGGTCATCAATCTGGTGTACCTGTATTTCATGTGCTCGCGCAAGGCCGATCCGGCGAAGGTGGCCGTGGTGTCGCGCTTCGCTCTGCCGGTGGCCATCCTCGTGCACTCCGTGACGGCGTGGATCTTCGGCTTGGAAGTGGCCCGCGAGGCGTGGCACACCGCCATCTTGGCGCCGATCTTCGTGGCCTCCGCACTCGATTCCGGCCTGGCGCTTCTGGTGCTGGCCCTGCTCGGCCTGCGTGCTCGTGGCGTGTTCGAGACGACCGACGAGCTCCTCACGAGCTTGGCCGGGCTCTTGTGCACCTGCATCGCCGTGGATGCCTACTTCATCGGCTGCGAGATCCTGACGACGGCCTACAACGGCACCGAGGGCGGCATGGCCGTGATCAACACCCTGCTGTTCGGCGGCACGGCCCCGTTCTTCTGGTTCGAGGTGATCTGCGGCTTGATCATTCCCTTCTGCCTGCTGGTGTTCGCGAAGAACCGCCGCAACATGAAGGTGGTCGGTGTGGCTTCCGCGCTGGTGGTGGCCGGCGTGTTCTGCAAGCGCTGCTGGCTCATGTTCACCGGCTTCGCCGTGCCCAACATCGTGGGCGGCAACGGCATCACCTTGGGCACCACGGCCGCGCAAGCGGGCGGCGCTGCCGACATGTGGACGCTGATGGGCACCTACGCGCCGACGGTTCCCGAGATCGTGCTCACCGTGGGTATCTTCGCTTTGGGCATCTGCGCCTTCACCGTGCTCTGTCAGAAGCTGCTGAAGAAGTAGCGCTGCGCCGAAGTAGCGTTGAGCTGTGGCGCAAGAGGAGCGCTGGGAAATTTTAAGCCCCGAATCGACGGTTTTTACGGAAGAACCGTCGATTCGGGGCTATCTTTTTGCCCGTTTGCGAGAAGATGGGTCTTTTTTAGCCTCAAAATCACGGTTGTTCCGTAAAAACCGTTGATTTGCGGCTACAAAATCTTCTGAAAGCCCTTGACCCTTACGGAACGTGAGGGTTTATGCTGGTCTTGGCAAGGCGAGATGAGCGATCTCGCGAAGAAGCGGAAGCGAAGGCGCTGGGAGCAAAAACGCTGGGAGCGAAGGCGCCGAAAGCGAAGGCGCTGGAAACGGAAGCGCTGGAAGCGAAGGAAGACGAAAGGGAGGCGGAGGTGGGAGCGGCCAAAATGCCACGTGTGCAAAAGAAGCGAAGGACGCAAGCGGAAGGGACCTCGTATACCGTGGGTTCGCTGGCGAAGCTGGCCGGCGTGACCGTGCGGGCGCTGCACCATTACGAGGACGAGGGGCTGCTGCATCCCGAGCGCACGGCCAGCGGCTATCGCCGTTACGGTGCGGCGGATGTGGAGCGGCTGCAGCAGATTCTGCTGCTGCGGTCCTGTGGGCTCTCTCTCGGCGCCATTCGCGACGCCTTCGCTGATGACCGTTTCGACTTCCGTGCGGTGCTCACCGACCACCTTGCCACGTTGCGCGCACGGCAAAAAGAATTGGAAACTCTGATGGGAACGGTGGAGAAGACCATCGCGTCCCTGGAAGGAAGATGCACTATGACCGATAAGGAACGATTCGAAGGCATGAAGGCCCGGGCCATTGCCGAGAACGAAGAGCACTACGGCGCCGAGGTACGCCGACGTCACGGAGATGCGGCCATGGACGCGGCCAACGAGCGCATGGCCGGCATGACCGAGGCAGAGTGGAACGACGCCAAGGCCTTGGAGGCGGCCATCCTCGAGCAGCTGGTGCAGGCGAAGGCGACGGGCGACCCGACAGGCGAAGCGGCTCGGGAGTTGTGCGCCATGCACGCTCGCTGGCTGCAAATGCACTGGGGCGAGGGGACCTATTCTCCAGCGGCCCATGCCGCCCTGGCCGAGGGCTACGTGGCCGATCCGCGTTTCACGGCCTACTACGACGGCTCGGTAGGCGAAGGCGCGACGGCCTTCCTGCGCGACGCACTTGTGGCTTGGTGCGCCGAGCAATAACCCTTTGAGCGATGCGCGGTTTGCCTGGGGTTCCCTGGTGAGCTTGCCGCAAGGTACGATGGCGTCGGTCCCGGGTAGCCATGTGCGCCCGGGGCCTTTCAGCTAATTAGGGGTTGACGTCGGCATCTCTGCCGGCTCCCCCAGCTCCACTGTGTAGAGCGGCTTGTATTCGGCGCCGTCGCGGGAAAGCGTGCTCTTGAACAGTGTGACGGTGCGGGCGTGCGCCGGCAGCGGGAAGGCCAGTGGCGGTAGGGGCTTTTTCGGAATGCGCACCCGGCGCCCCAAGGTGATGTGAGGGCGGAAAGGCTTCGGGTCGAAGGGAACGTCGCGGGCGGTGAGTTCTTCGCGAACACGTTCGGCCAGGGCCTGAAGGGCCGGGTCGGGCGCCACGCCCAGCCAGAGCGTCGCGTCGGCGGGGCGGCCGAACTTTCCCAGGCCGTCGGGCGCAAGCGAAACAGGAGCCGAGCCAGCGCAAGCCACATCGAGGGCGTCCATGGCCCGACTTGCTTCGGCATCATCGATGTCGCCGAGGAAGGCCAGCGTCAGATGGTAGGTGCTGCGGTCGAGAAAACGTCCCTCCAAAGATGCGCTTAGTCGGCGCGCTGCAGCCGCCGTGTCATCCGCGAAGTCGGCGGGTAGTTCCAGGGCGATGAATGCGCGCATGGCGATCCTCCGTTTCTCGATGCTGGTACGCTGGTGTGGCGGTGTGGCAGGATGATGGGCGAGCTGCTCCGCTTCGCTCCCCCTCTCGTCCCGTACTTTCTAAGCGCTCGGCGTTTCGGTCATGAACAGGATGCCGAGGGTGCCCGGTCCGCAGTGACTCGAAATGGTGCAGCTGGCCGTGGTGGTGTAGATGGTACGGAACCCGCGCTCTTCCAGCAGCTTCCGCACGGCGGCGGCAACCTCGTCGCTCACGCCGGAATGAGTGATGAAGATCTCGTCCTTCACGATGTCGGTGTAGCGCGCCAGCGTGTCGCTTACGTAGCGCTCAAGCACCTTTTCCTGCTTGCCGCGGTAGAGCTTGCCCACCTTCATGGCGCCGCTCTGGTTGTCCACCAGGATGCCCGGCCGACAGCTGAGTTTGCCGCCCAGGTAGGCCACCAGCGTGGGGCAACGGCCGCCGGCGGCAAGGAACTCCATGGTGTCCAGTACAAACGACGCATGGGATCGGTTGTGCAGCTCGGAGGCCTCGCGGGCGATGTCGGCGGCGCTCATGCCCGCATCGCGCATGCGGCACGCCGCGAGCACCTGTAGGCCGATGCCGGTCGAGAGACTCTTGCCGTCGATGACGTAGACGCCCTCCATGTCGGCCGCCGCTGCGCTTGCGTTTTCGTAGGCGGAGGAAAGAGCGCTGCCCAGGTTGAAGTGGACGACCTTCGAGCCGTCGGCTGTCAGCTCGGCGAAGTGCTGCCGATAGGCCTCCGGCGAGCAGGCGCCCGTTTGGGGCAGCGACTTGTCCTCGTAGAAGCCGTCGAAGAGCACCTGGGGCGTGATGTCGATGTTGCCCAAGTGGTCGCGCCCGCGGAATTCGATGTGAAACGGAAAGCTGCGAACCTGGTAGTGCTCCCGCTGTTCCGGCGAGAGGTCGCACGTGCTGTCCGCGCTGATGATGACGTTAGGCATGGTCACTTCCTTCAAAGGAGGTTGAAAAGTTGAAATGCATTGTATCGCTATTGTGGACAGTGGATGTCCTAAACGCGTCTCTGGCTTTTCTTGTAAGCGAGGCGAGCCTATGCAGGCGTTATTGCGCTCGTGCTACAATGGCTGAACTGTTTTGCGCGAATTGAAGGAGGTCGTTTCATGGTGGAGATCGCTGATCTGCGCGATTGCGCTCCGAGCGGCCTTTTCTATGGAGGGCGCGCGGGACAGAAAGAGGGCATTCTCATCGAAGGGGAGCCCTGGATTGCCAAGTATCCGCGCACGACGCGGGATTTGATGGGCAAGCATCTACCCTCGTACACCTCAAGTCCTGTTTCCGAATATCTGGGATCGCACATCTACGAGCTTTTGGGCATTCCCGTGCACGAGACAATGCTGGGATACCGTGCCGGGAAGATCGTCTGTGCCTGCCGCGACTTCACGTTCCCGAACGCGCGGCTCTTCGAGTTCAAGGAGATCAAGAACGCCCTTTCCGATGACGATGCCGGGTTCAGTTCCGCTCCGTCCGATGGCGAGGTCATCCTGCTCGGCGACGTGCTGGCCGCTATCGAAACGTCCGATTTACTGCGCAGGGTGCCGGGCGTACGTGAGCGGTTTTGGGACATGTTCGTGGCGGACGCCTTCATCAAGAACCCCGATCGCAACAACGGGAATTGGGGCGTTCTCATGACGGCGCCGATGACCTACGAGCTGGCGCCGGTCTACGACATGGGCAGTTCTCTCTTCAGCAAGCGCAGTCCGAGTGTGGCGGCGCGTCGCCTGGGCGACGAAGAGGCCGAGCGCGAGGACGCCTTCGGAACGAACGTCTCGTGCTATCGGCTGCCGGATGGCGAAGGCGGCAGCGTCGCGATCCACCCCTTCGAGTACATGGCGAAGACGTCGAACCCCGATCTGACCGCCGCCATCAAGCGCTTTGCGGCAGCCGTGGACATGGAGGCCATCGACGGACTCATCGACAGCGTGCCCGAGGAGGCCTACGGCGTCGTGCTTCTATCGGAATCGATGCGCGAGGAGCACAAGCGGCTTCTGAGAAAGCGTCTCGAAGAGGGTATTCTTCCGCTTCTGTAAATAAAGTGGCATGTCGGTGCGGATGTAGCGGGGGATATCGCTAGTACCCGAGTACTTCGCCGACGTTGGTGGCGATGCAGAGGTCGGCGTGGGCGTCGCGCGGAGTGGGGGTGCGGTTGATGATGGCCAAGTGATCGCCACTGAAGTAGTCGATGAGGCCCGCGGCCGGGTACACCGCCAGGCTCGTGCCGGCGATCACCAGCAGGTCGGCGCTAGCGATGGCGCGCACGGCCGCGGTCACGGTGCCGTCGTCCAACGGCTCCTCGTATAGCACCACGTCCGGCTTCACGATGGCTCCGCACTTCGAGCAGTGCGGTACGCCGTCGGGACTCTGCTCGCGCAGGGCCAGCAGCTTCTCCACGGTGTAGGGCGCGCCGCAGTCCATGCAGAAGTTGCGCCACACGCTGCCATGCAACTCCAGCACGTTTCGGCTGCCGGCCTTCTGGTGCAACCCGTCGATGTTCTGGGTTACGACGGCTGAAAGCGTTCCTTCCCGTTCCAGCTCGGCCAGCTTGCGATGGGCGGCGTTGGGCGCAGCGTTCAGGGCCAGCATGCGGTCGCAGTAGAAGTCGAAGAACTCGCGGGGGCGAGCGTCGAAGAAGCTGCGGGATACCATGGTCTCGGGCGGATAGGGGTAGCGCTGGGCGTAGAGCCCGTCGGCACTGCGGAAGTCGGGGATGCCGCTTTCCGTGGACACGCCGGCACCCCCGAAGAACACCATACGGCCCGGCGCGCACTCGTCAATCCACTGGCGCAGTTGCTCAATGTCGCGCTCGGTTTGGTCGCAGATCATGGCTCGTCCTTTCCACATCCCGTTGTTCGGGGCCTCGAGGCTTTCCAAGAATTGTACCCGACTCTAGGCCTCGACGAGATCGAAGTGGGTGTTGGAAAAGACGTTCAGGTTCAAGCTCTTCATCAGGTGCTTGAGCGCCGCCTGGGCTTTCACGGAATTGCCCGCGTCATCCAGCGGCGGCGCGAAGGCGCACACGCCGAACAAGCCGGGCATGACGCCGATGACGGCGCCGCCCACGCCGGTCTTCGCGGGCAGTCCCGTGGCATACAGCCAGTCGCCCGAGTGCTCGTAGAAACCGACGGCGCTCATAAGCGCGACCACCTTGGGAGTGAGTTCCGCGCCGAACACGCGCCGCTTCGTGATGGGGTTCGCGCCGTCGTCGGCGATGGTGGCCGCCGAGATGGCCAGCTGCTCGGCCGTCACGCCCAGCGAGCATTGGCGCGTGTACAAATCAAGCGACATCTCGGGGTCGTCGTAGATGCGGCCGTATTCTTGCAGCAGCCAGGTGATGGAGCGGTTGTCGAAGTTCGTGGCGGATTCAGAATGGTACAACTCGTCGATGAGCGCCGGCTCGCTTCCCAGAAGCGCGGTCATGTTGTCGAAGATGGCCTTCCATTTCCCGTCGGCATCGCCGTGGGGCTCAACAAGCGAGCAGGCTGCGATGGCGCCGGCGTTCACGAGCGGCGTGGAAGGCCGGTCGTTTTCCAGCAGGATAGCGAAGATGGAGTTGAACGGCAGCCCCGTGGCGTCGGCGCCGATGTCGTCTAGAATCGCCTGAGCCCCGTGCTGCTCCAGCGCCAGAATGGCCGTGTGCACCTTCGACACCGACTCGATACCGAAGCGGTAGTCGGTGTCGCCCACGGAGATGAGTCGGCCGTCCGGCAGGCACAGACTGATGCCGAACAAACTGGGATTGATGTTCGCGAGATACGGGATATAATGCGCGTTCTGGCCGCCCTTGATGTCCTTGCAGGCTTCATAGGCGTCGTGTACCGCGGTGCTGATCTGGTCGAAGGTGAGACGGGTGATCATGGTGCGCTCCTCGCTCCGTGGTGAGAGTTTTCCTCATGGTACGCCGTCGCCTGCGCAGCCGCCGCATTTCAGCTGCGGTCGTTGGCAAACTGTGGGAGTGGAAGCGGACGCTTTCGTCCGGTCATCATCTCCTCGGATGAGCGAGAGCCACTCTGTGATAATATGGTCTGAAAAATTTTCCAAATAGAAAGAACGTGGATATAGATGGTTTCGGAGGAGCAGGAAAGCCTTCTTTCGGTAGATGACGCGGCAGATTCAATCGGCGTTACGAAGCAAACGGTGACGCGGCTTATCCGAGAGGAAAAACTGCCGGCTCAAAAAGTCGGCAACAAATGGGTTCTTCGCGAGGAAGCGCTACGGGATTATATGCGGGACAACAATCTCGTCCCGGAGCCCAAGGATCATGAGTGCTTGATGGGCGAAAGGCCGGCAATAGTGGCGTTCAGCTTCTTTTCGGGAGCGCTCGGCCTTGATCTGGGCATGGAGGCTGCGGGCATCGAGCCGCTTCTCTATTGCGAAAACGATCGCAAATGCAGGATGACCATTCAGGCAATGCGACCGAAAGGCGCTCTGATCGGCGATATCAACCAGTACTCGGCAACCGAGATCCTTCAGATGGCTGGCCTAGAGCCGGATGCGAAGGTCGATGTCATGTTCGGCGGCCCTCCTTGTCAGGCTTTTAGCACGGCTGGCGCGCGACGTGCGTTTGACGACGCGCGAGGCAATGTGTTCCTGAAGTACCTTGAGCTGGCCTCAGAAATAAAACCTACGTATTTGGTAATAGAAAATGTACGCGGGCTTCTTTCGGCTCCCTATGCTGTTGAGCGACACGGGCAGCCGGTCAAAGGGGGCGCGCTGCACGTGATTCTTCGCAAATTGGAGGAGGCGGGGTATTCCGTGAGCTTCAATTTGTACAACGCAGCGAATTTCGGCGCGCCTCAGATTCGGGAACGTGTTGTGCTTATCGGAAAGCGTGGGGAAAATAAGCCTTCCTATTTGACACCCACTCACGAGTGCGATGGGCAGCACGGACTTCCGCCGTGGAAAACGTTCGGCGAGGTCGTGGGGGATTTGAAGGCGCGCCCCATGCAGCATACCGATTTCCCCGAGAAGCGTCTCAAGTACTTCAGAATGCTCAAAGAGGGGGAGTATTGGAAAGACCTGCCTGTGGCTGTGCAGCGCGATGCCATGGGGAAGGCCTTTGAGCTGTCAGGCGGCAAAACGGGATTTTATCGCCGCATACGATTCGATCGCCCGTCTCCGACGCTGGTCACCTCCCCGACGATGCCGGCGACGGATCTGTGTCATCCTACGGAAGATCGTCCGCTTTCGGTGGAAGAGTACAAGCGCGTCCAGGGTTTTCCCGACGATTGGCGCATCTGCGGGAATATCGCGGATATGTACAAGCAAATCGGCAATGCGGTGCCGGTGGCGCTCGGCGAGGCTATTGGGCGTGCGATTATCGGGGATATGAATGGGGACGAGCCCGACGAACGATTCGCCGATTTTCGCCATTCCCGCTACCGCTTGACCAATGACGAAACGTGGCAGGCGCCTGCCGTGCGGTGATTTCCGGCATGGCTGCGCCTTTCTCTGGGAGATATGACGCAGCCCGCGGACTAGCAAAGCCGCTGCTTGAGCAGTTGGACGTCGTTCATGGTGTCGCCAAGGGAGTTTTCCTCGAGGGCTCGGCGCATCTCTTTCTGTAGACGGCCGATGCACTCTTGACGCGCCTGGCGAACATCGCCGATCTCGATGCGGGAAACGTCGTCGATAAGACCCTCGACGGAGTCGAAACCGGTAAGCCATTGCCAAAATGCCGCACCTGTCAGGTACCGGTACTGGAATCCGGCGATGTCTCGATTGGCCTGATCGCGCTCGTCGGGTTGGTACGTGCGTATCTCGTCGATGGCCTTGTTGTGGCGCAGCACACAGAACGCTGGCAGTACTTGCTGGTTGCTGGCGCGCTTGAATCGCCGCTGCGTCTCGCACTTGTCTTTCAATTCTCGGAGCTCCTGGGGGAATGACGCCGAATTGGTAGTATTGACCTGCGATTTGAGCTCGCATACGTAAAGGGCTCCGTCGCGTACCGTCATCATGTCCCCCGTGTCGAGGGTATCGGAAGAGATTGCTGCAATCAGTGCCTGCCACAGGTTGCCCATGACCGTTTCCTCGCTGGAGCTTTCGCAGGCCCGGAATGCCTCGAGTACGAACTCTTCGGCGGTGGCAACGCCGCGGGCGGCGAACATGATGACATCTTTGCCAAGCAGTTTCTTGAGGTTGATCTTAGAGCCGTCGCGATAGTAGGCCGCCCTCTTGGCGGAGAACTCCCGCAGCATGTCGTAGGCAATAGCTCGCTGTCGGGCTACGTCGTCGGTGTAGACAACACCGTTCTCGATGTGCTGTTCTGCAGAAAGGGTAATGGATGGGTGCGAAGGGGTGTCCATAGCGAACTGCCTTTCTTGGCGTTTGATTGCGAATGCCATTATATTGCATGCTTGGGATCATCCAAGCGCTTCCTGTTAGGGTTTGCGCGCCTGGGGCAATATCTCCTTTAATACGCGCCATGTGGGATTTGCTTGAGAGCCACCGCCTGAGATCTCCCCTCATAAACACAAGAGAAAAAATTCTCTCAGTGGCCTCATATTGGTACACCGAGTAAAAAGAATTCTTGCATAATGTCGGAAAAGGCTCGCTTGATCCTGTAGAATTCAATCGTCGCCTCCTGCAAGGGGGCGTGGGTTGAAATGTAAATGGAAAGATGGATAGGCGGCGCGGGCCAACAAGAGGCCCGCGCCGTCATTTTTAATGAGATCTCGAACTCATTTTCCTTCTATTTTTCCTTTTACGAAGATGATTATTGACAATGATGATGTCAAAGACAATAATCTGCAGGGGAAAGGTGTAGTCCCGATTAAGTAGGAGAGCTAGACAATGACGCTATATGCTCACACCGATGGCTCGAAAGGCGGCTTGGCTTGCCAGCGGCTCGAGGATCATCTTTCCGCTGTGTCCGAGAGGGCCTCCTCTTTCGCTGATCGCTTCGGTATGAAAGAATGGGGCCGCGCGTTGGGCATTCTCCATGACGCCGGTAAATCTTCAGAGGCGTTTCAGCGCCGCCTTCAAGGAAGCGCTCAACATGTCGACCACTCAACTGCTGGTGCAAAAATTGCTCTCGATCGCTATGGGGAATATGGCGTTGGTCGTCTGCTGGCATATGCTGTCGCAGCTCACCACGGAGGCCTCATGAACGGAATCACCAGCTCGCAGGGCGCCGGATCTTCCTTAACCCCGCTTGAACAGCGACTGCAAAAAGAAGTGGAACCCTATGATGCTTTCTTCGATTTGCTGGGCGAATCTGACCTCCTTGCTCTACCGTCAGCCAGCGAGCTCGGGCTGCCCTTCGTTCCCCATCGCAAAACAGCGCCGGGTAATAACGTTTCAGCCCGCTGCTTTTCCGTCTACGTGTTAGCCCGCATGCTGTATTCATCTCTCGTCGATGCCGACTACCTCGACACTGAGCATTTCATGACTCCCGATGCCTCACAAGCTCGAAATGATCAGAAGCGTGCCTCTATCCCTGAACTTCTGGAAATGCTGCAAGCTCATCTAGCTACGAAGTCCTCGATGGATTCGCCGGTAAATCGGGCGCGTCAGGCTGTGCTGTCCGACTGCGTAGCAGCCGCCGAGCAGGAGCCAGGGCTCTTCTCGCTCACGGTTCCCACCGGAGGAGGGAAAACGCTCAGCTCTCTTGCTTTTGCCCTCAAGCACGCAAAACAATACGGGATGGATCGCGTGATTATAGCCATCCCCTTTACCTCGATCGTAGAGCAGACTGCTGCGGTGTTCAAGAGCATTTTCGGTTCAGAAAATATCCTCGAGCATCATTCGAATTACGACTTCTCCGACTTGGATGACGAGGAAGGCTACGCTCAGCGACTTACTGCTCAGAATTGGGATGCTCCCATTGTAGTGACGACGAACGTCCAGCTCTTTGAGTCGCTCTTCGCCAACAAGCCCGGCAAGAGCCGCAAGGTCCACAGCATTGCGAACAGCGTCATTATTCTCGACGAGGCCCAAACGCTTCCCGACAGTTTGCTGACGCTTTCTCTGGCAATGCTTGAGGAGCTCACGTTTGGCTATGGCGCCACAATCGTGTTGTGCACTGCGACGCAACCTGCTCTCGACATGGTGTGGCCCTTCGGTTCGAAGCCGCGCGAGATCACGGTGCATAAGGATTCCTTTGCCGAAGCCTTCGGCTCGCGAGTAGTTTACGAGACAGCGGGAGTACTGGAAAAAGATCAGCTTGTCTCGCAACTATCCGAGTGCGACCAAGTGCTCTGCGTGGTCGGCACGAAGGCAGAGGCATGCGAGATCTATCGCGAGCTCGTGCGTCAAGGGGACAAAGACGGCATGGCGCACGGCCAGGACCCGCTGAGCGCTCAGGGCTACTTTCACCTGAGTGCTGCCATGACGCCCTCGCATCGCAGCGAGGTGCTCGATCAAATACGTCAGCGACTCAAAGAGGGAAAACGCTGCGTTGTCGTGTCAACGCAGCTGGTGGAAGCCGGCGTAGATGTTGACTTTCCCGTGGTGTATCGTGAGCTCGCCGGAATTGATTCTCTCGTTCAGGCTGCGGGGCGGTGCAATCGGGAGGGACGGAATGATGCGGGTATTGTGCGCGTATTCGAGTATGCCATTGAAGGGGAGCGCCAGCGAACAAGCCCTTGGCTTGAGAAGATGAAGGACATTGCGCGGTCGCTGATCGATGAGAACGGCGGTACGGTGTCCGAAGATCTTGTCAGGCCGTTCTTTGAGGTTCGGTATCAAACTGAAGATCTGGACGCGAAGGGGTTGTTTGCGCGGCTAACCGATACCAATATCGTTAGAAGTACCTTCAAGCCAATTCCTTTCGAGCAGATTGCTATTGATTATCGTATAATTGATGAGGATACTGTGCCGCTCATTATTCCGAGAGGAGCGGATGGAGCGAAAGAGCTGGAGAATCTGCTTGCTGCGGAAAACCCGGCTGCTCTCTCCATGCGGCTTCAGCGTCACAGCGTCAGCGTTCCCCGATGGCTCTCAAGGGAATACGGGCAAACGGGGGCGTTCGAGTCAATTGGCCCATTTCTGGTTCTACGCGAAGATCGACTGCAGGATTTTTACCGCGATGACGTAGGGCTCGTCAAACCGGGAGAGGAGGAGTTTCGCCCTTTGTTTTTCTAAGACAGAGTTAAAGAGGAAAGGAGGTCGTATGGGATATGGGATAAAAATTCTCGCCAAAGGGCCGCGAGCTTGCTTCACGCGCCCGGAGATGAAATCGGAACGAGTGAGCTATGACTGCATTACGCCCTCGGCGGCCCGCGGTCTCATTGAAGCGGTGTATTGGAAGCCTGCCATTCGCTGGCACATCGATCGCATTCACGTGCTCAACGAGATTCGCTTCGACACGTTCCGACGCAACGAGCTCGGCGGCAAGATGCCCTATCAGAATGCCAAGAAAGCCATGGAAAAGGACGCGGATATCTATGTTTCGGCGTCTGACGATCGCCAGCAGCGGGCGACGCTGTATCTGCGAGACGTCGCCTACATCATCGAAGCTCATTTCGAGCTGACCGACGAGGCGGGGGCCGAGGACACTGCGGAGAAGCACTACAACATCGCGCTGAGGCGACTGCGTAAAGGGCAGTGCTTCAACCAACCGGTGTTCGGGTGTCGCGAGTTTCCGGCGGAGGTGAGCCTGCTGGAGAGCGGCGAGACCGAACCTGTTTCCTTTTATGACGGGGCAGGTGAGCGCGATCTCGGTTTCATGCTGTATGACATCGATTTCGACAATGGCATGGCACCGATGTTCTTCCGTGCCGTCATGGAAGATGGCGTCATCGATGTGGGCCGCGCCCGTGAGGGGGTCGTCCGATGATTCTTCAAGAACTTCATCGCTACTACGGGCGCCTTTTGGCTGATCCCGAATGCGATGTGCCCCCTGCGCACTGGAGTACCGAGAAGGCTGCGTGGGAAATCACCCTTGCGGAAGATGGACGGGTGATGCGCGTTCTTCCCCTCACGACAGGAGAAGGTAAGGAGCTGCGGCGGTTTCTTCCGATGCGGGTGCCCGAGCATGGTTCGCGGTCGGGTACTGGCATCCTCCCTTTCTTTCTTTGCGACAACGCAGCCTATCTGCTGGGTCTTGATTCGAAGCGGGGAGAAGAGAAACGTGCGGGCGCTCGTGCCCTGCATGAGGATGTTCTGGCTTCGTGCGATGATGCGGGCGCTCAGGCGGTGAGGGCGTTTTTCGAACGAGACGACTGCCTCGAGGGGCTTGACGAGACGCTGCGGGCTGAGTTGGCCGGTGGAGGCTTCATGGTCTTCCGACTTTCGGGCGACCGACAGCGCGTTCACGAGCGCGAGGCTATTCGAGATGCTTGGGCTGCCTATTGCGATCTTCCCAGCGACGACGACGTGGTCGGCCAGTGCGCTATTACCGGAGAGCGGACTTCGATGGCGCGCCTTTTTCCCCAAGTAACAGGTGTGCCAGGCGCCCAATCGGCGGGAGCGTCGCTCGTGTCCTTTAACTTGGATTCCTTCGAATCCTATGGCAAGAAGCAGGCCTATAACGCTTCTCTGTCTCAAGAAGTGGCCTTTAATGCAGGATCAGCGCTGCGCTATCTTTATGGCGATTTGAAACATCGAGTTCGCTTCGGGCAAACAACGGTCGTTTTTTGGACGGATCGCACTGCCACCGACGAGGAGCTGATGATGCTTGCTATGCTGGGCGACGAGGTTGATCCCCGTGCGGAGGACACGGCCGACCTCGAGCACATTCAGCAAACGCTCGAATGCATGAAGGAAGGCAAGCCGCTTGAGGGATACGACCTCGAGACGCGCTTCTTTATTTTGGGCCTTGCACCCAATGCGGCTCGTCTGGCTGTTCGGTTTTTCGAAACGAATACGTTTGGGGCCATTGCTCGGCATTACGGAGAATACTTGCGGGATATCGAGATGGATGGCGTGAAGCCGCGCTCTCTGCGCTCAATGCTCAGGCAGACAGCTCCTCTGGGGGAAGCCGATGCGGTTCCCTCGACGCTCGTGAACAACTGCTTGCATGCGATGCTAACGGGCAGCCGCTTTCCCCGAGCGCTTCCCCAGCTCGTTATTGCGCGCATGCGGGCTGATCACGGCGACAACAATCCATGGGATATGGGGCAGCGAGCAGCGCTTCTGAAAGCATGGCTCGTCCGTGCCCAGAGGATCGCGGCAAAAGAAACGGGGGAAAGAGTTTCAAGCGAAAGGAGCTTGCAAGTGGACTTGAACGAGGAAAACACTGATCGCGGATATGCCCTCGGACGGCTTTTCGCCGTTTTGGAGAGAACCCAAACGGCCGCGCTGGGTGATGTGAACGCGACTATAAAAGACCGCTTCATCGGTGCTGCATCCATGGCACCTTCGCGGGTATATCCATCACTGCTGAGAAGCCATCAACACCATATGGCCAAATTGCGAAAATCCAATGCGGGCTTGAGCATTAAGCTCGAGAAAGAAATGGACGGCATAATGCCTCTTCTTGGTGAAAGTTGCTTCTTCCCTGCAACGCTTGACTTAACGGAGCAAGGAAACTTTTACGTTGGATACTACCAGGAGAGACAATTCCTTTGGCGAGGCAAGAAATCCGAAGCAAGTTCTTCCGATGCGGCATCAACTGAGACTAGTGGCGAGTAGTGATAGGAGCAACCCATGACTGAACCCATTCAGAACCGATTCGATTTTGTGCTGTTCTTCGATGTGAAGAACGGTAATCCCAATGGTGATCCCGATGCGGGCAACATGCCGCGCATCGATCCGGAGACAGGGCACGGCATCGTGTCCGATGTGTGCCTGAAGCGCAAGGTGCGCAACTACGTTGACCTCGTAAAAGGCCAGGACGTGGATGGCCCCGATGTTGCAGAAGGCGAGTTGGGCTACAAGATCTACGTACAGGAAGGCGCAGTTCTGAACGAGCGTAACAAAAAGGCTTATGTTCACTACGATATGAAGCCTTCGGAGAAGAAACTTCCGAAGGGCGAGCAGGATCGGCTGAAAGTCACGAAGTTCATGTGCGACAACTTCTTTGACATTCGTAGCTTTGGGGCCGTGATGACTACGGGGGTTAACTGCGGTCAGGTGCGCGGGCCCATTCAGATGTGCTTTGCGGAGTCGGTCGATCCCGTCATGCCGATGGAGATGAGCATTACCCGTATGGCTGTCACTAAGGAGGAGGATGCCGAGAAGGAGCGCACCATGGGACGCAAGCAGTACATTCCCTATGGGCTCTACCGGGTAGAAGGGTTTGTTTCCGCGTCGCTGGCTGAGAAGACCGGCTTCTCCCAAGAGGATCTCGACCTGTTTTTCTCTGCCCTTATGAATATGTTCGAGAACGATCGCAGCGCCGCGCGAGGCCTGATGTCGTCGCGCAAGTTGTTTGTGTTCAAGCACGAGAGCAAGTTGGGCAACGCCCCGGCCCATCGTCTGTTTGAGGCCGTCAAGGTGAATCGTCTTATCCCCGACGCGCAAGAGGCGCGCTCTTTTAGCGATTACGCCATTGAGGTGGGCGACATTCCCGAGGGCGTCGAGCTGATCGAGCTTTTCTAGGGCAAGGGGATTGACATGTATGCAGAAGACGAGTACTTGGCTTTATCGGGGATCCAGCACTACGCCTTCTGCCCCCGTCAGTGGGCCCTGATTCATCTGGAGCAGCAGTGGAGCGAGAATGTGCTCACTATGCAAGGAAACTTGATGCATGAAAGGGCCCACGACGAGTTTTCTCGTGAGAAGCGAGGGAGCATGCTGATAGTGCGCGGGCTGGGGATTCATTCGCGAAATTTGGGCTTAAGCGGCAAATGCGACGTAGTGGAGTTCCATCGTTCTTCGGAAGGTGTTCCTCTAGCGGGGGAAGAAGGGCTTTGGCTTCCTACTCCCGTGGAATACAAACACGGTAAAGCAAAGCGCCACGATGCTGACAGGTTACAGCTTTGCGCTCAGGCGATGTGCTTGGAGGAGATGCTTGTCTGCGAAGTACGAACTGCGTATCTGTTCTACGGGCAAACGCGAAGTCGAGAGAAGGTGGAACTTGACGCTGAATTGCGCACGCATGTTGTTGAAATGGCGAGGGAGATGCATCGAGCCTTTAAGCGCCGCGCCACTCCGGCACCTCGATCGATGGCGGCTTGCCGTTCGTGTTCGCTCAAAGACGTTTGCTTACCCGCGCTGCCCAAGCGAGAAAGCGTTTCGGCCTATATGAAGCGGCGCATGAAGGAGGGGCAATGAGGCACCTGCGCAACACCCTGTATATTTTCACGGAGGATGCTTATGCAACCCTCGACGGCGAGAACATTGTGGTCAAGCAGTCGGGGCGCGAAATGGGGCGTGTGCCGCTGCATACGTTAGAGGCGATTTTCTGCTTCTCGTATATGGGGGCCAGTCCTGCGCTGATGGGCACATGCGCAGAGAGAGGAATAGGCCTGTCGTTCTTCACACCGCGTGGCCGTTTCCTAGCGCGATCTTGCGGCGCTCAACAGGGCAATGTGCTTCTGCGGAAGAAACAATACGCCTGGTCGGAATCGGAGGAACGGTCTCTCGCCGTGGCAAAACCCTTTATTGCCGGTAAGATCTACAACAGCAGATGGGTGCTCGAGCGCGGCTTGCGCGATCATGGACTTCGCATTGAGGCCGATCTTGTTGAAGGCGCTTCCGGGCGTTTGGCGACATCTTTGGAGGCGGTATGGGGCTGCGAGGACGCTGCCTCGCTGCGTGGTGTTGAAGGAGATGCGGCTGCGACGTATTTCGGCGCTTTGGGCGAACTGATTTTACGTAATCAGGATGAGTTTGCGTTTTCTCGACGGGCGAGACGGCCGCCGACCGATCCCGTGAATGCTATGCTGTCGCTATTTTACACGGTTCTCATGATGGATTGCGCTTCTGCCCTTGAAGGGGTGGGGCTCGATTCCTACGTGGGCGTTCTCCATACCGATCGGCCGGGAAGGCGGTCTTTGGCTCTGGATCTTATGGAGGAGCTGCGGCCGGTGATGGTCGACCGATTCGTTCTGACGGCCATCAATAATAGAATGGTGTCTCCTGAGGATTTCGACGTGCTTGAATCGGGAGAGGTTCGCTTGGGCGAGGATGCCCGGAAGACACTTTTCGCTTCATGGCAGGAGCGTAAGCGCAATGAGATAGTTCATCCGTACCTAAAAGAAAAGATTCCATGGGGCTTGGTGCCGCACGTCCAGGCTCTCCTCTTGGCTCGGTTTATCCGGGGAGATTTGGATGGTTACCCTGCATTTTTGTGGAAGTGAAAGCAATGTTGACGGTAATAACTTATGACGTAAACACAGAGGATCCAGCAGGAAGAAGAAGGCTGCGGAAAGTTGCTCGGCATTGCGTGAACTACGGGCAGCGTGTGCAGAACTCGGTGTTCGAGTGCGTTGCCGATGCAGCCACCATGGCGAAAATAAAGAGCGAGCTAACGAAGTTGATTGATCCGGAGAAGGACAGCCTGCGATTCTATTATCTGGGAAATAATTACGGATCGAAGATAGAGCATGTTGGTGCGAAGGAGTCCTACGATGCCGAGGGATTCTTGGCACTTTAGGAATAAGCGGTCGGAATAATGGGTGGTGCGAACTGGGGGCTATCAGGGATTCCCTGGGAAGTTCGCACCGCTTTTTGGTTTGTTTCGGAGGGGCGAAGTTCGTCGGAGGAAGCGTTTGGGTGAAATACATCGTGCATATGGTATGCTCGCAGAGCTACATTAACAAGATGTAGCGGTCGCTCCCCGCAAGGGGAGCGTGGGTTGAAACCCATCGGCGGCAACCGCGAAGCACTCGGGCTTGCAGGTCGCTCCCCGCAAGGGGAGCGTGGGTTGAAACCCATCGGCGGCAACCGCGAAGCACTCGGGCTTGGGTCGCTCCCCGCAAGGGGAGCGTGGGTTGAAACACGGCCCAGGCTGCGAAGGGAACGGGAGCCCGGCTGTCGCTCCCCGCAAGGGGAGCGTGGGTTGAAACGAGCGCGGCGGGTTGCAGGTTGTATCCCCTCACGTCGCTCCCCGCAAGGGGAGCGTGGGTTGAAACGAGGCGTGACCCTCCACAATAGGGCGGCGAACGGTCGCTCCCCGCAAGGGGAGCGTGGGTTGAAACGACAAGACGAGGGGCGAGAGGAAGAACGGGCTGCTTGTCGCTCCCCGCAAGGGGAGCGTGGGTTGAAACGGGGCAATCGCGCGAAAAACCCTAGGGGCCTCGTCGCTCCCCGCAAGGGGAGCGTGGGTTGAAACCAGAGGCCGCGAGAATCGAGACCGAGGACAACTGTCGCTCCCCGCAAGGGGAGCGTGGGTTGAAACAGGGCTACCGAGTGCCGATCTACGACGAGGTGGCCGTCGCTCCCCGCAAGGGGAGCGTGGGTTGAAACGGATTGCATACCGCGATCAACGGCATCGGTGCTGTCGCTCCCCGCAAGGGGAGCGTGGGTTGAAACGACAACTCTGCGGTGATCTCAAAGTTGGACGGCATCGGTCGCTCCCCGCAAGGGGAGCGTGGGTTGAAACGACTCGTTGACGGCCTCCTTCCGGGCCTCGACAAGGTCGCTCCCCGCAAGGGGAGCGTGGGTTGAAACGCAGACGCCCTCTCGAAATCGTCCATGGGGAGGCGTCGCTCCCCGCAAGGGGAGCGTGGGTTGAAACATCGCCTACTACGAGTCGAACGGATGGATGGTGGTCGCTCCCCGCAAGGGGAGCGTGGGTTGAAACACCCGAAGCTGTAGCGCCACCGTTTCAGCCGGGGCGTCGCTCCCCGCAAGGGGAGCGTGGGTTGAAACCACCAGAGGCGGTACTTGCCGTCGCCTACGCGCTGTCGCTCCCCGCAAGGGGAGCGTGGGTTGAAACTAGAAGAAGTCGTCGATGGCACCGAAGAGGAGGTCGCTCCCCGCAAGGGGAGCGTGGGTTGAAACGTCAAGCGCATGGACCATCAGGCACGGAGACCCCGTCGCTCCCCGCAAGGGGAGCGTGGGTTGAAACAGGGAAGTGGCGCCAGGCTGATCTGGAACGGCAGTCGCTCCCCGCAAGGGGAGCGTGGGTTGAAACTCGGCAAACATCGGGGCAACCGCCGTTGGGTTGGGTCGCTCCCCGCAAGGGGAGCGTGGGTTGAAACACCGCAGAGGCGAAGGAGAGATGCCCGAAGTGCGGTCGCTCCCCGCAAGGGGAGCGTGGGTTGAAACTAGGAGGAAATCATGATCGACTGCGGAAAGCCGCCGGTCGCTCCCCGCAAGGGGAGCGTGGGTTGAAACCCGGCTGCGAGATCGCGGAGCGAACGGCCTTGAGTCGCTCCCCGCAAGGGGAGCGTGGGTTGAAACGTGTCGCGGTACGAGAGCGCCGACAGGATGGGTCGGGTCGCTCCCCGCAAGGGGAGCGTGGGTTGAAACCCGAAAAAGTGTTGACCATAGTATAATGTCATGGTCGCTCCCCGCAAGGGGAGCGTGGGTTGAAACGAGGACGACATAGCCGGAGACGCGGAGTCCGTGATCGTCGCTCCCTGCAAGGGGAGCGTGGGTTGAAACGCGAACCCGCAGCACGTCTCCCGCAACTGGAGGAAGTCGCTCCCCGCAAGGGGAGCGTGGGTTGAAACACGAGCGGCATGATCTGGGACGGCGATAAGCAGGTGTCGCTCCCCGCAAGGGGAGCGTGGGTTGAAACGGGAGAGCACGCTGAAGAAGCTGTGCAAGTCGCGTCGCTCCCCGCAAGGGGAGCGTGGGTTGAAACACCGGTGGCTTTGTTAAGCGCCACGCCCCCGAGGCGCGTCGCTCCCCGCAAGGGGAGCGTGGGTTGAAACAGGACGCTTCACGCGATGGCCGGCACCTACGAGACGTCGCTCCCCGCAAGGGGAGCGTGGGTTGAAACAAGGAGGACGAGGGGCACATCGTAGCCACGCTGGGTCGCTCCCCGCAAGGGGAGCGTGGGTTGAAACAAGGAGGTCACCATCTACGCCCGCGAGGACGATGTCGCTCCCCGCAAGGGGAGCGTGGGTTGAAACCTTAGCGGAATCATAGCATTACTTAGAATCAAAAACGTCGCTCCCCGCAAGGGGAGCGTGGGTTGAAACACGGACTCGTCGCACATCTCGCAGCAGATGTCCTCGTCGCTCCCCGCAAGGGGAGCGTGGGTTGAAACCTGTGGCACACCGAGCGCCACGACCTGTGCCGACCGGTCGCTCCCCGCAAGGGGAGCGTGGGTTGAAACAGATGTAGACGACGGGCCGCCCCCGCGGGCGGCCCCGTCGCTCCCCGCAAGGGGAGCGTGGGTTGAAACCGCACAGGTCGCGAAGCTCAGCCAGGAAGCCCAAGTCGCTCCCCGCAAGGGGAGCGTGGGTTGAAACCCCGGCGAGCGCGTCAAGCGTCGCGCCCCCGAGGGTCGCTCCCCGCAAGGGGAGCGTGGGTTGAAACGAGGAGGCGCGCAGAGAGCTGCGTCACTGGTACGTCGCTCCCCGCAAGGGGAGCGTGGGTTGAAACGCGACCTGTGCGGAAAGTACGGCTACGAGATCGGCGGTCGCTCCCCGCAAGGGGAGCGTGGGTTGAAACATGCCCTGATACGGAGGAAACCCCATGAGCGAAGGTCGCTCCCCGCAAGGGGAGCGTGGGTTGAAACGTAGAGGCCGAGCATAACCTGGAGGTCGTAGGCGTCGCTCCCCGCAAGGGGAGCGTGGGTTGAAACTGGGTGCCGTCCCGCTTATCAACGATGCGCGTGGTCGCTCCCCGCAAGGGGAGCGTGGGTTGAAACCCGACCAGGTTTGGCCCGACAGCGTTCAGTGGAACAGTCGCTCCCCGCAAGGGGAGCGTGGGTTGAAACCCGGCCTCGATAGACAGCCGATCGGAGATGCCGTCCGTCGCTCCCCGCAAGGGGAGCGTGGGTTGAAACTGTGCTATCTAGGGCTTTAGATCGGCTCTCCCGGGCGTCGCTCCCCGCAAGGGGAGCGTGGGTTGAAACGGAGTATTCGGCGCTCTTCGATTGGTGCGCCGTGTCGCTCCCCGCAAGGGGAGCGTGGGTTGAAACTAACCGTCCTGGGTCAGATTGTGGCCCGTGATATCGCTCCCCGCAAGGGGAGCGTGGGTTGAAACCCTCTTTGGTCAATGTCGTTCTTTTCGGCTCTGGTCGCTCCCCGCAAGGGGAGCGTGGGTTGAAACTCTCTCCGGCTGGGTCTATACCCTCGTGACGGAGGTCGCTCCCCGCAAGGGGAGCGTGGGTTGAAACAAGTTCCTCAACGACCAACGCTACTTCAAGGTGAGTCGCTCCCCGCAAGGGGAGCGTGGGTTGAAACTGCCACTCCACGGGATACGACGGTAGGATCGTCTGGTCGCTCCCCGCAAGGGGAGCGTGGGTTGAAACGACAACGCGGCGACTTGCGCTGCCCAGTCCACCATGTCGCTCCCCGCAAGGGGAGCGTGGGTTGAAACATCGGCGGCGGCAAGGAGGCCGCGAGAGCCAGAGTCGCTCCCCGCAAGGGGAGCGTGGGTTGAAACAGAAACACCTGCAGCGATAGCCGACCTGAACGAACGTCGCTCCCCGCAAGGGGAGCGTGGGTTGAAACTGGCGAGTGTGCCAATTCGGGACAGCGAATGCCGAGTCGCTCCCCGCAAGGGGAGCGTGGGTTGAAACCCTACGTGGCGGGCATCGGCGCCGGCATCGCCGGTCGCTCCCCGCAAGGGGAGCGTGGGTTGAAACTATTCGAGCCCCAGACAACAGACCCGACAGGCAGTCGCTCCCCGCAAGGGGAGCGTGGGTTGAAACCACGCGCCGCCCGCCCCGATCCTCTCGGCCAGCTGTCGCTCCCCGCAAGGGGAGCGTGGGTTGAAACAAGCCTCACGTCCGGCCTAACGAAATCGTGCGGATGTCGCTCCCCGCAAGGGGAGCGTGGGTTGAAACCGGATGGGTCGTACATCTGGGAGCTGATGGGAGCGTGGGTTGAAACCCGCACTCGATCAGGGCCTCGTTGATGCGGCGCGTCGCTCCCCGCAAGGGGAGCGTGGGTTGAAACCCAGGAAGTCCAAGGCAGCCTACGCGCCTCTCCGTCGCTCCCCGCAAGGGGAGCGTGGGTTGAAACTGCGATGTCGCCGCCATGTCATGCCCCCAGCAGCGCGTCGCTCCCCGCAAGGGGAGCGTGGGTTGAAACTGGGTCGCCTACCATCGCGGATGGGACACGGTGCCGTCGCTCCCCGCAAGGGGAGCGTGGGTTGAAACAAGTTGCTCGATGAGACCGCTGGGAGAGAAGGCGGTGTCGCTCCCCGCAAGGGGAGCGTGGGTTGAAACCGTACCGCTCGAGGATCTCGAACTCGCACAGCCCGGTCGCTCCCCGCAAGGGGAGCGTGGGTTGAAACATCCAGTCCCACAGCCACAGGGCCTCCTTCTCGGTCGCTCCCCGCAAGGGGAGCGTGGGTTGAAACCATGCGACACTCGCGTACGGGCTCGTACTCGAGGTCGCTCCCCGCAAGGGGAGCGTGGGTTGAAACTCATGGGAAGGGACGCCACCCCGGCAGCCGGAGGGCGTCGCTCCCCGCAAGGGGAGCGTGGGTTGAAACCCGCGCCCGCACAGGTGCACCACGGGGCCTGACGGTCGCTCCCCGCAAGGGGAGCGTGGGTTGAAACGAGATCAGGCTGCGACGGTGCTATCTGCCCCTCGTCGCTCCCCGCAAGGGGAGCGTGGGTTGAAACTCGCGGCAGATGCGGTACAGCTCGTCCACCCTCTGGCGTCGCTCCCCGCAAGGGGAGCGTGGGTTGAAACCACACGTCGATGTCGCGCACGTGCGCCGGCTCCGTCGCTCCCCGCAAGGGGAGCGTGGGTTGAAACAAGGTCGTGATGAATCGCGCCGAGGCCCTTGAGGTCGCTCCCCGCAAGGGGAGCGTGGGTTGAAACACGTCCGTCCACACGTCCGGCGCCCACGAGGACGTCGCTCCCCGCAAGGGGAGCGTGGGTTGAAACTGCGGGCGCCCGTGGACGGAGCGTCACCACATCGGTCGCTCCCCGCAAGGGGAGCGTGGGTTGAAACACGGGCGCCGGCATCCCACTGGGCATCGGGTGCATCGTCGCTCCCCGCAAGGGGAGCGTGGGTTGAAACTAGTTGTGGACGAGGCGCAGCTTGTTTTCAACTGTCGCTCCCCGCAAGGGGAGCGTGGGTTGAAACTTGTCCGACGAGGCCGCAACGCTGTAGCTCGTCTGGTCGCTCCCCGCAAGGGGAGCGTGGGTTGAAACACGATGGCCATGGAGTTCGCGGCTCTCGACTTGGTCGCTCCCCGCAAGGGGAGCGTGGGTTGAAACCCCGACGAGCTCAAGGTGGACAGGCGCACGTTCGCGTCGCTCCCCGCAAGGGGAGCGTGGGTTGAAACTGGGCCACGTAGGTGACGACGCTCTCGCCGTGCTCGTCGCTCCCCGCAAGGGGAGCGTGGGTTGAAACAGAAGGGGGACGGTTGGGCGGCTGACGTGATGGGCATGTCGCTCCCCGCAAGGGGAGCGTGGGTTGAAACGCGCAGATCTCGGAATAGCTCAACCCTTGGTACGTCGCTCCCCGCAAGGGGAGCGTGGGTTGAAGCTGGCTGTGGCTGTCCACCTGGGCCGTGTTCGTGCGTCGCTCCCCGCAAGGGGAGCGTGGGTTGAAACACCGAGGACGTGCGCATGGCCATCTACGAGTGCGCCGTCGCTCCCCGCAAGGGGAGCGTGGGTTGAAACGAGCCCGTCGAGTTCGGCAAGCTACTCGCCGAGGATGTCGCTCCCCGCAAGGGGAGCGTGGGTTGAAACACGGCAAGTATGCGCACTCCGAACTCGTCTGCCGTCGCTCCCCGCAAGGGGAGCGTGGGTTGAAACCCGCATCCGCAAGATTTCGTTTGTCCGGACGTGAGGTCGTTCCCCGCAAGGGGAGCGTGGGTTGAAACTCGCTCGACCAGGCGGCGCTCGTGGCCGCGAACGTCGCTCCCCGCAAGGGGAGCGTGGGGTTGAAGCCTGGACATCAAGAAGGTGCGCAACGTGGAGAAGGTCGCTCCCCGCAAGGGGAGCGTGGGTAGAAACTTGGCCTGTGACAGGTAGCTTGCGTGGAGAACGCGTCGCTCCCCGCCAGGGGAGCGTGGGTTGAAACGACACCTACGGCTACGACGACGTGCTGCCGCTGTACCGTCGCTCCCCGCAAGGGGAGCGTGGGTTGAAACCAGCCGAGGCAGCGCACGTAGAACTCGTCGGGGGTCGCTCCCCGCAAGGGGAGCGGGGGTTGAAACAAGCGCCTTATCCGGGGCATGGTGGGCTGCGAGGTCGCTCCCCCGCAGGGGGGCGTGGGTTGAAATGCGTTGCCGTTGCGGTTGACATTTCAGGCATTCGATATCGGTTTCGGGGGGGGGCTTAGCCGTTTCTGGCTTGCTCGCCGCGCATAGCGGTATCCTCTTCCTGCTTGTTCTACAATGTCAGCTAAATACCTCTTTCCAGAAAGGCTTCCATGAACGACATTCAAGGCGTGCTGTTCGATGCGGATGGCACGCTGATCGACACCTACGACATCATTCTCACTTCGATGCGCTATGCCGTGAACGATGTGTTGGGCTGCTCGCTTGACGACGCCGAGCTAATGGCGGGGGTTGGCACGCCTCTCTACGATCAGATGCTGCATTTCACGGGCGGCGACGCGGCTCGCGCTACCGAGATCACGCAAATCTACCGCGACCACAATGACGGCGTCCACGATGCGCGCATTCGCGCCTTCGGCGACACGAAGGCGGCGCTCGAGCGATTCCAGGCGGCGGGTATCCCGATGGGCGTGGTCACCTCGAAGCGCCATGCCATGGCCCAGCGCGGGCTCGAAATGAGCGGTATCGCAGACCACTTCCAATGCCTCATCGGCCATGACGATTGGCCCGAGCATAAGCCAGCTCCCGGCCCCATTCTGCGAGGCTGCGAGCTTTTGGGCGTGGCGCCAGAATGCAGTCTTTACGTGGGCGACAGTCCCTTCGACATCCAAGCTGGCAACGCTGCTGGCTGCGCTACCGCCGCCGCTCTCTGGGGCATGTTCCCGCGCGAGGCCCTGGCGGCCGAGCGTCCCACGTTCATGTGCGATTCGCTAACAGAGCTCGCGGATCGACTGGGCATCTAGGCCAGCTTACAGCTGCACAACCATATCGCACTCTCGGCAAGTTGCGCGAACGCTCTCTCGTACTATGACTTCTTGGTGCAAAGCGCAACGTGCTTTCGGCGCGTTGGCGCGGAAGCATCTTCGACGAAACATGCTGCGGCGAACTCGAACGTAGTCGCCGGCGGTGGAGGTGCGTCGACTGCCGGGGCGCCGCGTGTGAAGGCGCCTGGCTTTAGCCGGCCGCAATATAGAATGGAGTTGCCGCTATGGCTGTTCAAAACAAGCAGACCGCAAAACACCGCCAGGCGATGATCGTGGTGCTGTTCGCGTGCAACCTGCTTGCCTCTTTGATGCAGTCGCTCATGAACGTCGCGCTCGACTATGTTTCGGCAGAGTACCACGTGAGCCTGTCCGAGGCGAACCTGCTGGTGCTCGGCTATTCCATCGTGGCGGGTATTGTCATTGTGCTCGCAGCCCTCTCGCTCCACCGCTTCGGTTTGAGGAAGGTCATGCTCTTCGGGCTGATCGTGTCGTTCGTCGGCTCGCTGCTCGGCGTTCTGGCCTGGGATTTTCCCTCTTTGGTGGCGGCGCGACTCATTCAAGCCGTTGCCACGGGCCTCTATTTCCCCGTCGTGAACGAGGCCCTGCTCAATCTTTCACCTAAAAATGGGGCTGGTCGTCTGCTTGCCGTCAATAGCGGTATTATCGGAATAGGGCTTGCGGTGGCTCCCATCGTTGCGGGCCTTGTCATTACCTATTGGGGGCTGCGGGTGCTGTTCGCCATTCCCACAGTGGCGGCATTCGTCCTCTTTTTCATTGCGCGTCGCACGATCATCGATATTATGCCGCGTCAGAAGTTGCCCGTCGACGGGCTGAGCGTCGCGCTCATTGCCGTGGGGCTTTCCTCCTTCATGATCGGCTTGAACGAGGTTACGCGCAACCCGCTGCCGATGGCGGCGCTCATGATCGCGGGAATTGCCGTGTGTGCGTGGTTCATCCACCGTCAAGGACGCCTCGCCCATCCGCTTTTGGACATGCGTCCGCTTCGCAACAAGACTTATGCTCTGGGGGAGACCCTCATCGTTCTCAGCTATATGAGCTCAATTTACCTCAGTCTGCTCATTCCGCTTTATTTGGAAGGGGTGGCGGGTTTCACGCCGTTCATCGCTGGTTGCTTGCTGGCTCCGGCGACGCTGTGCTATGCGGGTCTGTGCTTTGTCAGCGGCCGGACGCTCGGGAAGGCGGGGGTGTGGCCGCTTGTGCCCGTCGGATTCGGCGTGTGCCTTGTCGGATTCGTGGCGCTTGCGGTGTTCACGCGGTTCGATCTTGCACTGGCCATCGTGGGCTGCATGGCGCTTGCGTGCGCGGGGATCGGCACTGAGTATCCTGCGATTAAGAGCGTCGATCTGGAGGTGCTCTCGCCTGAGCTGTCCGCGAGCGGCTCGTCGATCCATTCCACTTTGGTGCAGATCGCGGGATCTATTTCGTCGGCGCTCTTCGTCGGTCTCATGTCGGGGCAGGTTCACCGCCTGATGGCCGATGGTATGGCGAAAGCGCAGGCCTATAGCGCAGGTTTCTCGATCACCGTGTACCTGGCGGTCGCCTTTGTAGTGGTAGCGGCCATCTTATCGGTGGTTTATGCACGCCATGTGGTCAAGCTGACCCGCGGGAAATAGGGCACAGGCGCATATGCAGGATGGGGAAGGGGTCGCCCATACCGTCGGTTTCCGAGCGGTCGAACACCTCGAAGCCGTAGTGCTCGTAGAAGCCGACGGCTTGGCCGTTCTGCTCGTTTACATCCACGAGGGTGGCGCCGTGCTCGCTTACGGCATGGTCGAGCAGGAGTGAGCCCAGCCCGCAGCCGCGAAGGGACGGGTGGATGAACAGCATCTCGATCATAGCGCCATCGACACCGATAAAGCCTACGACCTGGCCATTCTCGTCACAGCAAGCCGCCAGGTGAGCGACGGACGCAATCGCATCCGGCACATACCCTGCGATGCGCTCGATGTCGTCCGACGTGAGAAACGCGTGCGTTGCTTCAACCGAAGCCCGCCAGCAGGCGACCAGCTCGGCCAGCAGGCTCGTGTCGTCGCCAAGCTCAATGTCTTCGATGCGGAATGCCATTGTGCTCCTTCCGTGCACGCATGAAACCTTAAGGACTATAGCATACCGTGCTGCAGCGGTCGGGGTGCTGCTCGTGCGCTGCTTCTGCCAGTACTTCCGGTGCGAGACGAGAGCGCCCATGAACGAGACGGGCTCTTCGCAGCGATACCTTGTTGCTCTTTGACAAAACAGTAAACGGCAGTAAAAGAAGTTCAAAACAGTAAAGCGCTGGGAGACGCTACGGAACCGCAGCGACCGCGGCTTAGGCGGGGCAGAAGCGTGAGCCGGACGTGCCGAAGTTGCACTTGAACGGAGAGGAAGGGGTGTGGTTCAATGGGTACTCTGATCGGGTAAGGAGGTGCGAAGTGAGCCAGCTTGAAGATTTGAATCGCGCCATGGCCTACATCGAGGAACACTTGGATGGCACGGTCGATATGGACGTGCTTGCACGCATTGCGGCGTGCTCGAAGTACCAGCTGCAGCGGATGTTCCCGTACCTGGCGGGCGTGACGCTGCCCGAATACATCCGTCGTCGCGTTATGACCCGGGCCGCCCAGGATCTGCGGGCGACGGACGCGAAGGTGATGGACGTGGCCCTGCGCTACGGCTACGACTCGCCGACGGCGTTCGCTCGGGCGTTCCGGCGCGTGCACGGTGCCTCGCCCAACGATGCTCGGCGTCCGCAGACTAAGCTGACGCTCTACCCGCGCTTCGTGTTCACCTTGTCCGTGAAAGGAGAAGAGCCAATGGATTACCGCATCATTGAACAGGGCGCCTTCCGCGTCGTCGGCATTCCGTCCGACAACGGGACGTGGGAGGTGGAAGATGCTGGGGAGAAGGCCGTCGATTACTGGGAGAAGTTGGGACCCCGCGTGCACGAGATTCTCGATCTCGTGGACGGCAGCGAGCCGGCTGGGCTGCTCGGCGTTCAGTTCTGCCGCGACGGCGCGTTCGACTGCTACATGGCCTGCGTCGCGACGAACCGCCCGTGCCCCGAGGGCATGGAGGAGCGCATCGTGGAAGCGGCTACCTATGCGGTGTTCGAATGCGTGGGACCCATGCCCGAGGCGATGACCAACCTGTGGCACCGCATCCTGACCGAGTGGCTGCCGTCTTCTGGTTACCGCTGGGAGAGCAAGACCGACGTGGAGCGCTACTTCACGCCGCGCATGACCGCCCCCGATAGCCGCAGCGAGGTCTGGCTCCCGGTGGTGAAAGCCTAGCGGAAGCGGGTTCTTTCCGCCCATTCCAGCAGCATCTATGGGGCGTCTTCGGCCGTCCCATAGATGCTCGGGAGCTAGCGCCGTTGGCCGGCGCTAGCCGCGCGCTACTTCTGCCAGTGCTTCAGGTGAGGGACGAGGACGCCCATGAAGGAGACGGCCTCTTCCTGCGACATGCCCGTGGCCTCCATGAGAAAGGGGGCCGTCTTCTCGATGAGTTCGTCTTCGCTTTGGTAGGCGAATTGGCCGCCGTCATAGCACCACTTGCAGTAGGCCATGTTCTCCGTGCCGTCGGCCTCGGTACCGTGGGGCATGTTGGGAACGGTGAAGGGGGTGCCACAGCATTGGCACAGCTGGCTCACGTCGATGTCGAAGAGCTGGATGACCGGCACGTCAAGCACAGCCGCGATGAGCTTGCGCATGTCCACGGACGGCTCGGTCTCGCCGTTTTCCCAGCGCGACACCGCCTGACGGGTGACGTAAAGCTTCTCGGCCAGATCTTGTTGGGTCATGCCGCGCTGCTCCCGCGCCGCGGCAAGGGTTTCCTTGAACGCCATGTTCGTCCTTTCTTGCAGGGCCCCCGGGTGGTTGCCCGCGTTTTTACAGGGGCGTCTGGGTGATTGCCCTCGTTCTCGCATGAGCTCATTCTGCCTGGTCGCCTGGCTCCCTTCAAGCAACATCTTGTTGCGCGCGGACGCTCATGGATGGTTGAAAGTTAGAAGAGGTTGTCTATCGGCGCCGGGCGCCGTGGGCGGCTTTCGGCTTGGTGGCTTCCGGGTGCTCGGCCAGACAGAGGTCGAGGAGCGTTTCAAGCTCCTCGGCGACATCTGTATCCGCGTCGCTGGGGTCGAGGCGCTGGAGCACGCCGAACTCGAAGGCGTCTTCGCCGTGCTGATCCCATAAGGCTTGCAGCCGCTTGTCCGGGTAAAGCCCCGACGACAGTTTTGTCCAGTTTCGTCAAACGAGCTAATCGTCGATCAAAGGGTTGTGAAGCATGCGCAATCCGCGCTCGATAGATTTTGTGTCAGTCTTGTCGCGCAAATGAAAGCTGATTCCCTGGTTGATGAAAAACTCGACGATCGCCTCGAGGGCGCCAGACTCCATGCTCTTCTTGATGGTTTGACTCTTCAACTGCTCAATGATTCCTCAAAAAAGAACCAATCGTTTGCCGAGGCGGTTCTTCGGTGTCATATGGCGACGCTCGTTCCATAGCATTCGCGGGGCGCTCTTTGGGAGTCTCCGCATTAAGGGGGGCGACCATTTTCATGGAAAGGAGAGTCTTTTACGATTCTCGAAAGCACGTGCCGGCGCCGTAGAGGCGAATCGTGCCGCCCTCGAGTTCGTGGGCGTCGCCCAGGTACTCCCAGCCGCACTTCTCGTAGAAGCCCACCAGATCAGTGACTAGGTACAGGCGGTTGTAGCCCATGGTGGCCGTCTCGGCCCGGGCGTGATCGAGTAGGTGCCGCGCGAGACCACGGTGACGATACTCTTCCTCCACGTACAGGGCGCAGAGGTTGGGGGCGAGGTCGGGCCGGTCGTGGAAGTCGTTCTCGATGATGCCGCAGCCCGCAATGATGGGGCTCGCGACCTCGTTGTTCGCGCGCACGATGTACCACTGAGGGACGGCGCTGCCAGCTCGGGCGCTTTCCCGCATGCTCTCCAGGTACGCATCTTCTGGAATGCCCCACTTCGCAGAGAACCACGCAGCCGCCTCTTCCGCCATTTCAGGATGATCCGCCACCCGCCAAATGCGCCAAGGCGCGGCTGCGCCCGGGGCCGTGCTTGGCTCTTCCCCCGAAGGCCAGCGGTCTCCATCGCCAGGCGTTCGCTTGCCGGGTTCTGCCTTTGGCTGCTGGCTAAAAAGTCGCTTCTCTTGTGGGGCGAAATAGTGCTCGGTGGCGTAGAGGTAGCGCTCTTCGAAGCGTTGCACGGCTTCCCTCGACTTTCTCGTGAAGGGAAGCAGCATGTCGTAGGCGTGGAACCAGTGGGGATACAGGTCCACGGAGGCTTCTATACCTGCGCGCTTGAGGTTCGCGACGTACTCAAGCGTCTCGCAATAGAACGGCTCTGCAGTGCCGACGTAAGTGTAGGCAGGAGGCAGCCTTGCGTAATTGGTTTCCCGGGCGGGAGCGGCGTAAGACGGTGGCATCGTGCCTCCTAAATCGCGGAGATAGTGTTTCCAGGCAAATCGGTTGGTGCGCGTGTTCCACACGGGTGCGTGATTGTCTCGCGAAGAGGCGGTCTCCCGGTCGTCCAGCATGGGGTAGAGGGGCATCTGGAAGGCGACGTTGACCTCGCCGAGATCTCGCGCCAAAAGGCAGGTGGCCACGGTGAGGCCGCCCCCGGCGCTTTCCCCGCCCACCATAATCTGTGCGTCGTTGATTCCCAGCTCGTCGGCGTGGACCTTCAGAAAAAGCAGAGCGGCGTAGCAGTCTTCCAGATCGGCGGGAAACGGTTTCTCGAACGCGGTGCGGTATTCCGGGGCCACTACCACGGCGCCGTGCTTTTCCACTAGAAAGCGGGCGTGGGACAGGAGTATTTTCTGGTACATGCCGTGAAGATGGCCTCCTCCGTGGAGCCACAGGATGCCAGGAGTGTTTTCTTGTGGCCGCGCGCTTTCCGTGGGGCGCAAGATAAGAACCCGTATGTCGCGATCCGAAGCGGGGATCATCCTTTTCTCGATAGTATGCAATTTCCGCGCGGCCATGTTCACCCTCTGGATTCCCGAGGTTTTTCTGCTCAGGGTAATATACCGCCAGAAGGCAGAGGGGTCAGAGGAGAAAAGCCCTGACGCGTATTCGGGCGATGCAATGCGTTCTATGGCCGAGGGTCTGCTCTTGCCGGCCTTTCGGTCGACGAACCCCCCGGTTTCTGCAGCAAATCTCGAGTTGTAAGCGTCTGCTTCCGCTTGTGGTAGAAGACGCGTCGAGTGGTTGGAGAGAAATGCCCGATCAGAGCGGTGCGCTTTAGGGCGATTACCCGAGAAGGCTGACGACGCCCTTCCTCGGACGCTTATAACTCAAGATTTCATGCAGAATAGGGTACCTTCGCCGACCGAGGGCCTTTGCGAGAACGGGTTCAGGGAGGTTAGTTTGCGAGAGCTGGTCTGCGGAGCGACGATGCCGCCACTCCGCAAAAGCAATTGCCTGAAGGAGGGATCTTTATCTAAGCGACGCCTTGCGGCCGAGCGCGCTCAGTGCTTGCGGGGTTCCCTCCACGTTCTCGGTGTGCCAGTTTTTGTGGCCGCCAACATACCGTGTGGCGTATCTGCCGGATGGGCGTAGGCTTCTAGCTCCTTTTGCCGCGCGTCGTTTGATGGACACCCTCTGTTTTTGGCTGCCATGTTGTTAATAGCTATATAGTTTAGAACTATACTATCAAGCAACAGGAAATCGGAGTCAAAGAAGGATAAGGCGGAAAGGTTCTATGGCTGACAAGACAGGCGGAGCAAAAGGTGAGGAGCTGCGCATCGAGCTTCTGCGAACCATTTTCAAATTCAAGAAACTTGCCAATTCCGGCTTGGGAATGAGACCGATAGACGGGAAACAGGACATCAGTCTCGCGGAATTCATGTTGCTAAGGGCGGTGGACGGCAACTCGGTCGATAACCCCTCGAACGTGAGCCCAACGGATATCGGGCAATTCCTCTCAGTCACTAAAGGCGCGGTGTCGCAAATGCTGAACTCACTTGAGGAGAAGGGCTTCATTTCGCGTGCCCTCTCGCGCGAGAACAGGCGCAACACGCTGGTTCTGCTCACGCCGAAGGGACGCGAGCTGCTCGGTGACGAGGAGAACGAGTTCAATGCAAAGCTCGATGCGCTCATAGAAACGATGGGGCGCAAGGACATCGAGGAGCTGATAGCCATAGTCGAAAGGCTGACGGAGGTTCTTGATAGCCCGCAATTCGCGGAATGAACCCGAGTCTGCTTGTCTTTGCCGCGAGGCTCCCTTTTCCCAGTAAGGAGAAACACAACATGGATATGAAGCAAGCCATGGTTGAAAGGCACATGGTCCGAAAATACACCGACAAACCTATTCCGACCGAAATCGTGCGGAGAATCAACGGGCGGGTCAGCGATGTCAACGCGGAATACCGTACCGATATCGAGCTGGTGAGAGATGACGGCTCCGCCTTTAATGCGGCAATCAAGCTCATTTTGGCCAAAGGCGTGCGCAACTACTTCATCCTTGCGGGCAGAGCCGCTCCCGATCTGCGCGAGCGGTTGGGAGCGGCGGGAGCCGATCTCATGCTGTTCTGCCAGACGTTGGGGCTGAACACCTGGTGGGTCGGCGGTACGTACAGCCACGCCAAGATGGCGCAAAAGGCGCCGGGCGATGAGGTGATTGGCATTATCGCCGTTGGCTACGGTGCCACGCAAGGGAAGCCGCACAAGTCGAAATCTGCCCAAGAGGTTGCGACCTACGAAGGCCCCGAGCCCGAGTGGTTCAAGAACGGTGTCGAGGCCGCGCTCCTTGCCCCCACTGCTCTTGGTAAACAGGCGTTTAAGATAGAAGGTGCGGGTGATGAGGTTTCCATCACGTACGAGCCGGGAGCATTCGCGGGCGAAGACCTCGGTCTGGTGAAGTATCACTTTGCCCTAGGGGTGGGTAGCCATTCGTTTTGCTGGAAAGCCGCCCGTTGAATCTTCTGAGCCAGCCGATTTACTGAGTCCAGGCTTAGCGTCCGAGCGCGCTCAGCGCTTGCAAGGTGGGCTGCACGTTTTCGGCGTGCCAGTTTTTGTAGCCGCCGGCGTACTGCGTGGCGTATATACCGGACAGTCGCAGGTCGCTCAGCTCCTTTTGCTGGGTGGTGAGGCGCACAGCGCCGCTGCTGGTCTCGATGTCGATGACTACGTTGAGCAAGTCGTTGATAAGCTTCACAGATTCAATGTCCGCATACGGAATAACGAGCGAGACGTCCCGTTCCAACGTTCCCCAAAACGACTCGAATGGAAGCAGGATGAGTTCGTTCTCGCACATCTGGAGGACCGCCACATCCCATGTCTCGAAAAAGCGGACGATCTTCTCGCTCAAATCTCCCGCCGCGCCCTTGACGATGATGCACCGATCCTCCAGAGGCGCGTAGCCGGCCTCGATCGCATATTCCCAAACCTTCTCTTCGCGGGCCATAGTTGTTGCTCCTTTCGCTCGGGTTTGCGTCGGCGGGCATTATTTTCCCGATTCGCCCCTATGCCTGCAAATGGGTCGTATTGGTAAAATACCTGTTCAAAGGCCCTGTAAAAGACTTTTGACAGCTGCGTCTGCGCCATTTTGCAAGACTTGTGGGATATCATTTCGGTGCACACAAGCGGCGCGACACGCCAACGGGTAATCGAAAGGAAGGGATCGATGGAGCTGGCTCGGCAGTTGAAGGCCAAGCGGGAAGAGCGCGGGCTTTCCCAGGGCGAGGTTTCGAAGGCGATCTTCGTGTCACGCCAGACCATCTCGAGTTGGGAGAACGACAAGACCTATCCGGACGTGCAGAGCCTGCTGCTTCTCAGCCAGCTGTTCGAGGTTTCCGTCGACGAGCTTGTGAGGGGAGATGTGGTCGCCATGCAGCAGGCTATCGCGGAAGACTCGCGCATACTGCTTGCAGGGTTGTTGCTCGCTTTGGAAGGATAGGCTGCCAATCGCACTGACGCATTGGCGTAGATTCAGTGTGACTGTTTAAATCTGCGAATACTACTTTGCGCGACAGAGGATTATGTCCGGACTTCTCCCTAGTGCTCTATCGCGAGCAGGCTGTCGCGGGTGTCTTTTTGAACCAGGGGGCGCATGCTGTCTGCGTAGCGGGCGACGTTGGCGTCTCTTAGTGCGGAGACGATTTTGGGCGCGAGGGCGGGCTTGGCCTTGGCGAGCAGGGGGAGCAACTTTATGCACTGTCTCGCGCAGATGGGCTTTTCGTCGGTTATATGCTCGAGGTACCCGCCGATTATGCCGTCGATTTTGTCGTCGACGTCCCACTTCGCGTTGTGGGCTATCAGCGCGAGCCCGCGCGTGCGAACGTACGAGTTGCCGCTGCTCGCCATTGCGATGAACTTGTCCATGTGTGGGTAGAGGCAGTTGCTCTCGGCGCTCATTTCCTCCAGCGCTTTCAGCGCCTGATATGCCTGCGAGTTGTCTTGCGACGTCAGAAGCTCAAGCAGCTCTTCGACCTTCTCGCTCATCGTGTCTCCCTTTTAGCTATTTTGCTGCAAGCAGGTGGCAAGTCGGGCGCTCCTCGACGAAGGGCGCCCGACAGGTCGATTGAAAGCTGGCGCGGGGTTTTATTCCCACTCCACCGTGCCCACAGGCTTCGGGGTCAGGTCGTAGCAGACGCGGCAGATGCCGGGGACTTCGTGGGTGATGCGGTCGGTCATGCGCTTGAGGAGCGCCCAGTCCAGCTCGGGCACCTCGGCGGTCATGACGTCCACGGTGTTGATGGCGCGGATGATGGCCGGCCACTCGTAGGCGCGCACGCCGTCGCGCACGCCGGTGGCGCGCATGTCGGGCACCACGGCGAAGTACTGCCAGGCGCCCACGTTCGCCGCTTCCATCTCCTCGCGCACGATGGCGTCGGCCTCGCGCAGGGCCTCCAGGCGGTCGCGGGTGATGGCGCCCAGGCAGCGCACGCCCAGGCCCGGGCCGGGGAAGGGCTGGCGCTCAACCATGGACTCGGGCAGCCCCAGCTCGCGGCCGACGACGCGCACCTCGTCCTTGTACAGCAGTTTCACGGGCTCCACCAGGTCGAACTGCAAATCCTCCGGCAGTCCGCCGACGTTGTGGTGGGCCTTCACGCCGTCCTTCGACTCCAAAATGTCGGGGTAGATGGTGCCCTGGGCGAGGAAGTCCACCTCGTCGCCCACCTTGCGGGCCTCCTCCTCGAACACGCGGATGAACTCGCCGCCGATGATCTTGCGCTTCGTCTCGGGCTCGTCGACGTCGGCCAGAAGGTCCAGGAAGCGGTCGGTGGCGTCCACGTACACCAAGTTCGCGTCCATCTGGTTCTGGAACACGTCGATGACCTGCTCGGACTCGCCCTTGCGCATAAGCCCGTGGTTCACGTGCACGCACACGAGGTTCTTCCCGATGGCCTTGATGAGCAGCGCCGCCACCACCGAGGAATCCACGCCGCCGGACAGCGCCAGCAGCACCTTCTTGTCGCCCACCTGCTCGCGAATGGCGGCAACCTGCTCGTCGATGAACGCCTGTGCCAGCTCGGGGGTGGTGATGCGCTCCATGTCGTCGGGGCGAACGTTCTCGTCCATTGAGACCTCCTCGGTTTCAGTGCGGCTTTTCCGATGGCGAGATTATAGCGTACAGGGGCAGGGGGCGACGGAGCCTGCCCTCCGGTTTGGCGGCGAACTGCGGTCAAGTGTGCAGGATTTTGCGATAGGGAGAGTGCTTCGGAGTCGTTGTGTGCAGGATTTTGCGATAGGGAGAGTATGAACGCCCTTTTTGCGCCCGTTGAGTTCTCCCTATCGCAAAATCCTGCGCGAATTCCCTGCGTGCTCTGCCGAACGGGGCAGTACGCGAATGAACGGGGCGATGGGCCTGCGATGCCCGGGATGCTTTTCCGCAGCGCGAGACGTGACGGGGGCGTGACAGGGGTGAAACGGGTGCGGGACGTTGGCACCACGGAAATCGCGGCGTCGGCATAATAGAAGCCGTCAATGGGAAATTGCGTGAGGAGAAGAGGCGCACGTGGAAATTTTGGAACTGGCGCTCATTGTGCTGGCTTGTGTCATCGGCTCGGCGGTGCTGTGCCAAGTTGTGCCGCGGCTGTCGTTGCCGCTCGTGCAGATCGCCGTCGGCGCGGTAGTGGCCCTGGCCGTTCCGGCTGTCCGCGACGTGAGCATCTCCTCCGAGCTGTTCCTCGTGCTGTTCATTGCCCCGCTGCTGTTCAACGAGGCCCGCGAGACGAACCCCCGCGACCTGTGGGAGAACAAGGGCTCCATCCTGTCGTTGGCCGTGGGACTCGTGCTGCTCACGGTGCTCGTGGTGGGCTTCGTGCTGAACTGGTTCGTGCCCTCTATCCCGTTGGCTGCCGCCTTCGCCTGCGCCGCCGCCCTGGCCCCCACCGATGCCGCCGCTGTGGGCGCACTCGCGTCGTCGGTCAGCCTGAAGAGGCGTCAGTCGACGCTGCTCTCCGGCGAGTCGCTCATCAACGACGCGTCCGGCGTTGTCGCCTTTCAATTCGCCAGTGCCGCCGCCCTCACCGGGGCTTTCTTGGCCCTCGATGCCGCTGAGGAGTTCGGCCGCCTGTTTCTCGGCGGTATCGCTGCCGGCGTGGTCGTGGGCGTCGTGGGGCTGTACTCCATGCGGGCCCTGCGGCGCGGCGGCTACGAGAGCACCACCATCAACGTGCTCTACGAGGTATTCTCGCCGTTCTTCGTGTACCTGTTCGCCGAATGGCTCGGCACCTCTGGCATTCTGGCTGTGGTGGCCGCGGGCCTCATCATGGCCGATCGCTCCCAGCGCCTCACCTCCGCCTCCATCGCCCAGCGCCAGCTGGTGTCCCGCAGCTTCTGGCGCATCATCGTGTTCCTCATCAACTCGGTGGTGTTCGTTCTTCTGGGTATGCAGCTGCCCCAGGCCTTCACGCCGGCCATTGCCGACCACTTCTCGCTGCCGTTTCTTTTGGGGGTGGTGGCCCTGGTCACGGCACTTATCGTGGGGTGCCGCTTCGGGTGGGTGCTCGTCATGGAGGAGGTCTATCGCGTCGGCCGTCGTCGCAGCCGGCGCCGCACGCTGCGGAAGAAGGCGTCGAAGGTGGAAACGGTGGAGACGAACCAGCCTTCGCCCACGCCGCATCTGCGCCATCGCCGTCCCCATTGGCGCGAGCGCATCGGAAGCCTGTTGAAGAACGCGCTGGTGCTTACCGTGGGCGGTCCGAAGGGCGCCGTCACCCTTTCCATCATCTTCACCCTGCCGCTCACGATGCCCGACGGCACGACGCCCTTTCCCGAGCGCGATCTTATCGTGTTCCTCACGGCGAGCGTCATTCTGTGCACGTTGCTTCTAGCCGATGGGCTGCTGCCGCTGCTCTCGCCGCGTGCGGCGGAAGCTTCCAACGAACAGGAGCTGTCTCGCGCTGCCATCCGAGTGCTGGAAGGTACCTTGCGCGAGCTGCAGGCCATGCTGGCCTCCGACGAAAACGCCCAGTACGACCCGGCTTTGCGCCTGACCATCGCTCACTACCGGGTGCGCCTGGCCCGCGCGCGCGAGTCGGTGGACGATACGTGCAGCCAGCAGATCGGCGCTCTGGCGACCCAGGTGCGCGAGGTGCAGGAGAAGGCCGCTGGCGCCATCCACGAGAAGGGCGGCTACGACAACGGCACGCGAGCGCCCTACGACGCCATGCTGCGCGAGGTGCGTCGCTCGCTGGGCTACGACGGCGCCGACGTGAACGTGGGCTCGCGGTTCTCCACCTTGCGCGGCCGGGCGCGGCTTCTGTGGCAGCGCACGAAGCCGTCGGAGGTGGAAAGCGACCAGGACGAGCGCGTCTACTACGATACCTGCCTGTTCGCCATCGAGCTGGAGCATGCGGCCATTGACTATTTGCAGGACGTCGTCGACCAGCACGATGGACGCCAGGCGGCGGCCCAGCTTCTGCTGGAAGAGCATCGCATGGTGTTGAACTCGCTATGGAACCGCATCAATCACGGCCAGGACGTGAAGCAGCAGGATCGCCCCGACATCACGCTGACCCACCACCAGACGCTTCCCGACGGCATGCAGCCCCTGTTCGGGGGCCAGTTCGCCGAGGCCGCCCGCTACGCCGACGAGGTGGACGCCGACGCCCTTTCCATCGAGCTCGACCAAATCCGGCACTTGCAGGATCACGGGGAAATCTCCCTGCCCGTCGCCAACGAGCTGCGCCAACGCGTCTACGTCCTGCAGATGAGCCTGGGGGAGTAGCGTGTTCGGAGGCCGGAAATGCACTCAATGAGTGCAGTACAGGGCAAGAATGCGCACTCAGTGAGTGCAGCAATTTCGCGGATTTCGGAAATCCTTAGGTAAATGCCACTTCGACCCCGTAATGGTCGATGCGCTCGAGGGCCCTCTGCCATTACGGGTCTGAAGTGGCAGAAAAATGCCAGTTGAGGGCAGCTATGGCAGAGGGGGGAAATCCGGCCCTGCCATTTCTGGGTCGAACTGGCATTTCCCCCTCGCTTTCGCGAAAAAGCAGGTAGGGGGTCTCGCCGCTCGCTACCCCGCATCCAGCGCGCGCACGGACTTCGGGAGGTACAGCACGAGGCCCAGGGTCAGGCAGGCCAGGCCGTCTACGATGAAGAACGGGGCGACGCCCATGGCTTCGGCCAGCACGCCACCGATGGCGATGCCTACTGGGGTGGCCAGCCCCATGGCGGCGGTGAGCAAGCCCATGGCGCGGCCCATCTTATCGTCGGGCACGTTGCGTTGGGTGAGCGTCATGGTGGGGCCGTTGAACCAAGCACAGGCCACGGCCATCACAGCCACCAGCCCGATAAAGGCCGGGAAGGCGTCGGGCGGCAGAAACCCGCAGACCGCAGTGGCTACGCCCACGATCACGGCTGCCACGGCGATGAGCCCCGCGAGACGCTTGCCGCCGCCCCAAGCGATAAGGATGCCCGACCCCACGAGCATGCCCACCCCGAAGGCCGCCTCGGCGAGGGAGGCTGCATAGCCATCGCCGCCGAAGTGCTGGTAGGTCATGAGCGGGAACACCGCCGACAGCGGCCCGAAGATCATCATGCCGATGGTAACGCCGCCGATCAGCAGCACAAGTCCGCGCGTTTTCGCAATGGCGCGCCAGCCGTCGCGCAAGTTCGCCAGCACGTGCTGCTCCTTCGCCGTTGCGTCTACCACCGTGGGAATCTTCGCCAGGGCCAGACCCAGAACGGCCACGCAGGCACCGGCGAAATCGAGGAACATCACCGAGGAGAACCCGAGGGTGGTGTATAAGAAGATGCCGAAGGCCGGCGCTCCGATGGAGGCGACCGAGGCCAGCAGCTGATCCAGGGTGTTGATGCGCAGCAGGTGCTTGTCGGGCACGAGCATGGGCATGGCCGCCATCATGGCCGGACTGTGGAAGGCTTGGCCCACCGCCCGTGCGATGCAAACGGCAAGCAAAAGCGGAATGGACACATCGCCAGCCAGAATAAGCAGTCCCGCCATCAGTGAGATGATGCCCACGGCTCCGTCGGCTGCGATCATGATGAGCTTGCGGTTGTGCTTGTCGGCCACGATGCCTCCGAAGGGCGAGATGAGTCCGACAGGCAGCATGACGGCAATGTTCATGGCCGCCAGCATAAGGGCGCTGCCGGTGCTCTCGGTGACGTACCACACCACTGCGTAACCGGCGGCGTAACTCGTTATCATGGAGGCAGCCTGACCGGCCCAGATGAACGCAATGATGGCAAGCCAGTTCTTCGGCAGCGACAGGCCGGCGGCACTCAGGGGCGGCGTGGGGGCGGTGTCGGTGCCCTCTTCAGCGACGGTGCGGGAATGCGGGGACAATTCAGTCACGGGAATCTCCTTCGGGATATAGAGGCGATGCGCGGAAAGGGCGGATCCTTTTTAGAGTGCAGTTGCAGATGGGGTTGCGCCAGCGATTTCGAGTTGCAAAGGGCGGCGCGGAGAAAAACGGCGCAACAAGAAGTTGCCCGCACGGGGCAACCAGACGCTCTCGTTCGCGAGCGATTTCTGTTAGCGCGCCAGCAGTCCCGCCATCAAAACACCTTGCCTTGGTCGATTCCTGTGGCGCCCAGTGTATCCTGTGGCGCCCAGTGTAAGAGAGCATTTTATGCTTGTCAATCCGACTACGATGCGCGGGGGATTCACGCGATGGCATCCTCGCTCGCTATACTGGGCTTGATGCAAGATACGAAAGGGGCGCGGCATGGTGGAACTGACGAAAGAGAATTTCGATGCGCGGGTGACCAATGCGGAAGGAACGGTGCTGGTTGATTTCTGGAGCCCAGGTTGCGGTCCGTGTCGAGCCATGGAGCCCGTGCTGGAAGCTGTGGCCGCGCGGCATCCCGAGGTGCGCTTCGCGAAGCTGAACGCGGCGGAGCACCCCGACATCGCCTGGGCCTTCAAGGTGGTGAGCGTGCCCACCCTCGTGCTCTTTCGCGACGGGGCGCCCGTAGACGACATCGTCGGCGCGGTACCCGCCCAGCGCATCGAGGATCTTCTGGCTAAGGGCGGCCGCGAAGGGGGAGGAGCCTGATGGGCAAGAAGGCAGAGGCGCTCCACAAGTCGCTTACCGGGCAAGGGCTGGCGAGCCGCGCGACGGGCTCCTCGCTCGTGCATAAGGTGGCGGGACGCCAGGCGAAGACCCAGGAAGTGCCCGTTCGAGGACCGGATTTCGAGGCGTCCCAGCAAAAGGGGCACGCCTGTCGGCAAAAGCTGCCTCGCAGCAATCTGGGGAAGTGGGAGGTGCGTCCCGACCGCGGCGAGGCGGTCGATCTCATCTTCCAGCAGGATGCCGATCGGCTGTCCTTCCTCGTGCCCGAGCGCCATCGCCGCATGGCTGCCTCGCCGTTCGCCTTCTTCCGCGGCGCGGCCCTTCCCATGGCCGCCGACTTGTCCACCCTGCCCACTACGGGGCTTTTGGTGCAGGCGTGCGGCGATGCCCATATCGCGAACTTCGGCGGGTACCGCTCTCCAGAGTCGCACCTCGTGTTCGATTTGAACGATTTCGACGAGACCACCCGCGGCCCTTGGGAATGGGACGTGGAGCGCCTGGTGGCCAGCGTCGCCATTTGCGGACGCACGCGCGGCTTCGGCGACAAATGGTGCCGCGAGGCCGTGCGTCTGGCGGCCCAAAGCTATCGGGAGTCCCTGGCATACTTCGCCACGCTGGGATCCTTCGACGTGTGGCGGGCCTACCTCGATGTGGCCGAGGTGCTCCAGGGCCTGGCCGACAAGGTGTCCAAGGACGATCGGCGCCAGGTGGCCGCCGATTTGGAACGGGCTTTCTCCAAGACCAACGAGCGGGCGTTCGAGAAACTGGTGCGTATGGAAGACGGCCAACCCCAGATGGTCTACGATCCGCCGGATATCGTGCCGCTCAGCCATTTCCTCTCCCCGGACAACCAGCGGCGCGTCCAGCGCAGCCTGGCGCGCATGCTCGACGACTACCGCGCAACGGTGAGGCCGCCCTACCAGGAGCTGCTGAAGAACTACCGGCTCATCGGCGCGGCGCAAAAGGTGGTGGGCGTGGGCAGCGTGGGCACCCGCTGCTGGGTGGCGGCGTTCTCAGGCAATCAGATGGCCGACCCGCTGGTGCTCCAAATAAAGGAAGCGAACGCATCGGTGCTCGAGCGGTTCTGCGGGCGGAGTCCCTATCTTTCCCACGGTGAGCGCGTGGTGGCGGGGCAGCGCCTCATGCAGACGACGAGCGGGGTGCTGCTCGGCTGGACCCACGCCCGGGACGAGCGCGGGCGCCGGCGTGACTATTACGTGCGGCAATTGTGGAATTGGAAGATGTCAGTCGACTTGGACCACGCCAGCGCCGATGAGCTGGAGATTTACAGCCAGCTGTGTGCGTGGGTTCTCGCTCGCGCCCATGCCCGCACGGGAGACCGCGTGGCCATGGCCTCTTACCTGGGAACGTCCGACAAGTTCGATACGTCCATGGCGTCGTTCGCGCTGGCCTACGCCGATCAGAACGAGTCCGACTTCGAGCAGTTTCTGAAGCGCATCAAGGCAAGCTGAGCGTGCGGGCGGCGGCAAAGGAACGAGGCGTACGCGGCGTTTCGGCCGGCTGTGCGGCCGTGGCGCATCCTGAAGTGCGTCGGTCCTTTCGGCCCGCGCGGCGCAGGTTGGGAAATTGTTGACAAAACGGTACTCCCTCCAGTCGGTTTCGGGAGGGCTGACAAGGGGCGGAGTGCTATCATAGGGCTCGTCTCGCGCGGACGGCGTCACGGGCCGTCGCTTCGGACGCATGAGGGGCTGAGGAAAAGGAAGGTTCTATGGTGTCTTTGAGCCGCCTCTTTCACAAGACGGAGGAGCTTGATACGAAAACGGCCGCCGTGCCGACTTCGGCCGCGCCGGCTTGCGCTCAGACGGCCGAGGCTAAGACAGCGTCCGTTGAGCTTCCGCAAGAGTTTCTCGACAAATTCCCCGGAGGCATGTTTCGTTACAAAGCGGAGAGCGCCGGTGTGATCGATCGGGCGAGCTCGGGGCTCGTGCGTCTCTTCGGCTGCTCGGACGCCGAGCAGTTCCGCGCGCTTACAGGCAACACGTTCAAAGGCATCGTGCATCCCGACGATTGGGAATGGGTGAGCGCGTCCATCAGCGAGCAAATGGAGCACGGTGACAGCGATTACGTGCGCTATCGCATCATTCGCGCCGACGGCGAGGTGCGTTGGGTGGACGACTGGGGCCATTTGGTGGAAGACGCCTCCGGCGCGCGCTGGTTCTACGCGACGCTTATGGACGCGACCGAGCGCGTGCGCGAGAAGGAAGAGCTGCGGCGGGCGAACGAGCGGCTGGAGATCATCACGGCGCTCTCGAACGACGTGCTCTTCGATATCGAGTGCGGTACGGGCGCGGCCCATGTGTACGGCGATTTCGAGGGCCGTTTCGGCCGGCCTCCCGAGCAGAAGGATTTTGTGGTGAGCCGACGCTGCCAGAAGCCGTGCGAGCTGACCATCACGTCTCATGACCTCACACCGCTCATGGCGCAGATCGGCGAGAACTCGCTTGTCGATTTCGAGACCTCGACGTCGGGCGCCGATGGGGATCCGGTGTGGTACCGCTATCAGTCGGTCGTCCTTTACGATGAGGAGGGTGGTCCGGTGCGCCACGTGGGGCGTCTGCTGGACACGAGTGAGGCGGCCATGCGCGAGAGCCAGTTCCGGCGCAAGGCCGAGCGCGACAGCCTCACGGGGCTTTACAATCGCGCTGCCGCCCTCGACCGCATCGAGACGGCGTTGCGTACCGAGAGCCGTCCTTGCACGCTTATCGTGGTCGATGTGGACGATTTCAAGGCTGTGAACGATTCCTACGGGCACCCCGAGGGCGATTACGTTTTGAAGAGGCTGGCCATCTTCCTGTCCCAGGTCATGCGCAAGGAGGACATCGTGGCCCGCATCGGCGGCGACGAGTTCCTCATCTTCGCTCCGGGACTGGGCTCGGGCCCTGCCGCCGATCGCGTGCTGGAGCATTTGGCCCGCGGGCCCTTTGCCGGTCAGCGCGCTACCGACGAGGTGACCGATACGGCCTATCACGCGGCGCCCACCATCAGCGTGGGCGCGGCCTGCTGCCTTACGCCGCCTATGCCCTTCGATGTGCTCTACGCAGCGGCTGATAGCACGCTGTACCAGGTGAAAGAGGCGGGGAAGGCCCAATATCTGCTGACGGTCATCGGCTAGTGAGTCTCTCTGCGGGCGGGGCTGCCCGGTATTCCGATTCGCTCAGGCAGTCCTCGCTTTGCGAAACAGCCCACTGGGCTGTTTCGGTCGCTGCGGAACTCGCTCGGTCGGAACACCGGACATCCCCTCGTGAGGCTTTACCCGGCTTTCTGCAGCAACGGGCCGTCGCAGCGGATGGTGCGACGCGTGTCCGCCGTGCTCAGAAGGCGTGCCAGCTCTTCCACGGAGCGCGGGAAGTGGCAGCGATCCAGGTCGCACTGGTCGAAAAAGCGGTGCTCGACCATCGATTCCAGAAACGAGCGAAGCGGGTCGTAGAACCCGTCGATATTCAATAGGAAGCACTCGTGCGGCCCCATATCTAGGCGCACGCGGGTGAATATTTCCGAGATTTCCTCGAGCGTGCCCACGCCTCCCGGCAGCGCCACGAACGCGTCGCCCAGCTCGATCATCTTCGCCTTGCGCTCGCCCATGGTGTCGCACACGATAAGCTCGGTCAGGTCGTGCTGGGCGACGCCGGCCTCGATGAAGAAAGCGGGTTCCACGCCGATGACGGGCGCCCCGCCCTCGATAGCGGCGCGCGACACGGCTCCCATGAGCCCGACCGAGCTGCCGCCGTACACAAGGGCGTGCCCCGCGCGGGCGATCCAGGCGCCCAGGTTGCGGGCGGCTTCTTCGAAATGCGGATTGTCGCCGAAGTTCGACCCGCAGTACACGGTGATGTTCATGGCTCTCTCCTCTGCGGTGGGTTTAATCTGTTCGGAGAAAGTCCCAAGCATAGCACCACCCTTGCCCGGGAGCAAATCGATCCGAGGGTGCGGACGGCGTAACGGATGTTGCGGCGACGGTCGCGCGAGACGCCAAATCGCCAAATGCGCGAGCCGCCAAGCTCCTTTGCCAACGCGTTCCGCGTGGCTTACAGCTCCCATTCACTTCGCTTACTTTGCTGTCACCTTTGCTGCATCGCCTTCGTCTGTCCCCTATGCTGGCATTGCGGACACACGGAGACGGCAGACGAGCAAATTGAGGATGACGAAGATGGGCGCAGTAAAACACTTTCTGGGGAACTACAGCGAAAACTTCGCGGCGGCGCTGGTGCTGTGGCCGGCGCTCTCGTTCTTGCTCACGCTTCCTATTTTGGCCTATCTCTACCATCGCGACGGGCGGCTGCGCTTCGGCACGTTTGTGGGGGCCTACCTTACGGTGCTCTATGTCTGTGGTCTCGGCTGCTTCACGCTGTACCCGCTGCCCTCGGGCGACGCGGGCTTGGGCATCACCTACGGCGTCGCCCCCAACTTCAACCCGATGAACTTCGCGAATGACATTGCGAAAGACGGTTTGAAGGCGGTGTTCCAACTCGCCTTCAACGTGGCGTTCTTCATGCCGCTGGGCTTTATCGCCGGCCGTCTTCTTCGGCTGAAGTTTCTGCCTTCGGTGCTGCTGGGTATGACTGCTTCCCTGCTCATCGAGACGGCCCAGCTCACGGGCTTGTTCGGCATCTACCCGTACGCCTACCGCTGCTGTGATGTGGATGACGTGATCACCAACACGTTGGGCGCCGCTCTCGGCTGGGCGTGCGCATGGCTGCTCGGGCGAGTGGTGCCGCCGGGAAAGCTGGCGAGCGAGGAGCCGACTGATCAGCCCGGATTCGTGCGTCGCTGCGTGGCGCTGTGGATCGATTTAGTCATCGTGTGGCTGGTGGCCGTGGTGCCCTACGGCGTGGTGGCCGTGGGATTCGAGGTGGCCGGTCTTGAGCCGTTTGCCCTGCCGGGCATGACCGCCGGTCAGACAGGTGCCATCCTCATAGATGGTGTGGCCCTGATTGCTCTCGCCGTAGTAGAGGTCGTTATCCCCTGGCTTCACGACGGGTCCACTCCGGGAGGCTCGTTCGTGCGCATGACCTTCGAGACGCATCCCCGCACGACGGGCTACCGTGTGCTGTTCTACGCAGCCCGTTCGGCGACGCTGGCGCTCGCCTTTCTCTGGGTTCCGTGGATGGCGGTTATCCTGTTCGTTTTCTACCTGGTGAAACGGGAGATGCCCTACGATCTGATTCCCTAGGCGCTCTTCCAGAAATCCTGTATGAGGGCCTGGCGGTTCTCGCACTCCGTCTTCTGCAGCAGGCGGTGCACGTACACCTTCACGGTGCTCGGCGCAATGGTGAGCGCCGCTCGATTGCGTTCGCCAACGAAATCGCAGATGAGCAACAAGAAGAAGGTGAGACACGCGTCGCCGATGAGAATGGTGACCACCGACCGTGCGAGGAGGTAGCTCGCGTCGGCCGCCCCACTGCTGGTCAGCACGGCGGCAGCGATGCTGTCCTGCTGCGGCGAGTTCAACGACGCGCTGGCCACCTACATTCTGCAGAATCGCGAGGCCGTGCTCGAGCGCAACCGCGAGATCGTGTTCCGTAATATGGCCATCGCCCAGGAGTGGATCGACAGCGAGCCGCGTGTGACCTGGCAGGCGCCCAAGGGCGTGTCAGTGGCCTACATCCAGTGGGATATTCCCATGGACGACGAGGAGTTCTGCATCAAGCTGCTGAAGGAAGAGGGCGTGCTGCTCGTGCCCGGCAACCGCTTCGAGCTCCCCGGCGGCGCGCGTCTGGGCTACTGCGCGCCCGAACCGGTGCTGCGCGAGGGCCTCGCGCGTCTCGGCCGAGCCCTGCGTCAGTTCGACTAGCCACCTTTGTGCTCGCCGTGGCTGGTCGGGTCGATGCGGCCAGTGCGCGATGGTCGCCATTTCACTTCCTCCGAAACGTCTGCCTTAACCTTCGTTTCCGGAGCTGACGATTTGGGCCGCCCCTCCTATCTCGGGGCGGTCCTTTGGGCAAAATAGGGCACTTCTCGTAGTCTTTCGAGCGAAAAGCCGAGAAATGCGCAGATGTCACCTGGGGAGACGCTCGGGAAGCGACGAGAAGACCCGCGAGAAATTACGAGAAGTGCCCGGTTTTGCCCATTTCAGCGAAAGAGGGGGCTCTTAACATGAGAGCGCCGGGCGGTTTGCGGGGCGCTCGGCCCCTTTGCGGGCGCGAAACCCGGCGGCAACGGAAGCCGTGCCATAATGGGCGGCGACCGATTCCCGCGAAGATTCGAGGTTTCCGTGAGCGATCCCAAGACCGTGCCCACCATGGGCGCCCCCGATGCGTCCGATGCCGTCTACGATGCCCGTACATTGGGTGCGCCGAAGATGACCGTCTTCGGCATCCAGCACATGTTCGCCATGTTCGGCGCCACCATCTTGGTGCCGACGCTTACCGGGCTCTCGGTTTCGGCCACGTTGCTGTTCGCGGGCTTGGGCACGCTGCTGTTCCATTTCCTTGCGAAGGGGAAAGTGCCGGCGTTCCTCGGATCGTCGTTTGCGTTCATTGCGGGGTACGCGGCCATCGCGCCCAACGGGGAAGCGCATCTGCTACCCTACGCTTGTCTGGGCGTGGCTTGCGCGGGGCTTCTGTACTTGGTGGTGTCGGCGCTGTTCAAGGCGTTCGGTCCGCAGCGCATCATGCGGTTCTTTCCGCCGGTGGTCACGGGCCCCATCGTCATCTGCATCGGGCTTATTCTGGCAAGCTCGGCCATTGCCAACTGCGAGACGAACTGGCCTATCGCGCTCGTGGCTATCATCATTATCGTCATTAGCAACATCTGGGGCCGCGGCATGATCCGCATCATTCCCATCCTTCTCGGTGTTGTGGGCTCCTATCTGGCCGCGGCCATCGGGGGCATCGTCGATTTTACGCCGGTGGTCGAGGCGCCTTGGATCGGTTTGCCGGTGCTGTGGGACAACACGGTGTTCGCGCTGTTCGGCCCCAGCTTCGACGCGGGGCTTGCCATCACGGCCATCATCACCATCATGCCCTTGGCCTTCGCCACCATCATCGAGCACATCGGCGACATGTCGGCCATCAGCTCTACCTGCAATCGCAATTTCATCGCCGAGCCGGGGCTGCACCGCACGCTGCTCGGCGACGGCCTGGCCACCATCGTGGCGTCGCTGTTCGGCGCGCCGGCCAACACCACCTACGGCGAGAACACCGGCGTGCTCGCCCTCACCCGTATCTTCGACCCGCGCGTGGTGCGCATCGCCGCTGGGTTCGCCATCTTGCTGTCGTTCTGCCCGAAGTTCGCGGCGGTCATCTCCTGCATGCCGGCGTGCGTGATCGGCGGCGTGTCGCTGGTGCTGTACGGCATGATCTCGGCGGTGGGCATCCGCAACCTCGTGGAAAACCACGTGGACTTCATGCTGAGCCGCAACGTGCTGATCACGGCGCTCATCTTGGTGCTCTCGCTCGGCATCGCCTACAGCGCGGCCGGGGCCGTCACCTTCGAAGTGGGCGGCGTGACGGTGGCGCTCTCGGGTTTGGCCGTGGGTTCGGTGGTGGGCATCGTGCTGAACATCATCCTGCCGGGCAAGGCCGACTTCGACGCCTGGGACGGAGGCCTCGCCGCCGAGGCCGAAGCCGACGACGTGCCCCTGCCCCTGGAAGCGGAAGTGACCAACCTGCCCATTCGGGAGCAGAGGAGAGGATAGGGAAGATCAGGGCGGTCAATCGGCTGCCCGGTCGATCTGCTGTCCGCTCAATCGGCTGCCCGGTCGATCTGCATCCTACTTTCGGGCGAAAAATTCGAGTTGTTAGAGCTTTGCTTCACGTATTTCTGCGGAGGTTGGGGCTTCGAAGAGGTTTTCCCTGCATAGGCGTAGCGCCATGGCTGCGATTTGCGATTTTTGCGACGCTCTTTTCTGCTGCAAAGTCTAACAACTCAAAATTCTGAGCTAAAAATGTCGCTGATATTGCCTGGGAGTGTCCGAAAATCGCTTTCGCTTTTTCTTATTCGTGCGCGGGGAGCCACTTCTGAAGGACGACGGCCTCGTTCTCTTTTTCGTCGCGGGCGGCGTATATCAGGGTGACACGCGGGTATTTGGCCATTTCGGGGCTGGCCAGCTTCTTCGCGAACTTTAGCGCCTCGGGGTTCGCGTTCAGCTCCGCCACGTACTTTTCTTGGAAGGTGGCCCAATGGGCCGGGTCGTGCCCGAAAGCCTTCCGCAATTCCGTCGAGGGCGCAAGGAACTTCGCCCATTCGTCGTAATGCACCCGGGCCTTGGTGAGGCCGCGGGGCCACAGCCGATCGACGAGCACCCGGTACCCGTCGCTTTCTTCGTAAGGTTCGTACACGCGCTTGATGGCTATCTTCATGAGAACGCCTCCTTGGGGCATGGTAGATAATGAGCAGGACACAGTAAGCTCACCTGCGATTATCGTGCGCCATGCCCATCGTCGGCACCTGGCGCGTCTCCTGTAAGCAAAGCGCCCCTGCCTCGTTACGAAGCAGGGGCGCTTCCCGAGGGTTGATTCGACTTTGCCTGTAGTGCGCGCGAGTCGCAGGGTGCCAATCTGGCAAGTTTTCGGCGTTGTTCGACGTATTTCGCACCCCGGAGGTTCAAGTAGCTGCGAGGTCTTCCTCCAGGTATGTTTCCGACCTGGGAAAACGTAGTGCAGGCCATAATGCGTATTCCTTGCTGCGTCCCCTGATGTCGAAAACCGCCGAAAACTTGCCAGATTTGCCGATTGTTTTTGCGCGGATGCCCTGCGAACGTCTCCTGAGGCATCCGAATGAGGGTGTCTGACGCTGCGGATGTCGATTCGTGGCTGAAGGTGGCGCGAGGTGAGTGGCCACTCGCGGTACAATGGCGTCGTTCAATGGAAAAGGAGGAACGTCATGACCGTGTTGTTTGTGAACGCCTGCTTGCGTGGGGATGAGTCGCGCACGCTCAAGCTATGCCGCGAATATTTGGAAGGGGTCGAGGGCGTGAAGGAAGTGAACTTGTCCGAGCTGCATCTTGAGCCCTACTACGGCGACTCGGCGGCCTATCGCGCCCAGCTAGAGGCCAAGGGGCTATTCGACGACCCCATGTTTGATATCGGTAAAGACTTCGCCGAGGCGGACGAGATCGTCATCGGCGCGCCCTACTGGGATCTGTCGTTCCCGGCGGCGCTGAAAATCTACATCGAGCACGCGGCCGTTATGGGCGTGACCTTCCACTACACGGAGGAGGGACGCTGCGAGGGGTTGTGCCGCGCCAAGCACCTCACCTACATCACCACGGGCGGCGGTCAGGTGAGCGCCATGAACTACGGCTACGAGTACCTCTGCGGCATCGCCAGCATGTTCGGCATTCCCGAGACGCGCTTCGCCGCCGCCGAAAACTTGGACGTGGTGGGCGCCGATATCGAGGCGAACCTGAATGAGGCTCGCAAGGTGCTCAGCCGTCTGAAGGCGACGCGGTAGGGAAGAGACGCTATCGCGCGATGCGAGTGAGCAGATCCACCTTGCTGCGGACAGCGTCGACGATAGTGGCCACGCGTCGCTCGGGAATATTGGGATTCTGGGAGAGGATCGCGCCCACTTCCTCGGGGTAGCCGTCCAGCATGACCGGGTCGAACCAGTCGAAATAGCCGTCGAACAGGCGCAGCTGGTCGACCGGCTTCATGCCGTTCATTTTGAAGGGCTTGGCCATATACAGGAAATCGCCGGGCACTTCCAGGAACTCCGCGTCGGACCACAAGCACGATCCGGAGTCGAACACCGGCGCGATGCCCGTCACCTCAAGCGTCTCCACGTTGCGGATGATGCCGAAGTTGCGGTAGTGACGGTCGCGGTTGGCCAGCACGAAGTCGCCGGCGAACATCTTGGCCAGCGAGGTCATGGTGGCGTCGGCGTCAAGCCCCAGATCCTCCAGGTGCTTCACGTAGAAGCGCAGATCGGACAAGTTGTTCGGCTGTTTCACGTTGCGGATGACGTCCCAGGCGGCCACCAGTTCCTCGTCGGGCCCCAGCAGGTTCGGGCAGGCAGAGTACACCCGGCGTCCGTCCTCGAACAGCGTATAGGGAGTGAACTCGCCGGGTTCCATCAACCGACGGTGCAACGCCGTAGCGGCCACCTCGTTGTAGGGCTCCTGATTCACGAAGCCCACTCCTGACTTCAGCAGCACGCGCTCGCCGTTTACGATCTTCCACTTCTTCAGAAGGTCGCCTCCCAAGGTGCTGTTGGGGGAGGACAGGCTTACCGTGCGGTAGTCCGGCGCATCGGGGGAAGACCCCGCTAAGTCCTGGCCCAAGGTGAGAAATCCCAGGTCATCAGAGAAGTCGTTGTCGAAGAAGTTGACGGCGTCCCACGAGGCGGGATCGTCCTCGTCGTTCAGCCAGTAGCGGTCGGAAAGCGACAGCCCGAAGCTCTTCTCGGCGAGCACCAGCGTGCTTTCCAGCTGCAGGTTCTCCAGAAGACGTTTGACATGCGCACGGGAAGCAGGGATGGCGCGGTGGCGCCACCAGTAGTTCAACTCGGCCTTGGAAATGTCGCCCCGGCGATCGACGAACCCGAACGGCGCCGCCTCGGGGGCGAACACCTCGCGGATGCGCACGGCCTTGTGGTCACCCAGGTCGTAGTCGAACGACAACACGGGCGTGTTTTTGTTCATGAGCACGTAATGGGCAAGGGTCACGAGGTTCACCGCCTTTCGGAGCATGGGGCGCCGCGACTTGGGACGCGGGACGTTGGGGCTGAGGGTTCGGCGTTGAGCCCATTATACGGGAAACCGTCGACCTATGCCGACCTACGCCGCTGCGGGTTCGATGGGGCGCGACCGTCCCACGCCGCTACGGATCCAATGGGGCACGCCGTCCTACGCAGCCGCAGGCTCAATAGACCGGTAGCAGCGGCGGCGCACGATGAAATAGGAGACGAGCATGGCCACGATCATGAACGACCAGGTGACCGGATAAATCACCATAAGGGTGTCCCAGGTGCCCGAAAGCGGGAACACCCAGGTCACCAGCGCCACGCGCAGCACGCAGGAACCGAGGATGGTGATGACCGCCGGCAGGGTGGACCAGCCCATGCCCCGCATGGCGCCGGCGGGCACTTCGTAGAAGGTGGTCAGGCAGTCAGGCAGCTCCACGAACCACAGTCGCACGAGACCGAAGCTGAGGGCGGCCGCGTCTGTGGTGAACAGCCCTAGCGCCCGGGTGCCCAACGCCGTGAACGTCACGCCCAAAATAAGCGACGAGGTGAACCCGAACAGTACGCACCAGCGGAAGATGGCCCGGCAGCGGTCGGCGTTCTTCGCGGCGAAGTTCTGGCCGGTAAAGGTGACGGCGGTCTGACCGAAGGCGTTCACAAAGAAGTAGGTGTAGTACTCGAAGTTCAACGTGGCCGCCGAGCCCGCGATGGCCGCCGAGCCGAAGCCGTTAATGGTCGCCTGAACGACGGTGTTGGAAAGCGAGAACACGGCGCCCTGAATGCCGGCGGGAATGCCGATGCGCAGGATGCCGGCCAGCTCGGGGCCGCAGATGCGCAGCTCGCGCAGGTGCAGGCGGAAGGGGCCTTCCTCGCGCATAAGGAACGCCACCACGATGACGGCGCTCAGGGCAGCGGCGATGACGGTGGCGATGCCGATGCCGGCGGTGCCCCAGCCGAACAGGCGCACGAAGGCGAGGTCGAGGACGAAGTTCACCACGACGGCGGCAGCGAGGGCGTACAGCGGCCGTTTCGCATCGCCGTGGGCCCGCAGTAGCGCCGACCCGAAGTTGTAGATGGTGAGAAACGGGATGGCGCAGAAGTAAAGCCGCACATAGGTGAGCGCGTCGGCGAGGGAGTCTTCGGGCATGCCGATGGCATCTAGCACCCAGGGGGCCAGGGCGAGCCCCGCCCCGCCCAGGACCACCCCGGCGATGAGTGAGAGCGCCATGGCCGTGTGGACGCTCTTCTTGATGCTGTGGAACTCGCCGGCACCCACATGCATGGCCACCACCACGTTGGCGCCGATGGAGAGCCCCACGAACAGGTTCACGAACATAGCCGTCACCGGGTTCACGCCGCCGATGCCCGCGAGCGAGAAGCTGCTGACGAACTGTCCGGCAATGGAGGCATCCGCCGAGTTCAGCAACTGCTGGAGGATGCTGCTCAGCGCCAGGGGAATGGCGAACCGCAGAATCTTGCCCGGCAAGGGGCCGTTGAGCATATCGATGCCGTTGTCGCGCTTATCGCGTCGATTTCGCTTAGGGCGGGTGGCCGGGCTGTTTGACTTGTCGAGCTCGTCGCGCCCATCGGGCCGACGCGCGTCCCTCTCATCCGATATGTCTCGCTGCAAAGATTCCATAACGAGCGAATCATAACGCGGCCGCCACGGCCGCGCCCCACGATTATGCCATCGGCGTGCGAGACGGCTGCAATGGGATTGTGACCGTTGAGCTGCTCGTTGCGAGGAGGATGCGGTTTGGTGTTACAGAGAAATATCGAAGGGCTTTCTCCCGCTAGTTTCTCTCGTAGCGGACGGAGCGGCCTTCGCCGACCTTAGTTACGAGTCCTTTCTCAACCAATGCATTCAGAGTTCTGATAGCCTTGCTTTTCGATAGCTGCGTCTTTTCGCTTATCTGGGATCGTGTGAGAGCAGAGCCCTTGGCGAGCACGGCAAGTATGGCTTCCTCGTCGAGTGTTACGTTCTCAAGCACTGTCACGGGAAGCATCACCGTAATCGAGCTATCGCGCAGAGCGAAAGAGGGCGATACTGTTTCATGGGCGTATTCGTCCAGGATGCGCGGGATGCCCGTACCGAACCGTTCTATATGTCCCAGTCGAAAGAAAACGTTCGCAAGGATTGGGTTGCGAGCCACTGAAGGGCCTCCTGCGAGGTAGAGCTCCTCTGTGATTCCGGCAGGCAGTCCTCCTGGCGAGGTTATTTCAATGCGATCGGCAAACATGCCCACTTTTATGTTGGCGCGAACGTCCCAGCAACGGTGGACAAGCGCATTGGCGATAGCCTCCCGAAAAGCCTCCCGCGGTACGAGCGTCTTCGCTATGCGCTCGAATCCGACGATTTCTTCGTAGGCGTAGTAGGTGTCGAACACTTCTAGCGTGCGTTGCATCTGCTCAAGAACCGACATGTGCTCGAACGTGTGCCGGGCGTTGATGATGTTGATGCTCTCGCCGAAGCGCGCAATATCAATGCCAGGGAAATGATTGCTATCGGCGAGAAGGGCGGCCGCGTTGCAGTATTCGCCGGAAGGTGTCATAAGCTCAAGCGAAATAAGGGAATTTTGATCGAGGGGTTTGAGCCCCAGTTTGGAGGCGAGCTCCTTCTCGAGATGGCCAAATGCGAGGTCCTGCTCTTTTGCGACGAGGGCGTCGAAGCTGACATGCTCACCCGTCAAGACGAGCCTGCCGTACTCAAGGCGGCTCACTTCGACGGTTGAAGTGTCGGTTCTACGATAGGCGCGTCCAGAGGAAAGATAGGGTTTATCGGGACCTTCATGCACCGTTAGCGTGACTGTTCTTGTGTCCCCTTCGATGGCCAACTCGAAACGAGGCACTGGATCGATTGAGTCGTTAATCGCGTGTTCGATGCGAAGGCAGGTGTCTTGCGGATCGGCCAGTCCGACGGGCGTGCCGTCGTCTGCGATGCCGAAAATGATCTTCCCCGTGCCGTAGTTGGCATAGGCGCTGACGGTCTTCAGGTAACTTTTCGACAGCTGTTGTTTAAACTCAAGAGTGGCTGTTTCGCGCATAGTGGCCGCCTTTACGTCTCATCGTTGCAAACATTATGCAACGAAAACAGTTTTCGTTTCAAGTGATTGCAACGAAAACAGGCAATTTGTGCCTATCGTCGCAGGGCGCGGGGCGTTTCGATGTCGTGATAAAAGGCGCCAGTCTTCCTCCTATAATCCGAAATGTCGTAAGAAACTGGGAGTTTATTGCGACATTTTCAAAAGAGTTACGCGCCACCTGCCTGAGTAACTTATCAGTTTTATGTCTAGCGCATTCAGTTAGCGCTTAGCTCGCAAGTCCGTTTTCCTTTCTGCAAGCCTCCATGCACTCGAGAACGATGGCTGCACCTTCACGAACCCAATCGCTGGCGTCAGCTGAATACGTGAGAGAGGTGGGCATGCCGAAGGGCTTTCCGTCGAGCTCTTCGAAGAGCACCACGTCGGCGCGGTCGGCGAACCAGTGGCGGTTTTCGGACAGCCCGCAAATATGCAGCCCATCGCCGTAGGTGGCGAAGGCCAGACCGCTCATGCCGTTGATAGGCTGCAGGCTGAAGTGCAGATCCAGATTGTCACCCAGCATGCGCTCGTAAAGATAGCGGATGCGGTCGTAATTGTGGGCATCGTTGATGATGATGGACGCGCCACTAAGGTCGTTGCGCGAAAGAGCGGGCCTGCTTGCCAAAGGGTTCGACGCCATCATGCTGATACTCATGCGGAAGGCCAAGCATGTTCTCGTTACCAGGTCGAGGGCGCTCGCTTCCTTTACGAGCGAGGCGAAAGGCGTGTAGTCGTAATCGAGCACGATGTCGGCCGTGCCATTGACGATGGGCTGGAAGATGGGATCCCGGTAATCGTGCTCGACGAAAGCAAAGGGCACGGATAGGCGCTCTTTGAGCTTGGCTGCGAACGAGGGCGTTGGATATTGAACAGCGATGCGAAGAGTGGCGTCGGGATCGCCCATCTCTCGGCACCGTGCCAGCGTCTCGTCGAGTCCGTCCAGCAGCGTTCGGGCGCCGTCGAGGAAAACGGCCCCTTTGTCGGTGAGTCGGTTGCCCGCTTTCCGATCGATGAGCGAAAAGCCCACGTCGCTTTCGAGCGCAGCAATATGGGTGCTTAGCGTTGATTGGGCGATGAACAACTCTTTGGCGGCTTCGGTGAAGCTTAAGTGGCGAGAGAAGACGACGAACTCTCGCAAGTACTCGGTTCTCATAGCGGACCTCCTCCCTTGCTTTTTGCATTATCGCATGTTGCGCAAAGCAGGAGCACGACGTCCGAGACGACGATATCGGATTTCACGAACAGCCATCATGAAACGTGATAGAGAATCGCGCATTTGCATTTAGCTATCGGCCTGGCGCCAGCGCACTATGGGGTCGTGCCGAAGGGCGACTAATGTAAGGAAAGGGGAAACATGAATTTGAACGAAGGTCTCAATCGCCGTAGCTTTCTGAAGGGCGCGGCCCTCATGGGTGGTGCCGCCGCTTTTGCCGGCATGGTTGGCTGCGCGCCCCAAACGTCCGCTTCTCAGGAACTGAGCTCCACGAGCGATTCGGCGTGGGACAAAGAAGTGGACGTTGTGATCGCCGGCGCCGGCGGCGGTGGCCTGGCTGCGGCCGTTGAGGCCTCTGCGGCGGGCAAGGAAGTTGTCGTGTGCGAAGTGATGAGCAGCGCCACCATGTCCAATTCAGCCCTGTGCGCCGGTATGATTCAGGGTGCTTGCACGAAGCTGCAGAAAGAGGCCGGCATCGATGATTCGGTCGAGGAGTTCGACAAGTATCTGACGGCCGTGGCCGAGGGCTTCGAGAACCCCGAGCTGCGCCGCCTGTATGCCGAGAAATCCGGCGAGACTATCGACTGGTTGGCCGAGCAGGGTGCGGCCCTTTCCACCGATCGCCTGTCGACCCAGGGAACCATGGTCGACTACTACACTGACGTGACGCCGGCTGTGGCGCGTATGCATCAGAACGCCGACGGCATCGGCGCCGGCTTCACCGAGCCGCTGCGCAAGAAGGCCGAGGAGCAGGGTGCGGAATTCATGTTCGATACCCAGGTCACGCGTTTGCTGACCAACGCTGACGGCGAGGTGGAGGGCGTTATCGTCGCAGATGGCGGCAAGGAGCAGCGCATCAAGGCGCGTCTGGGCGTCATCCTGAACACGGGCGGTTTCTCCCGCAACGCCGACATGGTGCGTAGCTTCATGTCGCCGGCCATGCCGGGCATGTTTAACGACCGCCCCGTCATGGGCTCCTATGGCTCGCCGTGGCAGCAGGGCGACGGCATTATGATGGCCTGCGCGCTCGGTGCCAAGCTGGTGAATCCTTGGTGCGCCTACAATGTGGCCCCTGGTCTGGAGCGCAAGGTTGAGGATAATTCCGCAGGCTACATTTCCATGCCGGGTATATTTGTTTCTACTGACGGCCAGCGCCACGTTCTGGAGAGCGGTCGTCCCACCGAGAACGTGGTGGGCGATGTTTGGAAGCAGCCGAACGGTTATGTGTGGAACATCTGGGATCAGGGTCTCGCGGACGCGACGGCTGATTTCGGCGGCCCTGTCATGTACTGCAGCGATGGATTCGAGGAAGAGCTTTCCGGCGGCTATATCGTCAAGGCCGACACTGTGGAAGAGTTAGCGGCGGCTCTTGATTTGGATGCGGACACGCTTAAGAAGACTATCGACGACTTCAATGAAGGTGCGGCCGCCGGTGCCGATGCCTTGGGTCGCCAGGGCGCAATGCCCCTGATGCAGCCGCCTTTCTTCGCAGGTCGCGTCATCGCCGTTTCGCCCGATACAGCTGGCGGTGTTGACGTGAACACTAACACCCAGGTGCTCAACGTGTTCGGCGAGGTTATCCCGCGCTTGTACGCGGTGGGCAACATGGTCGGTGGCTTCAAGGGCAAGGTGAACGCCGGCTGCGGCCAGGCGCTCGGCTGGACCTACACCTCCGGTCGCATCGCCGGCCAGCACGTAGTCACGCTGGAACCGCTTGCATAACTACTTCGATGCCGCCCACCAAGTTCCCCCTCCCGCTTGGTGGCGCGGCGCAATGCGAATGGGGCTGGAGATGGCATTCGCTAGCCCCATCATATCGATAGTACGAATTGACCAAGTTCGAACAAGAGTTTTTAGGGAGCAGGAGCATGGGAAGCTTGGGACAAAGGTTCCAGCAAATAACTACGAAAGGGGTTAACAAAATGGATCGTCGCAATTTCTTGGCAGGGGCTGCAGTTGCCGCAGGAGCAGCAGCATTGACTGGAATGACGGGCTGTGCCACGAACAATGATCTTCCGTCTACCGGTGACGTGGATTTGAAGGCATTGGCAAAGGAGATTGACCGCTTGGCGTCCATCGAAGAAATTCGAGCTCAGCTTTTCAACTATATTCAAGCTGTCGATCGCATCGACTACGAGCTGGGTTACAGCGTCTTCGCTGAAGACAGCTTGCTTGACTACGGTTCGTATTACTATGATATTTTCCCCAACATGACGGGTCGTCAGTTCATCGATAGCTGCTTGGGCGATCATCTTAACGGTTGCAAGTGGACTCATCACATGTACTCTGCCATGCGAATCGATGTGAACGTCGACAATGGGACGGCTGGTTCCAGCACCTATGGGCACATCAATCAAATTTTTTCGCCCGATGGCAAAGCACAGGCAACTGCCGTAAAAGACGCAAACCCAAATCCTGGTGATGTCTTGGCTCACCAACGAGTACGTTACAACGATCTTTGGGAGAGGCGCGATGGGAAGTGGGTCATCGTTAAGCGTACGGTGTCCTACGATATCCCCTATAACGAGACCATTGAAGCCAAGGCGGGCGTGAACGCGGAGAATTCCTATCGCGGAGATGAGTACAAAAAGGATCCGTCCTACGAAGCGTTTGCTTACGGTGCTTAAATAGTTTTAACACTCATATGGTCTGGGATGTTAAGCTTTAACGAGCCGGCATCAATGGAAGGTCCGTCCTTGTGCGGGCCTTCCATCGTATTGGCTGGTGGCTAAAAGCCACTCGTTTCTGAATGAGCGCTCGAGGTGTCACGACGCGAGGAGGGGCTGTGGACATTCAGCAGATCAAGTACTTTTCTCGGGTTTATGAGATGCGCAGTTTCACGCAGGCGGCCGACTCGCTGTTCATTTCGCGGCAGGCATTGCGCAAGTCGGTGGCGCGGTTGGCACAGGAGATGGGGGAGCCGCTGTTCGAGAACCGGGGTAACGTGCTCTTCCCCACGTCGGCGGCCGATCTGCTGTTCAGCGCCTCGCGTCCGGTGTTGAGTGCGTTCGCGCAAATGGAGGCCGAGTTGAACCTCGGCAAGCTAAAGAGCCAAGGGATCGTGCGTTTTGGGCAATCGGTGGAGGCAAGCGACGTTATGACCTCGGGCGAGATGAGACAGGTCATCGACTTTTCCTCGACAAGCGAGCTCGTGACTAAGGGAATGCGCTTCACCGAAGCAAACTGCGTGGAGCTGCGCCAACAAATCCTTGAGGGCGATCTTGATTATGCGAGTCTTATCGCCACCGTGGTGAACGAGTCCCTCTTTGATTACGACACGGCCATTGGGGGACGCATCCACATCGCCGTCCGTACTGATGATCCCCTTGCTGAGAAAAGCTTCATACGCCTCGAGGATTTGGAAGGACGTCCCTTCACCTCTCAAGGAGCTGGATTCGATGTGCACGATCGCCTGGTGGAGGCGACCGAAGAGCGCGGTGTCAAGCTTAACATTGTGTGCACGCGTTCGGGTTTGCACAATCGGCTCGAAATGGTGCAAACCGGGGTGACGCTCACCTATGCCTACCGCGATCTGAGGTTTCCCCGCGTTGCACCAGACGTGGTGTGCATTCCCCTTGAAGAGTCTCCCATGAAATGGTTCTACTGCACCATTGCGAAGAAGGGGCTTGGCGATCCCTATTTGCTGCGGTTTTTCAGCGGCAAAGAAGATTTCGTCCTCTGGAAGGACTGACGGCGGTTCGTCTCCATATCTAAGCGAGCTCCTTCGTAAACCAAAAGCTCCCGGCGAACAACTTAAAGATTCTCCCCTCAAGCCTCGCGCGATTTCAGAATGAGGCCAGAAGATGCCCGTCAATAACGCGACGGGTACACGAGACGAGGAAAGGGGACATCTTGGAGTCTGTTCAGAACACGACGGGAGCTCTAACGCGAAGAGGGTTCCTCAAGACCACGGCCGCGGCCGCGCTCGTTGCGGGCGGCGTTTCGGCTGCGGGGTTCGCGGCCCTTACGCCCAAGACGGCTTCGGCCCAAAGCGACGAGAAGATCTGCACGACCTACTGCAACGCCTGCATGGGTTGTCCGCTGGAGGCCGTGGTGCGCGACGGCAACGTGGTGCTCACGCGCGCCAAGGAGATCGAGGGCGCGCCCATCGACCAGAAGCGCATGTGCGCCCGCGGCGCCTCCATCCCCACGCTCATCGTGCAGGAGAAGCGCATCCAGTACCCCATGAAGCGCGCCGAGGGCACCGAGCGTGGCGCCGGTCAGTGGGAGCGCATCAGCTGGGACGAGGCCATCGACACCATCTGTACGAAGATCAAGGAGTACCAGGCAGAATTTGGCTCGGGCAGCGTGTGCTCCTTCACCTACGGCACTACCGAGCCTCGCAACATGTACAATCTCAACCGTTTGGAGAACGTGGCCCAGTTCTCGCACCAGAACCGCACCACCGACTTCGCGCTCACGCAGGGTACCATGTACACGGCGGGCGGCTTCTACTATCAGGGCGGCGTCGACATGGATCTCGTCTCCCAAATGAGCACCTTTGTCGTGTGGGGCCATAACCCCATCGTGTCCTGGCCTAACGCCTGGCACTACATCGCCGACGCGATTGAGAATAACGATTGCAAGCTCATCGTCGTCGACCCCAACAAGAACACCATCGGACAGAAGGCCGACTTGTTCGTGTCGCTGCAGCCCGGCACCGATGCCGCGCTCGCTCTCGGTTTGGCGAAGATCATCGAGGAAGAGGGCAAGACGGATGATGCCTTCATGCAGCAGAAGTCCTGCGCCCCGTTCCTCGTGAAGGAGTCCGACGGCCGCTTCCTGCGCAAGAGCGACTTGGAAGAGGGCGTGGCGGCCGATGCCGACGACTTTGCCGTGTGGGACGAGGCCACGAATGCCATGGGCTACGCCTCCACGGCGCAGAACCCCGTGCTGCGCAAGAAGGGCATCGAGGTCGCCGGCCAGCGCTGCAATACGGCCTACAGTCTGCTCATCGACCGCATCAGCGAGTATCCCATCGAGATGGTGTCCGAGGCGACCACCGTTCCCGAGGAAACCATTCGCACCTTCGCCGACCTACTTTGCCGTCCTGGCATGGCCGACATCTTCCAAGGCTATGGCATCGACCATTACGGGCACGGTTTCAATACCATTGCGGCAGTGAGTGTTTTGCGTATTATGCGCGGTATGGTGCCTGAGCCCCGTATGAGTTACCCGCTTAATTCCAGCGGCTTCGATGAGACGGAAACCGAGCATCCCGCTATCGTCCAGTCGCTGGGTACCTTTATGTTCAACGACCTGCTCGACACGGGAAAATACACATTCCCGGGCGTGACCGCGCACATGGGCGAGCAGGTGATGGAGCTTCCCGATGTCACGGTAGAGCAACCGCTCAAGATGCTCATCTCTTTCGGTGCGAACATCGTGAACTCAGCTCCCGACCGTAACAAGACCATCGAGGCGTACAAGAAGTTCGATTTCCTTGTGACTGCCAACATCGAGTGGTGCGATACGGCCGACATTTCCGATATCGTGCTGCCGGCGGCCACCATTCAGGAAGTGGGCGGCCCCATTGGCATGAACGGCTGTCTGGTTTGGGCCGATAAGGCCGTCGAGCCGAAGTTCGAGGCCAAGTCCGACTACGACATGGCGAACCTCATCGGCCGTGGGCTCGGCTTGGACGAGTGGTTCCAAGAGGAGTTCGACGAGGGCATGAAGCACGTGGTGAACACGGCCATGAGCGCCGCCATGGGCATCGATGCCGACAAGCTGAAGGAAGCCGGCGTGATGTACGTGGGCGCCGTTCCCATGCCGGCCTACATGACCATGACGGGCAAGCTGCAGTTCTATCAGGAGAACCCTGGCCCCATCGAGAACTACGGCCAGCCCATGGATCCCGCGAGCATCGCGCTGCCCCATTGGGAGCCGCCCATGGAGGCGTGGCCCGTCACAGCCGGTGGCTTCGATGCCAACCCCCTGGCCGAGAAGTACCCGCTCATCGTGACCGCCGGCACCCGTCGCTTCCGCGTGCACTCCTACTACGGCCAGAACCCGCTGCTGCGCGAGATGGAGATCAACGAGCCCTGTGTGCGCATCAATCCCGTGGATGCCGAGGCCCGCGGCATCGAGGATGGCAGCTACGTGCGCCTGTTCAACGACCGCGGCCATGCGGTGGCCAAGGCCACCTTCAGCGCCGGTATTCGCCCGGGCTGTCTGGATATCGACCGCGGCTGGCAGCGCTCCCAGTACCTAAGCGGCTGCAATAACGACCTGACGAGCAAGCAGATTGTGGACTGGACCTGCCCCACCTACGCCTACCACGATTGCCTCGTGGAAATTGAGCCGTGGGACGGCGTGGTGGCGGAGTCTCAGGAATAAGAGGAGGAGGAACCCATGAGATACGGAATGGTCATCGATCTTAAGCGCTGCTCTGGCTGCAAGACCTGCTCGGTCGTGTGCAAAGTGGCCAACAACATCCCCAACGACATTATCTGGAACCGCGTGCTCACCGAGGGCGGCAACGCGCCTGACACGGCTGGTGGCACCTGGGACAATCCCGAGATGCAGCACTGGCCCGTGGCCTGCCAGCACTGCGAGAACCCTGCCTGTACCAAGGTGTGCCCGGTGGGCGCCACGTGGAAGGACGAGCAGACGGGCATTGTGCGCCAGGACTACGACAAGTGCATCGGCTGCCGCATGTGCCTGGCCGCCTGCCCCTACACGGGTGTCCGCTCGTTCAACTGGGAGGAGCCGGCCTACTACGCCGACTTCGCCCTGGGCGACGCCGATGCTGCCAAGCACGAGAAGCACACGGTGGAGAAGTGTATCTTCTGCACCCAGCGCGTGGCCCGCGGCGAGCAGCCGGCCTGCGTGGCCGACTGCATCGGCCGCGCCCGCCACTTCGGCGACCTGGACGACCCGAACTCCGAAGTGTCCAAGCTTTTGGCCAGTCGTGAGTACACGCAGCTGCACGCCGAATTCGGCACCAAGCCCTCTGTCTATTATCTCGTCTAGGAAGGGAGATACGCTATGAACGATGCGAAAGGAAGCGCCGCGTCTCATCGCGGACTGACCGTGGGGATCATCGCTTGCGCGGTGGTGGCTGTCATCGGCGTTGCCCTGTGGATGGTGCAGCTGTCCGGTGGCATGATTCAGACCGGCATGCGCAACCTCGATTCCTGGGGCTTCTACATCACCCTGTTCATGTTCTTCGTGGGCCTGTCCGCCGGCGGCCTCATCATCAGCTCCATCCCCAACGCCTTCGGTATGAAGGGCTTCGGGGACATCTCGCGGGTGGCCATTTGGACGAGCATCTGCTGTACCTGCGTGGCCATCGGCTTTGTGGTGGTTGACTTGGGCGGTCCCTTGCGCCTGTGGGAGCTGTTCGTCTATTCCAACCTCTCATCGCCGCTCATGTGGGACATCATCGTGCTTTCCACCTATCTCATTCTCTCCATCGTGTATCTGTGGGCCTACCGGCGCGAGGATGCGGGGAAGATGTCGCACACCGCCATCCGCGTCATCTCCATCATTGCTCTGGTGGTGGCGGTGGGTGTGCACACGGTGACGGCTTGGATCTTCTCGCTGTCGGCGGCCCACGAGTTCTGGCACACCGCCCTGATGGGCCCGTGGTTCGTGGCCTCAGCGCTGGATTGCGGCACGGCGCTCGTGCTCATCGTGGTCATCGCCCTGCAGAAGGCCGGGCGTCTTACCATCGAACGCTCCTCCATGGTGAACCTGGCGAAGATGCTCGCGGTGTTCACCTGCGTCGATCTGTACTTCTTCGCCTGCGATCTGCTGACGAGCGGTTTCCCCGGCGGCGAGGGCGCCAATGTGGTGGCGATGCTGGTCACCGGCCCCTTGGCGCCGTTCTTCTGGACGCAGATCGCCTGCATGGTGCTGGCCTGCGTCATCCTGTTCGTGCCGCGCCTGCGCACCAAGGGCGGCGTGGTTCTCGCCTCGGCGCTCGTGATCGCCGGTGTGTTCTGCAAGCGCTGCGAGATCTTGGTGGGCGGTTTCCAGATTCCCAACATCGAGTTCGCCGACGTGGCCAACCATATGACCATCACGAACTGGGAGTCCGGCATGTCGCTGTTCGGCTATCAGGGCCTCGTGTACTGGCCGACCCCCTTGGAGTTCGGCGTAGCCCTGGGCGTGGTGGCTCTCGGTGGCTTCCTGCTGCTACTGGGTCTGAAGTACCTCCCGCTCCATCTCACGGAGAAGACCGCTTAGCGGCTTTATCGCCGAGAGTGGAGACCTCCCTTCGAAGAGCCGCAGGCCCGCGCTTGCGGCTCTTTTCGCCTTGGAAAGGATGAGCGGTGAAAGCGAATTCGAGCGAAGTGAACAGTTTGAAGCGGAGAAAGACACGGCGTAAGCGGCTTATGGCTGTCGCCATCGTTGGCGCCGTTTTCGCCGGCGTGGCAGGGGTGGGGTTTGCTCTTGCGCCGGATTCGGGTGTGCATCCTCTGACGGCGGAGGCTGTTTGTCCGGTAGCCGGATGCGCAAGTGTCATGTGCCACGGGTACGACGCTGTTCCCGAACCCGATGGTCACAGCGAGATGCGTTGTCCCGAGGCTGGTTGCGCGTCGGTCGAGTGCCACGGCTGGGATACTCTCACTGGCCGTTACCACCAGGCCTCCGATATGTCCTTGAACCTGTGGATTCTCATGCCCGTGACGCTGGTGCTCGGCCTTTGGTTGGCCGTACACGGCTTGTCGAAGGGAGAGCGCGATGCGAGCGCCTAGAATCGCTTTCGATATCATGTTGCTTGCCTTCTATCTGGTGACCGCAAATCCGGCGACGACGGGGATGCCCTTGCACGAATATCTCGGCGTGGGCGTCTTTGTGCTTATGGTTGCTCATGTTGTGATGAGCGGTGAGGGTCTAGGCGGTCGTGGCCGTTGGACGCAGCGCGTGCTCAACGGCGTGCTGCTGGTTGCACTCGCTTTCTGCGTCGTGTCGGGGATCATGGTGTCGGGGGCGCTGCTTCCCTCCTTGGGCCTTTATGCGACTGGCTACTATTTTTGGGATCCCGTGCACGCCCTTTCCGCCAAAGTACTACTAGCCGCCCTGCTCGTTCATATTGTTCTGCGTATACCGGTGGTTATGTCGGTGTTTCGCCGTCATTCCTCCAATTCTTTCGCTAGATAGCGGCCGGTGAGGCTTTCCGGGTTGGCGGCTACTTGGGCCGGGGTGCCCTCGGCCACGATGCGACCGCCGGTCTCGCCGCCGCCGGGGCCCATGTCGATGACGTAGTCGGCGTTGGCGATCATGTCCAGGTCGTGCTCGATGACCACGACGGTGGCGCCGTGCTCGATGAGGTTCTGCAGCACGTCGATGAGGGTTTCCACGTCCAGCGGGTGCAGCCCGATGGTGGGCTCGTCGAAGATGAAGAGGGTGTCGTCCTGGTTGCGGCGCATCTCGCTGGCCAGCTTCAGGCGCTGGGCCTCGCCGCCGGAAAGTGCCGGTGTGGCCTCGCCCAGAGTGAGATAGCCCAGGCCCAAATCGTGGAGGATCTGCAACTTGTCCCGCACCTTCTTCAGATGGGCGAGCGCGGAAAGCGCCTGGTCAACGGTCAGCGTGAGCACCTCCGGCAGCGACAGCGTGTGCACGCTTTCGAAATCGTCGGCATGGTTGTGCTCCGCTGCTGAGCCTCCGTAGGGGGTGGGCTCATGGGTCGCGTTGCGTTCCATTTCGGCGTCGGCGGACAGTTCGACGCCGCCTTCGATGGCCATTTGGATGGCGTAGGCCTCCCGCCCGTAGCGGCTGCCGCGGCAGTCGGGGCAGGGGATGTCCACGTCGGGGAGGAACTGCACGTCCAGGGAAATTTGTCCCGTGCCGTCGCAGGTGGGGCAGCGCAAGGATCCGGTGTTGTAGGAGAACGCGCCCGCCCTCAGCCCCTGCTCCTTGGCGTCCGGCAGAGTGGCGAAGGCACGGCGCAGATCGTCCAGCACGCCGGAGTAGGTGCCCACGGTGGAGCGTACGTTCACGCCGATGGGCGTGGCATCCACCAGATCGACCCGCGCGATGCCCGGAGCGTCCACGGACAGCACATGCCCCGGCAGCGGCGTGCCGGCCAGCGATGCCTTCAGCCCCGCGACCAGGCTTTCTAGCACGAGCGTTGTCTTTCCGGAGCCCGACACGCCCGTCACGCAGGTCAGACGCCCTTTCGGAATGCGCGCCTCCAGCGGATGCACGGTGTGGATGGTGTCGGTCTCCAGCGTGATGGCTCCTTCGTCGAAGAGATGTTCGGGTGCGACAGGCGTGCGCACCCGCACCTTCGCCGTGCCTGCCAGAAACGGCCCGATGCGGCTGGCCGGGTTCGCCTCCACCTCGGCCACCGACCCTTGGGCGATGACGCGGCCGCCGTCGGCGCCCGAGCCGGGTCCGATCTCGATGAGGTGGTTCGCGTGGCGCAGCACGGCCACATCGTGATCCACCATCACGACGGAGTTGCCGTCGGACAGAAGGTCGTCCATGACGCCCAGCAGCCCCTCGATGTTCGCCGGATGCAGCCCGATGGAGGGCTCGTCCAGTACGTAGAGGATGCCGGTGGTGCGGCTGCGCACGGCGCGCGTGAGGGCCACGCGCTGGCGCTCGCCGTTCGAAAGCGTCTCGCTGGCACGGTCGAGGGTGAGGTACCCCAGCCCCAGCTGCTCCAGCCTCTGGATTGGCTCGGTCATCTCGCTCGTGATGGAATCGCACATCGGGCGCATCTCTGGCGGAAGCCACGGGGCCACGCCAGGCAGCCAATCGCGCAGCTCGTCCAGCGACAAGGCCGTCACCTGAGCGAGGTTGCGCCCGTCGATGGTGGACGATCGCGCCTTCTCGGAGAGCCGCGTGCCGTGGCAGTCGGGGCACACCGACTCGCAGAGGAACTTTGCCACGCGCGCCATGCCCTTCTCGTCCTTCGCCTTCGCCAGCGCGTTTCTCACGGTGTTCACGGCGCTGTAGTAGGTGAAGTCCAGCTCGGTGGCATGGTCTTTGTTCTTGGGGACGTACAGGATGTGGCGCTTCTCCATGGGGCCGTGCAGCACGATGTCCTTCTCGGCATCGGTGAGGTCGCGGTAGGGCACGTCGGTGCGCACGCCCATCTCGCGGGCCACCTGCGGCATGAGCGACCACATGAGGTTGCGCCACGGCGCCACTGCGCCCTCTTCTAAAGTAAGGTTGGGGTCGGCGATGAGCGTGGACTCGTCGATGTCGCGTACGACACCGGTGCCGCCGCAGGTGGGGCAGGCGCCACCGCTGTTGAAGGCGAGGTCCTCGGCGGAGGGGCCGTAGAATTCCACGCCGCAGGTGGAGCAGGTAATGGGCAGCTCGGCGGCCACGTTCAGGGTCGTCGCGTTCACGTGCCCGTTGGGACACACATGGCAGCCGAGGCGCGAGAACATGAGGCGCAGGTAGTTCAAAAGCTCCGTGGACGTGCCGAAGGTGGAGTGCACGCCGGGGATGCCGGGCCGCTGGCGCAGGGCGAGGGCCGCCGGAACGTGCAGCACCTCGTCCACGGTGGCGCGGCCGGCCTGGGAGATGCGTCGGCGGGTGTAGGTGGAAAGCGCCTCCAAGTAGCGGCGACTGCCCTCGGCGTACAGAACGCCCAGCGCGAGCGAGCTTTTGCCCGATCCGGATACGCCCGCGATGCCCACGAGCTGCCGCAGCGGCACATCCAGCGAGAGGTTCTTCAAGTTGTGCACCCGCGCCCCGCGCACCTCAATGGCGGTAGGCTCGGTGAAGGCAAGAGGCGTGGCGGTTTCGATGTGTTCCATGGAGGCTCGATTCTCGCGCGATATGCAAAGCGCCCCGCGGCGGGGCGGGGCGCTTTCGAATTCTGGAGCCAACGAGCGGATTCGAACCGCTGACCTACGCATTACGAGTGCGTTGCTCTACCAGCTGAGCCACGTTGGCGAGAGTGCTTCTTGCGAAGCGGCTGTTTAGTATAGCGAACTGGGCGATGCTGCGCAAGCATTTGGAGCTGCGAATTCCTCTTTCGCGCACAACGGTGAAGGTGAATTGTGCCGAATTGTGCCGAATTGTGCCGCCTTCGGGAGTGGCGGCCTTCAATGGCCCTTCGGCACTTCAACATTTCGGCTGAATCTGGAAAGGCCGTGGGTTGAGGCGGGGGAGGGCGCTCCAACGCTATACTGGTCGCCATCGAAAAAACGGGGAGTGTGGCTTGAAACTCGCGGTGTGGTAGCACAGTCAAGCCGCTTAGGGTGACCTTGAGCGCGGCCGCCTCCTCTTAAGAGCAACGAGGTGCATTCATGAGCTTGAGGTTTTCGCTTGCGAAGGCGGCCGGCGCCGTTTCAACCTGGGGGCTGCGTCATGTGGCGAGGCGGCCTGCGGCTAATCTGCCGGGGAAGATCGCGCTCGCCATTGATCCGTCGCTGCTCGACGAGCTGCGCGGCAAGTGCGCGCAAGGCTCGGTCATCACCGTGGGCACCAACGGGAAGACCTCGACGAACAACCTGCTTGCCGACGCCTTCGAAGCTGCCGGGTGCACTATCATCTGCAATCGCACAGGGGCGAATCTGGCTGCGGGCATCACCTCGGCGCTTCTGCAGCAGCCGGCTGCCCAGTGGGGCGTTTTCGAATGCGACGAGCTGTGGCTCGCCCACGTGCTGCCCCGCCTGCGCTCGAACTATGTGCTGCTGCTGAATCTGTTCCGCGACCAGCTCGACCGCTGCGGCGAAATCGACCGCATCCAAACGTCCATTGCGGGGGCGTTGGCCGCCTCGCCGGACACCGTGCTCGTGTACAATGCCGACGACCCGCTGTGCGCCCGCATTGCCGACGAGGTGCCCAACCGCACGGTCGCCTATGGCCTGGACGAGTCCATGGGCCTGGCCCAGAACACCGTGACCGACGCCCAGATGTGCCAGAAATGCGACGGCATGGTGCGCTACCATTACCGCCAGTACGGCCAGCTCGGCGACTACTTCTGCGACCAATGCGACTTCGCGCGCCCGACATTGGACTTCGCCGGCCGCGACATCGCCATCGGCCCCGCTGGCGTGACCATGGAGGTCTGCGGGCCTGCCGGCTGCGAATCGGTGCACACGCCGCAGCCGACGCCCTACGCCGCCTACAATCTCGTGGCCTCTTATGCCCTTTGCCGCGAGGCGGGCATTCCCACGGCCGATTTCCAGCGGGCCCAGGATGCTTTCAACCCGCGCAACGGGCGCCTGCAGCGTTACCGCCTCGGCGGTCGCGACGTGCTGCTGAATCTGGCGAAGAACCCCACGGGCTTCAATCAGAATTTGAAGATCGTAGAAGCTGACCAGGGTCCCAAGATGGTGGCCTTCTTCATCAACGACCAGGTGGCCGACGGCCATGATATCTCGTGGATTTGGGATATCGATTTCGAAGAGCTTGCCGGACAGCCGGGCACGGTGGTGTTCGCTGGCGGCTCCCGTGCCCACGACCTGGCGGTGCGTTTGAAGTACGCCGGCATCGAGGCGGCGGTGATCGAGAACATCGAAGACGCCTTCTCCCGCCTGGGGGCGCTTGTGGCCGCGGGCACCCTGCCGGCCGACGCCGCCGTCTACGCCATCGCGAACTACACGGCCCTCCCCCAGGTGCACGCCGCCCTGAACGCCATGGAAGCCGCCGAACCCGCTGTCGCCCCCGCCCCGACGCCGGCCCCGATCGCCGAGGCCGCCGGCGCGAGTGCCGCTCCCACCTCGTGTCATCCTGAGCGCAGCGCCGAAGGCGCGGAGCCGAAGGATCCCGCAACCTCCGAGCCTTCCGCAACTCCCGCCTCTCTCGCATCTGAGGAATCCCCTGAGCCCCCCGTCATCATCGCCCATATGCTGCCCGACCTGCTGAACCTCTATGGCGACGGTGGCAACGTGCGCATCTTGGAACAGCGCCTGCGCTGGCGTGGCATCCCCGTGGAAGTGCGCCGCATCCAGCACGGAGAGGCGGTGGACTTCTCCCAGGTCGACCTCGTTTTCATGGGCGGCGGCCCCGACCGCGAGCAGAAGCTTGCCAGCGAGCAGCTGCTGGCGATGCGCGACGAGCTGGCCGTCTATGTGGAAGGAGACGGCCCGCTGCTCGCCATCTGCGGCGGCTACCAGATTCTCGGCCGCCAGTGGCTGTGGGGCGACGAGCTCGTGCCCGGCCTCGGCCTCATCGACATGGAGACGCGCCGCCCCGGCACGTCCGCCGACCGCCTCATCGACAACATGGTGCTGGAATCCCCCCTGGCCGCCCATCCTGTGGTGGGCTACGAGAACCACGCCGGCCGCACTTACCTGGGCGAAGGCGTGGAAGGCTTCGGCCGCGTCGTGTCCTCCTGCGGCCACGGCAACAACGATGACGATCGCGTGGAGGGCGCGCGCTACAAGAACGTTGTGGGCACCTATTCCCACGGGCCGCTGCTTTCTAAGAATCCGGAAGTGGCCGACTGGCTGCTCGCCCGCGCTCTCGAACGCCGTGCGGGGCGCACCGGAACCCCGGCCGCCGATCTCGCTCCTCTTGATGATGGCGCCGAGCTCGCCGCCAACGCCTCCATGGTCAAGCGCCTGTCGTAGGAGACGCTTCAATGCTGACGCTCCTGCTCGGCGCATCCGTGGCGAAGTTGTGGGCAATCTGCCGTTCTCCTATGGCTTTTCACTGGTAATGGGGCCCATTTTGTTGCGCCGTTCGGCAATTCTTTGCCAAAATGTTACTTCGAATTGAGCAATTCTTGGTTTTGCGGTGCTGCACGGCTTGCGGTTCTGCTCGCCAAGGAACACGAACCACGAAAGCGAGACCTTCCAGGATGGCCGAAACTCCAGGCAAGAACAACCCTCGTGCCCAACACGCATCCCAGCCCGTGGGAAAGTCGAACAATCCGAGGCATTCGCAGCCCGTCGGCGCCAACAACCCCCGGAACTCCCAGCCCCTTGGGAAGGCGACCAACAATCCGCGCCATTCCCAGCCGGTAGGGTCGAACAACCCCCGCCATTCGCAGCCCGTCGGCTCGAACAACCCGCGGCACTCCCAGCCGCTGCCCAAGCAGCCCGCCCTTGAAGGCATGGCGGCCAATGCCGTGCCGGCGCTACCGCCCATGGCCGAGCCCAACCCCTATTCCCGCGGAGCCACCGGCGACGACTACGCCAAGGACCGTCGCCGCAAGAAACGCCGCCGCATTCTGCTGGGCGTGCTGGCCTTCGTGCTCGTGGGCGTGCTCGGCGCCACCGGGGCCGCTTGGGCCTACATCTCCGGTATCGAGCAGGAGATGAACGAGGACATCACCCCCGAGGTCGTGGAAGCCTTGGAGGCGCCGGCCGAGTACGACGGCGGCACCTTCTACATGCTGCTCATGGGCACCGACAAGTCGGCTGCTCGCGAGCAATCGACCCAGTATGCTGGCGATACCTTCCGCTCCGACTCCATGATCCTCACCCGGGTCGATCCACAGAACAAGAAGGTCACCATGGTGTCGATGCACCGCGACACTGAGATCGAGATCGAGGGCTACGGCCTGCAGAAGCTGAACGCCTCCTACGCCATCGGCGGCCCGGCGCTCGCCATCAAGACGGTCTCCCAGATGGCCGGCGTGCCCATCTCCCACTACGCCGAGATCAACTTCGACGGCTTCGAGGATGTCGTCGATGCCCTGGGCGGCGTGGAAGTGGACGTGCCCATGGAGATCAACGACGACGAGGCCGGCGGACATGTGGATGCGGGCGAGCAGACGCTTTCCGGCGAAGAGGCGCTCATCCTGTGCCGTTCGCGCCACTCCTATGACGAGTACGGCGACGGCGACCGCTACCGCGCGGCCAACCAGCGCTTGGTGCTCGGCGCCATCGCCAAGAAGATCCTCTCGGCCGACCCCGCCACCATGGCCAACACCATTAGCGCGCTTTCCCAGTACATCACCACCGACTTCAAGGTGGGCGACATCGTGGCGCTGGCCACCTCCATGCAGGGCATCGACCCGTCTAAGGACATTTATTCGGCCATGGAGCCCACCATCAGCGAGTACAAGAACGACACCTGGTACGAGCAGCTGGACGTGGCCGCGTGGAACACCATGATGGGCCGCGTGCGCGAGGGCCTGCCCCCCACCGAGGTCGATGAGGTGGACGAGTTGAACGGCACCGTGCTCGCTAGCGTTGGCGACGGCAAGGCGGCCGCCAGCGACAGCGAGGGCGTTCAGGGCGTAAACGGCACGCAGCGCCAGACCTTCGGCGAGACGCGCACCGGTATCGTCACCATCAAGAACGGCAACGGCATCAACGGCGTGGGCGCCGAGGCGCTCGAGCGCATCAAACCGCTCGGGTATACCGCCGACGCCTCCAACGCAAACAGCTTCAGCTACGAGGAGACCGTGGTCGTCTTCGATACGCCCGATCAGCGCGTTTACGCCGAGGAGCTCATCGACGCCCTCGGCTGCGGCCGCGCCGTGCAGAACACCGACGGCGAGTACGTCTACGACGGCGACTTCCTCATCCTGATCGGTAGTGATTGGCACTAGGAAGCCGTGCATCTCATCAACCGAAAGGGCCCCGCATTGGGGCCCTTTTGCGAACAAAGGAGTCCCATGCGATTTGTTTCGTGGAATGTGAACGGCATTCGTGCTGTGCTGAAGAAGAACTTCCTGGAAGTGTTCGACGCCTTTAACGCGGACATCTTCGCCATTCAGGAGACGAAGTGCCAAGTGGGCCAGGTGGAGTTGGATCTGCCAGGCTACCACCAATACTGGAGCGCCGCCGAGAAGAAGGGCTACTCGGGCACGGCGGTGTTCACCCGCGAGGAGCCGCTGCGGGTGTTGCACGGTTTGGGCAACGAGTACCTGGATGCCGAGGGACGCATCGTGGCCTGCGAGTTCCCCCAGTTCTGGTTCGTGAACGTGTACACGCCGAACTCCCAGATGGAGCTCGCGCGCATCGATCACCGTATGGAATGGGACGATGCCTTCCGCGATTTCTGCAAGGGGCTTGAGGCCGGCGTGCTGCCCGACGGCGCCTCCAGCGACCCGAAGCCGGTGGTGATGTGCGGCGACTTCAACGTGGCCCACGAGGAGATCGACCTGAAGAACCCGGGCCCCAACCGCGGGGCATCGGGCTTCTCCGACGAGGAGCGCGGGAAGTTCACCGAGCTGGTGGACGCCGGTTTCACCGACACCTTCCGCCTGCTGCATCCGGACGAGACGGGCCGCTATAGTTGGTGGAGCTACCGGTTCCGCGCCCGGTCGACGAATGCGGGATGGCGCATCGACTACTTCCTCGTGAGCGATGCGCTGCGCGATCATGTGGTGGCCGCCAGCATCTACGACGACGTGGAAGGCTCCGACCACTGCCCGGTCGGCCTCGAGCTGGATATATAAATGCTGAAGATAACTGTCGTTGCCGTGGGCAAGCTGAAGGAGAAGTTCTGGGTGGCGGCCTGCGACGAATACTTGAAGCGGCTGCGCCCCTACGCGAAGGTGACCGTGGCGGAGATTCCCGATGTCGATCCGGCCCGCGCCGGCGGCGTGGAGGCGGCCCGCGAGCGCGAGGGGGCAGGCATTCTGGCGGCGGTGCCGGAATGCGCGCACGTCATCCTCATGGCCATCGAGGGAAAGCAGCGCTCGAGTGTCGACTTCTCCCGCCACCTGGACGATTTGGCCCTGCGCGGCGCAAGCGAGCTTGCCTTCGTCATCGGCGGTTCCGACGGCGTGAGCGATGCGGTGCGGGCACGCGCCGACGAGACGTTCTCTTTCGGCCCCATCACCCTGCCCCACAACTTGGCCCGCGTCGTGCTGCTCGAGCAGCTCTACCGCGCCTTCAAAATCTCCCGCGGCGAGCCCTATCACAAGTAATAGAAAGCGCGCCGAAAGCCATCGTTCAAGACGGCTTTCGGCGCGCGTGAAGCGACTTTCGCCTACGATCTATTTCTTCACGATCTCGATGGTCACTTCGGCCGGGGCGGGCAGCTCGGCGGTGCAGTGGGGGCAGCGGGTGGCGCCCACGTTGATCTCCTCCAAGCAGAAGGGGCAGGTGGGGGCATGCTCGATGACTTCCTCGCCCTTGGCGTTTTTCAAGAAGGGCAGCTTCGCCGTGCCGTCCTTCATCTTGTTGAAGGCCTTCACGATCATGAACACGACCCACGCCACAATGAGGAAGTTGATGATGGCGCTGATGAACGCGCCGAAATCGATACCGTTCTCGGTGCCGGCGACGGGGATGGTGAGGCCCGCGACATCGGTGCCGTTGCCCCCGGTGATGAGTTTGATGAGCGGGTTGATGATGTCGTCGGTCAGCGACGTGACGATGGCGGTGAACGCCGCGCCGATGATGATGCCGACGGCCATGTCGATCACGTTGCCGCGGTTGATGAACTCTTTGAACTCGGCCAGGAGGCTTTTCATGGTCGATCCCTTCTTGCGTGAAACCTTCTGCCAAGGTATTATGCCGCTCTTTTGCCGTGTGTCCATAGCGTTGTGATAACATGGCGCCAACCGTTTACAAGGAGTTACGACAACCGTGGATACAGCGAAAATCGAAGCAGGCGTCCGTCTGATTTTGGAAGGCGTCGGGGAAGATCCCGAGCGCGAGGGGCTGCGGGAGACGCCGGCGCGCGTGGCCCGTATGTACGAGGAAGTGCTGGGCGGCCTGGAAGAGGATCCGTCGCGGCATTTCGACGTGACCTTCGACGAGGGCCACGAGGAAATCGTGCTGGTGGGCGACATCCCCTTCTTCAGCATGTGCGAGCATCATCTGGCGCCGTTTTTCGGGAAGGCGCACGTGGCCTACATTCCCGGCGAGGACGGCCGCATCTGCGGCATCTCGAAGCTGGCACGGCTTGTGGACGGCTTCGCCAAGCGCCCCCAGGTGCAGGAGCGCCTGACCGGGCAGATCGCCGACACGCTGGTGGAAGCGCTGCATCCCGCCGGCGTCATCGTGGTGCTGGAGGCCGAGCATATGTGCATGTCCATGCGCGGCGTGAAGAAGCCGGGCGCGAAAACGACCACGCGGGCCGTGCGCGGCTGCTTCGAAACCGATGCCGACGCGCGCTCCGAGGCGCTGTCGCTGATTTTCCGCCACTAAAGCGATGCCCGTTTCGCTGCGGGCGAGCATGAAGCATCTGCCCGCGCCAGCCTAAGCGGGCGCAAGCGAGTTGAAGGATTCCGTCCCCACTAGAAAGAAGGTTTCCCATGAAGTGCGTCATCTCCGTCCTCGGCAAGGACCGCTCCGGCGTGGTGGCTGCCATCGCCACGACGCTGGCCGACTGCGGCGCCAACATCGATGACATCTCCCAGACGATTCTCGGCGAGGGCCGCATGTTCTCCATGACCATGATGGTGACGCTGGATCCTGCCGTCGCCGACTTCAACACCGTGCAGGAGCGCCTGGCCGCCGACGGCGAACGCCTGTCCATGCAGGTTCTCATCCAACGCGAGGACGTCTTCCAAGCGATGTATGAGATTTAGGCAACACCGCGCTTAGCCCCCGATGCCTTTTGCGCGTCAGGGAAAGGGCGTGGTTGGTGGCATTCCCGCTTGACTGATCGAGTAGAATGAAAGTCCAATGAAAGGAGGAGCTTTATGGCGCATGTCGTCGACGTGGCAGCGTATATTCTCGAGTGTCTCGGAAGTGTTTCAACCATGAAGCTCCAGAAGCTGACTTTTTATAGCCAGGCGTATTATCTGGTTGAGCATGGAACACCGCTTTTCCCCGAAGAGTTTGAGGCATGGGCAAATGGGCCCGTGGCTCCAGATTTGTTCAAGAGGCATAAAGGCGAATTCGTAGTTTCGCGCGGCTTTTTCGGTCCTTTGTTGGAGCACGCTCTTACAGAATACGAATACGCGGCGATCGACCATGTCGTTGGTTGCCTGAAGAACTGGACGGGAGCCAGTCTCAGCGAATTGACTCATAGCGAAGCTCCGTGGCTTAATGCTCGCAGTGGGCTAGCGCCCAATGCGCGATCGAAAAGGCCCATTGCTATCGGTTGCATGAAGGCCTATTACGAAACGAGGCCGGCTGGCAACCCGGTGTTCGCATGAGCGCAAATTGGATTTCGAAAACCAAGGTAGGAAAAGCGGGGGAGGCATTGACTTCCCCGCTTTCTTCTTCCGAGGATCGTGCGACTGCGCTCGAGGTTGTGAATTACTGGAGAGGGATTCACGCCGAGGCGCTCCAGCGAGCCTTCGGGGATATAGAGGGCCTGAACGCGGTCGGCTCCGACGTGCTTATTGCGGGGCGAATCAAGAAGCTGCCGACGATTGTCGATAAGCTCGGAAGGCCGGACGCTCCCTCCGATCTTCAGACGATGTACGACATTGCGGGATGCCGACTGGTGGTGCCCGATCTAGCGACACTTGAGCGTGTCTATAGCGAGATCGCTTGCCTGCCTGCATTCGATGCTCCGAAAACGAAGCGCCATGATTACATTGCATACCCTCGTCCGAGTGGCTATCGCGGAAAACATGCGATCTTGCATTATTGCGATCTGAAATGCGGCCATAAGCTGTTTGTTGAGGTTCAGCTGCGGACGGTGCTTCAACATGCTTGGGCAACGGCAGTGGAGATGCACGATGTGGCTGTGAAAAGTCGGTTGAAATTCAATGAGATCGATAACCCTGCTGGACGGTTTTTCAAGAAGGCGGCTGTGCTTATTGCCCAACTAGAAGAACAGGGAGAAATTGACGCGAGCGCTATTCGAGGTCTCGCCGACGGGAGGCCGGAGTTGTCTTATGCCATTGAGGCAAAGGAAACGCTTAAAGCCGCCAGTAACGCCGTCTACTTTCTCTCCGACGATGCGAATAGGGATGTCGCCGACTACTATCTCGTTGACCTCGTCGCGGACGAGCAAACGCTCGAGCTTACACCGCTTGATTCCATAGCGGCCCTTTCTCGATATTTCGAAGAGGAGGGCGCCGACCGCGACGGTAGCCGTGATCTGGTCCTTACAAAAGGAGCTTCCAAGGAAAACCTCGCGAAGCTGTATCCCAATTACTTTGGCGATATTTCCGAGTTCCTCAAACTCATCGAAAAGCATTTGGACGCGTTTGCGTAAGAAAGGCAGGAAGATGGCCGCGTCGACTTCGCCCGCATGCGGCCGCTCGTCTACGATTCCACCCGCCGCATCTACCGCGTGGTAGGCGAAGAGGTCGGCGGCGCCTGGGAAGCCTGCAAAGCGCTGATGTAGGACGGCAGTTTATGGGAAACTATATTGCTGCGCGAATGAGAAACAGCGAAACGGGCGCTCCGTTCAACGATGGGGCGCCTTTGTATTCATGGCCGCATAGGGTCTTAAGATTGCCTCGCTCTCTGCGCGCTGTTAATTATGGGTGCTGCTCATGCGCTGGTAGAAATCCTTGGGGATGCGGCGGTGGCCGAAGTCCCTGACTCGATGCTGCCTTCGGTGCCTCGGAATATGATGCGGCAGGTGGCGCGGGCGCCTTGGGCGACGCGGGGCTGGTAATGGTATGACGACCAAGTGTCGAACTCGTACTTGAGCATGCTGGCACTAACGCGCTCGGCGATAAGCGCCGTAAGGGCGCGGCAGGTGTTCGCGACGGCCGCTTCGAAATCATCGTCCTCGGGGAAGGCGTAGGCGAGAAGATAGACGTCTTCAACGAGGGAATCGGGATCCATAGAGAGCCCTTCAACATCAGTGATTGCGTCAACCGCCGCTCTCAGGCGTGCGTCATCAACGGCCATCGATGATCTCCCTCAACGCATCTTTGCGTCGATTGAAGGAGGCGAGTGCCTCCTTTTTAAGCTTGCTGTTCGTTGCGGGCTTGTCGGTAGCGCGCGCTTAAATGGGTATGTAAATGTGTAATTAACTGGTTGGCATTGATTTGGGAACGGGTAGGTTTTGGTTGGTTCTTCGGGGCGCCCCGTTTTTCGAGCATCATGGGCTTGCTTGGCGGATTGCTGTCGGTTAAGCGTTAGAATAGTCGGCAATCAGTGGTGGCTCCGAAGGCGACAGGGACGGAAGATGACCCGAATCTACACGTGCAATGTGCCCATTGAGGCGGATGTGGTGGATGCGTTCTGCTGGCTGCAGAAAGGATTCACCGACCAGTTCGTCTACTACGACAAGCAGAACCCGACCCGCTATATGGGACTCGGCCGCTGCATCGCGCTGCCCAGTTTGCGCGATGTGGAATACGAGTACGGCGAGGGCAGCTCGCTGCGTGAGGTTGCGACTGGTGCGGCTGCTAGTGAGGTCGCCGGTGGGGCTGGCGCCGGCCAGCCGCCGGTGTTCTTCTCGTTCAACCGCTTCGACGCCACCAATCCCGCGCCGGCCGACGAGTTGATGGCCTCCTTCCCGCGGCTGCGGTTCATGCTGCCGGAAATCGTGCTCATCGAGAACGAACGCGGGCGGTTTCTCCAGGTAAACTCGCTCGGTCCGGTGTATCCCGGTCGCGTGGCTCGCTTCACGCGCATGGTGGCCGCTGCACCGCCCCGCCAACGCGCGGTCATTCCATTTTCCCTCGAGCCCGATTCTCGCGAGGCCTGGGACGAGGCCATGGGTGCGGCGCTTGCGGCCATTGGGGAGGGCCGGGTGTCGAAGGTGGTGCTCTCGCGTCGGTTGCGCCTTGTGGCTGAGCATCCTTTCTCGTCGAAGGATCTGCTCGTGAACCTCATCGACGGCGACGCCCGGGGCACGGTGCTTCTGTACCGCTACGCCGACGTCTTCTTCTGCGGCTGCACGCCGGAGCTGCTCGTGCGCAAACGCGGCGATGCTGTGGCGTCGATGTGCCTTGCGGGAACGTGCCCGACGGGGGCCACCTCGGCGGAATCGGATGCGCTGGCGGAGGCGCTCATGGCTGACGGGAAGAACCGCGCCGAGCACGATTATGTGGTGCAGCTCATCCGCAGCGTGCTCGACCGTGTTTGCTACGACGTGGATGTGCCCGCAGTGCCCGAGATCATGCGGCTTGCCCACGTGCAGCACCTGTTCACGCCGGCCCGCGCCCGTGTGCTCGCTGGCATCACGCTGGCCGACCTCATGGAGGACCTGCATCCCACCCCCGCCGTGGCTGGCACGCCGGTGGGGGAGGCGAAGATGCTGCTGCGGGCCATCGAGCCCTACAACCGCGGACTCTATGCGGGAGCCTGCGGTTTCGTGGACGGCGCCGGCGACGGCGAGTTTTCCGTGGCCCTGCGCACCGGCGTTTTCGACGGCGAGATGGGCTATGTCTACGGCGGCTGCGGCATCGTCGGCGAGAGCGATGCGGACGCCGAGTACGAGGAAATTGACTTGAAGCTGCGCACCATCCTTTCCGCTTTCGGCGCGTAGCCTCTTGTCGCGCGGCTCTCCGGGGGCGTTTCGTGCGCTATCATGGACGGACGAAATTCGCGAAAGGAAGTGGCGATGCCCATAACGACGACTCATCAGCAGGATACCGCGCTGTTCGTGGCGGCGTTTTTCGACGAGATGGTGCGCTGGGGCGTGTGCGAGGTGGTGGTGAGCCCCGGTTCGCGGTCGACGGCCTTGGCCATGGCGGCCTACGAACTGGAGCAGCGCCGACCCCAGGATCTGCGAGTTTACGTGGATATCGACGAGCGCGGGGCGGCTTTTCTCGGTTTGGGCCTTGCGAAGGCGAGCGGTCGCCCCGTGGCGCTCGTGTGCACCTCGGGCACGGCCTTGGCGAACTACTACCCGGCGGTTATCGAGGCGGAAACGTCCCGGGTGCCGCTCATCGTTCTGTCTGGCGACCGGCCCCCGCAGCTGCAGGGCCTCGGCGCGCCGCAAACCACCGACCAGCTGAAGGCCTACGGCAATCACGTGCGTTCCTTCCGCGCGATGCCCACCCCGCGCGGCCGCGACCGCGACATTGCCTTTGCCCGCCAGGCGGCCCGCGAGGCGGTGCTCGCCGCGCTTGGCCCGACGGCTACGCTGGCTCCCTACCGCGAGTCGGCGCCGGCAAAGGAGGGGTTGCGCGAGTCCGCGACGACCGGTGCGCTGGAAGGGACGGATTCTGCGATCGCGGCGGCTTCCCTCGGCAAGCATGCTGCTGTTTCAGCTGGCTCCGGAGCCGCCGCGCTGCCGATGGATCCTGCTGCCACCGTTGCGCTGCCGATGGATCCTGCTGCCACCGTCGCGATGCCGGCGAATTCCGCGATCGCTGGCGCTCCCGCCGATGCTCCCGCGCGGGATGCTGCTGGCGACTTTGCGGCCGCAGTCGCTGAAGAGGCCGATTCTTCCCAGCCGATCTTCTACAACGAGGCCGGCGACATTGTGAACTACAACCCAAACCTGCAGGTGGCTTCCCGTGCCTGCATGCACCTGGCCGGCCCCGTGCACGTGAACTTCCCCTTCGATGCCCCGCTCAAGCCCGATTTCGCCGGCGCCGATTTGCAGGCCATGCAGCGTGCCGCCCACGACTGCTTCGCTCTGGGCGCTCGCAACGCCAGTATCGCCGCGAAGGACGGCACCCTTCTCGATTTGGGCCCGCTCGTTGGCCCCGCAGGCACATTGCCCCAGGCCAGCATCGAGTCCATCGAGCGCCTTCTGTGGAAGCGGCCGTGTCTCGTGCTCGCCGGCGAAGGCTCCTGCGAAACCGTGGCCGAAGCGGAGGAGATTCTCGCCTGGGCCCGCAAGCTGTCCTTGCCCGTGCTCGCCGATCCGCTGTCGGGCCTGCGCTCCATCGACGACCCGCTCATCATCGACAACTACGACAACCTCTGCGCGCGCGCCGATTGTCCCGTGCCCGAGGTGGTCATCCGCTTCGGTCGCTATCCTGCCTCGAAGAGCGCAACCGCCCTGCTTGAGAGGACGCGCCCCGTCTCCCTGGCCGTCGACATCGCTGAGACCCGCGACTTCAACGCGGCCACAGACGTGTTCGTGGGCACGACGCCCCTCGGGTTCGTGCGAAGCCCCTGGCGTGCCGAGGGTCGCAAGGCTCAGCGCCGCTTTGCTGATGCCTGGGTCGCCCTCAACGACGAGGCGCGCCTGCGCATTCTCGCCGTGGAATGGGACGGCGTGGCCACCCACGATTCCGAGGCCACGGAAGGCGCCTACGTGCGCTCGCTTCTCGAGCTGGCGCCGGAAGGCTCGTGCCTCTTTTCGGCGAATTCCATGAGCATCCGTGCCGTGGACACCTTCTACGTAAAGGACGGAAAGCCCCTGGCTGTGATGGCCAATCGTGGACAGAACGGCATCGATGGCGTGGTTTCCACGGCGGTAGGCGCGGCGCAGCACTTCGCCCAGACGACGTTTCTTACCGGCGACTTCACGCTGCTGCACGACCTTTCCGGTTTGGCGCTCCAGCGCGAGATGCTGCTCCAGCGCCGCGGATCCGCAGAGACGCCGTCGCTGGTCATCGTTCTTCTGAACAACAACGGCGGCGCCATCTTCGACATGCTGCCCCAGGCCTCCGCCGACCCGTACTTCGAGCGGCTGTTCCTCGCGCCCCAGGACGTGCGCTTCACCGAAGCCGCCGCCGCCTTCGGCATCCCCTCGGCCAGCGTGCACACGGTCGGCGCCTTCCGCAGCGCCTACGAGCAGTTCCTCGGCACGCCGGGCATAAGCCTCATCGAGGTCGCCCTGCCCCTACGCGGCGTCCGCGACCGCTACGCCCCCTATCAGCGCTAACGCTTATGGGTTCGGGTGAGTTGTGCGATGGCGGGACGATTACGGAGGGACGCGGTGGAACCGTGGTGAGATCTGCCGGTGAAGGGATGGCCCCCTGCATCCTTCTGCACGGGTTCGCTCAAACGCCTGTGTCGTGGGATGCGGTAGCGCAGCGGCTGCAGGCGGCCGGTCACCGCGCCTATGCACCCGATTTGTACGAGTGCAAGGGCGACCTCAAGCTGCCAAGCGTTGAGGAAGTTTTGGAAGGTACGGAGGCGGGGGAAGACGGGGAAGACGGGGAAGACGGGGAGGGCGCGGAAGGCGACGCGAATGCCAAAAACGTCTCTGGGGCGGTGCGCGACCCGCTGACCTCCCTCGATGCGGCGTGTGATCGGGTGGCGGCCATCGTGCGTTTGGTCGCGCAGGTCGATGCCGCGCCCGTGCTCGTTGGCTATTCCATGGGCGGCCGCATCGCCGCTGAAACCGTGGTGCGCTATCCCAATCTGCCGCTGGCCGGGCTTGTTTTAGAAAGCGCGGGGCTCGGGCCTGCCGACGAAGCCGCTCGGGCCGCCTTAGCCGAGCGCAATGGCGCCTGGGCTCAGCGGCTTCGCGATGAGGGCGTTGCGGCCTTCATGGACTGGTGGGAAACGCTGCCGTTGTTCGCCAGCCAGCAGGCGCTTCCCGCGGAAGCGCGCGCCGCCATTCGAGCCGAGCGCACCTCCCGCGATGCAGAGCCTTTGACCCGCTCTCTGGAAGCCTGGGGCGCTCACCATCAAGCTGCCGAAGCGGTTACGCTTGGCGTCCTTGCCGACCTGGCCAACCGCGGCGTTCCGGTGCTCTACGTTGCCGGCGTTCTTGATGAGAAGTACTCCGCGGTAGCCGCCCGCGTCCGCGCTGCCGGCCTTCCCACAGAGCTCGTCCCCGATGCTGGCCACAACGCGCACCTCGAAGCCTCTTCCAATTTTGCGGGAATCGTTGAAGGCGTTCTCGCTGAAGATGTTCTTGATGGAGATGCCTTGGCGCGAAATGTGGCTTCAAAATCACGAAAGATCGGATACGGGGCCTAAAAGAGACCTTCCCGCGGCCTTTTTGGCTTAGAAATCACGAAAGATCGGGCGAAGAGCGCCAAAAAGGCCTCTCAGTAATACAAAAGCGCTCGTTTTCCCAGGTGGCGTATTACAAAAAAGTCTCTACTACTCCGATCGCGCCGATTTTTCGTGATTTTCAAGCCAAAAAGGAACTCGAAGTCGCGAAAGGGACTTAATGTCATCACGGCTTCCTGATATCTTCTAAGCCATGGCCGCGACAGTCGTGGCTGCAGCACCTTCTCGCCGGTTTTTCCAAATTATGACTCACAAACACACTTTATTATGCTAAAGTGTCGGCCATGATTTTCGTTCAGGGACATAAAGGTGGCATGGATGCGGCGGCGCTCGCTGTGGCAAGCCAGCACATCGCCCAGCAGTCGCGCGATGCGGTGGCCTGCGCCCTCATGAGCGCGCATAAGGCTGCCCAGTGTTGCACCGACGCGGTCGAGTGTGCGCTGGCCAGTGCGCACAAGGCGGCTCAGTGTATCGCCGAGGCGGCCCGCGCTGTTGCCAGCCAGCATGAAGCCCAGCAGTCCCTGCGCGAGGTCTCCCCACAATTTGAGTTCCGATACCAATAGCACACGGGTTTTCGCCCGTGGCTATTTTTTTGTAGCCCCGGGCGAAAAGTCGTGTGCGCCATCGGACGTATCCGCACACTGGAAGGAAAGAAGAGGGAAATGATCGCGAAAGTTCTTTTGGTAATCGCCTTCGTGGCCGTGGCCGTGGCGGTGGGCATCTACTGCCGTCGGCACACGGGCACCGTGGATGGCTTCATCCTGGGTGGCCGCAACGTCGGTCCGTGGATGAGCGCCTTCGCCTATGGTACGAGCTATTTCTCGGCCGTGGTGTTCGTCGGCTATGCGGGCCAGTTCGGCTTCAAGTACGGCATCTCGGCCACGTGGGCCGGCATCGGCAACGCCATTATCGGCTCGCTGCTCGCCTGGTGGGTCTTAGGCCCCCGTACCCGCGAGATGACCCATCGTCTGCAGGCATCCACCATGCCGGAGTTCTTCGGCAAGCGCTACGATTCCCGCGCCCTGCGCATCGCGGCGGCGGCCATCATCTTCGTGTTCCTCATCCCGTATACCGCCAGCGTCTACAATGGCCTGTCGCGCCTGTTCGGCATGGCCTTCGCGCTGCCCTACGATGTGTGCGTCATCGGCATGGCGGTGGTCACTTGCGTTTACGTGGTGCTTGGCGGGTACATGGCTACGGTTATGAACGACTTCATTCAGGGCATCGTTATGCTGCTCGGCATTATCGCTGTCATCGTGGCGGTCATCCTGAACAACGGCGGCTTCTCCGAGGCCATCATCTCGCTGTCGCAGATCCCCGCCGAGGGTTCGGCCATGCAGGGCCCCTTCGTCAGCTTCTTCGGGCCCGATTTGTTCAACCTGCTCGGCGTTGTCGTCCTCACGTCGCTGGGCACCTGGGGCCTGCCGCAGATGGTGCAGAAGTTCTACGCCATCAAGACCGGCCCGGCCATCAAGCAGGGTGCCATCATCTCCACCATCTTCGCCTTCGTGGTGGCCGGCGGCTCCTATTTCCTCGGCGGCTTCGGTCGCCTCTACGAGGGCCAGATCGAGTACGCCGCCAACGGCACGCCCATCTACGACTCCATCATCCCGACGATGCTGTCCACCTTGCCCGACGTGCTCATCGGCCTGGTGATTGTGCTCGTGCTGTCGGCCTCCATGTCGACGCTCTCGTCGCTGGTGCTCACGTCATCTTCTACGCTGACCATCGACTTTATCAACGGCAATATCATCAAGAACATGTCCGAGAAGAAGCAGCTCATCTGGATGCGCGGGTTGCTCGTGGGGTTCATCGCCATCTCCGCACTCATCGCGTTGTTCCAGTATCATTCCTCGGTGGTGTTCATCGCCCAGCTCATGGGCTACTCTTGGGGTGCGCTGGCCGGTTCGTTCCTCGGTCCCTTCCTGTGGGGCCTGTATTCCGGGCGCATTTCGAAGGCGAGCGTGTGGTGCTCGTTCGTCGTGGGTGTGGGACTGACCGCCGTGAACATGGGCCTGGCCCTTTCCGGCGGCACGCCGCTCATCGCGAGCCCCATCAACTGCGGCGCGCTGTGCATGATCATCTCGCTGGTCATTGTGCCGGCGGTGAGCTTGTTCACGCCGGCGGTGCCCTTCCAAATTAAGCCGCCGACGCCCGAAAGCGCCATCGACCGCGAGTACGACCGCGAGCTCGCTCAGGAGGAGCTGGAAAGCGCCACGGCAAGCGCTGCCGCCGACGCGTAAGAGCGAAGAGCCACAACTGAAGAAGAGAAACCCGGAAAGTCCCGTGTGATCGCGGGACTTTCTGTGACTAACTCGGATATACTTATGCTGTTCTGTCACCAGAAGGCCGGGGGCAGGGCACCGGCGTCAACCGTATTTCGTCGCACAGCGCAGAGGCGCGCGCATCGAGAGCGCTCGCGGTGCTCGCATCGCGCATTCGCGCACCGAGCGCGCCGGCGTCGCGCGTTCGCGGGTGTCATGCCCTCGGCCTCTTGAGGAAGGAAGGTCATGGAAGGGTTCGAACTCATTGCCACGGGCCTGTGGTCCATTGTGCCGCCGATTTTGGCACTGGTCCTGGCGCTCATCACCAAGGAGGTGTATTCGTCGCTGACCATCGGTGTGTTCACGGGCATGATCATCTACCAGTTCACACTGAACGGCGTCGGTGGCGAGCAGCTCGTTGCCTCGTTCACCATGGTGCCCCAAATGATGGCCGAGCAAATAGCCGGCAACGGGGCGCTGCTGTTGTTCCTTGCGCTTCTGGGAGCGCTTACCGTGGTCATCGCCACGGCCGGCGGCTCCCGCGCCTATGCGGAGTGGGTCACCACCCATGTGAAGAACGCCCGTGCCGCCTCGATCCTCACGGCGCTGCTCGGCATCATCATCTTCGTGGACGACTACTTCAACTGCCTCACTGTGGGCGCCGTCATGCGCCCGGTGACGGACAAGTTCCGCGTCAGCCACGAGAAGCTCGCCTGGATCATCGACTCCACGGCGGCCCCGGTCTGCATTATCGCGCCGGTATCCTCGTGGGCGGTGGCCGTGGGCGGCTACATGGGCGAGGACGGCTTCAACACCTTCGTGGCCTCCATCCCCTACAACTTCTACGCGCTGCTCACCATCTTCTTCGTGTTCTTCATGCTGTTCCTTCAGAAGGACTTCGGCCCTATGGCCGCGGCTCAGGCCGATGCCGAGGGCCGCATTCCGGCGGAGGGCTCGGCGCTTGAGGCGGTGTCCCTCGCTCGCATCGCCGACAAGGCCCAGGTCGATTTGGAAGGCGCGCCGAACATTCCCACCGTGGTGACCGAGGAGGGCGACATCGACGATGCCGCCGCCGGGGCCATCGAGGAGTACAAGGGCCTGAACATTTCCGATCGCGGCACCATTTGGGATCTCATCGTGCCCATCCTGGTGCTCATCGTGTTCTCTATCCTGGGCATGATGTACATGGGCGGCTTCTTCAGCGGCGTCGATTTCGCCACGGCGGTCGGCGAGAACCCGGTCATGGGCCTGTGCATCGGCGCGGTGGTGGCGCTGTGCGTGGCGGCGGCCATGTTCCTGCCGCGCAAGCTCATGAACCTGGGCGGTTTCGTGGAGGCGATGTCGGAAGGCGTGCGCTCCATGATCGGCGCCATCATGATCCTCGTGCTGGCCTGGTCGCTCGGCGGCTGCTGCCGCTATCTTCTGGGTACCGGCGAGTTCGTGTCCGGCTTTTTGAACGGGCTGGGCGTGGGGCTCGACCTTCTGCCGGCGATCATCTTCCTGGTGGCGGCGTTCATAGGGTTCGCCATGGGCACGAGCTGGGGCACCATCGCGCTCATTCTGCCGATCATCATCGGCGTGTTCGATGCCGCTGACCCGCTGTTCCTCGTGGCCGTGGGCTCGGCGCTGGCCGGTGCGGTTTACGGCGATCATATCTCGCCTATCTCCGACACGACGATTCTGTCCTCGGCCGGTGCGAAGTGCAACCACCTGCGCCACGTGGCCACGCAGATTCCCTACGCGACCCTGGTTATGATCGTGTGCTTCGTGGGCTATGTCATCGCTGGCTTCACGAAGAGCCCCTGGATCTCGCTGGCGCTGGGCGTAGTGCTCATCGTAATCGCCGTGCTGGTGCTCGTGCGCATGGAGGCGTCGAAGAAGGCGAAGGCATAGCGAAGACGGCCGACCGTGCAGCTGCGCCTATGAAGGTGGCTGCGGGATGGCGCCCAGGCGATGCGATCACAGGTGCGGTCGCATCGCCTGGGCGCATACTTACTAGAGCAGAAAGGGCCTTGTTTTTCGTCGTTTTTTGCGTTTGTTAGCGCTATGAGCACGTTGGTCCAAGAGCTAAGAAAGGGGATATGCAATATTTCATAAGAGAATAAATGAAATAGTATATATCAAATTTCCAATGATCTGAATGTGGCCTTAGCGTGCAGGAACAGAGACACTTCCGATGCTAACAAACGCAATTTTTGCCAAATTATCGGTAGAGAAATCGTCTGGCGAATGGCATGGGGAGGGCTCCACCATGGAGCCCTCCTTGTTCTGATGCAATTATGGAATGCGGCAGACCGTCCGCCGTTCGGTCGCTTACGCCGCGGCAGCAGCTTCGGCGAGCAGGCGCTGGCTCTCGGCGATGAGGCGCCCGGCCAGAAGTTCCTTGCCCATGGACTCATCCTGGGACGCGTCCAGCAGCATCTGAAGCGTGATGCTGTCGAAGTAGGCGTCGTAGCCGGTGAGAATCAGATCGTACGCTTGCTTGATGCCTTGCACCATGGACGCATCGGCGCGATCCTTGCGACGGGTGCGCGTCGTGTCCTTGGCGTCGTCGTCCAGCGCGTTCACCACTTGCAGTAGGGTGATCTTCGAGGGGTCGTTGGCCAAACGATAGCCGCCGTGCTTGCCGGGCCTCGCCTCGATGATGCCGGCATTGCGCAAAAGCTGCGCGAGCTGAATGAGGTAGTCGCGGGGGATCGACATGTCCTGGGCGATATCCTTCGACGAGCAGGTGTGCCCCTGCGCGGCCAGGTACAAGACGGCGCGCAGTCCATAATCTGTTGATGCTTTGAATTGCACTGCAGCCTCCTAACGTGTAAACGCCTACGGGTCTGCAGCTTGCGCTCCATCGACGCGAACGAACGGCCCGTGCCGACGTTGCGTCACCCGCAGGTGTGTCGGGAGCGGTCCTTTTTTGTTCCCGGCACTTAGCAGTATGCGAGCCGCAAAACGCAAATACAAGGGATGTACCAAACGATGAGCGCACCGATTCGCTTACGTAAACACCCTGTTGAATTCAGTAATCGATGAGCGTTTAAGTGGGGAAGGGGAGCGCAAGGAAGCCGGCAAGAGAGGCGCGGCGGGCGGATGGAGCGGACGGAGCGGACGGCTATGCGAGCCCCAGCACCTGCATCACGAGCAGCGCCACGGTGAGCGCCGCCACCACACCGACGGTGGCCCACAGAAGCACCTTCGACACGCGTCCGCTTCGGTAGTCGCCCATGATGTACTTGTCCGCCGAGATGATGGCCATGAGCGCCAGCAGAATGGGCAAAATGACGCCGTTGACGAACTGGGCCGTCAGCATCATGCCCAACAGGTTCACATCGGGAATGAGCACCACGATGGCCGAGAACGCGATCACGAAGGTGAAGATGGATTTGAACGTGGGGGCCTCGCGCCACTTGAAGGAGACGCCCGCCTCCCAGCCGAAGGCCTCGCAGATGACAAACGCGGTCGTCAGCGGCAGCACGCAGGCAGCTAAAAACGACGCCGCGATGAGCCCCACGGCGAAGAGCGCCTCGGCATAGGGGCCGGCGAAGGGGGCGAGAGCCGCGGCGGCATCGGCCGCCGAGTCAATGGTGATGCCGGCGGGGAAGAGCACCGCACCTGTGGTCACGATGATGAACCAGGCCACCACGCAGGCGGCGATGGTGCCGGAGACGGCGTCGGCTTTCTGCGAGAAGAGGTCTTTAGGGGTGAGGCCCTTCTCTACCACGTTGCTCTGTGAGAAGAACATCATCCAAGGCGCGATGGTGGTGCCGATCATGGCGATGACGAGCGAGATGAAGCTCACGTCGCCGACAAAGGTGGGCACCACGGTGTCATGCAGCGCCTCGCCCCAGTTCGGTTGCGCGAGGAACGCCGCCACCACATAGGTGAGAAACACCAGCGACAGCCCGAGGAACACCCGCTGCACGCGCTTGTAGGAGCCGCCCACCACGAGCAGCCACACGCCCAAGGCCGCCACGGGTACCGAGATGTACTTCGACACGCCGAACATCTCCATGCCCGAGGCGATGCCGGCGAATTCGGAGAACGTCGTGGCCACGTTGCCCACCAGAAGCGCCAGCATGGCGAAGGCGGCGATGCGGATGCCGAAGCGCTCGCGGATGAGCGCGGCGAAGCCCTTGCCCGTGACGGCGCCCGTGCGGCCGGCCGTGGTCTCCACGACGGCGAGCAGCACGCACATGATGGGGATGACCCACAGGGTGCCGAAGCCGAAGTTCGCGCCGGCCGTGGAATAGGTGGAGATGCCGCCGGCGTCGTTGCCGGCCATGGCGGTCACGACGCCGGGGCCCATGGCCGCCAGCACCAGCAGTAGCTTCGACGGCTTTTTCGTCGCGGCGGGGCCGATCTGCTCGCCGGCGGGAATGCCCGTATCGGCGATCTCCTCGGCTGCCTGGTGCCGCGCGCTCTCTTCGGCGCCCAGGCGCCCGGCGGCCGTTGTGCGCATGTCCTTCGCGTTCATGGCAGCCTCCTAGTAGTGCAGGCCGCCGAGATGCAGCGAGCCCGCCAGTTGCAGCAAAATCAGCGAGTAAAGGAACAGGCCCATGAGAGACGCGACGGTAATGCCGGCAATCGACAGCACATTCATCTTCGTCTTGTCGCCCGCCACATCGTCCTCGATGGCGTCCCAGGCGTCGTCGGTGGTGACGATGCCGAGCAGGGTGCCGTGCTCGTCCACCACGGGCATGGCCGGGATGTCGTACTTGAAGATGTCGGCGGCCACGTCCTCCTCTTCCTCGGAGGGAAGGCAGCTGATGATGTCGTCGTACATGATGTCGCCCATGAGGCGGTCGGCGTTGTACAGAACGAGCGTGCGCAGGGAGTTCACGCCGAGCAGCTTGCCGTACTCGTCGGTGATGTACACGTAGTGCACCGTCGGATGATCCTCGGGCAGCGCGCGCAGCACTTCGATGGTGTCAGCCACGGTGGCCGTCTTCGGCACGGAGACGAACTGGGTGGTCATCATGCCGCCGGCGGTGCCGTCCTTGTAACCGAGCAGGCGGCGGATTTCCGCGGCGTCTTCCACGCCCATGAGGCGCAAAAGGGTCTCGGCCTTCTCGTAGGGAAGGTCGCGCACGATGTCGGCGGCGTCGTCCGGATCCATGTTGCCGATGAGCTCGGCGGCCCGCGCGTCGGGCAAGTCGTCGATGAACTCGGCCTGGTACTCGTCTTCCATCTCGGAGATGGCCTCGGTGGCGCGGCTGTCGTCCAAATGGGCGAACACACTGGCGCGCTGCTGGGGGTCCAGCTGCTCCAGGATGTCGGCTACGTCGGCGGGGTGCAGCTCGTCCAAGCGGCGGTGGGTCACCGACAGCTGCACTTCGGACAGGTCGCGGTCGAGCAGATCCATGTAGTTCCAGGCGATGAGCTGCTCGTCCACCTTCTTGTGGAAGAGCTTCGCCACGTTCACGACGGCCTTTTCCAGCAGCGGATGCAGCCCGCGCAGGATGCCACGCACGCCCACCTCGGCACCGAGCAGGCGCAACTGCGTGCCGGATTGCGAGAGCTTAAGGTCGTTCACGCGCACGACCTTAAGGCCCTGGGTGTCGACGATCTGGCGGTCCATAAGGTCGCGGGCCAGCAGCACCTCGTCTGGCTGCAGGTAGCTGAAGCGGATGTCGTGGGCGTCCACCGACAGCGTGATGCCGTCGTCGTCGAAGGTGTCGACGTACTTGCGCCACGAGATCATGAACGGCACGCGCCCGGGCCCCTGGAAGGCCAGGCTCGTGATGCGCGGAAAGACCTCGCCCGTGGAAATGGCCAGGTCGGATATGGTGCCGAGTCGCTCGCCTTGGGCGTCGACCACGGGCTCGCCGATCATTTGAGAAAGATAGAGCATGTGCGTTCCTCCGTGCGGTGGGCATCAGTGCATCGGGGCGGGGCAGCGTGCGCGGGTCGCTGACGGTGCGAACGTAAGCGCAGTGGCGCCCAAGGCGATGGTTGATGCTCGGCAGTCGTCCCTTCCGACGACCGCGCGGAGGCGAGAAGCCGGAAGTCTACATACTGTGAGGTTTCGATTTTCGAACCTTCAAGTACGTTCCTTTCCTTGGCCTGACAAAAAAAGAACCGCTCGAGGCGGCTTCTATTCTGTTCTGAACGATCTAAAATGGTGCGCCGTGAGGGATTCGAACCCCCGACGTACTGATTCGTAGTCAGTCCCTCTATCCAGCTGAGGTAACGGCGCACTTCCGAACAGCAACGACTATTTAACCATGGCCCCAAAGCCTTGTCAACGAGAATTTTCAACTTTTTTGAAAATGCGCCGTTCGCCGCGCGGGGCGGCGGCGGAGCGTACCCCCGCCTGTAGGGGGCGCGGCAGGCGTTAGAATAGTCCGATACCCGTGTAGCGACCATTTTCCGGGAGGGTGCCCCATGGCCATGGAAATAGATGAAGCCATCATCCGCGTGGACAACCATGCCGAAATCGACGAGGTCGAGCCCATCGAGATCAGCGACGACGAGGCTCGCCGCGTGCGCCTGTACGAGAACTTCTACCAGGTGAACGCCATCGATCCGGCGTTGTATGCCGCCCACGATGTGAAGCGCGGCCTGCGCAACGCCGACGGCACGGGCGTGCTCGCGGGCATGACCAACATCTCCAACGTTCACGGCTATGTGATGTCCGACGGCGAGAAGATGCCGGCCGAGGGCTCCCTGCGCCTGCGCGGCTACGACCTGTACGACCTTCTGGGCGATTTGGATCCGACGCGCCGCTTCGCTTTCGAAGAGGTGGCCTATCTGCTGCTCATGGGAGAGCTGCCGACGCAGGAGCGTCTCAACCGGTTCGTGGAAGTGATCGATTCCCAGCGCGAGCTGCCCGACGGATTCACGGCCAGCACGCTTATGGTGGATACCTCGCCCGATCTCATGAACATGATGGCTCGTTCCATCCTGCGCCTGTACGCGGCCGACGAGTCCGCCGAGGACCGCTCTCCCGAGCACGAGATTCACACGGCGCTCTCGCTCATCAGCCGCCTGCCGCGCATCATGGTGCTGGCCTACTACGCCAAGCAGGCCGCCTTCAACCACGAATCCATGATCATGCACCGCTTCGTGCCCGGACAGTCCACGGCCGAGACCATCCTTTCCATGCTGCGCCCCGACCGCTCGTTCACACCGGAAGAGGCCCGCATGCTCGACATCATGCTGTGCCTGCACGCCGAGCACGGCGGCGGCAACAACTCGTCGTTCACGACCCATGTGCTGTCCTCGGCGGACACTGACCCCTATTCCACCTACGCGGCGGCTTTCGGTTCGCTGAAGGGACATCGCCACGGCGGCGCGAACCATCAGGTGCGCGCCATGCAGGCGGAAATCAAGGAGAACGTGAAGAATTGGGAAGATGACGACGAGGTGGCCGCCTACCTGGCGAAGATCGTGAACAAGCAGGCCTATGACGGCACGGGGCTCGTCTACGGCATGGGACACGCGGTGTACACTTTGAGTGACCCGCGCGCCGTCATCGGCAAGCGCTTCGCCGAGCAGCTGGCCGCCGGCACGGAATACGAGGCTGAGCTGAACCTGCTGAAATCCATCGAGCGTTTGACGCCCGAGGTCTTCGCCCGCGAGAAGGGCTCCACCAAGGAGCTGTGCGCGAACGTGGACATGTACTCGGGCTTCATCTACTCCATGATGGGCATCCCCGAGGATCTGTTCACGCCGCTGTTCGCCTGCGCTCGCATGGCCGGCTGGGCAGCGCACCGCTTCGAGGAAATCGCCGCCGGCAAGCGCATCATCCGCCCCGCCTACAAAAACACCATCCGCGGCACCAAGCCCTACGTCCCGATCGAGCGGCGGTAGGGATCGGAGCCGGCAAGGCTGGTATACCCGGTGACAGAACGCCCGGTTTTGCGCCGGTCGAGCGGTGATGGGGGTCGGACACGGCAGCACTGCTAGCCTGGTGACAAAACATCCCTGTTTCGTGCGCGTTTTTGGATTTATATAGGCATCGGGGGGTGCGGACTCCAAGTTGGACACTCGAAAATGTCCGGTTAGGAGCTCGCATG
>OGDN01000094.1_pt1 | contig 158315 bp, 128 predicted proteins | sample 1570271 | NCBI WGS metagenome assembly OGDN01 (sample SAMEA4384481, study PRJEB24528) | human gut metagenome
TATAGCCAAAGTCTACCGTTCCGTTTATCACTTTCCACCAACCACAACTTGGTGAATAATACAAATCGCTATAGCCAAAGTCTACCGTTCCGTTTATCACTTTCCACCAACCGCAACTTGGTGAGTAATATAAATCGCTATAGCCAAAGTCTACCGTTCCGTTTATCACTTTCCACCAGCCACAACTTGGTGAGTAGTATAAATCGCTATAGCCAAAGTCTACCGTTCCGTTTATCACTTTCCACCAACCACAACTTGGTGAGTAATACAAATCGTTATAGCCAAAGTCTACCGTTCCGTTTATCACTTTCCACCAGCCATATGTTGGAGAATAATACAAGTCTGTATATCCCGCATCAACCACACCCTTTGTTACCTTCTTCCATCCATAGGTACTATCATTGTATAAATCGGTATAATTACGGTTTATATTCCCATTTTCATATAAATACAACTTCCCATCTGCTGCTTTATGCAGACCATTCCATGCAGTTCCCTCTGTTTTATCAGCACCACAGACTCTACAATGAAATGTTGTCACACCACCTCGTGATCCTGTCTGCTGCCATTGATGTCCCGTTGCCGGAATGTTTTCAGTTGATCCATCTTTTATTGCTCCACAAATAGAACAGTGTATGCTCTTGCTTCCTGTCTGTGTACAAGATGGCTGTATGTCGACCGTATATGTCGAATTCCAATGTTCCTCACATTGATGTGTTCCAGGTTTCAAGTCAGAAGGAACCGTAGTCTCATTATCTGTAAATGCCTTAATAGCAAAATTTCCCCATCCCCAGGAATAGAATCTTGACGCAGTATCCGGCATATAAAAACTATTCCCTGACGTGCTACTAACTGCACATTTTAATTTGCTTCCATCATCAAATTCCAATGTCACAGCCTGTTCATAATCTATAGCTTCTTTATTCACTGTCACTACCACTGCATATTTTGTGTTAGGCATTAAAACCACCGGGTTCTTCAATGGTATTGTATGTATTCCCGCATATGAAGTAGTTCCTGATGTAATTGCACTCTCCCAAAGAGTTCCGCTTGTTGGATCCGAGTCTTTTTGCAAATCCGTATATACTCGAATCGTATAGTTAACATTGGTCTGTCGCGTTGTAGACACGGACACTGCTTTCAATGTCTCTGCAGCTACACCATCCTTGCTCCCGACTTCATATACATTTGCTACCGTTGTGTATTTGGTTGGATAAACATCCAATCCACCATCCAACTGATAATTATTATCATAATTGTCAGAAGATGTAAAATCAAAAATCCAAGCACCATCTTGTAATGATACCGAATCATATGACATCCAGAAATAATCCACATACGAACCCCAACTATTACGTATCAGCCATGCACCATTATTGGCAGGCTTGTTCTTTCCATTAAAATTATCCCTTGAAAAATTATCATCCCATCCAACAATCATTACTGCATGTCCGCCACCATTATAGTCTGCATCACAATATACATATTGACCTAAAGTCGCGTTATAAGACAATGCGCTTTGCTGATGCTGATAGGCAGTTCCTGCAGCTCCATGAATCATTATTTGTTGTTTTACATCTTGAGCATTTTTCTTCAGACTAATTACATACGCATTTTCAAGATGAAGGCGGTTTTCACCATATGCATACTTTCCATCAATGCCATCGTTTAATGATATTTCTGCCTTTGTATATGGTACTTTTGTTTCGTCCACCATGCCAACCCATTGTGCTAAACGTCTCGATGCCATTTGATAGTTGCCGCCCATATTCAAATAATTTGTCCCACCCGATGCCGTGACAAACTGCGCCGTATCTCCTCTTGTACCGCCTAACGGATCAACTACCGAATTATATGTGAAATATGCCAATTGCAACTCACTCAAATCAACATCTTGATTGCATATTTTGTCATTAATCGCATCAAATTCTGCAAGTCCAACTGACGAAAACGCCCAACATGTGCCATATGGATTTTGATCTCGCACTTGCGGAAATCTTGTACTCAGCCATGAACGATCTGTTCCATATGAACTAGGAACTGGCGAAGCGCGATACAAATCATTTACCTGCGTTTCTAACGCCGGCGCATTTTGATCTAATTCATCAAAGATGTAGCTACCATTTTGTTCATAGACTTTTTCCTCATTATTAACACCTTTTTCTGTTGCGAACACATTCTGAGGCAATGACAAAAAGCCTATCAGTATTGCGAGTACGATTCCAGTCATTCTTTTTTTACAACATCTCTTCATCCAATCTGCTCCTTTTCATTTTGCATTTTCTATTGCCAGTGATTCGTTTTCTGCTATTTCATATCCAATTTATCCATTAAATATAAATTTTATATAACATTATTATATAATATCTCGTTTCTTCTTTGAACCTTTCATTTTATTTTCATGCCCAAACAACGCTAATATTTTGTAAGCACTCCATATGTTCTTTCCTTCCGAAAAAAGGGGACTGTAAAATAAGTCTCTGATAAAGAAACTATAGTAGGCAAATTTTATGCAATCATAAGTTGACGTTGTTTTTGTTATGATATTTATAAAGATTGAAACCACAGGAAATCAGCGTAAGTTCCAAAATAACGTTTTTCTCACCTCTGCGGAACAGCCTTTTATATGATTTATTCCATTTTAAAACACCAGATGTACCTCCTGATGAACAGATGTTGATTCCTGATTCATAGCATCAATCAGAACCGATATCTTATCAAACACTTTCTATCTGTTTCTCATACAGGACTTTTTCCATACCCTCGTATAACGATTGGCATTTGCCTTGATTTTTGTACCATCAATGTATGTGTGCTGCAGATCTACATGGTCTTTTGCAAAAATGTATGTATTTATGTCCATGAATATCTGCTCTACGGAATCAGTTAGTTCATTTCGGATGAGATTTCCGAAAGTAGCAAAAGGCGGTGCATTCATTCCATCGAGAAGATACATGTAACGAATGTCATTGCAGCAGAACTTTTCAATTTCTCTCAAAGAGCAAATGCCGTTTTCCATAAAAGCAAAGAGTATCACTTTTAGAAGCTTTTGTTCATCACATCTTGGACGACCTGTTTTGTATCCTTTCTCTACAAAATATCTTGATAGGTCAATGTGATCCATAACCTCACAAAAAGTGTATACCGGATCAGAAATATCGATCAATTTTTCGATTTCTAATGGTAATTTCAGCTGACGCATAGTATAATTACCATTGGTATTATTATTTAGTAGCATAATTAATTATACCAAAAAATCGCTCAGACCTCACGGTCTGGGCGATTTTTCTGTTAGGGGAGTTTTTTACAGCCCCTTCATTCTCTTACATCATAATCTGTCCATTATAGAATTGCCATTCTCCATATTGGTTATAGGCTTTTCCTGTATAATTCCAGTCTATCCTTCCATTGGAATAATACCACCAGCCATATTCATTACATGCCATCCCTGTATAATTCAAATCTACATCGCCTTTTGTAAAATACCACCAGCCATACTCATTACATGCCATTCCTGTATATTCAAAATCTATTCTACCATTTTTCAAGTAACGCCATACATTCCATTCGTATAACATACCAGTATAATCCCATGCAATGTTTCCGTTTTGATAATACCAAAAACCGTTTTCATTAACACCATAACCTGTGAAATGCGGTTCTAGTCTACCATTAATATAATACCACCAGCCATATTCATTATTTGCCATGCCAGTGTAATTCCAATCCAGAGTACCATTTATAAAGTACCACCAGCCATACTCATTACATGCCATCCCTGTATATCCAAAATCGACCAATCCATTTTCGACATATCGGAACAATCCGTTAGAACATACCATACCTGTATAATCGGTTGCAACCATGCCGTTTTTAACCCACCACCAGCCATATTTATTCTGCGCGTATCCAGTGTAATTTTCATCCAATATACCGTTTGTAATAAACCACCAACCATATGCGTTCTGAGCCAGTCCAACATAATTAGTTGACCAGTCTCCATGTTCAAAATATAACCATGTTTTCTCATACTGAGCCATTCCTGTATACTCAAAATCTACCAATCCGTTTTGGATATAACGGAACAATCCATTAGAACATACCACTCCTGTACAATCAGTTGCAACAACACCGTTTTAATCCACTACCATCCATATGCATTCTGTGCATAACCTGTGAAATCCCAATCTATTTGTCCGTTAGTAAAATAAAACCACGTTCCGTTTCCTTCTCTCATTCCAGTAAATTGCGTATCAACCGCCCCATTCACTACATAATACCATTCTCCATCTTTTGCCATTGCAATCCCTGTATAAGACGTATCTAAATAGCCTTCTCTAATGTACCACATACCATATTGGTTCGATGCAATCCCTGTATATGATGTATCAATGGATCCATGACTATAATATGCCCATCTTCCATCTCTATAATCCATTCCTTGTAGTGCAAAATCCTCTACGCCATCTTTGATAAACCAATAATTCATGTCAACATTTCCAGAAATTCCTGGCACTCTCCCTTTACTAGAATACTGCCAAAAATTAAAGTTTCCTTTATATGTTACACTATCCCTATATTGTGCTAACCAAATCAAATATTTATTGGCAATTTGCGGGCCATCAATGTAGTTTTCCAACATATTTTTATTTGCATATACCATACTGGTATACCCATATTCTTCTACCCTTTGGCAAAAAGCATTGCATATATCCGTGCCTGCTTGTTTAGATAATTGAGCATCCCATAAACGACCCTCACCATTTCCAATAAATTCATAATCCAATACAAGAGGCATAGTAACATTATAACCTGTCACACGATTTACAATAAAGTCTGCCTCTTCTATCGCTTCTGTTGGTGAAATTGCCTGTGAAAAAACATACACTCCTACTTTTACCCCCGCATTAAGAGCACCTTGCATATTTTGTCTATAGTATGGATCTTCAACCAACTTCCCCGTACCAGATCCCCGATACCCCACACGAATAAAAGCAAATTCATAACCAGCGTTACGTACTGCATTCCAATCAATATCCTTTTGGTATTTAGATACGTCAATCCCCATTTTCGCATCTGTAACAGAGCCAAAATCATTCGAACCAGATAAATATATTGCATTGTCTAATGTTACCATTTCAAGGGATGTCCCATCGTCCTCTGCATATGTCATACATCCATCCTTCATCGGATCATTATCTAAAACTTCTTTTGAAATATTCTCTTTTGCATTCAGCCAACAACCAATTGTCAGAACGCACATAAACAAGAATGTTATACTACATTGCAATATTTTCTTTTTAAGATTATCCATATTTTAACCTTTTCCCTCATATCTCATTTGTAATTATTTTAAAACCATTTAGAATTATAACCTAAAAACCACCAAATTACGAGAGAAAAATAACAAAACGCCATGCTATTACATCTTTTCACGTAATAACATGGCATTTTACTATTTTTGAATACTCAATTTAAAACACTAATACTCCTCCATTAATATACCAATTTCCGTATATTGGTGAAGTATACCATCCTGTATAGCCAAAATTGATAGTTCCATTTGTTACTTTCCACCAACCTACTGATGGATCGTAGCAAAGATCATTGTAATTGAAATCTATCTCACCCTCTTCTACATACCACCAGCCGAGATTCTGGTCAAAAACAAGACCTGTCTTTGAGGTATCCTTTTCTCCATCTACATAATAACACCAATCGCCCCAACTATCTTTTTTCAAACAAGCCTGTTCATCATATACATCCACATACGCACTGCTTCCTCTTAACAAATATATCTTTTAATATGTCTATGCTTATATCTCTACAATCCAATGTAAAATTGGAATCCGTTTTATCAAAATTGAAAACAGATAACTACATAAGAAAACTATCAAATACACCAACAAACCTTGCCCAAAATTTTGATAGGAGTAATATTTTTGTATAATAAAGATAAATATAAAATGGCTTAAATATATCCCAAATGTATTTGCTCCTATGCTTGATAATAGTTTTTGAACAAATTTCCCTTTATTTTCATAGGGCAAAACTAACGCAAACAACCCTATCAACATCACAAGCATGAATGGTGAATTATAATTATATGCTGGATTATAAATTTCCCCTATTCTCATCGACATCATGTAACCATATAAATACGCCATTACCCATGCCATGCCCCCGGCAAAAATCAAACTCTTTCTGTGTTGTTGAATCCACATTATATGATTCCATATCATACCACCTAGGCAGAAGTAGAATACATACCACAAATTATCTATTGCATTAAATCGCGTTATCCAGACCAACAAACTATCTATAACCACGATATTCGTGCATGTCCCCAAGTAATCTCGTAACAAACCAATTCCATTAAATACTTCTCCAAACAGAAACAGTATCACAAAAAAATACTCGAATACCCTTTGATGCTCCTTATAAATATGCCATATAAGTGGAAAAACAAGGTACACCGCTAACAGACTCTGTAAAAACCATAAAACGCCTGTATAGGTACTCCCCATGCATGTATTCAAAATATATAGCAAAAATGAGCGAAATGTTAAGATTTCTCCTGCCATCCAACTTCCTATTAATGTCAATATCACAGACCATATCAAGAGAATGCAAAATATTTTCCCCATTTTTCTTATATGTTTTTCAAAATCAAATTCTGTTTTTCGTAATAGTAAAAATCCGTTAACCATCAAAAAAATCGGTACACCTTCTGCGATTAATCTCAATGCATATTGTATTTTATGCTGCCAATCTGGACTACTTATGAAGTCTAGCCACCACAACGGCACATGTAAAGACACTACCATTAAGATGCCAATTGCCTTCATTAAATCCAGCCCATCTATCCTCTTCTTATTATGTATCATAACTTTTATTCCTCACAATAACATAACAAATGGCACCGCACCCACACGCGCCGTGCCACTGTTTCATCAACTTAGATTATTTAATATTGTGCATTATATAACTGCAATATTATATTAATTGCATTTGGATCGGTGATAGCAATGGCTGTACCATGTCTATTTGGAATCATTTCTCCTTTATTATTTCTGGTCCGAATTCTTACTGATTCCGTAAATGTCTTCGATAAGGAATCACTTGTATGAGCAAAAATGCCATAGGTGTCCCCAAAATAATCATGGAAATTCCAACCACCAAATCGATCCGTGTACAGGAAATATTTTCCATTATATTTTGTAATAAATGGACCCTCATGACCAGAAATTGCATTTTTATTTACTAACGTCCATGCCGAAGCATTAGAGGCTTGATTCAGATCATTAATAGACCATATTTGATCTTCTTCACCATTATTCTGTGTCACAAGATAATACTTCCCATTTTCTTTATACAACGAACAATCATAATCATAATATGTAGGAGTCCCATCTCCTGGCAAGTTAATTGGTGTCAATGCGCTGTAAGATACGTCAAACACAGAATTTTTCTTTTTCTGTGCAGTAGTTTTCAACTGCTCGCTCGTCACTGGTGCAGTAAGTCCTGTCGCTTTCATAATATAACATGACATACGGTTACTACCATCATCTCCATAATATCCACAGGATACCACTAACCATACCGTACCATCATCATCATTCAGGAAATCCACTGCTACTGCATCATAATATTGATTATCTGTTCTTGAATAATCATATTCACGCACATTATTTTTATTTAGGGGAACTAACGTAGGAACTCTTCCTGCCGCATCCGTTCCACTTGATGGAAAACTCCAGTTAACTAAATCTGTCGAATATCCTAACATTGGGTAAAACGTATCCTTTATCACATATCCACCCACCATCCAAAATACACCATCTCGATAGAAAATGCTTGGATCACGCAGTACATTCACCACATAATCAGAATCGTACTCTGGATCACTTGGATCCAAGAGACTCGGACTAATTGTGGCAATATTATTTTCCTCAATATTTGGAAACGCATTCTTATATGCCTCACCAATTTGCCAAAAATCATACCCATCAAAAGATGCATATAAAGAATCTGTCGCATCTTCACGACTGTTAAAAAATACACCCAGAATAATGTTCTTCGCTGCTATCGCTTTGGCCGAACCGTTTTTAACAGAATACGTAACCTCGTTATCCACATAACTTCCAGTGTAATCAAAGTCCACTGTTCCATTTTTTATATACCATGTTCCATATGGATTTCTTCCTATACCAGTATAGTTGAAGTCTAATACACCATTTTTGAAGTACCACCATGCTCCATTATATTCTGCCATACCGGTATAAATTGGATCAATATCTCCATTACGCAAATATCTCCAATACGTTCCATCAAAGGCCATTCCCGTATAATGTTCCACTAAATTACCATTTTCAAAATACCACCAGCCCCAATCATTATGCGCTAGGCCTGTATAATTAGATACCTGTCCGTTTTGAATATAATACCATCGACTACTATCTTTAAACATCCCCGTATAGTCAAACGCAATTCTTCCATTTTCATAATACCATGAACCATATGCATTGTTAGCAATACCAGTATACCAATCAGCCAAGCTGCCATTTATCATATACCACCAACCATACTCATTATAAGCCATGCCAGTATAATTCCAGTCAAGAGAACCGTTCGTAAAATAGAACCACCCATACGCTGTATGCCCCATACCCGTATAACCAAAATCTAATGCACCATTTGTGACATACCACCAACCATATTCATTCCATGCTGGTCCAGTGTAGCCAAAATCTAAAACACCCTGATTGACATACCACCAACCATATTCATTTGACGCCAATCCAGTGTAGTTCCAATTAATTGCTCCATTCTGCACATAGAACCATCCAAACTCATTGCACACTAATCCTGTGTATTGGTTATCTAGCATACCATTTGACATATAAAACCAACCATATTCATTACATGCCAATCCGGTAAATTCCGGCAAATAATTACCATAATCATCAAACGCACACCACATTCCATTCACTGGAATCAAATGTGCCACACTATTCTGCTGCTCGTGTTTGTCTACACATTCTTTTGTTGCCACATTCGTTGTTGCGTGTAAGTTCACTTCAACTATGCTTATAGCAAACACCATAATCAATACACTCTGAAGAATTCTTTTTTTCATATGTTCCCCCTTTGACTATTACGTTTACAGTTCTAGGTATTTTTTCCAAAATGTAACAGATACCAATTCGTCTTTTCTCTCTGCATACATTTTCTTTATTTGTTCCTTATTATGCTTATACTTTCTTACCGCCCTATTCCATTGTTTCTTTATCTCTTTATATTGTGCTTTATCATACTCACGTAATGCTCCAACCTTCAAATCTGGGTTTACCGCTATCATCTTGCGATGATTTACATATCGCTGGGGATCATATTGTGCACCAAAAAGTACGCAAACTACATCATCACGAATCCAGCTTGTTGGCCATAATCTCTGACCATTATATGTCACGCGATACCATAAAGTATCCCAAAACTTCCGCTGATGCTCAGCATACAATTCGTCAAAGTCCCATTCCACACCTTCAAACTCGGACAACGGCTTATACACTTCATTATATTTAGAATTTTCTTTTAATATCTGTTCTCCACGATCTTCAGCAATAAAATCTGGCCCCTTCAAGTAATCTTCTAATGCTCTGAGTACTAACCTCGCCCCATTATAATTATAACGCAAGAGTTCTGTACGGAAGGCTTTGTATAGCTCTCCATATACATCGACTCCTTCATCAATAGAACCGACTGCTTGGTCAATCATCGCATTACGTCCATGTTGATAACGGTCAAATGGCAAATTAAATTTATTAACAAATCCCATATGCCAAATGCAAATACCATTCATTGTCATAATATCTGCGTGTGTTCGCAAAGAATATTCCACATCATCAAAACGTATAAATAGCGGTAATGACAGACCATATTTTTCAATTACAGATGTTGGAATACAACAATACCACCACCCTGCATAGTGTCTTGATCCACCATAAAACTCTTCTTCATTCCACAAATTATCACGCAACTGGTCATGATACAAACGTCTTTTTAACGGTCCCATATGACCTTGCACATCCAACACTCCTATATCTTCATGCTGGATATTCATTTCCTCAAGGAACAACATAGCACCACTAACAAAACTATTCTTATGTTTGTCATCCACATGACGCAGTAATGTATATGTACGACGTAGACTTTCTGGCAATACAATAACATCATCATCCATTAAAAGTACATGTGTCGCTTTTGGATTCTGTTCCAATGATTCAATCATACCTCTAGAATATCCACCCGAACCACCTGTATTCTTATTAGGATGCAAATATACATGCCACGACTCTATATCTTCTTTTGCAAGAGTACGTCCATTATCGACAACATGTATATAAAAATGATTTTTCATGTCGTCTTCTGCTTCCAATATTTTTTCTCTAAGTGATTGTATGTTAGATTTGATATATTCTTCCTTGCGACATGTTGTTGTAGCCACACAAAGTTCTACATTATTTGCCTCTTGATTTTGAAATATCCCCTCATAATATCCACCATATAATACCGCTTTTTTTCGCGAAGAAATCTCCACACCAACCATAATATGTTCGTTTTCCGGAATTGTAATCTGAATTTCCTCTTTGTCACAAAGATTATATTCATATTTACCCATTTCATAACGAACCGGGCTAAAAGCGTCTACATCATATCCTAATACAGTAACATCGAACTCTCCTTGCATTTGAAGTACTAATGTAACTGTCTCAAGATCTGTATATTCTTTCCATTTATTGTTAGAGCAGCCATTTAAATATGTGCAAAAACTATATACTGCATTGTCCACCATATATAGTGTATTTTTTTCTACGCGAGACTGCGGTCCCCGATAGAAAAGCTCATAATATGCTTTTGTTTCTAAACTATCCGGTAAAACAATGTTTTGTATCTTATCTTTCATTATTCTTCTCCCTTTCTTCTTATGCATTCTGTTGATATGCGTCACATACTTCATTTACCTCTCCTTGCATCATCATGTTACCATGATCAATCCAGCAGGCGTGTGTGCACATGCGTTTAATATCATCTATATTATGAGATACCAGAATCAGTGTGGTGCCATTCTCAAGCATCTCTCGCATTCTTTCTTGACATTTTTGTTGAAATTTAAAATCTCCGACTGCCAGTATCTCATCTACAATTAAGATATCTGGTCGTACCATTGTGGCAATCGCAAAGCCTATTCTTGCCTGCATACCAGAAGAATAGTTTTTCATCGGTACATCAAGGAAATCCCACAACTCCGCAAAATCCACAATCTCGTCAAAATGTTCTTCCATAAATTTTCGACTATGTCCTAGCAATGTACCATTTAAATAAATGTTTTCCCTTGCAGTCAAATTCATGTCAAAACCTGCACCAAGTTCAATCAGTGGCGCAATGGTTCCATTGACCGTCACGCTTCCTTTATATGGCTCTAATATACCGGAAATCAATTTCAGCATTGTTGATTTTCCTGCACCATTGGTTCCAACGAACCCCCATGCTTCCCCGGGCTTGATTTTTATCGATATGTCTTTTAATGCCAAAAATTCCTGGAACATCAACTGCTTTTTAACTAGTTTAACAAAGTATTCTTTAAGATTATCAATTCTCTCTGTTGCCATGTTAAATCTTACAGTAGCATGATCCACATCAATCATATACTTTTCTTCCATCTCGTCCATCCTCTAAATATATAATATGAACTTACTTTGATTCTTCTTAAAACAAAGTCCACCTATTATCACTGCCAAAATTGCGCACGCAAACCCTGCGCCAATCAACTTGACGTCCGGCATCGTTTGATACAATACCAACTGGCGCATTTGTTTTACATAGAAAAACATCGGATTAAATCTTACCACCAGAAAATGTAACCATTCCGGTAACAATGCTTCTGGATAAAATATAGGCGTAAGATATGTCCATGCTGTCAAAACAACACCATAGATATATTGAATATCGCGGAAAAATACAGAAGCTTGTGCCAAAAATAATCCCATTCCCAAACTAAAAAGGTAAAGCTGCAGCGCCACAAACGGAATCAGCAGCAAATACCATGACACCTGTACGCGGGTTACAAGCATCACAAGAAAGATTGCAGCAAGCGAAAACAAAAAATTCACCAAATCACTTGTCACCTTTGACAATGTAAAAATATACTTTGGTACATATATTTTTTTCAATAAAGAACTGTTATCTAAAATAGAATAAATAGAATGGGTTGTGGCTTCACTCATGTAATTAAACATGACTTGTCCAATAATCAGATATACTGGATAATTCGGTATGTCCCAGCGAAACATATTGGAGAATACAATAACCATAACAAGCATAATGCCAAGCGGATTCAAGATACTCCATACATATCCCAAGAAACTACGTCTATATTTTAATTTTAGATCTTTTGAAACCAACTCGCGAATCAAATCACGATACTGAATACATTCTTTTACAACATTCATACGCTATATCCTTTGTCCTCGTACCTTTCTAACTATACCCAAAATCTTTGGTGCCCAGAATTCGTAGCTTTGATTGCTAATATGCATATAGCTAAACCAAACAAATCCTTGTTTTTTCTTTCTTGTCATCATCGCAATGTCTGGTGCTTCTTTTTCTAAGATTTGTGCGATCTCAGACACAGCCCGTCTCCCCATCTTCTTATCCTTATTCTTCAAAAGCATAATCTGATAGTAGCTTGTCACAACCATAGCTGTCTTTTTACGCCAGTAACGTGCCCCGCCTGTTGGCATTTGTTCTTGTTCCTTTTCTTGTTCTAAGAGTCTTTCTAAGACTTTCTCTAAATGCGAACGGCGTTTTACCTGTGTATCTCCAAACACGCTCTGATTCACATCTCCAACACGATAGATATACACCATATCAGGAAGGAAACATACAGAATGCGCATAACTCATTGGCACTGTTGCATATTCCTGATCTTCATAAAATACGCCTTCGACTAGTTCATATCCCAGTTTTTGATAAAAATCTGTACGATAGGTTATTCCCCAAAAGTGTAAGTCCATATGGCATTGTGACCACTGATCCATAACCTCCGCCAAATCGTAATTATGACTATATGCAAGCGGCTGCGCTATCAAGTCTTTTGTTTTGTCATTTCGCACATCATATTCCTGATATGGGGTGATAATCACATCCGCATCCATGTCCTGTAGTTTTTCAAGATATGATGAAAATCCCTTCGCATCAACCCAATCATCTGCATCAATAACCTTAAAGTACTTTCCTTTGGCTTCTCTTGCCCCGACATTAATGCCGGATCCATGTCCACCATTTTCTTTATTGATAATACGATAAACTTGCGGATATCGTTCCACATATTTTTGCGCAATCTTTACGCTATCATCGGTAGATCCATCATTAATAATCAGAACCTCTAATCGCGCAAACAACTTCTCGTCTTTGATAGCAAAAGAAGACAGCCCCTTATCCAGGTATGCTGCCGCATTATAAGTTGGTACAATAATTGTAAGTAATTTATCCATTATAATAACCCTATTTTCACTTCTATCACGTGCAATGCACAGTATCTATTATATTTTACCACATTGTATATATTTTGGCAAAATTGCATCTACTCCGTCACATTCTAGTCTTGTGATATAGCTTTGACCCCACACCAAACAGAGCATATCCACTATAACGGATCATCCATATTGTCCTCTTTGAAACAGCCCGATAGACACCTGGGCACTGACGTTTCAGCATCTGATCCATTTTCTTTGCTCCCTTTTTCGCCTCATTTACATCATCCAGACTTAAATAGATCTGATAATGACTTTCCACCATTTGTGCAACACATTTTTCAATATATGCGCGATGATGTGGCTTATTATCGAGTGGCATGATAAGATATTGTTCCAACATCCGCCCCATAACATAACGGTGCTGCTTTTGATTTTTTTGCATGCTACGCACATCCATACTCTGCCCGTCGCGTCCTAATCGGTACATATACAAAAATCGCTTATCGTAATATACGGTCTCAATATACGGTATCGGGTATGTAATATACTCTGCGTCCACATAAAAACAGTGTTCATCAATATGGATTTTATTCTGCTGTAATATACTGGTTTTGATTGTCATAGAATGCATCTTTATCACATTCGTTATCTCACCTTTTGACATCATACGAACAGAATGATATACACTTTCATCACTTGCTGCATTCTTTTCTTTTAGCACATTGTATGTTTCATCCTGAATACACAAATAATCTGATGCGACAACGTCTACATCCTGTGTTTCAAGCATCTGTACAAATGATTTCCATTCTTTTACATTAACCCAGTCATCTGCATCTACTATTTTAAAATACTTCCCATTTGCATTTGCAATCCCTGTATTAATACCAGATCCATGTCCACCATTTTCTTTATTAATCAAACGAAACATTTCCGGATGTTTTTGAACGTATTGACTCGCAACCTGTTCTGTTTCATCCGTAGATCCATCGTTTACAATCAGCACCTCTATTTTATTGTTTATTTCCTCACAATCTGTAATAAAAGAAGTGAGACAGCGATCCAAATAATCTTTGGCATTATAGGATGGCACTGTAACTGTAATTATTTTCTCTTCCATTTCTCCCTCTCACAAAAACATTCTACTTATCTGCGCAAAATCTTATGATATAGTATCTTTCTTATACCATCCACCATCTCAGATGTCATTCCCCAGGTCAGGATAACTGCTTTGATGTATTCTCCCCGATTAAGCAGCTGCATTTCATATTGATATTTGCGCAGTTTTTTATAACGTCTGAAGTATTCTTTTCCGCCGCGCCTGTGATAGGTGGCATCATCTATACGCATATCCACTAATACTTCTGGCAAATTATGCAATTCCATTCCCTTGGCAAGAAGGCGAATCCATAAATAATAATCCTCTAACATAGGATAATGTTCATAGTTCCCTGCCTCTAAAATCGCCTGTTTCCGAAACATAACAGTCATGTGATTCAGCGGGTTGCGATATTTCGCATACAACTTAATCTCTGACATATTCTCTGGCATCTTTTTGATTGCTCTATAGCTTTGCTTCTCATCAAATTCTTCAATCCATCCGCCAAGTGCTACCGTATTTGGATGTTTCTGCATATAATCACACTGCTTTTCAAATCGTTCCGGCACCGCAAGATCATCCGTATCCATACGTGCAATCAATTCATACCTACATTGTGTAACACCATATGCTAATGCTCTACCAAGTTGTACATTTTTCTCAATTGGGCAACGCACAAGACAATCACATGTTTTTGAAAATTCCTCTAAGACCTCATACAATTCCTTCGTCAATGGTCCATCTTCAACAACTACCACTTCCGTCGGTCTCAATGTCTGTTTTTCCCACACACTATCCAGAGCTTCTTTTAAATAGATTGGGTTTTCTTTTTTATATACAGACAACAATACTGAAAATTCCATTTTCACTCCATTTGTTTCACAAATATCATACCTTATTTATTCTTAGTAACCCTTTTTTCTTCCGATATTTCTTTACCACTCATTGTCCCTGCTGTCGTCTCTCCTTCTTCCAATCCCTCAGTAGAATCCTTAATGAATACCACCTTAATTGTTAAAAGGATGAGTTTTAAATCTAACAAAATAGAACCTCGTTCCACATATATCAAATCTAATTTTAGTTTATCCAAATTTGTTGTATTGTACTTACCATATACTTGAGCATAACCAGTAAGTCCTGCTTTTACTCTCGTTCTATATGCAAACTCTGGTATTTCCTGTTCATATTCTGCTATAATTTCCGGACGTTCCGGACGTGGTCCAACAAAACTCATATCGCCTTTTAGAATATTGAAAAACTGTGGCAATTCATCGATTCTTGTTGCTCGAATAAATTTGCCAATCGGTGTAATGCGGTCATCATTCTCTGCAGCCAGTCGCGCTTTTCCATCTTTCTCGGAATCCACCACCATACTACGGAATTTAATGATTTCAAACTCACGTTTATCTTTTGTGCAACGCACCTGACGATAAAAGGCTGGTCCGCCATCATAGCAACGAATTGCAATACCAGCAACTAGCATAATCGGACTTGTGATAATAATACCAAGCAAGGATATAACAATATCCGCTGCACGTTTTATTGCTAATTGTGTCATAGATATCCCCAGATTTCGGCACAAATAAATTGGTGTATCAAACAGATGAAGCTCCTCTGCATTTTTGACAAGAATATCTGATATCTTTGGCGTAAAATACACACGTTTCCCCTGCTCATAACATGCTTTCAGTACATCTGACTTAATATCCGTCGACACATCATTTAGCAATACCGCATCATATTCCTGCATCATTTCTGCGATTTCATTCACTGGCGTATTTTCATGCACACGATCCGCAATGATATATTTATCCCGACGGCTATTCATTTTCTTGGCAAGATTATTGGCATAATCGCTATAGACCATAAGCATACGAAGTGGTGGGAAAATGGTACGATACAACTTTGTCAAAACATATGTCACGACAAAAATACACGCTGCATCGATCAACATAATCTCCACGTAGGCTCGAAAAATTTTTCCAAAATGCAAGACAAATCCAATCATCAGCACACTTTGGATTGCTTCTATTGCATTAACAATAGCCATAGATACCCACTGTGATATGATAATATGCGATATCCTATTAACGCCAATCTTAAATCCATCAAAAGTGTAAATAACAAAAATAGACAATAGTAAATACACAACATAAAGCAGTATATTTCCTTTATTTTCAAATGGACGAAGCAGCAAAATGTTTAATTGTGTTGACCAAACATACTTATAGATAAATGTCAAAAGAAGCACAATTGCAGCGTTACTAAATCCACGATACCAATATTTTAAATTATCTTTTTTCATTCTTATTATTATCTCCGTCAAAAAGCTTCCATTCATAATATGGCTTTCTCCACCGTGTTTCAGCCATATAATATCTATATCATTTTACCAATTATCCCATACTTTGACAACAACTGTAATCTTGCAGGTTACTGTAACACAATTATCATCTAGTAGATAATCCACAAAATCGCCTAGTCACCATGACGCATTACGCGTCACATGGTAACTAAGCGATTTTTTACATTCTGTCTATTAAAAATAACTTGTATTCAAATCTACATTTCCTGCAATTCCCGGAATAGAGCCTTTGCTGGAATATTGCCAGATATCGTAACGTCCCTTGTAGGTACACTGGGTATTATACTGTGCAACCCAGATAGAGATTCCACCATAGCTTGATGGCGTCAGATAATTGGTCAGCCAGTTCTTATTCGCATATACACCAGCAGAATAACCACTATTCTGTACGGTACGACAGAACGCCATCACAATCGCATCTCTTTCTGCTTGTGACAGTGAAAGTTGTCTGCTATCTTCCATGTCAATGTAAATTGGAAGGCTCACACCTCCATACTGACTCACCTGCTGTATCGCAAGAGAAGCCTCTTCGACTGCCTGCGCTTCGTTCATTGCAATTGAGTAGAAGTATACACCCACGCGGACACCATTCGCTTTTGCACCCTGGATATTCTGCGCAAATTTCGGATCTACTGCGATATTTCCAGAACTTCCACGGAATCCACAACGGATAATTGCAAAGGAAACAGCACTTGATGCCTGTGACCAGTCGATATTCCCCTGCCACTTGGACACATCAATACCAAATCCGCTGGTAAGTAACACACCATCGGAGCCAAAGTTATACGTTGCGCCATTGATAACCTGTGTTCCCGTTACTTTATTTCCGTTTTTATCGAAATAATAGCGATAACCGTCAATTTCCTGCCAGCCATAATATCTCGTCTCGGCATCTTTTTCTTTCACATAGTAAGCCCCAGATGGATTATAGTTGCCATATGTTGCCGGTGTACCGTTCGTATCTACATATAATGCCTGTCCATCGGATGCAGTCAACGCTTTATTCGTTCCATGTACCAAGACACTACAAGTTGCAGATACTGTCTGGCTCGGATCTGATGCCAGTGCACCACTTACCGTAACATCGACCGTTACATCTTCTGCTGTACTTCCTGCTGTAATGGTATAGTTCTCTCCAGAACCTGTAAGCGAAACCACTCCATTTGCGGATGTAACCTGTGGTTCTCCCGCAAGACCACTTGCCTGCACAGAGATTGCTACACTATTAGCTCCATTCACACCAGAATATAACGTTGCATTCTGACTGATGCCGACCGTTGCAGACCCATCTGCACTTGGTACTGTAGCAACTGCTCCTGCACTTGCCTGCACTACTGGTGTTGCCACCTGTTTATACTGTGCTGGAATCTCTTCCGTACGGCTTTCTACAAATTCTACTGTATTCGTAGGTGTTGCCTCTACCGGAACATTCTTTACATTACTCTGTACATCGCCAGCTGCTGATGCAGATACTGTCTTTTCTGCGATATTTTTTACTGCGACATACTCAATCTTGTCTTTTACATTGACGTCTACCGCATAATTCGTTGCAGAGTAATCATTTCCCTCAGTCGGGATATAGCATGCCTCATAATCGCCCGGATCAATGGATTCGATATAAATCATACCATCGCTGTCATCATCACTATATGTTTCAGCATTAACCATGGAAAGCGTCTCGGTATAGGCATCGATTGCCTCCTGCTTATCTACATATAACTGCTCTAGCGGTGTAACTGCTTCTCCTGTAAGCGAAGATACCTCCTGCTTCTTCTTGGCAGTCTTCTTCGTATCTTCCTTCTTTGTGTCGGTTGTTTTTGCATCCGCCTGTGCCTGCAGCTCTGCAATCTTTGCATCCACATCTGCTATCTTTTGCACTGCGTCTGCGATTTTTTCTTTCTGATCTGCAGGAATCAGCTTCACCTGAAACGGGACATCACTGACTTTCTGACCGTCGTCCCCTTTCATAATCAAGGTCAAATCCTTCTCTATGGATTCTCCCTCCAAAGAACAAGCTGTAAAAGTCGGCACTTCTACGACTTCTTTCTTTACCTTTTCTTTCTTTTCTACCTTTGCCACTGCCTCTTTGGATCTCGTGGACTGATAAGCAAAGACACCGATTCCTACGCCGGCTGCTACAATAACAATTGCGCTCAGAATCATGACAAACTTTCTGTTATGAAATAATTCTTTTAACTTTTCCATCTTCTTTTGTCTTTCCCTCTTGTTCTAATAACACTTTCATAACCCTAAATACTGCTCCCAATACCCCAGGCTTGTAAGTTCTTTTTTCGCTTCTGCCCACTGCTGCATCATAGCATCATGATTCTTTCGTATCGTCTTCACCATCTTGCAATATGCGCAGAAATCTTTCCATCCTCGGGCATAACTCTTTTCTGTCATATACCCTTTTCTTTTTTCTTCATCGTAGTGGAACACTTTTTTTGCGCCAAATGCAATACCACTATCTCTGAGTCCTGCCACCTTAAGAGCTCTTGTACTCGGAAGAATCCAGCGTATGATTGCCCACACACTCCATGCCAGATAATGACTGTGGAATCCGTTTTCTTCTACCATATCCGCGGTCAGTCCATAGGCTGACAGTTCTTCGTACTTATAATTGTACTTCGCAAGTGCTGCATGTTTCTCAAGCGGATCTAAGGTCTTAAAAAAGTCTGGTCCTTTGTAGAAATCATCGATAGCCTCATAGATGATTTCTGCATCTTCATAGCGATACCGATCCATAGCTCCAACGACACGATTTGAAATATGGTGGATGACCTCCTGTGCACTGGCACAGTTTTTCGAGCCTGCCATACCAATGAGCATATTTCGTACATCATAATACGTCATGCGCGTAGCCGCCTTATTGATTCCCTGTGGATGCCACACACAGATACCATTTAAAAGAATCGTACCATTCTTCTCATTTCGCACCCCATATTCCATATCATCATAATGGATAAAGAGTGGTATTGGCAGATTATCTTCCGTAATGATAGAAGTCGGGATGACGCTGTACCACCAGCCGCTATAATTAATCGGATTCTCGCATTCATTCGTCGCAACACATTCCTGTCTGCGCAAATCCCACATTTTATTATAAAAAGTCACCTGCGTACCATGCCATCTTGCACCAGCCTCAAACTGTTTATAGTGAAGATTTAACATAAACATTTCGCCCCCAACCATCATATCATGATGCTCTTCATCAACGAATTGCAGAAAATGATAGGTGCGTTCCAATACATCCGTAGAAAGGATGATATCGTCGTCCATCAAGATGATATGGGTAAAAGGTGAGTCCTTGCGATGAAAAAGAGACTCGATCATGGTTCTCGTGAAACCACCTGCCCCTCCGGCATTTTTATTTGGGAAAAGATGCACTTTGTCGCTCTGGAATATGCCCTGTGGCACCGTCTGTCCATTATCCGAGATGTAAATTTCTACATGATCAGACAGTGGCGACTTGGCATTATTGATAACCTTATCCAGTACCAGATTCACATTTTTCTTTAAAAATTCCTCTCTTTGGAAGGTGCAGATGCCAAGCACCAGTTCCACCGGATTAACATCCTCTTTTTCTGCGTCTGTCGTATAGGCTCCGAACAAGAGCGAAACAGTCTCCTCACACGGCGTCATCGTAATATAGTAAATTCCCTCATCGGCTAATTTAGCAAATTGGATGGTCGTCTTAATCGCCTGCTGACCCTCATCCGTCACAAAGGCTTCTGTCTCCTGCGAACATTCTATTTCCTGTCTTGTATTGTGCAGGAAACTGTACATGGTCTCTTCATCCGGAAACTCCTGTGACATATGCTCTGTCTCTACCATGCCAACCGTCTGATATGCCCTAATCTCTACCGGGCCACTTGTCACAATCTCCAATGCCAGATTCGATAACTTTGTATATTTCTTCCATTTACCAATAGAAAAGGCATTGAAATAAGTATCCAAAGATAAAATCTCTCCATGCTTGATCTCCAGCGGAAACGATTCTGCTGCCACTTCCGACGCTTCTACGCCATCGATCATCTTATGGAACATGACATCTCCATCATCACATGGGTAGGTCGTAATATCATTTCCCTCTGTAGCTACTTTTCTAAAATACATCCCCCACTCATTACACACTTCTTTTGTTGGTCCTATTAATTTCTGAATAATCATTCTTTTCTTTCCCTCATGTCAAATACTCTATTTCCGGTGCAAATTTCACGCCCGCGCGCATTCCCTTCCACATCGTCTGCAAGCGCAGCTTTTTCCCATCTTTGCTTTTTAACAGTACACGCAGCATGTTCAGAAAAAACGCCGCAAAATATATGATAACTTCTTTTGTTCCACGCCGTTTTGCCGTGCACAGATCGTTACGAAATGCATAAAAATATCTTGGCACGCGCGCTATGGCATCAATCATGATATTACTCCCGGCATTGATTGCCATTTTGTGGATAACGACACTATCTTTTACATGATAACATGGATAACTTGCCGACAAGCGAAGTGTATATTCCTTATCATCGCCCCAGATGAAATACTCTTTGATCGGAAGTCCCATTTTTTCTACTGCTTCCCTTGAAAACAGGAGTGATACAAAAGTAGCACTGTCTACCGGCTGTAATTCTACTGTCTCCAGATTCCCTGCACTTTTCTGTCCCGATGCGATAAACGCATCTCCCACATAGTGTTGACGGTTCATCTCACATGGGCTTCCATCTGTCCAAAGGACAGTGGATGACACAAAACCAATCTCACTTTTCGGTGCCATTTGCTTCCTTACATGTGCCATGCCTTCCCATAATTTCTGCAGTGCATCTTCCTTGGGAATGGTATCATCATCCATAATCCAGATTGCATCGGCACCATGTTCATATGCCCATTTCATCCCATGATAAAAGCCGCCCGCGCCACCTGTATTTTCACTAAGGTGCAGCGCATATATTGGGGTTGTGTCATGGCTTGCTGTATGCGCGATCTGCTCCTCTATCCACTCTTTGGTGCCATCATCGCTGGCGTTATCCACAAGCAGAATATTAAGTTGTGTATCTGTGCAGTCTTTTTGATGTAACAGTGCATGCACACATTCCTTTAACAGCGCTATTCGATTATAAGTTACAACTACAGCTATTATTTTTTTCACATTTTACCCTTTTTCTATTCTTGATTTAGTAGTGATACTTTGGATGCTTGCCCAATTTTCCTGCCTTACAGTCCTGTAGCACATCACGTAAGATTTGCATGTTTTGTTTTCCCTGCTCTCTCGTCTCTTTTTTCCACGTCATAAAGAAACTAAGAAGCCAGAACACGCGGTATTGCCACAGAATCACTGCAGCACTTAATTTCCCAAGATGTCTTCTGGCTGTATCATAGCGATTACGATACCCATAATATTGGCGCCAGCCAATCCGATGCAAGACGCCTTTTGCTACCATGCCCTCTTTGGAAAGTACCGTTTTATGATGGAGCACCGCATCCGGTACAACGGTAACACCACCGGCATCCTTTAAGCGCAGACAATACTCGATATCATCATACCAGAGGAAGTATTCTTTTTCCGGCAATCCCATAGCTCGCATCTTCGCCCCTTGTACCAACAGTCCACAAAACGTAGCAGCATCACAAGAAAAGCTCTCCTGCTCGTATTCCTCCTCTGCCACATTTCCTTCTACATAGAGCAGGCGGTTCGTAATACGGCGTCTATGGCTGACATCAATATGACCTTCTGTCACAACCTTTCCAGCCAGACCGCAAACAGATGGATGTTTCTTGGCATAGGTGATTAATTTCTCCACATAATCCGGTGCAATCATAGCATCATCGTCAATAACCAGCACCCAGTCATAAGTTCCCTGACTCGCCCATCGCAAGCCATCATAAAATCCACCAGCGCCACCAAGGTTTTCTGCTTCCTCTAATACCCAAATTTTCTTATCTTCCCCATTTTTTGCAACTTCCTCGTCTGGCTTTTGCTCTGCCATGTGAATCATATAGGTATCATCCCTACTCTCCAGATAATCCCTTGTCCCATCGGTACTGTGATTATCAACCACGATAACACGCGAAAAAGGAATGGTTTGCCTGCATACGCAGGCAAGACATTCCTTTAACAATTCCAAACGGTTATAAGTTACAATTACTACTGCATTATTCATTCTTATACATATCCTGATAATACTTCTGATAATCCCCGGAAGTTACATTCTTCATCCAATCTTCATGCTCAAAGAACCATGCAATTGTCTTGCGGATACCTTCTTTAAACATTGTCTCTGGCTCCCAGCCTACCTCTTTCTTAATCTTATCTGGAGCAATCGCATATCTTCTGTCATGTCCCTTACGATCTTCCACATAAGTAATCAAATCTGTGCTGACATTGGCACGTCTTGGATCATCTGCAGGAAGCATTTCCTGTAATGTCTCGATAATGATATTGATAATTTCGATGTTCTGCTTCTCGTTGTGACCACCGATATTGTATGTCTCGAACAGTCTTCCCTTTTCCTGAACCATATCAATTCCCTTGGCATGATCATCCACATACAACCAGTCACGTACATTCTTACCATCACCATAGACTGGCAATTTCTTGCCCTGTAATGCGTTGTTGATAATGAGTGGAATCAACTTCTCTGGGAACTGGTACGGGCCATAGTTGTTAGAGCAGTTTGTAATATTAGCAGGGAACTTATACGTATCCATATATGCTTTTACCAGCATATCTGAAGATGCCTTACTTGCTGAATATGGGCTATGTGGATCGTATGGTGTTGTCTCATAAAAATATGCATTTGGGTCATCATCCAACGAACCATATACTTCATCTGTCGATACATGTAAGAACTTCTTACCTTCTTTAAAGGTACCATCTTCTAATTCCCATGCAGCTTTTGCACAGTTCAGCATGACTGCTGTACCAAGTACATTCGTCTGTACAAATACTTCCGGGTTCTTGATGGAACGGTCTACGTGAGACTCTGCCGCAAAATGAACGACACGGTCAATATCATTCTCAGCAAAAATCTTGCTGATTGCTTCCTTATCGCAGATATCAGCTTTCACAAAAGTATAATTATCTCTGTCTTCGATATCCTTTAAATTCTCCAAGTTACCAGCATAAGTCAGCTTGTCCACATTGATGATGCGGATTTCGTTGTCATATTTGCGGAACATATAATGAATGTAATTGCTTCCAATAAATCCTGCTCCACCCGTTACTAAGTATGTTCTCATAATCTTCTCCTTCTCTAGGCATCTGTCTATTGTTATCTTATTTTTACCAACACACATATGTTGGAAATTACACATATTTATCAGCACTATGACAAATCATTGTTCTTCTGCTCTGTTTTCAAGTCGTCTACTTTCTTATACAACAGACCCACCTCTTGTGTCAAGCGCTGGCACTTTCTGGTCAGATTTGATATCACAATGGTCTGGCTAAAAAGTATCATCAGCACAAACAAAAGACCTAAGAATGTCAGCATATTGATCGGCAGTGTAATCCCAAGTGCTTGTGTCATCACTTGCAAAAGCCCCGGAAACAGATCAAAAATCAAGAGCAATATACCCACAAAAAACCAGATCAACGCATATTTTAATTCCAGTCTGCGTACACGCACCAGATTTCCAATGCATAAAATCGCTGCAATTGCACCAATGGCAATCACCACTTGCAACCTCAGACTCATAGTACCTCCTTAATCACCAAAAGCTGTCATAATACATGCCAATGGTACTTTAATCATGTAATAAATGGATCGTTTAAAGGAAATCGACGATTGCCCTGCGGCACGCGCTTTCATTTCCACCGGAATCTCTTTCACGCGATAACCTCTTTTTAAAACCGTCACCGCTGTCTCCGGCTCCGGATAATCCTTTGGATAATCATTGGCAAACATATGCATGACTTCCTTATCCACCATACGCATACCACTTGTCGGGTCGGTAATGGTTGTCCCGGTCAACATGCGAATCAACCAGGTAAAGAAGCGAATCCCTACGCGTCGCATACCAGTAGATTGAAAGCCCTCGCCCTCTAAAAAGCGGGAACCAATCAACATATTTATCTGTTCTTCTTCCATGATATCCGCCATCTTCTCCAGAAATTTTGCATCATGCTGCCCATCGCCATCAATCTGGATCGCATAATCATAGCCAAAACGATGTCCATACAGATATCCTGTCTGCACTGCTGCACCAATGCCGGAGTTGATGCTGAGTGTCACCATGTTATAACCCAGACGGTCACATAATTCCTTTGTCCCATCCATTGAATGGTCATTGATAATTACATAATCAAAACTCGGTGCATTTTTTCTGATATCTTCTACGGTTCTCTCGATCGAGCCGACTTCATTAAAAGCCGGTATAATCACCAAGCGTTTTTTCATTGTTACCTCACAAAAAGTTTTAAATAAATACCACCCAGAAAACTCATCACATGTCGAATCGCAACACTTAGATTTACTTCAAATCTGGATAAGTGCAATTCTAACGCATAGCGTTCTACCAGCCTTCTATGTTCTGCCAGATAAACAGATTTTTTATCCCCCGTCATTACCTGACTCGTATTGGAGTCATTACGGATGCGGAAGGAATTGAGTGGTTCATGTAGTATATAAATCTTGCTCCTGCAGCATATACGCATAAAGAAGTCATAATCAATAATATAGACAAAGGACGGATCAAATCCTCCCCAGGTCTCATAAGCACTGCGGCGAATCAGATTGGCAAGTGGTGCTCCTAAATAGTCTCTCGTAAACACCGAAAAACGGCATGCTTTCTTTCCATCCACCACACCATGCGCATGATATCTTTTATAAAATCCTGTCGTCTTGCCATGCATGTCCACAAAACGCGTATCCGTCTGTACCAGGCTGACCTCCGGATACTGCTCCATAATTGCAACTTCTCTGGAAAGCAGGCTTTCATGGATCAGGTCATCTGCGCAGAGCAATTTGATAAATGCCCCCTCGCATAGTTCCATACAGCGGTTCCAGTTGCCCGCCATGCCAAGATTTTGTTCGTTGCGATACAAACGCAAACGCTCATCCCTTGCATCCTTTGCAAACTGTTCTACCAGTGCGTATGTCTCATCTGTTGAGCCATCGTCCACAACAATCAGCTCCAGATGATGATAGGTCTGTGCCAACACCGATTGTATGGTCTCTATAATCGTATCCGCATTGTTGTAAGCAGGGATACATACACTAACAAGTGCCGATTCCATTAGCAATTCTCCACATCAAAGTCTTTCAAATATACGTCAAGTGCATCTTCCCAATTTGCCATGGCAAACTGATCGGTTGTCAGACGCAGCATGTAATTGTCAAGATTGGAATACGCCGGGCGCTTTGCAGCCTCCGGATTCATCCTGGCATATTCTTCACTGGTGATATGATTAACCTTTGCTGTAATACCAAGCTTTGCATAGAATGCCTCTGTAAAATCAGCCCAATTGGTCTCGCCTTCACAAGTTGCATGAAAGATTCCATAATTATCGGTGCCTTCTAAGAAGTGAATCATTTTTGCAAGTTCTACAGCAGATGTAGGTGAGCCAAACTGATCACATACAACAGAGACTTCATCATGTGTCTTTGCCACACGCACCATCGTCTTAACAAAGTTCTTTCCGTCGCCATACAGCCACGCCGTACGAAGAATAAAGAACTTCTCTGCAAACTGGCGTACAAACTGCTCGCCTTCTAGCTTGGTCTTTCCGTATGCGCTGATTGGATCTGGTGTATCAAACTCTATACGTGGTGTACGTTCTGTTCCTGCAAATACATAATCGGTAGAAACATGCACGAGTTTTGCACCTACCGCTGTTGCAGCAATGGCAAGGTTGCGCGGTCCAATCGCATTGATTTTGTATGCAAGATCCCACATTTTTTCACAGCCATCTACATTTGTCAGAGCTGCGCAGTTAATGATGACATCCGGCTTCTCATTCAAAACAAGTGACATCACTGCGTCGATATCTGTAATATCTAACGATGTGATACCCTCTCCTTCTGCGACATCTGTCAGAATGAATGTCACGTCGCCTGCATATTCTTTTTGAATGGCTCTTCCCAGCTGACCATTGCAGCCTGTTACAAGTACTTTTTTCATAGTTCCCTCTCTTATTTATACATAATCGCTTGCACGCTTTGCAAGACGGTTCATTGCTGAGAATACACCTCGTATAGAGGCTCTCGTAATATTGGAGCTGACGCCCACACCAAAGGTCACATTGCCTTTGCGGTTATCGCGCATTTCGATAAAGGCTGCTGCCTTTGCACCGGAGCCCTGGCCAAGCGAATGCTCGCTGTAATCAAGCACAGAGAAATCCACCTGCGGAACGCACTGTTTTACCGCTAATTTCACTGCTGCAATCGGACCATTGCCATCGGCTTCGGAATGAATCGCCTTGCCAAGATACTTGAAATCAAGTGCTACATGCGTCTCATCATCTGCCATATTATCATCGATATCAACATATACCAGTTCAAATGGCTCTTTGCTCTCTAAGTATTCCTTCTTGAATGCCTCCATCATCTTCTGCGGCTCTACCTCGCCACCTTCCTGCTCGGAAATATACTGGATGACATCCGCAAATTCTCTCTGCATCTTCTTTGGCAGCTTGTATCCATATACCGTATCCATAACAAAAGCGACACCGCCTTTTCCGGACTGGCTGTTGATACGTACCACCGGCTCGTATTTTCTTCCGATGTCTGCAGGGTCAATCGGCAGATATGGTACTTCCCAGTATTGATTGCCGCGCTCCTGCATCGCATGCACACCTTTATTAATGGCATCCTGATGTGAACCGGAAAATGCTGTAAAGACTAACTTGCCTGCATATGGATGACGCATATCCACATGCATCTTACAACATCTCTCATATATTTCAACAATTTCTTTGATGTCCTCAATCTCAAGTTCCGGATTGATACCCTGCGAAAACATATTGTATGCAACAGTCAGAATGTCCACATTTCCAGTACGCTCGCCATTGCCAAGCAGTGTGCCTTCCACACGGTCTGCGCCGGCGAGAAGTGCCATCTCTGTAATTGCAACTCCTGTGCCACGGTCGTTGTGCGGATGTACGCTTAAGATAATATGTTCACGGTCTTCAAAATGGGTACTCATCCACTCAATCTGGTCTGCATATACATTTGGCGTATTCATCTCGACGGTTGCCGGTAAGTTAAAGATAATCGGTGCCTCTGTCGCATGATTCCATTCTTTTTGCACTGCGGTACAAATACGAAGCGCAAAATCCATCTCTGTTCCCGTAAAACTCTCCGGTGAATATTCTAACTGTACATTGCCGTCAAAGTCTGCGAGGTGCTCCTTTACCATACGGGTGCCTTCGATGGCAATATCAATAATCTCATCCTGGCTCTTACCAAACACCACATCACGCTGCAATGTAGATGTGGAATTATAAATATGAACCACAACGTTTTTGATTCCCTCGATTGCCTCAAATGTACGGTCAATCAGTTCCTTACGACACTGTGTCAAGACCTGTACTTTCACATCGTCTGGGATTCTGTTTTCTGCTACTAATTTACGCAGGAAATCATATTCAATCTGAGATGCCGCCGGGAAACCGATTTCTATCTCCTTGAAGCCCAGGCGTAGCAAAAGTTCAAACATTTCCATCTTTTCTTCTACGTTCATCGGCTCAATCAATGCCTGATTGCCATCACGCAAATCTACGCTGCACCAGATTGGTGCTTTTTCAATCTGCTTGTCTGGCCACTGACGTTCTGGATAATATAAAACCGGATTTCTCTTATATCTTTGATAATTCAGCATCTCTTTTTCCTTCTTTCCTTTTTGCTATTCCCCAAATCCATTTTCTACCAGTGCAACGAGCGCTTCGAGTGCCGGTGCTTCATCATCACCATCGCACACGATCTCGATCTCATCGCCAGACTTGATACATGCTCCCAATACGCTGAGTACGCTCTTTGCATTTGCTGTACCATTGATTCCATAGCGGAATGTAATATTGGATGTATATTTCATCGCCTCCTGGCAAAAAATTCCTGCCGGTCTCAAATGAAGGCCTGTAGGATTGATAATCTGTACCTTCTGTGTAACCATGACTCCCTCCTATAACATGGTATTCATAATAAGTTCTGCCAATTTCTTGGCTTCCTCTTCAATCTGTGTCTGATTTTTCCCTTCAATCATGACACGGACAAGTGGTTCTGTACCGGATGGACGGATCAACACGCGTCCTTCTCCGGCAAATTTTTCTTCCAGCTCTGCGATAGCACCGGCAATTTCCGGATACTCCATAAAGCTCTCTTTTTTGTGGTTAGGCACTTTCGCATTTACCAATGCCTGTGGCAATACTTCCATCACCTGTGCAAGCTCTGATAAAGGCTTTCCTGTATCTACCATAACCTGTAAGAGATGAAGTGCACTTAAAAGTCCATCTCCTGTCGTATTATCGTCTAAGAAGATGACATGACCAGACTGCTCACCACCAAGGTTATAACCATTGGCAAGCATATTTTCTAATACATAGCGGTCACCTACTTTTGTTTTTTCAATGTGTAAGTTGCGCTCTTGTCCCATCAGGGTAAATCCAAGATTGGACATAACGGTCACAACAACTGTATCTTTCTTTAATGTACCCTTTTCTTTCATATAATTAGCGCAGATTGCCATGATCTCATCGCCATCTACCACCTTACCGTTTTCATCCACAGCAAGCATGCGGTCTGCATCGCCATCAAACGCCAATCCGACTGCTGCTTTTTCATAGACAACACGTGCCTGTAACTCTTCCATATGGGTAGAGCCACAGTTTGAATTGATGTTGGTTCCATCCGGATTCGTGTGGATTGCTACAAGCTCTGCGCCAAGTTCACGGAGTGTCTCTACCGATGTCTTATAAGAAGCCCCCTCTGCACAGTCAATCACAATCTTCATACCGGTTAGATCTACCTGAACTGTCTTTTTCATAAAATCAATGTATTCACGAATCAGATCGAAACGATACTCAATCTTACCGATTTCAGAACCTGTTGGAAGTGTGATATCTTTCATATCATTTGCAATAAGTGCTTCGATTTCATCTTCTAATGCATCCGGTAATTTATAGCCGTCTCCGTTAAAGAACTTAATACCGTTAAACTCCATCGGATTGTGTGATGCGGAAATCACAACGCCGGCGTCTACTTTATGCTTTCTTGTCAGATATGCAATGGCTGGTGTTGGCATAACACCGGCAAAGATAGCATTAGCACCGACAGAACAAATACCGGACATCAATGCACTTGCAAGCATACCGCCGGAAATTCTTGTGTCACAGCCAACGATAATCGTTGGCTTATGTGCCTGTTCTTTGGTAAGCACATACGCACCCGCCTGCCCTAATTTTGTTGCAAGCTCGATGGTAAGCTCAGAACCAGCTACACCTCTTACGCCATCTGTTCCAAATAATCTACCCATTTCTCTCTCCTTTTTACTCTGCTGTAATCACCAGGTTTGTCGTTATGGTTTCTGCTGAAAATCCACTCGTCAGATCAAGGCCGACAGAAACCGTATGCTTACCTTCACCAAGTCCACTGGCATCCACAGATCCTGTAATCGCATCTGCTACAAGTTCTGCCAACTCGGATGCCTTGCCTGTAATTTTCACATCGACGGTTGTTGTTTCAAAAGTTGCCTTGCTGCCGTCCGCCAAATTACGGATTGTCAGATTAGCCGTAGGCACACGATATGTCTTGGTCTCATCCCCGGATACCGTGACTTTTACCGTCGCCTGTGTCTGATTGCTGTCAGCAATCTTTACTCCACTCGGCAGATACGTATTCAAATCCACCGTCGTTGTCATATTCGCTGTGATTTTTGATAAATCCAGTGCACTTCCGCTGATCGTAATCTCTGTGATTTCATTGAGTACGTCCGCTTCTCCGATAATCTGTACCGTCTCCGGATCCACGGTAACGCTATCCAGGTATACGCCATCTGGCAATGTACCCGTTGTCTCTACCTTGATTGGAACGGTCTTGAGATTGGATATATCTATATGAACTTTTACCATCTCACGATCCATTTCCATACGACTCTGATCGATTTCCTTGCCCGATTTATCCAGAAAATGCAGGGTTGCTGTCGTATCAGAATCCTCATTGATGCCATCAATATCAACATATGCAACCACTCTTGCTATTGTGCTGATAATGTCTTCCGGACCGGCTACCGATATGCTTGCAGGTGTCGCTTCCGCCTTTTCAACCACACATCCCTCCGCTGGATTTCCTGTTGTCTCTACATCCACATCATGTTTGATGGTCATTTTATTTCCAATCTTTACCTGCAGATATAAGCGCTTTGCAGAAACGGTAATCCCACTATTATTATTATTGACCGTAATCGTCACCGGAACACGGCTGTCATCTTCCAGATAATTCATATCTGCCGTCGCCGTAAAATCAGCACCCGACAATCGTTCCATCACGGATCGTCTCGCTGTCACGCGAAAACTTACCGTACTGCCACCTTCCGGTATTTCATAATAGCGTCCCGCATCTGTCAGAACCTCTGCGTTTACGACCGTGACATTCGTCGTAAATGTCTTTGTCTGCGTCGGGTCATCTACATTAACAACCACAAGCCACAGCACAATGGAGAAAAAGACCGCCAGAAGTTTTAATGCCCAGTTTTCTAAAAAGATACGTTTGATTTTAGGAGTTATGCTTTGTTTCATTTTTGCCCCTCCTTCCCAAACGTGGTTTGCTGTTTTCTTCCGGTTCTTTCTCCGGATTCTGTAATTCGATCAGCTTAGCGCGCAGCTGCTCATCGCTCACGCCTTCTGTTAATTTACCATTTTCTGCGATGGATACTCTTCCTGTCTCCTCGGATACCACAATCGTCAGTGCATCACAGACCTCACTGATACCAATCGCCGCACGATGTCTGGTTCCAAGAGCCTTATTCAGACTCATATTCTCAGATAGCGGAAGATAGCATGTCGCTGCCACAATACGATCACCGCGCACAATAATCGCGCCATCATGAAGCGGCGTATTTTTTTCAAAGATATTGATTAACAGCTGCTTTGTCAAAACGGCATCTAATGTAATCCCGGTTCTTTCTACCTCATCCAGACGCATCTGGTTCTCTACAACAATCAGGGCTCCTGTCTTAACAGCTCCCATCTCAAAACACGCCATCGTCATATCGCTTATGGTCTTATCCTCAAAGCGCTTTGTAATACCACGCCCCATTCCAAGATTTGTAAGGAACGAAAACAGCCGCCGCCTTCCCAGATCTTCCAATGCTTTACGAAGCTCGGGCTGGAACACGACAATGACCATAATCAATGCCACATTGAGAAGTTTCTCTCCCAACCATAAGATGGTACTCATCTGAAACAGTGCTGCTAATATAAAGAATGCAATCACGACCAGCAGTCCACGGAACAGCATCCATGTACGCGTGTTCTGCACCCAGATCAACAACTGGTAGATAAAGAAGGCGATGATGATGATTTCCACGATATCCGTGATCTGCACATCCGGAAAATTAATTCCAAAATAATCTCCAAAAAATGCATCCAGACTATTTATGATGTTGTCCATATCATCTCACTCCTTTCTATTCTTCTTTTTGCTGTGTTTGTTCTGTCAACTCTCCCAGATCCTGCACCGGAAGTGATGATGTCTCTGAAGTAATACGCTTGACTTCTTTTTCCTGTTCTGCAATATGTACCTTTGGCACGGCTGTCACATAGTAGTAGTATTCATCATCTTCAAACTGTACATGCTCGGTACGGGAATAATCAAAACCCCTGGCAAAAAATACAAGAAGCAGTCCCACAACAAGGGTAACAACATTACCAATAATAAGAAGAATGACATCTTCCCGATTGCCAACAAAAAGTACGCCGGCAAGCATCAGCACGAATTCTGTGACAACACCGGATAACACAGCCACAAGCCATGCGTGTTCAATACCTTTGATCCGCACGAAATACACAACCAGAAACATTGCTGTCATTGCCACAAGATAAATATAAAACATCCCATTATTTAACATTTGATTTTGAAGCAGTTCTGCCGCCCCAAGATCTGTATTGGGATCCAGAAATGAAGATGCATTTTCAACGACGATCTTGAGATAATAGGAAAAAATACTACCACATATAATCGTCGGCAGCTCGTGAATACTGCGCATCAAACCTGATACCATCGGCACCACAAAGGGAATATTCAGATAGCGGCACGCAGGTATCACCACCATATTATATGTATCATCCGATCGGAAATACGCCGCTACCGCATAACTGATGGCAAGTAAAACCAATGCTACCACAGCAACATCTGTCGATAATGTCATCATGTGCATCAATCCCACAAAAATGACAATAAAAGTAGACCCTGCCAGCGGAAGCAGTGTACTAATGCCTGCAAGCCCCACAGAGACCCACCAGTGATTTAAAATTTTCTGATAACCAAAACACCGATTCATGACCAAGAGCACAGACAGCATAATTGCAAAACGCAATAATCGAACAACCCACTCTTCTCTTGTTATGATAAAATGCCTGATTTTCGTTCGTAATTGTATAAAAAACGTCATCCTAGTCCCATCCCTCAGGTATTTTTGACAAGTCTTCTTCTTGGTACATCTCATGCAAGACATGATAATCTTTACGCAATCTGCGCGCCAGCATCTCACTTTCTTTGTACCGCTTCGCCGCATGGCGACGCACCATGCGCAGGTAATAATACATATATAAAATATAAAGCACTAGTCCCAGCAAAATAAAAAGAATCGTGCTGACAAGATGTAGATTCACTACCACGGTACTGATGACAAAAAGTATCCCTCCCGCATAAAGTGCTATATAAATCAATGTCCCCAAGAAGACTCCACCTAATGTACACATATCCAGATAATCGCGTTTGCGATACCGCAGTGTCGGACTAAGCTTTCGCCCATACTGATCTTCGAGCATCGCCATCTTTGTCATATGTGCAACGCGTTTTTCGCTTAACATCCGGCTTCCTCCTGCCATTCTTTTATCCGGTGCGAAGCATTTTGACACTTCGCACTACTAATACATATTATAACATAATGAGAACGTGGTGCAACCACGCGCGCCACATAAACATAATAAAAACACAAAATAACCCTCTTCACCGGACGTCCTGCATCCAGTAAAGAGGGCATACATTCCTATTTTATTTCTTCAAAAAACGCATCTTGTCCGAATCTCTTACCAGTTTCTGACTCGATGGTTCCGGCTGAGACCTTGGCTTCTCGATTACACTATTAAAATCTCCACGCATGCGGTTCTTACAAGCTTCGCAAAACCTGCCTGTACGAATGGAAGCACCACATCCCTCGCATTCGATTCCCACTGGTGAATCAGCAGCAAACTCCAAACGCTCCTCGCGAATCCACTGGCGAATCTGCTGCACGGTCACATCATTGTCCTCGGACACCATCTGAATGGTCGCTCCCGGATTGCTCCGCACATATTCCTTTACCTGTTGAAACTTTTCTTCCAAAGCATCTCTGCATGCCTGACAAATCGGTGGTCCACTCAAATAGTTAAACAATCTACCACATTGTCTGCAATTTCGTACGTCCATATTTCCTCCTCCCGGTCACACACCTTAGCCCTGTCCGGCACATATGGTCAGACAATAGACTTCCTGCACCCCCGCTGCAAGCAAAGCCGTCGTTACACCATCCAGCGTGCTCCCTGTCGTATAGATATCATCAATTAACAGAATTTTGTTTAATTTTACACCATTTTTTCTGATTTTAAAAGCATTTTCCAAATTCTTTTTTCTTTGTGTATCGTTTAAACTCTTTAAAGGCACTGTATTTTTGGCACGAACCACCAATTTTGTTTCTAGTGGACACCCCAGCTTTTGTGCAATCCCATGCGCCAGCACTTCTGCCTGATTATAACCACGTCTTTTTTCTTTTTTCCGATACATCGGTACAGGGACCACGGCATCCACAGACAAGTTTTGCAGCCAGATGGCATGCATTTTCCATACGTCTTCCACAAATGTCTTCCCATATGTCCGGCAATTACTATATTTAAAACGATACATTGCAAGCTTCATCGGTCCTGTATACACATACACCGCTTTATTCTGCAAAAAAGCATGATTTCTACGCCTGCAGTCACTGCAAATGGTTTGTGTGGCGTCCTTCAACTTCTTTCCACATTTGATGCATCCCCCGTCACCGATGTAATGGATTTTTGTTTTACACCTTCTGCAGTAACCATCTGATTTTTCCTCTTCGTACAAAATCTCATTACATCCCGGGCAGCGCCTTGGATAAAAGAATTCTTTCCACTCCTCTATTATGTTTTTTCTATGACCTATCATTGACTTTTCTCCCCCTTCTCTTTAAAATGTATGTTCAGAGTCAAACTTATAAAAAAGACAATATTACACGTAACAACGGAGGTTTTATAAATATGCGAAACAGCAAACGTATCGCCTGTACCGGGCTTGCCGCCATACTGGCGCTGTCCTTATCCGCCTGCGGCAGCAAAGACAAAAAAAGCAGCTATGACCCTCTTCCAGAAGAAGATGATACGATATATAACATCAGCATTTGTCAGGATGAAAACAGCGAATACTACAACCAGATAGCGCAAGGATTCCAGGATGCCTTAGATGATTTATTCGGTTCGGCACACATCAATATCACAACTACAATTGCAAGTGATGAGGCAGGCACAGACAGCATCTGCACAGGCTATGTGAACGCTCAGACAAATCTGATTTTTGCCAACGGTAAAAAGAGCCTTTCTTCTGCAGCTACTGCCACCGAAGAGATCCCTATCGTCGGCGCAGCTGTTATGGATTATCAAAACGCACTCCATCTCGCCACAGCTTCCGATACCAACTGGAATAAAAAGACCGGAACAAATGTGACCGGTATTTCTTCTAAACCAAACCTGGAGGAACAGCTTTCCTTACTGATCGAGGCAACACCGGATTTAAAATCTGTTGGACTGTTATACAACCCGGAAGATACCGATGGCATTTATCAGAATGTTCTCCTCGAGAAATATTTAGATCAAGCCGGCATTCCATGGAAGGAATACGCGATCCCATCGGATGACATCGAGGCTGGTCTCAGTGATCAAATTACGGATACGACAGCCATCGCTCCATCAAAGCAAATCGCCTCTTCTATCACAGAAGGCGCGAACAACGCCGTAGAATCTTTCGATGGAAACGACTTGTTAAGTGGTATTTTTTCACCGAGCAGCGCACATGAACCAACCGCTTCTGCGACATGGACAGAAGAATTATCCGCTGCCAACACGACTCCGCTTGCGGCAGATGCTTCTTTAGAGGAAACCGTTCAGTATGCCTGCAACGAATGCAGCGTTTTGTTCCTTCCTGCAGAAAGCCAGTTGACAAGCGAAGTAGAGACCATTGCAGATATTGCCACATCCTGTGGCACAAGAACCGTCGGTGGCGATGCCACTCTCGGAGAACAGACTTTAGTTTCTATGTACAAAGATCCTTATGGCATGGGATATGCTGCTGGAAAGATGGTTTACCGCATCCTTGTTGATGGAACGCAGCCGGGCGAAATCAAAATCAGCAGTTCACCTGCTGAAAACATCAAACTGTACAATGCATCACGCGCCGAAAGTTTTGATATGACATTCCCAAAATCTTTCCATGAGATTCATGAGTATTTTTCAACATACGAAATTGGATCAACCACTACCAGAATCAGTAGTGATGACGAAGAAGAATAATTGCATATACGATAGACGAGAGGGGCTTTGCTTACGACAGCAAAGCCTCTTTTATTCTCTCTTGCAGCCCCGAATAGCGTCGTTGCTGCGTCGTATTATCAACCATCTGATAGAATACATTTTCATCTCCCACAATGGTGATACACTTGCGGGCTCTTGTCACTGCAGTATATAACAGATTGCGGTTCATAAGCATCCGTGGACCCGGCAAAAGTGGCATCACAACCGCCGGATATTCGCTTCCCTGTGATTTGTGAATCGTAATGGCATACGCCAGTTCCAATTCATCCAGCCCCTTAAACGGATACTGGACTAATCTGTTTTCATCGTACAGCACACTCACGGTACTGCTGTAATCATTGATTTCCTGAATGATTCCGACATCCCCATTAAACACACCAAGACCTTTATCAATCGCCAGTCCATAGCGGCTGCGGATTTCCCATTCCAGCTGATAATTGTTGCGAATCTGCATTACTTTGTCACCTTCGCGGAAAATCCGATCTCCTACCTGGTGCTCTTTTTTTTGTTTTGCCGGTGGATTCAGATACTGCTGCAAGATTGTATTCAGGCGCTCTACACCAAGCAATCCCTTTCGCGTTGGCGTCAGCACCTGGATATCATAACTGGTCGCATCCACATAACGTGGCATCTTTTGTTTGACCAATTGCAGCATAACATTAATAATCACATCTGCATCATAACGTTTGAGCAAGAAAAAGTCCTTACTCTTATTATCAAGTGCAATATGCTCTCCATCGTTGATTTTATGCGCATTTACAACGATGTCGCTCTGACTTGCCTGGCGGAAAATCTTTTGCAAAGTGACCACCGGAAAGCATCCGGATGCAATGATATCACGCAGAACATTTCCCGGACCAACACTTGGCAGCTGATTCACATCTCCCACGAGAATCAGTCTGGTGTCAGCACCAACTGCTTTTAATAAAGCATAGAGCAGGGTAATATCTACCATCGACATCTCATCGATGATAATCACATCTGCCTCAAGTGGATTTTTTTCATTTCGCTCAAACATACCGCCAATTTGCTTCGCACTTTCTTCTGCTTCACTCATCGCGCCATTGACTTCAAGCATACGGTGAATGGTCTTTGCCTCATAACCGGTTGTCTCGCTCATGCGTTTCGCAGCACGCCCTGTCGGAGCCGCCAAAAAGATATCATAGCCCTCCCCCACAAAGTAACTGATCATCGCGCGAATAGTTGTCGTTTTTCCAGTACCAGGTCCACCTGTCAGGATAAACAATCCATGTGTCGCCGCCTGCCGCACTGCCTCAGCCTGCCATTCGTCCAGTACCATCTGCTCTTCCTCAGAAATTCTCGCAAGCGCTTGTGTCAGTTTTGCCGGTGTCACATCATATTCCTGGTTGAGCGCATGCAGCATACCTGCGGACCTTTGTTCCATACGATAGAAACTCTTCGCATAAATACCTTCTTCTTTGAGTTCTACCTTGCCATCCATCGCCAGGTTCATGATATGACCCTCGATGTGTTCCGGCTCCACCCCCAAAAGCTGATTCGCATAACGCAGCAGTTCTTTACGCGGCAAATACGTATGTCCCAGCGTCGCTGCTCCTGTCAGGCAGTATAGAATTCCACTGCGAATACGAAAATCCGAGTCTGTACGAATACCGACACGCGACGCAATCTCGTCTGCGATTTTAAAACCAATCCCAGACACTTCCTCCGCCATACGATATGGATTCTCGCGAATGACACTATAGATTTCCTGCCCATATGCCTGGTAAATCTTCACTGCCAGATTGGTCGATATGCCATATTTCTCCAGAAAAATCATAGCATCACGCAAATCCTTTTTTTCTACCATCTGGTTGGAAATCTCCATCGCCATACGCTCACTGATTCCCTTGACCTCCGCTAAGCGCTCTGGTTCTTCCTCCATAATACGAAACGTATCGTTTTTAAAACGGTGCACAATACGCGCTGCTAATGCAACACCTATGCCTTTGATCGCACCGGAAGCCAGATACCGTTCCATAGAAAGCACATCCTCGGGTGGTTTCGTCTCGTAGGATTTCATCTGGAACTGCTCTCCGTAGGTCGGATGCGACGTGTATTCTCCATGTAATAAAAGAATCTCCCCCTCCGTAACGACAGGGAAGATTCCTACACACGTGATCTCATCTTCATCACTTATTAAGTTAAGAACGGTATACCCGTTATCTGCATTGCGGAACACAATGTGATCCACATAGCCTTGTAATTCTTCCATATACTATGTAGTCCTGTTTTTACTCTATGCCATAGTTACGCTTCATCTGAGAGACCAATTCATCTGTCAGACTACCGCCATATTCCGATACCATCTCACCCGCCAATTGCTGTATGGTTGCATCCATATACATGTCTTTATATTGGTTCATCGATGCATCCTCGTCATCATCGGATGTGACGGAATCCTTCATTTGCTTTATTACCTGCTCTAACATATAGGATTCAAAAGACTCTACAGCCTCTACCAACTCTTCTTCTGTCGAGTCCGAAGATATGCCGGAAAGTGCTCCTGTTGCCTTTTCCGAACGCGATGAGTTCTTTACATTGCTAGCCATCGTGTCATAGTAGGAAGATAATCCATCCACCGAAAAACTCATATCCTACCTCCTATCGCTTGAGATTGTTTGCCTGCTCCAACATCGTATCGGATGTCGTAATCGCCTTTGAGTTCATCTCATAGGCTCTTTGTGCCACAATCAGATTCACCATCTCGTCTGCCACATTGACATTGGATGCTTCGAGATACCCCTGTGCAATGGTGCTTCGTGTCACACCGGCTGTAGTTGCTTCACTCAAAGCCACGCCAGATGCCTGTGTTGCTTCAAACAAGCTGTCTCCTGATTTTTCCAAACCTTTTGGATTGTTGAACTGATACAATGCCACCTGTTGTCCTGTTGGAATATAGGTACCATCTGCCGCTTTATACGCAACCGCTCCATCGGTACCAAAAGAAACACTGTCGCCAGATGCTCCATTTGGCAGCATAATTGGATTGCCCTGATAATCAAGGACTTCCTGTCCTTTGGAGGTCGCAAGTACACGGTTGCCCATGTTATCCAGCGCCCAGGTGAAATCACCGCTTCTGGTATAATAGGTGCCATTATCCGCGCCACGTACTGCGAAAAAGCCGGAACCACTGATGCAAAGCGCTGTCTTGCTGGCATTGGCCTGCATGGTTCCCTGCGTATAATCTGTATTTGTAGATGCCACTCTCGCTCCAAGTCCTACCTGTGCTGTTGTCGGCTTATCTTCGCCATTTGCCGTGGTAGTCTCCGTCCGGAGTGTCTGGTATAAAAGTGACTTAAATTGCGTCGATTGGGATTTGTATCCCACCGTATTGACATTTGCCAGATTGTTGGCAATCGTGTCAACATTCGTCTGCTGCGCCTTCATGCCGGAGGCGCCTGTCCATAATGCCCTCATCATAAGCGATGCCGCTCCTTTCTAACAGGTATTATACCTGTCCTACACTGTTCACTGCTTTGTCAAGCGTAGAATCCTCAGTCTGAATCACCTTTTGCCCAGCCTCATAGGCTCTTGCCACGGTAATCATATCAACCATCTCATCTATCACGTTAACATTGGAAGCTTCTAGGCATCCTTGCTCAACGGAAGCATCACTGGCTAACACCTGTCCTCCCGGAACTAAGTTGTACAGGTTCTCACCATATTTTGAAACATAATTGTTATCTGCGAAACGCACAACACCAATCCGATCAATCACCTGATTGTTCTGGTAAATGAACCCTTGTTCATCAATCTTGTATTCCTGATCCGGGTTCACGCGCACATAATTGGCAAGTGCATCGTCTGAATTCAGTGCCCCATTGCGGTTCAGCACATAATCTCCATCCGATGTACGCAAATAGCCTGCGTTGTCCACAGAAAACGCACCATCCCTGGTATATTTGATAGAAGTCTCTCCATTTTTGGAAGTAAATGCGATTGCAAAATAGCCCTCTCCGGACAATGCCAGATCCGACATGTTCTCTGTAATCTGAAAACTGCCCTGATCCCAGTTCGTATAGGTCTCACCCACTTTTACACCCAGACTAATCGAACCAATACGCTGTGGCATATTGTAATTAGATGTATCTTTGATCTTGATTGCCAGCTCATGATCAAAAGACTGGTTCACCATACCCTCTTTTTTATATCCGGTCGTCGCAGAGTTTGCCAAATTATTTGCAATGACATCCATGCGCTTCTGTTCATTGACCATGCCGGTATATCCGGTGTACAGTCCTTTTACCATAATTCCTCCTAAGCAATCGATATAAGATAATGACTTCTATCTATATATCGGATAATTCTGTCTGATATTTAACAAAAATTAGTCTTCAGAGCGATCTCCTGAAAGGAACTCTACGAATTTACCAGTTCCGATTGCAACACAAGTAGTCGCTTCTTCTGCCGTCATCGTATTAATACCTGTACGCTCTTCAATCAATTCTTCTAATCCACGAAGTAATGCACCGCCACCAGTCAAAACAATACCGCGGTCAGCAACATCGGCTGCCAACTCTGGTGGTGTCTTCTCAAGTACAGAGTGAATTGCCTCAACGATCTGTAAGGTAGGCTCGCGCAATGCTTCTTCTGTCTCTTCGGAAGAAACTTCGATGGTCTTTGGAAGACCGGTAACCAGGTTACGTCCTCTGACATCCATCGTCTCCGGTGTTGGGAGTGGATAGCAGGTACCAATCTTAATCTTGATATCTTCTGCTGTACGCTCACCAATCAACAGGTTGTGTTTTTTACGCATATAACGAACGATTGCCTCGTCAAAATCATCTCCGGCGATCTTAATTGACGTGCTAACAACAGAACCTCCCAAAGAAATCACGGCAATATCCGCTGTACCGCCACCGATATCTACAATCATATTACCGCATGGTCTGGAAATATCAATGCCTGCACCAATTGCTGCTGCAATTGGCTCCTCAATAATAGAAACCTCGCGTGCGCCTGCTGCATACGTAGCATCTTCTACTGCTCTCTTCTCCACTTCGGTTGCTCCACTTGGGATACAAACACTGATGCGTGGCTTACGATAGCTCTTCTTACCCATTGCTTTCTGGATAAAATATTTAATCATCTTTTCTGTTACTGTATAATCAGAAATAACACCCTGACGTAGTGGACGTACCGCAACAATGTTGCCCGGTGTTCTTCCTAACATCAGACGTGCTTCTTCACCAATTGCTTTAATTTTGTTGGTATCACGATCAAAAGCCACAACAGATGGCTCTTTTAATACAACACCTTTTCCTCTAACGTACACCAAAATGCTGGCTGTACCCAAATCAATTCCGATATCACTTGAAACCATAATGTTTCTCCTTTCAGTTTTGTATATGAAACGTGAACCTAGTCCACCTAATGATAGTTTTGCATTCTAATTTCAATTATATACAAATGTTACCATTTTTCAATGGATTTTTTCTGAAGATATTCTTAAATAATTCTTTTTTTGATTTTTTAAAATTTTAATCTTTTTTTCACATAATGGACACATTTCTTGGGTAGTATAATTAGCGTACTAGCAAATAGTGCTAATATATTTTTCATAACTCAGCTCCAGGAGCCTAGCTTCTGGAGCACTCCCCAAAAAATTAAGGAATCGCTTTCGCGATTCCTTTTCTTATTGTATCTCCTACGTATCCTGCTCAAGATAACGTTTGACATATTGACCGGTATATGATGTCGGATGGGCCGCCACCTCTTCCGGTGTTCCGCTCACCACTACCGTACCTCCGCGATCACCACCATCTGGTCCCATATCGATAATATAATCTGCCGTCTTAATGACATCAAGATTGTGCTCAATCACCACCACTGTATTTCCACCTTCGGATAATTTCCGCAAAATCGTTACCAGTTTGTTGACATCATCAAAATGAAGTCCGGTTGTAGGTTCATCCAAGACATAGATTGTACGTCCTGTACTTCTGCGGCTTAACTCTGTTGCAAGCTTGATGCGCTGTGCCTCACCGCCGGAAAGTGTCGTCGATGGCTGTCCCAGCTTCACGTAAGACAATCCCACATCATAAAGCGTCTGTATTTTGCGATGAATGGATGGCACATGTTCAAAGAAATGCAGCGCCTCCTCTACTGTCATATCCAAAACATCATAAATGGATTTTCCTTTGTATTTTACCTCGAGTGTCTCACGGTTATATCGTTTCCCGCCGCACACCTCACATGGCACATACACATCCGGCAAAAAGTGCATCTCGATTTTGATGATACCGTCGCCCGAGCATGCCTCACATCGACCACCTTTTACATTGAAGCTGAAACGGCCTTTGCTGTAGCCTCGCGCCTTTGCATCTGCTGTTGATGCAAACAGATCACGAATCATATCAAATACGCCGGTGTAAGTCGCCGGATTAGATCGCGGTGTTCGTCCAATCGGCGACTGGTCAATATCGATAATTTTATCTAGCTGCTCGATCCCTTCGATGTCATCATGTTTGCCCGGCACTTTGTGCGCACGGTTTAATTCTTTTGCCAGACGTTTATACAAAATCTCATTTGTCAGAGAACTTTTTCCCGAACCGGATACCCCTGTAATACAGGTCATAATCCCAAGTGGAATCTGCACATCGATATTTTTCAGGTTATTTTCACGTGCACCGCGGATGGTCAGATAACCTGTCGGCTGACGGCGTTCCTTTGGCACTGGAATCACCTTTTTCCCACTCAGATATGCGCCTGTAATGGAATTCGGGTTTTTCATTACCTCCTGCGGTGTACCAATCGCTACCACTTCGCCGCCATGTTTGCCGGCGCCCGGGCCAATATCCACCAGGCAATCTGCCGCAAGCATGGTATCCTCATCGTGTTCTACCACAATCAGAGTGTTTCCAAGGTCACGCAATCCCTTTAACGAAGCCAGCAGCTTATCATTGTCCTTCTGGTGTAGTCCGATACTTGGTTCGTCCAAAATATAGGCAACGCCCACCAAACCGGAGCCAATCTGTGTTGCCAGACGAATACGCTGCGCCTCTCCACCGGAAAGTGTACCGGTAGCGCGCGACAACGACAAATAATCCAGTCCGACATCCACCAAAAATCCCACGCGGCCACGAATTTCTTTTAAAATCTGATGCCCGATTTTGAGCTGCTGGTCACTCAGCTGCATCTGCTCCAAAAAGACCTGCAAATCTCGAATCGGGATTTCCGTCATCTCGTATATATTTTTATCCGCAACGGTAACTGCCAAAGAAGACTGTTTCAAACGCTGGCCTTTACATGTCGGACACTTACAGATGTACATATATTCTTCGTATTCTTTTTTCATTGTCTCGGAGTGCGTCTCCCGATAACGACGGTTGACGTTTGCAATCAAGCCCTCAAAGCAGATATCATAAACACCTTCGCCACGCTGACCCTTATAATGCACAGGAACGGTGCGGTCAAAACCATAAATAAACTGGTGACGGATATCTTCCGGCAAATCCTTATACGGCGTATCTAAGGAAAATCCGTATTCTTTTGAAAGTGCTTCCAAAATCGCATGGGTAAAGCTCTTTTTATCGGAAGCAGATTGCCAGCCCATGACTGCCACACAGCCTTCGTTAAAGCTAAGACGCTTGTCTGGAATCATAAGTTCCTCATCAAACTCCATCTTAAAGCCAAGCCCAAAACATTCCGGGCAGGCGCCAAATGGGTTGTTGAAAGAAAAACTGCGCGGTTCCACCTCATCCACACTGATGCCGCAATCCGGACAGGCAAATCCCTCCGACATCATAAAATTCTCTCCATCAATCACATCGATTTCCACCAGACCTGACGTCAGATGCAGGACATTTTCAATGGAATCCGTCAGACGTTTTTCAATACCTTCCTTTACCACCAGACGATCGACAACAATTTCGATGTTATGCTTGATATTCTTTTCAAGAACGATTTTCTCTGACAAATCGTATAAATCGCCATCCACAATCACGCGGACATAGCCACTCTTTTTTGCCTTGGTAAACAATTTTTCATGCGTTCCTTTTCGCCCACGCACCACCGGTGCCAGCACCTGGATCTTGGTACGTTCCGGCAAAGCCATAATACGGTCAACCATCTGATCCACGGTTTGCTTGCGAATTTCGCGCCCGCATTTTGGACAATGCGGCACACCGATGCGTGCATAGAGCAGACGGAAATAATCATATATTTCCGTCACCGTTCCCACCGTTGAACGCGGGTTGTGATTGGTCGATTTCTGGTCGATCGAAATTGCCGGCGGCAAACCTTCGATTTTTTCCACATCCGGCTTTTCCATCTGGCCCAAAAACTGGCGGGAATATGAAGACAAGGACTCCATATAACGTCTTTGTCCCTCCGCAAAAATCGTATCAAACGCAAGCGACGATTTGCCGGATCCGCTCAGACCGGTCAGCACCGTAAAGGAATCACGTGGAATGTCCAGGCTGATATTTTTTAGGTTGTGTACATTTGCTCCTCGGATTTTTATATATTTTCTAGTGTCTTTCATAGTTGTAAACCTCGATTTTGTTGTATCTTGTGCATGTTTTTATGCACGTTACTTATCGCATGTATCATTTGTCATACATATAGCTTATTTCTTATAACATGCAGCATCTATCATACATATTACCTGTAGTTTATCGCATACATGCTTTCTCATACAAAATTCATCCTATAAATTACATGTCGCGCAGCATATTCTTCAGTTCGATGAGGCGGTCGCGATACTCCGCTGCTGCCTCGAAGTTCAGATCCGCTGCCGCTTTTTCCATCTTTTTCTTAATCTCTTTGATGTGTTTTTCCAGTTCTTCCTGCGTCATCTCTTCGGCATCACGCTCAAACTGCATTTCTTCTTTTGCTACATCCTTAGATATACGAATCAAATCACGGACAGACTTTTGAATGGTCTGCGGTGTAATGCCATGGGCTTCATTATAAGCTTGCTGGATTTGCCTACGGCGTGATGTCTCATCCAGCGCCAGGCGCATCGAATCCGTAATCTTATCTGCATACATGATAACATGACCGGAAGCATTACGCGCCGCACGTCCAATGGTCTGAATCAGTGAACGTTCCGAACGAAGGAATCCTTCTTTATCTGCATCTAAAATTGCAACCAGTGTAATCTCCGGAATATCTAGTCCTTCTCGTAGCAGGTTGATTCCCACCAGCACATCGAACACGTCCAAACGCAGATCTCGTATGATTTCTGCTCGTTCCATCGTATCAATGTCAGAGTGCATATATTTTACGCGGATGCCAAGCTCTGCCATATAATCTGTCAAATCTTCTGCCATGCGCTTTGTCAGCGTCGTAATCAGCACTTTATTATGTTGCGCTGTCTCCTTACGAATCTCACCAATCAAGTCATCAATCTGTCCTTCGATTGGGCGCACTTCCACTTCCGGATCCAAAAGTCCCGTCGGGCGAATCACCTGTTCTGCCCGCAACATCTCATGTTCTTCTTCGTACTCTGCCGGTGTAGCAGAAACAAATAAAATCTGGTCGATTTTTGACTCAAATTCACCAAAATTCAGTGGACGGTTATCGAGTGCTGATGGCAGACGGAATCCATAATCGACAAGTGTTGTCTTACGCGCTCTGTCACCGGCGTACATGCCACGCACCTGCGGCAGTGTAATATGAGACTCATCTACAATAATCAGAAAATCATCTTTAAAATAATCCAGCAGACATTGCGGTGGTTCTCCCGGCAACTGGTTTGTCAAATGGCGGGAATAGTTCTCAATGCCACTGCAAAATCCTGTTTCACGCAGCATCTCCACATCAAAATTCGTTCGTTCCGCGATACGCTGTGCTTCAATCAGCTTATCTTCGCCCTTAAAAAAGCGGACGCGCTCTTCTAACTCTTCTTCAATCTCCTGACACGCCTTGTTGATTTTTTCCTGTGGCACAACATAGTGCGATGCCGGAAAAATCGCAACATGGTTGAGTTCACAGCGCACTTCCATCGTCAATGCATCCAACTCACTGATGCGATCAATCTCATCTCCAAAAAACTCGACGCGATATGCATAATCCGAGGTGTCTGCCGGTATGATTTCCAGCACATCCCCTCGCACGCGAAACGTTCCTCGCGTAAAATCCATATCATTGCGCATATATTGCATATCCACCAATTGACGAATGACTTCATCCCGGTCTTTTTCATCGCCCGGGCGAAGCGAAACCATCATATTCTGGTAATCATCCGGACTACCAATGCCATAAATACAGGAAACAGAAGAGATAATGATTACATCCTTTCGTTCCGTCAATGCCGCCGTAGCTGACAAACGCAGCTTGTCGATTTCGTCATTGATCGACGAGTCCTTCGCGATATACGTATCGGTCGATGGCACATAAGCCTCCGGCTGATAATAGTCGTAGTAGGAGACAAAGTATTCCACCGCATTGTTTGGGAAAAACTCTTTGAATTCACCATACAACTGCGTCGCAAGTGTCTTGTTATGCGCAATGATGAGCGTCGGCTTATTCAGTTGTTGTATTACATTTGCCATTGTAAACGTCTTACCCGAACCAGTCACACCAAGAAGTGTCTGGCACTGATTGCCCTCTTTAAATCCTGCAACCAGTTCCTCGATCGCCTGCGGCTGATCGCCGGTCGGTTCAAACTTAGAATGCAATTCAAAATGATCCATATTCTACTCCTGATTCCACTTTTATCCAAAAAGCTCTGGCTCATTCTCAATCAAATCTTCTGCCAGATATTTTGCATCCATATTTTCTATTCCATAACTGTCATTTGAAATTTGTTCAGCAAGTTTACTGGAATAATAAATATCAAATGCTTTGCGTAAATCAATCTTTTTCACTTCCGAAATCACATTGATAATATCATTTTCCAAATTTTGCTTATAAACTTCTTCCAGTTGCTTCTTATCTACCATTGTTTTCCACCTCATATGCCCTTTTAAAAGTAATAAGCTGATTCAATGTTTCCTGATTTACGATACATATTTGATTATTCATTTTATAGTATCGCAATTCACCTAATACCTTTTCTTTATCCCACAAATCTCTAAAATACATATCTACAGTCTTAAACACATCATCATCCGCAACATTCCCTATAATAATGTCATATTCTTTATTTAATACCTGTCCTTTTCTACATGCACATACAAAATCAAGCCATTTTTCATTTTCTTTTTCAAAAGATAACACTTTAAAATCATCCCATTCTTCAGATAATTCATAAATATTAACTATTGCAGCCTTTTCCTGTCTCATACCCTTTCGAACTGCCCATTTCTTTGCCTGATTTTCAAAAGTTGTAATATAAAATCCTCGACCAAAATCCAAATATTTTTTTGAATGTACTACGTCCGGATTTTTTATAATTTCTGTCGATCCATGATATACAATCATACATTAACTCCTTTTTCTCTCACATAATCGGTAATATCCTGCACCAAATATTCCTTTCCCTGTGTATGAAGAACATCGTAACATTGAATAATATAGTTATCCAAAATCCCGGTTGAATTTAATATTTTATACACTTTGGCCGGAGACATCTTCCATTTATCCGCAAGACTATACAGCATGAATATCGAAAAGCTCAATTCTTTTTTCTCACACATAATCGCTACCAACCCTTCTGTCATATCTATAATTTAGATTATAACAAACATTTCATGTTCCTTTTCATTCATTATTATAACAAACATTTTCCGAAGTATATAGATACACTATTGTTATTTTCCCCTGTTTTGTCATATAATAGCAGACATGTGATGTTTTTTTGCATTTATCGCATTCTAATACATACCCCCAAACATAACCATTTTACATAGAATAGAAAGGACATTAACATGAACAAAAAATCCAAAGAAATCATTCGATTGATTATGATTCTAATCGGAAATATTTTAGACTCTGCCGGTTTCGTTTTATTTGTATCCGGCTCTGGTCTGATTACCGGAGGTACATCGGGTATTGGCCTGTTTCTGAGCAGACAGACCGGCATTCCGACCTCCGTATACGTCTTTATCATCAACGCCATTATGCTTTTGGTCGGCCTTATTTTTCTTGGAAAGCGTTTTGCAATTTCCACCATTTTAAGCACGTTTTGTTATCCATTATCGATGGCTATTATGGAGCATGTACTCCACGGACAGTCGCTGACCAATGATATTTTTCTCTGTACCATCATGGGTGGTATCCTCATTGGTGCTGGTGTAGGACTTGTCATCCGTGCAGGTGCTTCCTCCGGAGGTATGGATATTCCGCCACTGATTATGAACAAATATCTGCGTTTACCACTTTCTACCGGCGTATATATGGTCGATTTTATCATCCTGGCTCTGCAGGCTTTACAGACACCGGGCGACAATGTGCTCTACGGTGTTGTGCTCGTGATTGTTTATTCTGTGCTGATTGAAAAGATCAGTCTGATTGGTAAGAGCCGTGTAGAAGTTCAGATTGTATCGGAAAAGAGCGACGAAATCCGCCAGTTCATCCTGCGCGATCTCGACCGCGGTGTCACGATGATGAAAGGTCGTTCCGGTTATCTCGGCAAAGATGTAGAAGTAGTTATGTCTGTCATCTCCAGCCGTCAGTTAAGCCGTGTCGAACGTGTTGTCCACGAAATGGACCCTACCGCTTTTATGGTTGTCAATCGTGTAAGTGCCGTTGTTGGAGAAGGCTTTACGTATCCATCCGCACCAGATCCTGTTGTAGAAGAAACAAGCGCACCGTAACATCCTCCTGCAGATTTTCCTGCATATGATGATAATGATGCATGCAAACCCTCTGGGTTTTTGTCAAAAAAAGGAAGTACATTCATCGTCGAAATGTACTTCCTCTTTTTTGACCTTAATCGTCATTTTCTTTATTCATTTCTTTTGTCTCATGCAAGAAGCCTTGCAACAGACAGCTTATGCTTTACGTCCACAGCACTGCTTATATTTCAAACCGCTGCCGCATGGACATGGATCGTTTGGATATACCTTAACGTTGGCACGCTTCTTTGGTGCCTTTGTTGCAGTCTCATCCTTGTTCGTTCCGGTAACTTTTGCCACCTCTTCACGTTCCACCTTTTTCTCAATACGGATACGATAAAGCATCTGTACTGTCTCGGTACGAATGGCTTCGTTCATGGCATCTAACATATCGTAACTTGCCATCTTATATTCGTCGATTGGGTTACGCTGTGCAAATGCCTGCATACCAATACCCTGACGCAGCTGATCCATATCATCGATTTCTTCCATCCACTTACGGTCAATCACACGTAGCAAGATTACACGTTCAATCTCACGGAATGCGTCCGGTGTTGGGAATTCAGCTTCCTTCGCAGCATATAAGCTATTTGCTTCTTCCGTCAACTTGTCAATCAATTGTTTTGTATTTTTTACACCTTCTAATGTCTCTGGTGTAATTGGCTGCAATGGAATAATCTGACGGATAACACGATTGAGTTCTGCAAGATCCCAATCTTCTGCTGCCACTTCATCGGTACAGCACATATTTACGCTATCGCTGACTTTATCTGCAATCATAGAAAGAATCTGATCTTTCATGTTCTCACCTTCAAGAACACGACGACGCTGTGCGTAAATCAATTCTCTCTGCTCATTCATAACCTGATCGTACTCCAGCAAGTTCTTACGAATACCGAAGTTGTTACTCTCGATCTTCTTCTGTGCCTTTTCGATAGCATCACTCAACATCTTATGCTGAATCTGTTCATTTTCCGGAACACCCAGAGAATTGAACATGGTAATTAATTTCTCAGATCCAAACAAACGCATCAGATCATCTTCCAGAGAAATGAAGAACTGTGACTGTCCCGGATCTCCCTGACGACCTGCACGACCACGCAACTGGTTATCAATACGGCGGGATTCATGACGCTCTGTACCAACGATTTTCAAACCGCCCGCTGCCTTCGCTTCATCATCCAGCTTAATATCCGTACCACGACCAGCCATGTTTGTTGCAATGGTAACCGCTCCATGACGGCCTGCTTCCGCTACAATCTGCGCTTCCTTCTCATGGAATTTTGCATTTAACACATTATGTGGAATGCCTTCCTTGCTAAGAAGTCTGCTGATTTCTTCTGAAATATCAATCGTAATGGTACCAACCAATACCGGCTGTCCCTTTGCATGAGCTTCCTTTACTTCCTCAACAACGGCATGGTATTTTTCTTTTTTTGTCTTATATACGGCATCATCGAGATCTTTTCTGGCAACCGGCTTGTTTGTCGGAATTTCAACAACGTCCATACCATAAATATCACGGAATTCCTGTTCTTCTGTCAGGGCAGTACCCGTCATACCACTCTTCTTGTCGTACTTGTTAAAGAAGTTCTGGAATGTGATATTTGCAAGCGTCATACTCTCACGCTTCACCTGCACATGTTCTTTTGCCTCAATCGCCTGATGCAACCCATCTGAATAACGACGTCCCGGCATAATACGACCGGTAAAACTATCTACAATCAGTACCTGATCATCCGATACCACGTAATCCTGATCGCGGAACATCAGATTATTTGCACGAAGTGCCAGAATCACATTATGCTGTAACTCTAAGTTCTCCGGATCAGATAAGTTATCAATATGGAAGAACTCTTCCACTTTTTTTGTTCCTTCCTGCGTCAGGCTGACAACCTTATCTTTTTCATTAACAATGAAATCGCCCGTCTCTTCCTGCTCGATTCCCATGATTGCGTCCATCTTGGAAAATTCCGGTAAATCTTCACCACGCTTTAACTGCTTTGCGAGCATATCGCACAGTTCATACAACTTGGTTGATTTGTTGCTCTGTCCGGAAATAATAAGTGGTGTTCTCGCCTCATCAATAAGTACGGAATCGACCTCATCGATGATGGCATAATGCAATCCACGCTGTACGAGCTGTTCCTGCTGCACAACCATGTTGTCACGCAGATAATCAAATCCCAATTCGTTATTGGTAATATATGTGATGTCGCAATTGTAAGCCGCCTGGCGCTCTTCACGTGAAATATCATTCAGCACAACACCAACCGTCAAGCCGAGAAATTCATGTACCTTCCCCATCCATTCAGCATCACGTTTTGCCAGATAATCATTAACCGTTACAATATGAACGCCCTGTCCTTCTAGCGCATTCAAATATGCCGGCAAAGTAGAAACAAGTGTCTTACCTTCACCAGTCTTCATCTCCGCGATACGTCCCTGGTGAAGAATAACGCCACCAATCAACTGCACACGGAAATGCTCCATACCAAGCACACGGCGGGCAGCTTCTCGCACCGTCGCATATGCTTCCGGCAGCAGATCATCCAGCGTCTCTCCCTCTGCTAAGCGCTTTTTGTATTCGTCCGTCTTAGCACGTAATTCCTCGTCGCTGAGCGCAACCATATCGTCTCGCATACTCTCGATCTTATCTACAATCGGATAAATTCGCTTTAACTCATGTTCACTATGTGTTCCAAATATCTTGTCAAACAGACCCATGCTTTTCTCCTTAACCTTCATTCCTTCTTTGGGTACATGCATTGTACCCATATTGCGTTATTGTAACACTCTTTTCCCACAGAAACAATAAAAACAGGCGATTTTGTCTCTTGTCAATCTTCGTCTGCGATTGTATAATCGAATACGTATTTATCGGATATTTTATCCCGAAAGACCAGATTATAGAAACGGAGGAATCATAGATGAGTTACTTATATAAGACAAAAGGTACTTGTTCCACATTAATTGAAGTCAGCTTAGACGGCAACATCGTAAAGGATGTGAAATTTACCGGTGGCTGCAATGGTAATTTGCAGGCTATCCCAAAACTCGTAGAAGGCATGACGGTAGATGAAGTCGTAAGCCGTATCAGCGGTATTTCCTGCAACGGACGCGGTACATCCTGCGGCGATCAGCTGGCAAAAGCTTTGACGGAGGCATACGCTGCATCCCAGGCATAATCTGCCACGGTTGTTGATGCATTTTTTCCGGCAATCTCTCATATATTATTTCAGTATTTTTTATTGGAGGAATTATGAGTAGTATTGCCGGTTTTTTTTCGCCTGAATTTAGGCAGGGTCAACGTCTGGGTGCTTTGGAACAGACGGCTGATCAAATACTAAAGAGTCTGTCCCACCGCGGGCCGGATCAGGCTTATCGCATGACCACCCCAGACGGTGTGCTTATGCACAACAGTCTATACACCAATCGTTTCAGCAAGACAAATGTCCCAACACAGGGAAAAGGAGCACTGTCACATCTGCACATTGTGTGTGATGATGGCATTTACAATTACGACGAATTGGAAAGACAGCTGACGAGTCAGAATATTTCTGTCAAGCAAATGAGCCGACCGGAAATTTTGCTGACGCTGTACCATCTGTACGGAGAACGTTTTGCCACCTTACTTCGCGGTGGCTATGCCATTGCCATCGCTGATACGCGTCTTCACAAAGTGATTCTGTTCCGCGATCCCCTGGGCATAAAACCACTTTTTTATCATCAGCAGGATTCCCTTTTCCTCTTTGCATCTGAGATTAAGGGTATCTTTGCACATCCGGGTATTCGCGCGACCATGGATCTGCGCGGTATGCATCAGGTCTTTTCTCTTGGTCCGGCGCATCTTCCCGGTGCAACTGTATACCAGGATATTCATGAAGTACGCCCCGGAAAAACCATTATCTTTAGCCAGGGGCGAATCATCGAAAATACCTTCTGGCACTTACAGGCCAAACGTCACGAGGAAACCTACGAAGAGACCGTGGATCATGTTTCTCATCTGTTGTCAGAGTCGCTGCATTTGCAGTATCACGATGATGCGGCACAGTGCTGTCTCTTATCAGGCGGTCTGGATTCGTCTGTCGTCACAGCCCTTGCCAACCGCGAAAATATGAATCAAGGCACGCCTTTGACCACCTATTCCTTTGATTTTACAGACAGTGCCAAATACTTTTCTGCCAATGATTTCCAGCCTAGTCTGGATCGGCCATATGTCATCGCAATGGCAGAGCATTTCCACACAAACCACACGTTTCTTGAATGTAACAGCAAAGCGCAGGCATCTCTTTTAGGGCAGGCGGTCCTCGCACACGATGGTCCATGTATGGCAGACATTTCCTCGTCTTTACTCTATTTCTGTAAGCAGATTGCCGCGCACTCCAAGGTTGCCTTTACCGGAGAATGTGCCGACGAGATTTTCTGTGGCTATCCATGGTACCACAAAGAGCCTATGTGTTCTGCCAACACTTTCCCATGGACGATGGACCTTCTTCCGAGACAGCTTCTCCTGCGCGATGATTTTCTAGCGCATCTGGGCATGGAAGAATATGTCGCACAGGTTTACGATGCCTCCTGTTCCCAGGTCTCCTATCTGCCTGACGATACCCCGGAAGATCGCAGACATCGTCGTCTCTTTGCCTTAACAACACAATACTTTATGCAGACGTTACTCGATCGTATGGATCGTGCTGCCGCACGCGCCGGTATCGAAGCCATTTGTCCTTTTGCCGATATCCGTCTGGCAGAATATTTGTACAATGTGCCTTGGGAAATGAAAGCAAAAGATGGTGAAGTCAAACATCTGTTACGCCAGATTGCTGCACCTTTGCTGCCGAAGGAAGTGGCTCAGCGTAAAAAAAGTCCATATCCGAAGAATTATCATCCGGAATACGAACAGATTTTGTGTCGGGAAATGAAACAGGTGATTGCGCAAAAATACCATCCAATTCTGGATTTCGTAGATCCCGACAAGGCTCTTGCTTTCTGTAATGCTCCAAAAGACTATGGAAAACCATGGTTTGGTCAGTTGATGGCTGGTCCTCAGTTACTCGCTTATTACCTGCAAATTGATTTTTGGCTGCGTGAATATCATGTCAGTTATCAACTGCCTTCCTGATGCCTTTTTACAGACGCAGACCCCATCAGGGCTATCCTCCTGATGGGATCTGTTTTATCGCAGCACCGGCTGAATCTGTCGTCCATGTAACGCATCCTCAATTGTCTCCGGCAGCCATTTCGTTTTTGCAATCATGGATCCAGGTTTCTTTTCGTAATCATCCTGGCCAAATGGCACAAAGTATATATTTTTCATGTACATCAAAGTTCCAATATTTTTAAAGTTCATGCCAAGCGCATCGTTGGTAGAAATAGAAATCACAAGTGGTCGATTATTTCGCAAATGCGCTTTTGCCGCCATCAATACCGGCGTATCCACAATGCCTGCTTCCAATTTTGCCAGCGTATTTCCCGTACAAGGTGCAATCACCATCACATCCAGAAGGGCTTTTGGACCAATCGGTTCCGCTTCCTGTATAGTGCGTATCCCCTGTTTTCCTGTCATCTTTGTCACGTCCTCTAAAAAAGCTTCCGCCTTTCCAAACCGTGTATCTAACTGCTGTGTCTGGTAAGAATAGACAGGAATGACCGTTGCCCCCAAATCCACCAGTCTCTGTATCTCTTTTTTAATCTTATCGTGTGTGCAAAAAGATCCTGTAATTCCAAACCCTATGGTATATTTTGAAAAATCCATCTCTCTCCCTCTCATTTATGACTTCCATTTCTCACAGTGTGGATGATAGTCAAAAGGCATGGCTTCCAACAAAATCTGCGCACTTGTCTTCGGACAGTATATGCCTGGCAATCCCAGGGCCAGCTTGTATGGCACTCCTTTTTCCTTGCAATATGCGCCATCGCATCCGCCCGGTGCTGACGCGATATCAAGAACAACGGCATCTTTTTTCAGAGCATCAATTTCTTTTTTCGTAATCACGAGCGCCGGTATGGTATTAATAACGGCATCTGCCTCGTCAAACGGAATCACTGCATCCATCGGATAATCCAGAAATCCAAAATAATGCGCCATGGATAATGCCCGTTCACTCCGGGCCACAATCGACACATGTGCTCCCATACAATATAGTTTTTCTGCGATTGGCTTCCCACAATTTCCAAATCCCATCACGATAACATTAGCATCTTCGATGTTGACCGGCATCAGCTGACTGAGTTCAGCAATACAGCCTTCTGCCGTTGCGATTGCATTTTTCATCGCAACACCTGATTCCTCCAAAACATCCAGCCATGGAATACCATAATCATCTAGAAGAGAACGCAGTGTTTTTGAAATAGCTCCGCCAATGCAAAGCTGAATATCATAGCGATGCGCAATCAAACATTGCTCCAATCGCTCCTGATCAGTAATGCGACTGACTGGCACAGGCAAAATCAGAACCCCTGCGCACCACAGCTTCTCCGTCCCACGTGGCATAGGTCCTTCCCGCAAATCCCATGTGACCACGGTATAACCTTTTTCTTCCAATAGCCGCGCCATGTATACCTGTCGCTCATCTACAATCAGTATTCCGATTCCCGTGCTCTTACTTACGATCTTCTCTTCTGCCACAATTTCCTTTTGTTCCATATGCCACCTCCGTAATTTATCATATGCAACTTTTTTCGTGGCGTTCTCGTTGTATTTTCTGAATATTTCGACTATTTATCTTTTTATAAAATATTTTCTAATTTCTTCTTGACAAATTCCTCATTGTGCGTTATTATCTAGTTACAAACAAAGAACGAGAGACGAAGAGAAGACTTTCAAAAGAATTTCTCGTATCGATTATAAAATCTAAGCAAAGGAGGTACAAGCCACCAGGACATTCAACTTTATCTTAACCACTCTGATTGGTATAGATCAGAATCTTATTTAACAAAGTAGTCACACTTTTATACCCGGACAGTATCCGTCCATAATTGAAAGAAAATGAAGTGTATGTCATTACAACAAATGTTAGATGAGAAAGGAACTTTATTAACGAGTGTCATAGATAATTGAAGAAAGAGAAAGAGAGGTATCGTCCCTTGGACAATACAATAACAACAGAACATTACTAAAGGCGGGTGAACATCATAATGAATGGTCATCCGCCTTTAGCTTTGTCTATTACTTTGTTTCTATCAGCTCTAATAGCTGCGCCGCATGCGCCTTCCAGCTGTATAAACGTTCTGCAGTTTCCATAGCCTGCTTTGCTATCTGTTTTTGTTCTGCCATCGGCATTGTCTGCAGCAATTCTTCCAATGCATCCAGTTCCCAATTGGTATAGTGTACAAACTGCTTTCCATCCCTCCACCGGGCATCCACATTGTTTGCCATATCACTATAACAGACACAGCCATTGATTGCTGCCGATGTCACGCGATCGTGCATTCCTTTTGCAAACAAAGGATTTACGTCAAGTACACGCTGTGTATGTGCAAGCAGATCATAGGTTTCTTCAATGCGCTTTGCCCCAAGCAGCGTCACATGGGAAGCATCGGCAAGCGGTGTCTGATCCCAGCCTTCCCCTACAATTGTCAAAGGTATGTGCAGCTTTGCAACATAAGAAAGCACCTGATGGCGTCTTGCATTGCGCACATATTTATCCACAAGATACAGATAATTCATCAGAACCGGCAATTCCTTCACACCGTAGTAGCCTTCCTGCAGCTTCTGCGCATCCACAATCCTTTCTAAAGCTTCTTCCATCGGCACCTCAATCCACCCTAATGATGCATCCCATTTTCCTGCCAGCATTTCTTCCCGCAAAGCATTGCCCAGTGCATACAGTGCATCTGCCCTCTGCGTATCTTTATGCACTTTACTGCATAAAGCACGAAACTTTTCTAACATCTTTTGCTCCGACTCATACGTTCCCGAAAACAAAAGCGGTATCTCTCTTTTTTCATAGGGAATCTGCTTCGCCTGTGCACTCTGTGTCACTCCTAACGGCAAATATGACACCTGCTGCAAATGTGGATAATAGCCACGCATATAGGTCTCATGATAATGATCTATGGCAATCGCATGATAATTTTGCAGAGGAAACATAAGCCCCGGATGATGATAGAGCGGATGGTCGACAATATAATTATAGAAAGGTGCTCCTAATACGTCCAAAAAACGTCGGTCATCCTCCAACACAAAATAGGGTAGTTTGGAATTGATATCCACTACCCCATCATATTGTCTGCCGAGAAGATCCTCCAATGCAGAGTAATCCTCTCCCAGACTCATGTATTCACTTTTTATGCCGTATTCTGCTGTTGCTTTTTGCATCTGCTGCAAAAAATAACTGCCCGAGTAATAGCACAATTCTCTGGTATGTAAAAACAAAATCCGCTTTTGCATTTAGTAAGCAAGTACCTCCACACCATCTTCTGTCACAGCCACCTGGTATTCCCACTGTGCTGATGGTTCGCCATCTAACGTGTACACTTCCCAACCGTTTTCCTGATCTGTGTAGATACGTACGGTTCCTGCATTTACCATTGGCTCAATCGTAAATGTCATACCCGGAACGAGCAGCATCTCCTGACCACGCTTGGTATGATAGCCAATCCATGGTTCTTCATGGAACTCTAAACCACATCCATGACCTCCGATTTCACGTACAACCGTATAACCGTTTGCTGCTGCATGTTCACACACAACGGCTCCGATATCTCCCATAAAGCCCCATGGCTTCACTTCTTTTAATCCAAGCTCTACGCATTCTTTTGTCACTTCGACTAATTTGCGCTTTTCCGGGCTTACATCCCCTAATAAAAACATACGGGATGAGTCAGAATAATAACCATTATAAATCGTAGAGCAGTCTACATTGACAATGTCTCCATCCTGCAAAATAACATCTTCCGATGGAATTCCATGGCACACCTGATCATTGACAGAAGTACAGACACTCTTTGGAAATCCCTCATAATTCAATGGCGCAGGAATACCACCCATCTCTGTCGTCACACGGTTTACAATATCATCGATTTCCTGTGTGCTCATACCCACGTGGATCTGCTTTGCCACCTCATCTAAGCAGGCAATATTGATTTTTGCGCTCTCTTTGATGCCGGCAATTTGCTCCGGTGTCTTTATAATCTCATGGGGCGGTACAATATGACCTTCGCGTTCAAAAGAAGTTATCTTACGGTCAAATGCCTCATGACACTGCTTGTACTTTCTTCCACTGCCACACCAGCAGGGATCATTTCTTCCAATTTTCATTTCTTATCACTATCCTTTTCTTCCTGACCGTTTACATAATTTACTTTGTCATGGTTCAATGTAATATTCCCCACGGCAATCCGGTCCCATATCTTATCATTAATCTCAACATCCTGTGATTCCAGCCATTTTTCATAGTAGCCACCATTCCAGGAATACGAGCTGTATGACCTGTTATTTTTTTCTGCCACATACGCCTGATATTTTTCCGCCAGTGCAATATGCTGCATAGTCTTAATCAGATACTCATCTGACACCGGAATCTGATCCATCTGTTCATCCAAAAGATCCATCCAAAAGTCTGATATCGTATTTTCCAGCATTTTTTGCTCTTTGGCATCCAATGTCATACCTTTTTCCATCGCTTTCTGATAGTAAATATAATCATGGATTGCCATTTGCATCATGGTATCTTTTGCATCCTGCCGGATGAAATGCCCATCTATATGGAGATTCCAATAATCCGCTGTACTGTCCGGATGATATACCATTGCCTGTTTTTCTACTTCACGTTCTTCGTAAACCACATAAAACGCCAGCCATTTCATCTTAACTGCCTGTCCATCCACCGTAAATGCTGTTTCATCCAGGCAATCGCGATAATCCAACCGTTGGCGGCTTTGCCAGGAATGTACCAGGCCCACAAGTAGTACAATCATGATAATTGCAAGAATTATATTTTTTAACCATCGCTTCATATGCTCCGCCTTTCCGTTGGTAGCGTTCTGCTATCAGCTATTATAACACACGTCGTACCGTAATAATGTTATGACAATATACGGAACGGTTATTTGTGATACCCGCAGATGTGCTCTGTGCTTCCACAATGCGACCACCGCCGGCATAAATTGCCACATGCCCCGCATAGCAGACAATATCGCCCGGCTGCATATTGTTCACACTGACTTCCTGTCCCACGCTTCGCCAGCCATATGACGTCAGTCGACCATAATTGATGCCAAAGTTCTTCAATACATAATATACAAAGCCGCTGCAGTCAGCCCCGGTATTTGGATCTGTGCCACCCCATACATAGGGATAGCCCACATACTGGTTTGCGAAAGCAACGACAGAACCGCCGCTGACACCTGTCGTCTGCGAAGGATTCAGATTTGCGCCACCACTGCTTCCGCCGGCATTACCTCCAGCATTTCCATTATTTCCGGTATTTCCACTATTGTTGTTATTCGTCATCAATGCTGCTAACTGACGCTGGCGTTCCAATTCTGCCTGTCTTGCCGCCAATGCCTTGGCATCCGCAAGTTCTGACTTGATGTCTTCCATTTCACCCTGTTTTTCAGAGATCATGGCATTCAACTGCGCCTTCTGGTCTGCAAGCTGTGCCTTGTTGCTCTCTAAGGATGCTTTTTCCTCTTCCAATGAAGTCTTCAGATCTTCTACTTCATTTCTTGCCGCCTCATAGTTGCCAAGTACCGTACGGTCATAAGTATACACCGCATTGATATTTTCCAGACGGTTCAAAAAATCAGAAATACTGCCCGATTCCAGTAGTACTGTCATGATGTTTTCATCACTGTTCTCATACATAAACTGGATACGGATTTTCATGGCTGCATACTGTTGTTCCACGGCAGCCTGCGCTTCTGCGAGCGTTTCCTCCGCATCTGCAATCTCTTGTGTTTTGCTGGAAATCTCTGACTCCAATGTCGTCATTTCCGTCACAAGTGCAACCATATCGCTATCCAAACCATTCAATTCCGATTGGATACTGCTTTGTTCTTCTTGTATTTCAGAAATGCTGCGGACAGCACTCACCTGCATTGGGCGGGTAAATATCATGGTTCCTGCCAATCCCAGTGCAAGTGCCATACGTCCACATTTATAAAAATTCATCTTTTTCATGTACACCTCATTCGTTTTTCATCACGTCTTCTGCGTTTATCAAAGACGCAGTGCTCCTTTTATTATAATAGAAAAAAGCGGACGCATTTGCAACCGGAAAATACTAGAAATCTATGTTAAGACATCATATAAATATGTTTCATCACCAACAGTTTTTGTCCTTTTTGCAAAATTTCCTGATTCAGATCATTTGTCGTCATCAACTCCTGCTTTGTTGTATGAAAACGTTTGGCAATGGACCACAGATCATCTCCCTCTTTTACAACATATCCAATCATGCCCGGCTCATTTTGCAAGCGTTCCATATCAAGTGGTTCCTCCACAAAATCATCCGGCAAAGATACACTCCTGCGATGAAACGCCATGACGGATATCATGATTTCCAGGCGGCACTGCATCGTCCCTGCATCTGCCATAGCACTCTGTGCACGATAAACATTTGCTGTTACATCCAGATAGTCTCCCGGTTCGACTGCTCCTGCCTCCATTTCCCCTTCAAATGGAATCGATAATCGTTCGTTTGCAAATGGCTGCATTTCATCTGAAGTTCCATAAAGCACTTCCACCTCACACATACCTTTGATATGTATTGCACGCTCCTGCACCTGCACTTCCTGTACCAACGCACTGCTCTGGCAATCGCACAAATACAGAACCTCCTTTTCGGTGTCCATTCTTTTCCGTCCCTCCGCCGTAAATGTAGCCTCGTTTTTCATTGCCATCTGCCACAGTTCTTCCTCATGACGATGCACATGTAATTCTCTTGCCATACAGTAGGCATCCTGCAATAATTCCACCTCTTCTTCCTGCCAGACAAAAAGTTCCACCTCCATCGCATATTCCACTGCAAGATTGCGCATCTCTCCGTCTAAATCTTCTCTTGGTTCCAAGGATGCCTGCGTACGGATCGGTTTTATCTGAAAAAATCCATCTGTCGGTGGAATGTCACAATCCATTTGCATGGATACCGGCACACTCGACTCATACCATGCGTATCCCTGTGCCCCCTCGTATAAAGCAAACAGACATAACATACCGGTGATTTCCACGCCCTCATTATTCTGCCGCATGCTCATCTGTTCCAATTTGACATCCTGCCACAAGATCAAACGTACATCCGGTTTTTCCTTCGGCAGCGTCACTTCCTGTTTAAAGCGCAGACGATCTCCCCGTTTTTCCACAAATTTTAACACACGACGCTGCTCTTTTTTTATCTGATATTCCGCCGGATATTCCGTGTAAAGCGGAAGTTCTAATTCTTCTCCCTCACATATGCATACCATAAGATCTGCCAGTCCCCGTAAAGACAACTTTCGGGAATTGATCACAACAACTCCCAAATCTTCCATCTGGGTTCGCACACTGACATCCTCCGGTCGCACGCCGCCTTCGATGTGCACGCGCTCTGCAAATGGCATTTCGCCACGCACACCATCCACAGCCCCCGCTTCGCCTTGATATAAAATAGCAAACTGGACTTTTCCTTTGACGCTGACATACTCTTCCTCCGGAACAATCTCCTCGATTTTGACCGTGCCACGGCTCTTAATGACATACACAATGTCCTTTTTATATTCCGGTAAATTGTAATCTTCTTCCACAATCAGCTGCATCGTCACTTCCTGTGGTGTTTTGTTTTTATGTATTTGTTTTGTTTCTAATTCCATACTCTACCTGCCATTTCTGTGTTTGTATATACATATGAGATGGCATGGCACGATATGACAGTACAACGTCTTTTTTGCACAGCGGCAGAGCAGGCTCAATCTATTTTTCTCGTCGCAATAACAAAAAACCGGACCATACAGTCCGGTATCTTGGTCTTATGAAATTAACATAACTTCATACGAATTTCTTTTGTAATAATGTCCGTATAACTGAACGACAACAACTGAGATGGCTTCTCTTCTGTATCGTCCGTCAAAATCGTAAATACACTTGGATAGGCTTCCTGAATGATGCCTTCCTGAATGTCTACCTTGTTGCGTCCCTTATCCAGCTGAATCACGACCTTGTTGCCACACTGCTGCTTGACAGAAGCGCGCACTTTATCAAAATCTGAATGTTCCATGAACAATGTACCTCCTAACATGGTCTCGTCTCGCGAAACGCATCTAGGGAATTATATCATTTTTCAGCATAAAAGTCAAAGACTTCCTTATAATAAGGTAACATGATGTCATATGTCGCTGTAAACAATTCGTGCTTTGATTCTGGGAAACGAATCAATCTTGTATTCTTACTGTGCTCTGCGAAATATTCCTGACCCTCTGGTCGCACCATGGTATCCTTTCCAGCCTGGCACAATAATACCGGTATTTTTACTTTATCTGCGTTGCGCGCAATCTTCCTTGTCGCATAAATGGATGCTCTCGTCCACGCATAAGTACCACCGTAGCTGGTGTACTGTGGTGTTTCTTCCCTCTGGTTGAAGATGTATGCGTAACGTGGTTCTGAAGTAGAACTACTCGTTTTAAATACATAGACGTGATTGAATCCTTTCTGTCCCGGTACGTACTTGAGATCCCAACGTAAAATCTTAGATACCACCATCAGCACTTTTACAAACCATGTTGGATTCTTACCAAAATTCAACTGTAACATCGGACTTGAAAGTACTGCTCTTTCAAAGACATCCGGATATTTTTCCAGGAACAACGCGCCGATCGCGCCCCCCATAGAGTGTGCATACAAATAATATGTATGTGTCAGGCTGCGCTTTTTCACAATCTTTTCGATGAAGCCATGCATATCTTCTACATATTCATCGTAATTCTTTACGTAAACACGATCCCACTCGTGAATACAGGCTGCACGGTCTGAAAATCCATGGCCACGATGCTCAATAAAGAACACAGAGTATCCCATCGTGTACATGTAATACATGACTTCATGGAACTTGCCTGCGAATTCACAAAATCCGTGTGAGATTACAATGGATGCTTTCTCCTGCGGATGAATCGCATAATGCGTATGAATTTTCGTACCATCATAACTGGTAAAATATTCTTCCTTCAAATGTTCTTTTACCCATGGCTTAATTGTATCCTGCAGACGTTCTGTAAATTCTTCGTCCGGAATCAGCATCTTTTCCACCGCTGCATTCGTTTCTTCTCTTGTCATTATTATCCTCCCTTATTAACCTATACATTCTCCCTATGATTTCTTTATCTTATCATGAACAACACCAGTTTACAACGAAACTCCCTGTAAAATTCCCCACATTTGTCACTTATTCAAAAATGACCTGTCCGTCGAGCCTTTCCGTTTTTATGACAATATAAGGTGTCGTTTCCTTATTTGCAGCATCTGTGCCCTCCGCAGGTCCTGTAATCTGTGTTTCAAAGACAATCGTGTGTTCTGTCAGATACACCTGCTGCACACTGATATTGTAGCCACTGCTCTCTCGCGTTCCATAGCCCTTTGCCATATAAAGATAGGCTCCATCATCGTAAGTCAGCTGAAATTCCTCATCCTTGATTTTGTTAATTTCCTCCTGCAGTTCCTGCGGTACATCCCCTGCCCCTACCACCGTATACTCCACATCGCGTAACTTCTTTTCTTTTGTCTGCAAGGCACATCCCGTCATACAAAGTAACAGGAACACACAGCCTAATATAAGTACATATCTGCGTCGCATAAGCATTCCAACGTTTTTTCCAAATTATATGCAACTATTTTTCAAATATGAAGATTGTAATTTTAGGGCATATGATTTATGATTAAGAAAACGTTTTGATAGGGAGGATAATCGTTATGTTACGAACCATTTTGGCAGCACTTTTTGCCTTTCTCTTTTTAGTTCTTGGCCTTCCCGTATTAGGCATAGAATGGCTTTACCGTAAAATCAATAAAAAAGGAGCTGACCTGAGTACTCTGCGCATTGTGCAATGGGCATTATCCGTCATCACAACGATTTCCGGTGCCAACGTCATCGTAGAAGGTGCGCAAAACATTCCGGACGACGAGGCTGTTGTTTACATTGCAAACCACCGCAGCATCTTTGATGTTATTATCGGCTACACACATTGCCCGGGACTGACCGGGTTTATTGCGAAAAACAACCTGGAAAAAGTCCCTATTCTCCGTGTATGGATGCGCCGCGCACATTGCTATTTCTTAGACCGCTCGAATCCGCGTGATGGACTGCGTGTCATTCTTTCTGCAATTGAGGATATCAAACGTGGAATTTCTATTTTTGTTTTCCCGGAAGGAACACGTACAAAAACTGGTGAGATGGCACCGTTCAAAGAGGGCACCTTTAAAATGGCCACGAAGACAGACTGTGCTATTATCCCGGTTGCTATCACAGGAACGGATGATATTTTACGCAATCATATACCATTTATCCGGAAGACAACGGTTGTATTCCACTATGGTACGCCAATTTATCCAGACCAGTTAGAAGCAGATCAAAAAAAGCACATCGGCGCTTACACACAAAGTGTCATTGCCGACATGCTTGAAAGGGATAAGGATCTTATCCAGTAATTCGATTTACAACATCTGTAAAATTCATAAAGTGAGACGCCTTAATTAATATGGTGTCTCCTTTTTTTATGTGCGTATCCAACGCATTTAAAAGTGCATCTTTATCCGGATAGGAGACTGCCTCCGTCTGACTTTCATGCTCTTTGACATAACGCACCATCTCGCTTGCAAGTGGTCCTGCCGTAAGTAAAAGATCAATCTTTTGCTGTACTACCGCTTCTCCCACCTGATAATGCAGCATCTTTTCTTCCGTTCCAAGCTCACCCATATCCCCCAGGATTGCTACCTTCCGTCCCTTTGCATGCCCTAACACTTCCAAAGATGCACGCATAGACATTGGATTGGCGTTATAACAGTCATCGATGACCACCATGCCGTTTGCTTCTATAAAATGATTACGACCGGAAATCGTTGTAACATGTTCGATACCGCTTACGATTTCCTGTTCTGATAAATCCAAAAGCATGCCTGCTACTGTTGCTGCAAGCGCATTGTAGACATTGTGTTCTCCCGGTATTGGAATGCACACTCTTTTTTCCCATTGCGGTGTGTGCAATGTCGCTTCTACGTGATCCACGCTTCCCACAATCTCCGTACCGTAAACTTCCTGCTCATGGAGACCAAAGAAATGTGTCTCCATACCATGCGTATCTGCTGTCTGCAATTTGTCATCATCACCATTTAAAATAACGCGTCCGGTCCGTGGCATATGCGCAAACACTTCTGTTTTCGCCTGTAAAATGCCATCTCTTGTTCCCAGATTTTCCAAATGGCATTGTCCAATATTTGTCATAATGACCATATCCGGTCTCGCCATTGCGCCTAAGCGATCCATCTCGCCAAAATCAGAAATACCCATCTCAACTACTGCAACCTGATGCTCTGGCCGGATGCGAAACAATGTCAGTGGCAAGCCAATTTCGTTGTTGAAATTCCCCTGGGTCTTTAACACCGTATAATGCTCTTCCAGCACAGATGCCACCATCTCCTTGGTACTTGTCTTTCCGACGCTTCCGATAATGCCAATAACATATGCTTCGATCTGTCCTCTGTAATATGCTGCCAGATCTTTTAACGCCTGTTCGGTATCTTTTACAACAATATATGGTCCCGGTGCTTCGTCCAGTTCATGATCTGCAATGGCTCCCAAAGCCCCTTTTGCAAACGCATCTGCAATAAAAGAGTGTCCATCCACTTTTGCACCACGGATAGCCACAAAGATATCATCCGGTGAAACCTGACGGTTATCAATAACCACTCCCTGTGCTTCGCGCGTCAAATCCGCGCACTTTGTTTCTTCCCGCAAAATACCGCCAACGGCCTGCGCAATCTGTTGCAAGGTCATATTTTTCATTGTACCTATACCTCTATTCCTCAAATCTCTCAAGTGAGATATCAATAATTTTCTGGCAAAGTGATGGGAAATCCACGCCCACAACAGCTGCTTCCTGTGGCAACAGACTTGTCGGAGTCATTCCCGGAAGTGTATTTGCCTCAAGACAGAAAATCTCATTCTTCTCATTTAACAAAAAGTCCATACGGGAGTAAGTCTCCAAGCCCAATGCTTCCACAACCATTTCCGCATAGCGCTGCATCTGTACGGTGATATTTTCCGGAATCTCTGCCGGGCAGGTCTCAACCGTGCTGCCTGCTGCATATTTATTCTTGAAATCATAAAATCCCTGAATTGGTGCAATTTCTATGACCGGAAGTGCTTTTCCCTCAATCACACCAACTGAGAACTCGCGTCCTTGAATGTAATCCTCTACGACAACTTCATCCTCCCATACGAACGCATCCGCAAGTGCTTTTTCGTATTCTGCTGCGTCGTGTACAATCGATACGCCAATAGATGAGCCACCACAAGCCGGCTTTACAACGCAAGGATAATGCAATGGCTGTTTTGGATTCTTCGCATCTGCCACATTAATAGAAAATCCCTGTGGACATGGCACGCCATAACTCTTTAAAAACTCTTTGGAAATTCCCTTATCCATAGCAATTGCGCTGCTCAAATAGCCATTTCCCGTATAACGGATTCCAAACAGATCAAATGCCGCCTGCACTTTTCCATTTTCTCCGTTTTCTCCATGCAATGCCATGAAGACTACATCTGCCTTGCGGCAAATAGCAATGACATTTGGTCCAAAGAAACAGTTCGACTGATCTTTTCTTGAAGCCTTAACCGCATCAATATCCGGTGCAATATCCGGGATATCTGATACAACTACACTCGCTTCCTCTGTATGTTCAAATATATCGCTGATATCTTCCTCCTGGTCATGATATCCTAAGAATACATCCAACAAAAGGACGTTATGTCCCAGACCACGCAAAGCTTTGCAAACCATATCTCCTGATTTAAATGACACATCTCTTTCTGTGCTCAATCCCCCCGCTAATACTACGATATTCATATCTCTTTTCCTTGCCTTCCTAAAATGATGATTTCATTATAGCATTTCAAAAAATCACAAACAAGGCTCTTCTATCCCATAGTCTTTTTTCGATTTGTTCCCAATTTCCTCTCTCTTTTATAAGTTGTTCGTGGATACGATGTAAAAGCATCTTTGCCGCCTGGCAATCCTCTTTACTTTCCAGCATCTGATATGCTTCCATCTGGACGCGCAGAGCCAGTAAAATATGTTGTATGCCTCCAACCGTCCGCATCATATGCATTGCCTGTTCGCTAAAATATAAAGCTTCTTCCGGCTTTTCCATCTCCAGCATGCAAACCGATAGATTATGACCAAGCACTGCTTTCATACGCCGTGTAACAGCATATCCTTTTTCCATTTTTTGTACATACCGGTACAGGCGAAACAACAAGGATGCACTTTCGTGAAGTTTTCCTTTCCACATATAGCCAATTGCCACATTATTTAATACCCACAGCTGTATTTCTGTCATCTCATGTAGCATCAGCCCCTCACAATGGATGCCTATGTTCTGGTTCGTCTGAACGGCACACTCCCATACCGCAAGACAACATTGCAGATACTCTTCTCGTGGTATAGCACCGCTCATATATAACCAGATCGTCTTTGCCATCTCATAGAATTGTCTTTCCTGCTCATCGCGTGATTTTTTCATTTCCCGCAATTCCAACAGTTTTTCATCCGCTTTTTCACTTTCCCAGGTCTGCAGTGTCCACAGCAAATCACGGCATTTCTGTTCTCGTTCCTGTTGATTCTTCCAAAAAGCATAAGAATAGCCAGACTCCCCCAGACGCTCCATCAATGACTGATAGATTGCTCTGGACGGAATCTGGCTTCCATGTTCTACGCGTGATAAATAACTGGTGGTACAAATACCATCCGCTAATACCTCCTGCGTCATCCCCTGTTCTACGCGAATTCTACGCACCATTTGTCCCATAGACTGTTCTTTCATATACTCATCCCCCTCATATGTGAGGATATTATAGCATCGTTTCTGACACCAGTTCTATTGGCGTTTCGCGAATCGTGATGACGCTTCGCATCGGTTCTCTTAGAATTCCGGTTCAATCAAGCCGTATGTATTGCCCTTTCTCTTATAAACAACATTTACTTCCTCTGTCTCTGCATTCAAGAATACAAAGAAGTCATGTCCCAATAATTCCATCTGCACGCAGGCATCTTCCGGATACATTGGCTTGATACCAAATCTCTTGGTTCGAATGATACGGATCTCGTCATCATCCTCGGTATCTTTTTCCAGATATTCCTGTGCAAAGAACTTCTCCGCACTCTGCTGCTTTGTCACGATCTTGTTGCGGTATTTCTTTAATTGACGTTCGATTGTCTCCTCAACTACTTCAATGGAAACATACATGTCATTGCTAACCTGCTCCGCACGGATAACGCTACCTTTTACCGGTATGGTCACCTCTATCTTTTGGCGTTCTTTCTCAACACTAAGTGTTACATGTGCCTCCGTCTCCGGTGTAAAATATTTCTCCAGCTTGGAGAGTCTGTCTTCCACTGCCTCCTTCAGTCCATCGGTAAGTTCAATGTTTTTTCCTGTGATTGTAATTCTCATGATGTCCATCCCCTTTTCACATTATATTTGATACCGTGTGAATATCATGGTTTAATTATAACATATTACGTTTTCTGAACAAGTAGTTTTCTGAAAAATAAAAATATTTTAATAAATTGTTCATACAGTTGATTTGCGTTTCATCCACTCATTTGCGCTTTATTTCGCAGTTTGCTATAGTGAGTTAAGTTAAAGGAGAAAGCACTTATGTATAAAACAGCATTTGTATCCGGTGCATCCCGTGGCATCGGACGAGCCATTGCCACAGCGCTCGCTGCCAACGGATATCATCTGGGACTGACCTGCCAGAAAAACACACAATTATTAGAAACCTTTGCCGCAGAATTGCGCAAAGATTATCATATCGAAGTATTCACTTTTACCGGAAATATGGGGGATTTTTCTTTTGTAGAAATGGTTGCGCAAAAAATGCTTGCCCACTTTTCACAAATTGATGTCGTCGTAAACAATGCCGGCATCTCTCATATCGGACTGCTCACGGACATGACACCAGACGATTGGAACCACATAATGTCTGTGAATTTATCTTCGTGTTTTTACACTGCAAAAGTCTTTGTTCCTTCCATGGTGCAAAAACAAAATGGACGAATCATAAACATTTCTTCCATGTGGGGCAATGTCGGAGCATCCTGCGAAGTAGCATATTCCGCTTCTAAGGGTGGTATGCATGCTTTTACAAAAGCACTCGCCAAAGAGTTGGCGCCATCTGGGATTGCCGTGAATGCGATTGCATGCGGTGTGATTGATACGGATATGAATGCCTTTTTGACGACAGAAGAACGCGCAGAATTAGAGGCAGAAATTCCTGCCGGACGTTTTGCAAAGCCGGAAGAAGTAGCAGACGCACTCATTCATCTTGTAGAAAGCCCTGCCTATCTTACCGGTCAGATCATATCCATGGATGGTGGTTATATTTAGAGATATCCCCACCATGGATTCTATATGACACGGATGTGTGGCGTTTCGCGTATTGGCTATGCGATATGAGAATTTTGGGCAAAATTAAAATCCCCTGTTCTATCATTATTTTAATTACAAATGATAGGAGAAAGCACATATGGCATCTATGCTTTTAGGAGAACGTCTCACAAATCTCATGGAACTGCAAAACACAAACAACAAACAAGTTTGTGAGTCTTTACATATTCACCCATCCACCTTCAGTGGATATCTTTCTGGAAAACGTCAACCAAGCTACGATATCCTCATGCGTATGGCAGCCTACTTTCATACGACCTGTGATTATCTGCTCGGCTATACCCCGCCACAAAATAATGCATCCGACTTAACTGACGACACGCTTGCCCTCCTGCATGCCTGTGGTCAATTGTCACCGGAAGGCCAGGAAATACTTTGGGAAGAAGTCAAACTTATTGTACGCCACTATCATAGACAGGATTAATGCTCATACTGTGCCATAATCTGTTTTAAATGCTTTTCATATGCCTGTCGTACCGAAGCCGGTCGTACAATTTCCACACCCGCACCAAGTCCGGTGATCCAGCCAAAAAACTGTGGGCTTACTTCCACCTCTGTACGCACAAGAATCGCATCGTCCTGGCTTCGCATAGAAACTTCTGTTCCAAAGCGGTCAAACATCACACCTGCCATTTGCTTCGGTGCACGAAGCGTGACAATCTCTGCCGTTCCGGCAAACATACTAAATCTCTTTTTGGCATAACTTGCTTTTTGTTTTTCTATCGAAAGAGCCTCTCTGCTTCGAGTCACGGGAAGTTCCTGTGCTCCTATAATCTTATCCGCGCGATAGTGCCGGACATCACCAGCCTCTTCATCCCATGCGACCAGATAATAGTATTCATTATCCCATAACAAAAATGCCGGACTCACCTGATACTTCTTTCCCTGATGACGCAGCACCTGTTCCTTTTTTTCGTTCCATTCCAAATATTGAAATGCCATCTGCTGATTATCATCAATGCAGTTATAAATCTCGTCAATCGTATAATAAATACGTTCATTTGCCATTTTGACACGATCCGATACCACCACCTGACGATGCAGATGTTTTCCCTGGTAGGTGCTTCCCAGCTGTTCGATCTTATGCACCAGTTCGCGTGATTTTTTCTCCGTGATAAATTTTGATGCCGCCACAGCATCGACAAGCAGTTTTAATTCTGCCAGTTCAAACGTACGCTCCGCTAAATAAAACCCATTTTGTTCCGGTGCTTTTTCAATTTCCATTCCATAATCCTGCAGCGCACGGATATCACGATAGATACTTTTGCGCTCTGCCGGAATTTCTTTTGCTTCCAGTCGCTCTATGATCTGCCCTGCCGTGATTGGATGTTCTTCATCCGTTTCACGTAAAAAAATTTCCATTACATAAAGAAGTTTCTGCTTCTGATTTCCCATATTTGCCATGTGATACCTCGTTAAAAAATTAACTTTTAGAAATGACCCACTTTTTTGGTTTTGGGTATTGTATGCGCCAATTTCACGTGCTATAATCATAGCATAAATTAAAAAATAAATAAATTACCAGAGATGAGAGCAAGGTAGATAGGCGAAGGACATTCGCTTTATTTAGCCTTGCTTTTTTTATGCAAAGAAAGGAGTCGTTACATATGTATGATGTAGCAATTGTTGGTGCTGGTGTCGTTGGCAGTGCCATCGCAAGAGAATTATCTAAGTACAAAGTAAACGCTTGCGTCATTGAAAGAGATGAAGACGTTTGCAACGGAACATCAAAAGCCAATAGTGCGATTGTTCACGCTGGTTTTGATGCTACCCCAGGAACATTAAAGGCACAGTTAAATGTCAGAGGAAATGAGATGATGGATCAGTTATCAAAAGATCTTGACTTCCCATTCAAGAGAAATGGTTCCCTGGTTGTATGTACAAAGAAACAGGATCCTGCACTTTTAGATGAATTATTAGAAAAAGGTAAGAAAAACGGTGTTCCGGATCTTCGCATCTTAGATCGTGACGAACTCATTGAAATGGAGCCAAACCTCGCTGATGATGTCGTAAAAGCCCTTTACGCTCCTACTGGTGCCATCGTTTGTCCATTCCACTTAACCATGGCATTTGCAGAAAACGCTGCTGATAACGGCGTAGAATTCTTCTTAAATACAGAAGTAACAGACATCAGCAAAGCAGATGATCATTACGTAATCAAAACGGACAAAGATACCATCGAAGCAAAGGTTGTTGTAAACGCAGCCGGCGTTTACGCAGACAAGTTCAACAACATGGTAAGCAATAACAAGTTAGAAATCATCGCTCGTCGCGGACAGTACATGCTTTTAGATAAAGATGCTGGAACTCATGTAAGCCATACAATCTTCCAGTTACCTAGCAAGATGGGTAAGGGTGTTCTTGTAACTCCTACCGTACATGGTAACCTTTTGGTTGGTCCTACTGCTGAAGACATCGACAACAAGGAAGGCGTTAATACAACAGAAGAAGGACTTGCATCCCTTGGTGCAACAAGTTCCCAGTCTGTTAAGAATCTTCCACTTCGTCAGGTTATCACATCTTTCGCAGGTCTTCGTGCTCACGAAGTTGGTGGTGACTTTGTAATCGGTGAAGCAAAAGACGCTGAAGGTTTCTTTAACGCAGCCGGTATTGAATCACCAGGTCTTTCATCAGCACCAGCCATCGGTGAAATGCTTGCAGCATTAGTTGCCAAGAAGTTAGGTTTAGAGGAAGATCCTTCCTTCAACGGTATCCGTAAGGGAATTTTAAATCCTGCTAACCTTTCTATCGAAGAAAGAAACGAATTAATCAAGAAAGAGCCTGCATATGGTAACATCATTTGCCGTTGCGAAATGATTACAGAAGGTGAAATCTTAGATGCTATTCATAGAACTTTAGGTGCCAGATCTTTAGATGCTGTAAAACGTAGAACAAGAGCTGGTATGGGACGTTGTCAGTCTGGCTTCTGCTCACCAAAAACAATGGAAATTCTGGAGCGTGAAGTTCCAATGAGCATGTTCGATGTAACCAAGAACGGCAAAGATGCCAAAATCGTATACGGTTACAACAAGAAGATATAAGGAGGAGCACGAAAATGAAATATGATTTAGTCATCGTTGGTGGTGGTCCTGCAGGTCTTGCTGCTGCTATCGCTGCAAAAGATAATGGAATTGATAGTATTTTAATTATTGAAAGAGATCGCGAATTAGGCGGTATCTTAAACCAGTGTATTCACAATGGTTTCGGTCTTCATACATTTAAAGAAGAGCTTACCGGTCCTGAATATGCATCACGTTTTATCGCACAGGTTGAAGAACGTGGCATTGAATATAAATTAAACACCATGGTTATGGATATTTCCAATGACAAGGTTGTTACAGCTATGAACTCTACAGACGGAATGTTCACAATCGAAGCCAAGGCTGTTGTTCTTGCTATGGGATGTCGTGAACGTTCTCGTGGAGCATTAAACATTCCTGGATATCGTCCAGCAGGTATCTTCTCTGCAGGAACAGCCCAGAGACTTGTAAACATCGAGGGTTACATGCCAGGTCGTCGTGTTGTAATCTTAGGTTCTGGTGATATCGGACTTATTATGGCACGTCGTATGACATTAGAGGGAGCTAAGGTTCTTGCTGTTGCAGAATTGATGCCATACTCTGGTGGATTAAAGAGAAATATTGTACAGTGCTTGAATGACTTTGATATTCCACTTTACCTCTCTCACACTGTTGTAGACATTCAGGGTAAAGAAAGAGTAGAAGGCATTACCATCGCTGAGGTTGGTCCAGATCGTAAGCCAATCCCTGGTACAGAAATCCACTATGATTGCGATACTTTACTTCTCTCTTGTGGTCTTTTACCAGAAAACGAGCTTTCTAAGACAGCTGGTGTCGCTTTAAGTCCTATCACATCCGGTCCTGTTGTTAATGACAGCTTAGAAACAAACATCCCTGGTGTATTTGCTTGTGGTAACGTACTTCACGTACATGACCTTGTAGATTTCGTTTCACAGGAAGCTGCAAACGCAGGAAAGAACGCTGCTAAATACATCAAAGATGGTGAAATTACATCTGCTAAACAGATTGAAATTCTTCCAGTTGACGGTGTTCGTTACACCGTTCCGAAATATATTCGTCCTGAAGTTATGGATGACACTTTAACGGTTCGTTTCCGTGTTGGCCAGGTATACAAGGGATGTGCGATTGCTACATACTTCGGCGATGAACTGATTTCTAAGAGAAAACGTCCGGTTATGGCACCGGGTGAAATGGAGCAGGTCGTTCTGAAGAAGTCTCAGTTAGCTGAGTATCCGGACATTGAAAACATTACAATCAAAATTGAGGAGGCATAAGGATGGAAACAAGAGAATTAATTTGTATCGGCTGTCCTATGGGATGCAGCCTTAAAGTAACATTAGAAAATGGCGAGGTTACCGAAGTTACCGGAAACACTTGTCCAAATGGTGAAAAATATGCAAAGAAGGAATGCACGAATCCTACAAGAATCGTTACCTCTACTGTTCGTGTAAAAGGTGGAAAAATCAACATGGTTTCCTGCAAGACAAAAGAAGATATTCCAAAGGGAATGATCTTCGATATCTGCAAAGCATTGGAAAACGTTGTTGTTACTGCACCAGTCGCTATCGGCGACGTTCTTCTCGCTGACGTTTGCGGAACAGGCGTTGACGTTGTAGCTACAAAAGAAGTTGACATGAAATAATAGTCTTTTTTGAGAAGCGTGGAGTTTTATATAAGGGGTTTAATAGGGGTATAAAAAAGAGGCCGTTGGGGAACGGCTTCTTTTTTTGTGCCAATTTCATCCAAATAATCTACAACTCATACAAAGAATATCAGTGCAAAACCCGCCTCCTGTGCTATAATATCTTTTATGCGTTTTCATTATATACATCAAGAAAGGAACATACCATGAATCAGGATAAAGAATTCTTAGGTACCGAGCCAATCGGTAAACTATTATTTAAACTTGCGATTCCAACGGTCATCGCACAGCTTGTCAACATGCTCTACAACATCGTAGACCGTATTTATATTGGGCACATCCCGGAAGTTGGCAGTCTCGCCCTTACCGGCGTTGGTGTTTGTATGCCAATCATCATGCTTGTCTCCGCTTTTGCCTGTCTCGTCAGTTCAGGCGGTGCTCCACGTGCATCAATTGCCATGGGAAAAGGAGATCATGACTCTGCCGAAAAAATCCTTGCCGGCTGCTTCAGTCTGCAAATCATCGTTTCCGTCATTTTGACCTTTGTGATTCTTATATTCAATCGCGATCTTCTCCTATTGTTTGGCGCAAGCGAAAATACCATTTCCTATGCAACATCCTATATGAGCCTCTATGCGTTTGGAACCATATTTGTACAAATGACACTCGGCCTCAATGCTTTTATCACAGCACAAGGCTTTGCCAAGGATGGTATGAAAACCGTTTTGATCGGTGCTGTCATTAATATTATCCTGGATCCTATTTTTATCTTTGGTCTTCACATGGGCGTCAGAGGTGCAGCGCTTGCTACCATCATTTCGCAGGGTTGTTCCTGCTTGTGGTGCCTCTACTTCTTACTTGGTAAGAAAACCTTTTTGCGCATCCGTAAAGAAAACCTCTTGCCTGGTCTATCCCTCATGCCACCATGCGTTGCACTTGGACTTTCCGCATTTATTATGCAGTCTACCGAAAGTATCATCTCTATGTGCTTCAACTCTTCTCTGTTAAAATACGGCGGAGACATCGCCGTCGGCGCCATGACGATTTTAACCAGTGTTATGCAGTTTGCTATGTTACCACTGCAGGGTATCGCACAGGGCGCACAACCAATTACCAGTTATAACTTCGGTGCAAAAAACAGCGACCGTGTAAAGAAAAGTTTCCAGTTGCTTTTACTGACAAGTCTTGCCTACTCTGTACTTCTCTGGATTTGTGTTGAAGCATTTCCACAGGCTTTTGCCGGTATGTTTACAAACGATGCTACGCTTTTAGCCTTTTCTGCAAATGCGCTTCGTATCTATTGCGGTGCACTCTTCATGATGGGAATCCAGATTGCATGCCAGATGACATTTGTTTCTACGGGAAATGCTCTTTGTTCTATCATCGTTGCCATTATGCGTAAGTTTGTGCTACTTATACCGCTCATTTATATCCTGCCACACTTTATGGCAGATAAGACCATCGCTGTCTATACCGCAGAGCCGATTGCTGACTTTATCGCGGTTACCTTTACTGCCATCCTTTTTGGCATTCAATTTAATAAGGCTTTAAAGAAGCTAAATGCATAATTATGAAAAGAACCATTGATTATATCATCGAAGAAAAAGATAGCGGTATACGCATCGAACAGTTTTTAAGACGCCAGGGGTTTTCCGGACAGAATCTGACCCTGATCAAACGCATGCCAGAAAACACCCTGCGAAACGGTACATTTGTTTATATGCGAGACACCGTGCATACAGGGGATCATCTGCGCATCCAGATTAACGAGGAAACTTCTTCCGAAAAAATCCCACCGGTAGAGCTACCGCTCGATATCGTTTATGAAGATGAAGACATCATTGTTGTAAACAAGCCCGCCGGGATGCCCATTCATCCTTCGATGGCAAATTATGAGAATTCCCTGGCAAATGCTTTGGCTTATTATTATGAAAAACAAGGGAAATCCTTTATTTTCCGCTGCACCAACCGTTTGGATCGCGACACATCCGGTCTTACCATTATTGCCAAGCATCTGGTCGCATCCAGCATTCTATCAGATGCTGTAGCAAAAAAAGAAGTAACGCGCGAATATCTTGCCATCTGTAGTGGACATCCGACACCTGCCGAGGGTACCATTGATGCACCACTTGCAAGAGTGGAAGGAACGATACTTGCAAGAACGGTAGATTTTGAAAAAGGTGATCGTGCCATCACACACTACCGCGTTGTTACGCCTTTATCGGACCACGCTGTTGTCGCGCTGCAATTAGAGACTGGCCGCACACATCAGATTCGCGTCCATATGAAACATATTGGTTATCCACTGATTGGTGACTATCTCTATCACCCGGATATGCGATACATGAAGCGCCAGGCACTACATTCCTATCGTATGCAATTTGTGCATCCTATCACAAAAGAGCTCATGACCTTTACGGCTCCTTTGCCGGATGATATGCGACAGACCATTGCAGCACTTTCTACTTCCAAAGAGAATGTCACACCGTAAACACTCCATCTTTTTCAACAGCAAAACCCCATAGACTCTGGAATATACCCAGAAACCTATGGGGTTATTTTATGCTTTTTATAAGAACCAAACGTCCTGATTTGTTGTTGATATTGCCGTTGCTCCTGCATCTAAAAGTGCATAGACATCTTCTTTTTCGCTAATCAATCCGCTGGAAATCAGTGGTTGATGGTTCATTTTACGAACGCGTCTGATGACACTTGGCATCGGTCCCGGTAACACTTCAATCACATCTGGTTTTGTGTTCTTTAGCTGGCGCTCAATGCTGTTGTACGCCATAGAATCGATGAAGAAGAAACGCATGATGGTATCCAGCGATAACTCTTTGGCTCTCGCTATAATCGGTGCCTTGGTAGATATCACGCCATCTGCTTTTGTAAACTTGGCAATGTAATCTACAGAAACTTCTTTGGAACTCAATCCCTGTATCAGATCCATATGTACAAATGCCAGTTTTCCGGATGACTTTACTTTGTCCACAATTTCCGGAATTGTAATCACATCACCATACAATATAAATATAATACGGCTGTCACACTCCAGACATCGGTGCAATCCATCATCATCTTTAATCGCAGCAATAATCGGAGAATCTTCCAATGCCTCTTTAAACTCTCTTCTCATAACTCGTAATCACTTTCTTTATTTACTGGCTGCCACTGCCTCTGCTGGTTTTTCACCCTTGAATACTACCTTTAACAGGATTGGTGTAATCAGTGTTGTAATAATAACTACCAGGATGATTGGCGCAAACAAATCTTCGTTGATCAGTCCTACCTGACGTCCTTTTTCTGCAACAATCAAAGCAACCTCACCACGGGAAATCATACCCACGCCAGTCTGCAATGATTCTTTCCAGGTAAACTTGCAAATCTTGGCACCAAGTCCACATCCGATCATCTTTGTAATGATTGCAATGACTGTTAAAATAACAGCAAACAACCAGATTTTTAAGGTCATGCCACCCATCGTTACTTTTAAACCTACGCTGGCGAAGAAGATACAAGAGAAAAATACGGTTGATACATCATGGATTTTAATATCTACATAATCACGTATCTTTGAACGGCAGAGCATAACACCTGCAAAGTATGCGCCCGTAATATCTGCAATACCGAAACCAACCTCGGAAACATAAGCTAAAATAAAGCAGAATGCAATTGCAAAAATAGCTACACGTCTCTTATGATCGTTCTTGCTGAACGCAAATTCCAAATGCGTCGTAGCCAAAAACAGCACTAAAATCAATACAAAGTACAAAACAATTTTGATGAGAACAGCAGCTGGTTTTACTGAAGTATCCTTCATGCTGGATACGACTGCGAGTACGATCATACCTAAAATATCATCAATGATGGCAGCTCCTAAGATTGTCATACCGACCTTTCCAGACAACTTACCCATTTCACGCAATGTCTCAACCGTGATACTTACGGATGTCGCCGTCAAAACAACACCGACAAACAAACTCTGCAGCATTTGGTCATAGTTGCTTAAATCCTCACCAAAATACAATGCGTAGCCGATCATACCTCCAATCAGAGGTACAATAACACCAATCAGTGCGGTAACAAAAGATGCTCCAAGGTTTGCCTTCAGTTCCTTTAAGTCTGTATCCAGACCTGCAGAAAACATAAGGAAGATAACACCCATCTCAGCTACATAGCCCAACAGTGTTCCCGTATCCCCCTGCATCGACATCAGATTCAATGCGGATGGTCCCAAAATAACACCTGCTAACAATGCGCCTACTACTTCTGGTAGATTCACTGCCTTACAAAGCAGCCCCAATACCTTTGTTGAAATTAAGATCAAAGCAATCCATAGTAAAAACTCATAATTCATAATTCTCACCTTTACTTTCCTTATATTTTAAAAAACAAATGTTTTTCTTTGAACCGCACCTATTTTACTCCTATCAACTGCCTATTGCAAGCTTTTATGGGTTTTTCCACACCTTGATGAATTCGCCTCTTATTCCCATATTTTTTCTGCCTAGTAGTTCAGCAATTTCTCAAATAACACTTCTCGTTCCTTAGTCAGATCACTATTATGAAATTCTATTTTTCCTTTTCTTCCTGTTGCCTCCCGCAATAAGCCATCAGCTGCAAGCCGTCTGCGCATTTCCCTTGCAGTCCCGGCACCACCGTCAAAGATCTCCACCTGATCGCCAACAATCTGTTCAATCACCTTTCGCACAAACGGATAATGTGTACATCCCAGAACAACCGCATCAAGATTTTCCCGGTATGGCTCTAACAAATCCCGCAAAAATCCATACAATTCCGGGCTATTAATATTCCCTGCTTCCACAAAATCCATCAGTCCCGGGCAAGCCAGCGGCATGACATTTGCATCGCCGCCAAACTGTTCAATCAAATGATGCAGCTTTTCTTCCCGTATCGTAATCGGCGTTGCCATCACAAGAATGTTACCTTGTGGAAACTTTTCAGCGGCAGGCTTTACCGCGGGTTCGATCCCTACAAGTGGCAATTCTGGATACATTTGACGTAAAATACGCACAGCTGCACTCGTTGCTGTATTGCATGCAATCACAACTCCTTTGGCTCCCATCTTCATAAAATCCTCTGTATGTGCAATGGTAAGTTCACGCACTACTTTTGTACTCTTTGTTCCATATGGTGCGTTTTTGGAATCACCAAAATAATAAAAATCTTCTTCCGGCATCATTTTAATCAGTTCACGTAAAACACTGACTCCGCCCATGCCAGAGTCAAAAACTGCAATTGGCGCCTCTCTTTTTTCCATATCCATCCTCTTTTCACTTCTATAACAAAAAAACCTTGATTCAAATCGAATCAAGGCTTATAACAGAGCGGGTGATGGGAATCGAACCCACGTATTCAGCTTGGAAGGCTGATGTTCTACCATTGAACTACACCCGCATATGCCCAGTTCCGGAATCGAACCAGAGACACGAGGATTTTCAGTCCTCTGCTCTACCAACTGAGCTAACTGGGCCCACTGTTTTGCAACAACAAAATAATCTTATCGAAAAAGCCCTTGCCTGTCAAGAACTTTTTGCAGTTCCAGCGACAAAGGCTTATTTCTACTCCAGACGCACAATTGCATTTATGAAGGCATGCGACTTTCATGACAGGTAAAGTAAACAATCTGTCTGTCTTTTGCTATGTTTGTTAACAACTCCAATGCATGTGTAATCTTATTTTCATCCAGGTTTGTAAATGGATCATCCAACACAATGACGGGTTGTTCTTTATGATAAAGTACATCCACCAGCGCAAATCTAGCGCAAATTCCCACCAGATCCTGATAACCATGACTCAGATACTCACTTGAATGTGTACTTCCCTGGCAACGCACTTGTACCGCCAAGTCCATCGTGATATCAAAATCCATGTCTTTTACGGAATCTTTGTATTTATCATCCAAAATAGCCATGTAATGTTCCATGCCTTGACGCAGCGGACGCATATACGTTGACAAAAACTGCTCTTTTGCGATTTTTAAAAATTCTTCGGTTTTCGCCAGCAAGTCCACCTTATGATCGCATTCCATCTTTTCTTCCAGCAGGACATCGCGTCGGTTTTCCGCATCTTCTATACCGTCGAGTTCCACTGACAATTGATGTAATGATTCACGATCCTGCGTAATTCCCTTTTGCATCTCTTTGATTTCTTCATCAATCTGCACTTGTTTTTCCTGCAATTCCTCAACAGAAAGTGCACTTTCTTTTACCTGATTATCTTCCTCAAATAATTTGATTTTTTCCTGTAATTGCTGGATTTCTTCTTGTAATTGTCCATAACGTATGCGTTTACTGCGTACCAGGTGCAATTGTTCCTGTGCAGAACCCTCTGCTTCCAACGGAAAACGATCCAGGTATTTGTGAAGCAGACGTTTTTGTTCTTCCATGGTCGAATGGATGAGATCCCGTTGTTCACGGCAATGCATATATTCCTCGTAAAGCTCTTTGTCGTTTTTCAAGCGTTCCAGTAAATCTGTCTCATTTCCCTCATGATACAAATCCATCTGATAGACCAATGCATAGCGGTCTAAAATGGTATAAAGTTCCATTCGAACATCCGCCATTTCTTCGACTGCATTTGTCGTCTGTGCGGTTGCCTGTTGCGCTTCCTCCTGCAAACGCACATAGTGATCTAAATTAACGCGAATCTCATACACCATCTGCTGCATACTGTCTGCAGGTGTTAATTTGAAGTACGACAAAAACTCTTTACAGCGGACTGCTAAGTCTTCGCGTTTCTGCCTGCTCTGTGCCAAGGCATCTTCCGCCTCTTTCAACTGATTTTGCAAATCTTCCTGCTTATTGCGATGAAGCGAACGCATTCGCAGATACTGCATCACCGCCGCCACACCTGTTGCTGCTGCACCACCAAAGCAAAGAATCTGATAAATAGAGCTGCCCTCAGAATCCGGTGCTAATAAGCGGAATGAAAACCCTCCCAAAAGCAGCGCCACAAAAAGAATAAAAAGCATCAGTACGCCGGCTGTTTTACCAGCCGTGCGTCCTGTCTTTGTCACAACATCCTCTCTTGCCTTAATGTTTCGGTAATTTTCATCCTGCTCCACAATACGTCCATCCAGACGCGACAATTCGACCACATCTTTCTCAACTTGTGATAATTCTTCTTCTGTCGGTACTTTCTGCGCAAAAAAGTATTTGAGTTGTTCTAACTGCGCTGCCGCATCTTCGGATAATTTTGAATGTTCTCCCTGCATGCGAAGCTCCTGCAGTCGTTTTGACATCTCTTTCCATTTTGTCAAATCTTCTTTCGTCGGCACCTCCTCGCCAAAGAGTCCTTCCCACTTATGGATTTGCTGCTCTGGCGGCAATTTAATTGCAAGCTCTCTCTCTGTACGACGCGTCATATCGTACTGGCGTTCCAACTCTTCCATCGCCGTCTGCTCCTGTTCATCCGGCAGACCCGCTGCAAAAAAGTCATCCAGCGCATTCATTTCTTCCTGTTGTTTTTTCAGGAATTCCTGCTGCTGACGATACGCTCCCATATCCTGCTCGCGCTTACTCTGCATACGGATTTCGTCCGTAATACGATTCTTTTCTGCCTCCATCCAGTTGAGCGATTTCTTTTTTTCTTCTAATTTGTCAAACTGCTTGTGGTATCCATCTAAAATCGCCGTCTTTTTATCAATCAGTTCACTGCATTTACTGATTTCTTCTTTGATCATGGTAATCTTACCATTGTTTACTTTACTTCTTCGCGTATAATTCTTACGCACTTCCGCCACACGGCTCACAGCCTCATCAAAATTATTGATGTCATCTTTTGCCGCAGCAAGGTCACCCATTTTTGCGTTCAGGCTATCCGTCATTGCCGTCGATACCGATGACTGTGGGATAAAAATACTCTTTTCAAAAGAATCACGGTCAACCTGAAACAGCTCTTCCCCGAGATTTTTTGAAAAATCATCGCATGCATTGCCCGTGTTCAAATCCAGTAATAAAAACGTATCCTCTTTATCTGTTTTACCAAAGGTACGTTCCACGCGGTATGTTTTTCCTTCCGCTTCAAAAATCAGATTACCACCACAGATGCCACCATCCCATGGCATGTAATGCTTACGCTCCGTCAGCATCTTTGTGCGGGCAGAATAGTCCATTCCGTAAAACATAGCTTTCAAAAATACGCTAAATGTCGTTTTTCCCCAGCCATTTTCCTGGCACAATGCATTCATACCATCTGAAAAATCGTAAGACCACTCTTTTATTGTTCCAAATCCACTAATATAACAGGAAATTAACTTCATACTTCTATATCCTCACCCATGATTGCTTTCATCCCAAGTTCAATAATGGCTGCTCTTTCATCCTCTGACATATCTTGTCTTTCCATCAAACGGACAAATTCACCTTTTAAAGATTTGTCGTTACGGAAACTTTCATAATCTATCTGTACCGATGTACGGTCGTAGACTTTTATAAAGAAAAAGTCCAAATTCAAATTGCGGCGCAAGCGGTCGCAATCAATATCCGTATCAATATTTGTCTCACCTGTCACAATAATCTTAATCAGATCCTCTGATGAGATTCCTGCAACACATTCTCTGGCTTTCTGCACGATTGCTGCCATATCCATAGATGGATCCACCTCAACGCACACCTCATGCAACAAACGTTTGGCTATTGGCACAAATTGTGTATGTATTTTGCCCTCTTCCACCTCAAGAAGAACAAACCCCTTTTCACCACACTCATCAAAACCTCTGCCTTCTAAGCAACCACTGTAGCAATATACACCACGGTCGTCCAAGCGTTCTTTTTTGTAGGTATGAATATGTCCGAGAGCCAGATAATCAATATACTTATTGCGCAACATTGATAAATTTACCATTTCTGTACGATCACTTCCCTGGTAATCCGACTCCTGACCATGCAATGCCACAATATTCAACCGGTTCTGATCCAACACCAGATTCATCCCCAAGGTCTGACTGTTTTCTTTTACCAGTTCCATACCGGTAATTACAACATCCCCATAATCATAAGATGTCCATTCATCTGTCCCGAAAAGTTTAAGGTTTGTAATATCCTCCTGCTCCGACAGTTCTTCCACAAAGTCCAACTGATCGTGATTGCCGCGAATATAACAAAAATCAATCTCCGGGTGTTGCTTTATTTGTTCAATCACACGCGTTTTTGCAACTTTTCGTACATTCGGTTTATCAAAAAGATCCCCTGCGATCAGAATAACCCGCACCTCATTTTCAGCCGCATAGGTCACCATACGTTCAAATGTATCCAACAACTCATCTCGGCGCATACTGGCTGCTTCCCGATCCAAATTGCTTTCCATTTTCGAGTCCAAATGTAGATCTGCACAATGAATTATCTTCATAAATTACTACCCCTCAAAACTGTCTCATTTCTTATAGATTAGTATATCATATCCGCATATCGCTTGTCTGTCAAAACTTATCGACGTCATATAACATAAATCTCTTTTTGCTTATGTAAGCGGACGGAAGGATTCCATCGCTTCCCGATTTACGCGCTCCACTTCTTTTTCCAGATCTCTCGCCGAAAATCTGCGTGCACCCTCACCAATGACAATCATCTGTTCCCTGCGATCCGACGTTGCTACAGTCACTTCATATTTTCCAGCCATATCGTGTGTTGTGCGCTCAATATAGGCATCTGCCGTCTCAGCTTCTCTTGTATAAACGACATGAATATTGTGATAATCTACAATTTCCTCCACATGACCACGCACGCGATACGCATCAAAGACTACAATCACTTCCCGGCCGATATGCCCTTGATAATTACACATAATATCAAGCAAGCGCCCTCTTGCGCCGTCTATGCTGACTTTTGCAATCTCATCTAATTCTTTCCATGCAAAAATAACATTATAGCCGTCCACAAGTAGATATTTTTTCTTAGGCTTTTCTGCCCGTTCTTTATTGTGCGTCTTCTGGTATGTTTCTCTTGCATCCTGGATACGTTCCTTGCGTTCCGCGTCAATGACACGTTTTTCCGCAGCAGGCAATCGTCTCTTAATCTCACCAAATTCACGCACAAAGATTTCTTCCAAATCCGATTCTAAACCACCATAACCATCATAACCTTTTGGCTTTCCACTGCGCATTGCCTCCGCTTTTGCTTTCGCTGCAGCAATGACTTCATCTTCCGTCGGCTCTGCCTTTTTTTCATATAAATATGATGCCATTGGCATGTGCATTTTATCTTCCACTTCATACCAGGGAACAACATACCCCGCTCCATGTCCACAAAAGACGGAATCGCAGCTGTTTCTTGTATCACGGTCTGGATCATATCCCATTTCAGCCACAACTTCTTCCTGATTATGACATGGAAAATATCCTTCCAATGCCAGTGTCATTTGACCGACTCCACCTGTTGCCTGTGCTAAGGTTGTGCCATAATCGCGCATCAAAGATACCGGTGCAATGCCTTGTAAAATGGCGGTATCACCTTCCATGAGTGGTGCTTCAAATTTTCCCTGCATGCGATTCATATCCGTCATCACACGTCCCAAATCCTGTAATGGCATTTCAATGCGCACACGATAGTATGGTTCCAAAAGCACATTTTCTGCTTTACGCAGGCCCTGGCGGATTGCCCGATACGTTGCCTGACGAAAATCGCCACCCTCAGTATGCTTTTTGTGTGCTTTTCCCGTCACCACCGTCAGGCGCACATCCGTAAGCGGCGAACCTGTTAACACACCACGATGCGCACGTTCTGTCAAATGTGTGTAGATCAGACGTTGCCAATTGAGGTCTAAAATATCCTGCGAACAATCCATTGCATACTCTACACCACTGCCTTGCGGCAATTCTTCGATCAGAATATGTGCCTCGGCATAATGACGCAAAGGTTCAAAATGACCGACACCTTCTACTGCCCCACGAATGGTTTCTTTATAGCGTACTTTTCCTGCGCCAAATGTCACCAATATACCATAGCGCGTTTTTAACTGCTGCTGCAACACTTCCGTCTGCACCGGTCCCATCAAGTGCACATGCACCTGGCGGTCACGCTCCTGCCACGTCACATGCAATGTTGGATCTTCCTCCTCCAACTGACGCATATAGGATAACAACACATGAGGGGCACACCCCTCTGGCGGAATCACATGATAAGATAATACAGGTTCTATCCTATCCTGCTCCAAGGCGCTGCATTCTCCTAAGGTCATACCAGCATACGACTGGCTCAACCCCATCACCGCACATATCTCACCAGGTTCTATCGTATCCACACATTCATAACGCTCTCCCGAATATAAACGAATCTGGTTGATTTTTTCGGTACACTCTGTCTTTTGTTCCTCAGTATCATCTTCTTGCGCCATAGCAGGAAGTTCATAAGAAACATCATCCTTGACACTTAATGTTCCACCCAAAATTTTTAAATAGGTCAGCCGGTTCCCCTTTTGATCCCTGCCAATTTTAAAACAACGTGCTGCAAAACCCTCTTTTGCCTGTGGTTCACGCATGAAATTTTGCATAAGACAAAGCAGTTCGCAAACACCTTGTAATTTTAATGACGAACCAAAAAGAACAGGAAAGATCTTACGCTTTGCAATTGCCTCTATCAGATCTTCCTGCGCCAGATCTCCTGTATTTAAAAACACTTCCAGTAATTTTTCGTCACAAAGAGCAATGCTTTCTTTTTCTGCAAAAGTCATTTCCTGTTGTCCACAAAATCCGCGAAAATCAAGACAGTTATCCCCAAGTTTGTCCTGCAAGTGTGCAAGTAATTCCTCTGCCGATTGGTGTGTCACGTCCATTTTGTTGACAAAAATCACACATGGCACTTCGTAATTTTGCAAAAGCTTCCACAATGTACGCGTATGCCCCTGCACACCATCCATACCACTAATCAGTAAAATGGCATAATCCAGAACTGAAAGCGTACGCTCCATTTCTGCTGTAAAATCAGCATGTCCCGGGGTATCCAGCAAAACATATTCCACGTCGCCATCTGTAAAACGCGCCATTTTTGAGAAAATCGTAATTCCCCTCTGGCGTTCCATTTCATCCGTATCCAGATACGCATCCTGATGGTCCACACGTCCTAAGCTTCGAATTGCCCCCGTCTGGTACAAAAGTGCTTCGGATAATGTTGTTTTACCGGCATCAACATGTGCTAAAATGCCGATTGTCAATTTTTTCTTCATCTATCTGTCCTTTTCAAAATGCTGGTAGTCTTTATTTCCATTCCATTCCCCGCCCCACTGAAATCCGTGCGCCTTAAAGATGCGATAGCAGGCATCATCTTTTGAAATCATATGTGCACGTTGCGCGGTTCTATCTTTATAACTATTATAATCCTTATATGGACTTGCCACCGTCTGCTGCAGATCCGCCTCTTTTACATAAGGATTTTCCAATGGATTGATATCGATTGCCATTCCATAGGCATGATTTGACAACACTTCCGTTCCTGCAATTTTACGATAATGAAATGCCGACGTATTGTCATCATTGATGGAGCTAATATCCACCTGTTCTCCGTTTCGCGCCTGATCTTTTTCATAATACCGATCAATCAGGTACATCGAATGAATTTCATATTCTTCCTGAAACAATTCCATAAAAATCTGACGGCAATCCTCCGCAATCGCCTGATTCACTACAAGTTCTCCCACCTGTATCTGATGACAAAAATTGTAATGTAATACTTTTATATAACGCAAATCATCATAAGAAATGTCTGGATTTTCTATATAAGATTTTCCATTCATAGCTTCTTTTTGTACCTCAGTAAGTTCACTTGAAGTAAAGTATACGTCCAGATTCTGCGCATCAATGGTCGCTTTTTCCACAATAGTGCCTGCTTCTAAGCCACGCAGATCCGTTCGTTTCCCTGGTGTTGTCTGCTGTGCATCTGGTGTTTGTTTATCTGACGTCTGCTTCTCCGATGCTTCATTTTCTGTCACTTGTTTACCGTTAGTCTGCTGGTTTAGCAAATGGTTTCCGAGGAGAACAAGCATTACTAGAGCAAAAAGAGCCAAAACGAGCTTCATCTTATCGTCACACATGCGGTTATGTTTATTCTTTTTCACTGCCATTGCCGCTTTTCCTCCTTTTTTTTCTCTGCTGCTGTTCTTCTTGTCTTTCCTAATCTTATCCTCTTTACTGATCTTATGCGAAATGCAATAGCTACATAAGCAAAAAGGACTTCTTTCCACTTAGAAAGAAGTCCTCTTCATAGAAACTGCCGCAGACCGGAATCGAACCGGTACGATGTCGCCACCACAGGATTTTAAGTCCTGCGCGTCTGCCAGTTCCGCCACTGCGGCCTGTTACGAGCACTTGACGAGAACGAACGAAGTGATGTTCGAGTCTAGTGCGATACGTACTTGCCCCTTAATGAGAACGAACGTATGTGATGTTCGAATTTAGTAGGCAAGTGCTGTTACGAGCACTTAGATGCCGTAGCATCTTATGTGCGATACGTACGAGCACTCAGATATTTCTATCTTGTGCAATGGGTGGTGGTGGATTCGAACCACCGAAGCAAGATGCAGCAGATTTACAGTCTGTCCCCTTTGGCCACTCGGGAAACCACCCATTTCAAAACAATATCATGTCCTGACAAAATAGAATTATAGCACAGGCTTTTTTTGTGCGCAACTATTTTTTATATCTCCATACCAAACTGTTTCAAGTCAACTCTGCCATTTTCAACAACAATGCCTTCTTCTCTCAAACGCGCTGCCTGTTCTTCTGCTCCGCCAAAAGCGAACGCATCACACAATTCTCCCTTTGCATTCACGACACGAAAACACGGAATATGCTCCGGGTCTGGATTTTTGTGTAACGCATTTCCCACCGCACGACACATTTTCTCATTTCCAGCCATCTTTGCCACCTGCGCATAGGTTGCAACTTTCCCCTTGGGAATCCGCTTTACAGCATCATAAATACGTTTGGTCGGACTATCTGTCACCAAATCATAACTTTCCGCAATCATGCGCTTGATTTCTGTATCAGGAATGCTTCCATCTAAGCGAATGGTATTCCAATGCTCCTTATTCTGATGATATCCCGGCATAACAGCCTCATAGGCATCTCGCCAGAAATCACGCCACTGCGGATCCACTTTTACATTTATATGAACCGCTCCATCCATATCGTAGGTCCATAAAAAAGCCTTCTTACTCCCTTTTATACGAACCAGTTGCCAGTTTGGATCATGAAATGGCGCATCCTGGTATGTTCCTGGAAGTGAAAGCCCATATGTAAGCGCTTCTTCCCGTGTTCTCATGATGCCTCGCTCCTTTCCATGCAAATTTCCATCTTTTTGTCTTCAGCTATAATTTGCTATTTCTTCTCCCAGAAATCATAGCTCCTGTTTAAAGACCATACCACTGTAAGGCGTTAATTCCACATGCATCATACCATTTTGTACCTCATGTTTTGATGGCATAATCGAATATCCCTTTTCATTGGTCATCATCGCACTCAGTATCCAGCCATCCGTCACTTCCGCCAGATAAACCGGTATATCTGCTTCTACCGTATCTTTTCCAACATTCACAACAACGACATAACGCTCCTGCTCATTAAAACGCCCATACGAAACATAATCTTTTCCATGCGCTAAAAAGCGGAACGATCCACGACGCAACGCACTGCTGCATTTATGCACCATAATCATATCGCGATGATAATCAAGCAAAGGATAATTTGCTTTGCCCCACGGATAGGTTCGTCGGTTATCCGGATCCGTAAATCCACACACACCAGCCTCATCACCATAGTAAAGCGTTGGTGCTCCCGGCCAGGTCATCTGCATCAAAACAGCCACTTTATACAATGGAATATTGATGTCCTCAGATGCTGCTTCCACTCCCAGCGCAGATGCCCTTCCCACCTTATGATTTGTTCTGGTCAGAAAACGAGAATGATCATGGTTGGACAGCTGGTTCATTGCCGTATGCAATGAAGAACCTGTAAATTTTGTCATGTAATAACGCATAGCATTTTCAAATCGCTCACTATCGCCTTGCGCTGCCGGTTCATACGCATCACTGTGCTTTTCCATTCCTGTCACAAAATAGGAGATTGGCTCCATAAAAGCATCATAATTCATCACCGTATCCCACGCATCCCCCTGCAGCCAGGACGACGCATCGCCGTAATGCTCTGCCAAAATAATTGCGTCCGGGTTGGCTTCCTTGACAGCTTTACGGAAGTCCCGCCAAAACTGATGATTAAACTCCGCGCTATGCCCGAGATCTGCTGCCACATCCAAACGCCAGCCATCTGCATTAAAAGGTGGTGATACCCATTTTTTTCCAATATCCAAAATATACTGATACAGTTCCTGTGAATCTTCATAGTTTAATTTTGGCAGCGTGTCATGTCCCCACCAGCCTTCATATGTTCTATTATCCGGCCAGGCATTCTCGTCAGCAAAACGGAAGTAGCTGCGGTACGGACTGTTTGCATCCTCATATGCTCCCGGTGCGTATCCTTTTTCTGCACGGTATACCTTTTCCCGGTTCAACCATTTATTGAAGGAACCGCAATGATTAAAGACGCCATCCAAAATGACACGGATCCCTTTTGCGTGAGCCTCTTCGATAAATTCCGCAAAAAATTGATTGGATGCCTCCAAGTTTTCTTTGGATGTAACACGATTGATAAAACGGCTTGCACCTGCATTATCTCCTGCTTCCGGCGGCAAAAGTTCACCCTCATCCATCACAATCTTTCCGTAATGTGGATCAATATGGTCATAGTCTGCAATATCATATTTATGATTGGAAGGTGAGACAAACAGTGGATTAAAGTAAATCACTTCCACACCCAGACTCTTCAGATAGTACAACTTCTGGCGCACCCCTTCCAGATCACCACCATAAAAATCTGCCACGTCAAAATGTGCATTTGGCAACTGTTCCCAATCCTTAATCTGATGGCTCATCGTATTGATATAATGATATTCCCGATCCAGCACATCATTTGCGGGATCACCATTTGCAAAACGATCTACCAGAATCTGATACATAATCGCACCTTTTGCCCAATCCGGTGTCTCAAAACCCGGTATAATGCGGAAGAAATATTCTGGTCGTGCCTCCTGGCTCACACCAAATTTATCATAAAAACATTGTTCCTCTTCGTTCTCCCGAATAGAAAAGCAATAAGAAAATGTCGTATCTTCCAACTTCACCTGTGTCTCATAGTAATCAAATACATCACCCGCATGCACCATCTGCATCAAATAATGCGTTCCTTTTGCCAAAAGGTAAATTTCACATATATGTCCATGAGCCACACGCAAACGTATGGTTACGGTATCCCCTGGCTTGGGTTCCATCGGTATCACATACTGCCCTGTCTCATCGCTGTATATTGCTTCTGTGTTCATATCCTCGCCCTCTTATTTCATACGCTTTTTCTATATTTTCATCATAACCAGTTTTCTTTCTCTTTTCTAGGGATTTTTGTAGAATTTGTAGAATATTTATACAAAGTAAAAAAGACAGCTATCGAACGCTGCCTTTTTAGGAGAAGGTATTTTTACTATGGGGTTAGCAAAAATATTTATATAATGTATTGGGGGGTTTTTACGATTGTTATTATATAATGCGTCTACCGATAAGTGTTCACAAAGTTACCAATTCTGCAAGCAACTTTTTGTGCACTTTGTACAATTTTAGACGTTTCACTCTTAAATAACAACCGTTTCCCCTTTATTTTTCATCCGCCCTTCGAAAGAATGATAAAAACACCTTGCTTAAATTCCTTCTACAACCACACCTTCTTCTTCCGGCTGTGGAAATGATGCGCCATCAAACAAAGCTTCAAACTCTTCACGACCAATCTTTTCTTTCTCAAGTAACAGTTCTGCACACTTGTGCAATACCTCTTCATGTTCTTTGATCAGATTTGTCGCCTTTGTATAGCACTCTTCAATAATACGTTTGACTTCACCATCAATCGTCGTTGCTACATTCTCCCCATACCCTCTGGTATGTGCGAGATCTCTTCCGATGAAAACTTCATCTTCTTCATTGTCATAATTGATTGGTCCTACCTCTGCAGAGAAACCATACTTGGTCACCATATCTTTTGCAGTCTGGGTTGCCTTTTTAATATCAGAAGATGCTCCTGTCGTAATGTCATCAAATATAATTTCTTCTGCCACACGGCCACCCAGGGAAACAACAATGTCTTGTAACATTTTCCCCTTCGTATTAAACATCTCATCTTTTTCCGGAAGTGGCATCGTATAGCCAGCCGCTCCTTGTCCGGTAGGAATGATGGATACCGAATACACCGGTCCTACATCTGGAAGTACATGGAAAAGAATTGCATGACCTGCTTCATGATATGCTGTGATTTTCTTTTCCTTTTCAGAAATAATACGGCTCTTTTTCTCCGTACCAAGTCCAACCTTTACAAAGGATCTCTTGATATCACTCTGGCAGATATATACTCTTCCTTCTTTTGCCGCAAGAATCGCTGCCTCGTTTAACAGATTTTCCAGATCCGCACCGGTAAATCCCGCTGTTGTCTGCGCAATCTGTTTCAAATCCACATCATCGCCCAATGGCTTGTTTTTTGCATGCACATGCAAAATCTCCTCACGTCCACCAACATCCGGGCGGCCCACAAAGACTTTTCGGTCAAATCGGCCCGGACGTAAAATCGCAGGATCCAAAATATCTACACGGTTCGTCGCTGCCATTACGATGATTCCCTCATTCACACCAAAACCATCCATCTCTACGAGCATCTGGTTCAAGGTCTGTTCGCGCTCATCATGGCCACCGCCCATACCGGTTCCACGTCGTCTTGCCACGGCGTCAATTTCATCAATAAAGACAATACATGGTGCATTTTTCTTTGCTTCCGCAAAAAGATCTCTCACACGGGAAGCACCAACACCAACGAACATTTCCACAAAATCAGAACCGGAAATACTAAAGAATGGCACACCAGCCTCTCCTGCCACTGCTTTTGCAAGCAATGTCTTACCTGTTCCCGGAGGTCCCACAAGAATCAATCCCTTTGGAATACGTGCACCGACTTTGGTGTATTTTGCAGGATCTTTCAAAAAGTCAACAATCTCCGCCAACTCTTCTTTTTCTTCCTGAAGACCGGCAACCTGCGCAAAGCGCACCTGCATCTTATCCTGCGTTGTCATCGTCGCACGGCTTTTCCCAAAATTCATCATCTTGGCATTCGCTCCGCCGCCCCCTTGCGATTGGGCGTTCATCATCATCATAAACAGGATAAATACCACCGCAACCACGATCAACATTGGAAGCAAACTTTCCATAAATCCACTCTTTGGAACATCATTTAAAGTGTAATCCACACCTGCCTCATCGAGTGTATCCTGCAACTGTCCCACATCCGATACATTCATAACAAACGTTCCGCCTGCTGTTGTTGTGATTCTGACCGAACCTGTCGGAACCTGTTCATTCTGGCGAATGACTGCAGATTGTATCTCACCTTTTTCCAGAGCCTTTGTAAACTGACTTGCTGTATAAGTCGCTGTCGTCGGATTGGACATTGCATACCAAATGCACGCTACAATCATAATCAGGACAACATACAGCCCAAGACCCGCTCTTCTCTTTTTCAATGATTGCCTCCTTTTATAACTCTACAACTCCAATATATGGCAGGTTACGATACTTCTGGTCATAATCAAGACCATAACCTACAACAAATTCGTCCGGAATGGTAAAGCCAACATAATCTACATCCACATCTACTTCTCTACGATCTGGTTTATCTAACATTGTGCACAAACGAACGCTCTTGGCATTGCGATCCTTAAATACATCCTGTAAGAAATGCAATGTATTACCACTATCGATAATATCTTCTACAATCAAGACGTTGCGTCCGTCAACCGGGATCTCAACGTCACTCTTAATCTTTACTTCTCCACTAGAAACGGTTCCCGCACCATAGCTCGATGTTGTCATAAAATCAATTGTTACCGGAACTGTAATTCTCTTTGCGAGTTCACAGGCAAAGAAAGATGCTCCACGTAAAATACAAATCACATAAACGCTTTCTCCCTCATAATCCTTGCTGATCTGCTCTCCCAATTCTGCAATTCTTGCCGCCAAATCTGCTTCCGAAATCATTTCTCTGATGGTTTCACTCATAATCATTCTCCTCCAAAACTTGTATTTTTAGTATTCTTTTTGTATGTTCGTCTATTTTATAATGTGTACTAATCCGGTATCCAATCGCCCAAATCACATGACTTCCCTCGCACACGAGCGGTACGCAATCACGCTGTTCCCGTGGCACCTTTTCGTTCACAAAATAATCCTGCAAACGCTTGTGACCGCCTGACGATGTCACCGTCAAATAGTCTCCCTCACGCCTGTGTCGTAAACAAATAGCACTCTCTATCTTATCATAATCAAACCATTTCGTATAGAATTTTCTAGGAATTTCCGCCGTTACATCCATAGGTTCTACCGATAAACAGATTTTTTGCCCCTGATTTGGCAAAGACAGACATATTCCTTTGCACAATTCCTCATGTGATACTGTCCGATACCAGGAACAATCGTCTGCATCTTCCTGCTGCTTTTTCATCTGCAATCCATCATAGGTCCGCCAGACACAAAGATGATACGGCAAATCCATGCGTTGTCCCGTCTGGGCAAATAGCAGTCGCTCCATTCCCTGCAAATGCGTTGTACTGATATCTCTTGCTCCCGGCACATAAGATAGCAACCATAAATACAAAATCTCGCATCGCATAAATGCCGGTTGCGATATCACCCTTTCTGCAAAAAGCACATTTTCCCGCTGTGCTGTTTTTAGATGCTTCGCTGCTTCCTTTTTGATATAATCCGCAACCTGCCCAAGATAAAGCGCTTCCCTGCCAAGATGCTCTATGGCCTGTGCGTTGATTTTTTGTAATTCCGGCATCACCTGATGACGCAGGCGATTCCGGTCATACTGCAAGTCCGTGTTACTGCTATCCTCACAAAACGTTTGCTGCAATTCTTCCAAATACACTTCGATTTCCTGCCGCGTTACCACCAAAAAAGGACGTATGATGCGCTCTCTTCGCACTGGCATACCACGCATACCATCAATTCCTGTCCCACGCGCCAAATGAAACAGCATCGTCTCGCCATTATCATCTGCATGATGTGCCACTGCAATATGCACCGGATGCTCCATCTCTTTTTCCCAGGCTTCTGCTTCTTGTATGAGTGCCTGATAGCGTGCCGTCCGTGCCATTTCTTCCACTGCTGCATGCGCCTTTATGGCCTGTGCAATCTGTTCGCCCACTGCAACCGATGTCTCAGCTATACCATATGTCCTACACAATTCTTCCACAAAACACTGGTCGCGCAGGCTCTCATCTCCACGAATCCCGTGTTCCACATGGACACAACGAATAGATATCTGAAGACGCTCCTTTACGTGATCAAAAAAGCGAAGAAGTGCCACCGAATCTGCGCCGCCGGACACGCCAATTACGACGCCATCGCCTGGCTGCACCAATGCTTCCTGTACTATAAAATTACATACTCTGTCCTCAAATTCCTTTCGCTGCATGTATTACCTTTCCAATGCCTTTAACACCAGCACCGTCATATCATCCGCAATGGTTCCTCCTGTAAAGAGTAAAACACGTTCCATAATCTTTCGTGCAAATGTCACGGCATCCGTATCTGTCAATTCCTGAATCAATTCGCGCAGCATTTCCACTGCATCCTCTACTTGCAAATATTCTAACACACCATCCGTAACCAGCACAAGGTAATCGCCCGGTTCTAAGTAGCTGCGGCTTGGCAGCGTGTCCAAAGAACTGCTCGCTCCCATCGGAAGACTACTTGCCTCGATCACTTCTGTACGTCTCTTGTGCCGCACAAATGACACGTGCGCCCCGACTTTATAAAAATCGACAATTCCCGTGTATTCATCAATGATACAGGCATCCAATGTTGAAAACCGCTCTGCATCTGCGCCAAAAATCATTGCCGCATTCATCAGGCGCAATGCCATATCTGCCAAAAATCCAGCTTCCATAAATTGTAAGAACAGATTTACGACCGTATCACTCTCTTCATGTGCCCTTGTTCCACTCCCCATTCCATCCGAAAGTGCCATCACGAACGTACCGTTTTCTAAGCGTTTTGTTCCAAAACTATCACCCGATATCGTCTGTTTTTGCTGAAGCATTTTGGAGACTCCATACGTACATGCAATCTTTGGGCGCGTCACAAACACATATCGCGCGCGATCACGTCCTACGATATTACGATTTTCCTCCGCCATAACAAGGGGTTCGCTGACACAGCTTTCTAACATTGCAAGTACTTCCTTGCTTGTCGTGCAAATACCGGGGCGCGCAGCAAGTTCCATCACGATACGGCATGTTCCATTTTTTCTCCGATAAAAATGAAGTTCCCATACCCGAAGTCCGACTTCACGTAATTGGAACCGGATTTTTGCTATGTGCAGGCGCTCCTTCTCATCACAAAGTTCATCCTGCTCCATTGCATCTTCCATAAAATATGCCATAGCATCCATCTGTCCCGCTATCATTTCCCGGTGTTCACACAAACGTCGATACCAGGACAAATTAAGTTCCGTTCTCTCGAAAATCCCAAGTGCCTCCCGAATCAAAAGTTCTGCGCGCGCGCACTGCCGCTCAATTTTTTCCTCCAAAGCCGGATCTATCACTTGTCCATTCTGCGCCTGGGTAAACAAAGACTCCATGACCACTGCCATTTCGCTTCCGGTAGTAAAACAGACATCATAATGTCCGCACCGACCACAGATGCGTTCTTTTAACTCCTGCTGCATCACAATGCCCACATCCGTTTTGCTTTCCTGTGGGCAGACAAGCGCTTCCATACTTTTTGCAAGACCACTCATCGCGCGCGAATAAGGACTCGATATCTGTGACATCGCATACTTTCTTTTTTTCTTTGATGTCTTTGCAATCAGTGCCTCACATATACCAAGCGCCCATGCTACAACGTACGTTCCTCCCGCTACCAGCATGCCTTCGAGTGGTGGAATAAAAATCCATGGCACGCGCATGCGCTGTGCCGCCGTCATCACCTGACCTCCATATGAAACCGCCACAAGAATCATCCCAAGCATTACTGCCTGTCCAAAATGGCGCAAAGCAACGTGCATATGCCAAAAAATGGAAAGCACCACCATCCATACCAAAAAAACTATGCCATAGCGAAACAACGATGCAATCGGCAAAAACAATACCATCCATAAATAGAAAAAAGGCACACACACGCGGCGATTTTCCTCTTCCAGATAAAATGCACCGAATATGATTGCCACCAATGGATAACACCCCAACATCTTCACCTGGCATGCCAATGCTCCTAGCACCAAGCATACTAATGTTCTCGCAACCTGATCCTTCATAATACGCCTCCTATTTTCCTTACAGAGGCTATTATAAAAGGACTTCCTCGCAGTATTTGTCAAAGGAAGTCCCACTTATCTTTTTTCTATCATCTTTATCTTCTATTTTTCGCGAAAAATCGTTTCGTTATCATAAACAAGTCCCAATTTATCTTTTGCGACTTTTTCCTTATATTCATTGGATTGGGTATATTGTTCCTGTTCCTGAAGCTCCTTTTGTTTTTCCTGCTGCTCGTTTAGTTCGTTCTGCTTCGTCTGCTCTGTCTGCACCAATGCCTCATTCTTCTGATACAGGCGCACCATCTGCACAGAAAGCACCAACACTAAAAATATACCAATACAAAGAAATGAAATTCTTCCCGCGCTATTTTTCTTTTTTCTTTTTGGTCTTTTACTCATACGTCATCCCTTTTTTCTTCTTTCTTTGTCCATCCCGCCACAACGGCCAGGATATGATCGCACCCTTTTCCTATATATCGGTACAGCTGCGATATGCTTTTATAGAGAAATGTAATCGGAAGGCAAAAAATCCTCCGTACTATCCTACTACCTATAGCATAATACAAAATCATTCCCGATGCACCTATAAAAAATTGACAAAATCGTAAAATCCCCTCTGTTTCCTGATTTAAAACGCGCCAAATAACAAACGCCGCCACAATCCAATAACAAAAATCGCCCAGCATTTCCCTTTCTCTTGCGATGTCTCTCACCTTGCGAATCACATCCATCAAATCATACACCACACCAAGACACACACCCAACAAAAACATAAACCCTAAAATATGTCCCTGTTCTGTCACAAAAGAATACAATGGCATTATTTAAACATCCGTCCAAAAAAATTCTCCCCAACTGCCTTCGGCGAAATCACTTCTGTATAAAGCAGCGCATCTACTTTTCCTTCTACTTCCAGGTCTCCTTTTTCTACCGACAGACGATTGATATGTAAATCATTTCCTTTTATCGTCAGCATGCCTTCTGATGTTTCCAGAAGAATCTCGCGCAGATCAAAGGAGATCACATCCAGGATTCCCGTGAGGCTGATCCCCTTTCGGTTTGTCATCATTAATTTATGATTGGTCACAACGTGTTTTTCTTCCATAGGATCTCCTTTTCTTTTATCTTCCTATCTCTATCCTATGTCACCGATGCCAGCCTTATGATTAAAAATTAAAGATAACGGAAAAGTTCTTTTGCCTCTTCCTTTTTTGTGGTATCTGCCAACGCCAGCACTTCTACTTTTACCGGTTTGTTGCCAAATGCTATTTCTATAATATCTCCTACTTTAACCTTCACAGAAGCTTTTGCTTCTTTTCCGTTAACCATGACACGTCCCGCATCGCATGCTTCGTTTGCCACGGTACGTCTCTTGATTAAGCGGGATACTTTTAAAAACTTATCTAAACGCATTTTTTGCTGTCCTTTCCTCGTCATCATAACAAAAAAGGCTCAAAACAGAAGTTTTGAGCCAAATGTTCATAAAACAATATGAATTAGTTCATCATATCCTTTAAAGCCTTACCAGCTTTGAACTTAGGTGCCTTAGATGCTGGGATCTTCATCTCAGCGCCAGTCTGAGGATTTCTACCTGTTCTAGCAGCTCTTTCAGATACTTCGAAAGTACCGAATCCAACTAACTGAATCTTTTCACCCTTCTTGAGTTCTTCTGCAACAACATCTGTAAATGCCTTTAATGCTGCTTCTGCATCTTTCTTAGAAAGATCTGCCTTGCTAGCCATAGCTGCAACTAATTCTGTTTTGTTCATATTAACTTCCTCCTATGGAATATAAAAATATAATATTATGTCAGAGTCCTGCCTCCAAAATAACTACAAAGTTATTTATAATGGTTTTACCTATATTTGTCAAGGTAAACACCTTATATTTTCAAGGTTTCCCGACGTTTTGCCAAATTATACAAAATATTAAATAATCTTTGTATAAGAATACTATGGACAGAAATCTCTCTGATTATAACATCTTTTCTACTAATGCATTTACGGCTTCTTTCATCGCCTCTGCTTTTGCATCTGCATCTGCAATCGATGTACCCTTGATACCAAAATAGAATTTGACTTTTGGTTCTGTACCAGAAGGTCTGACACATACCCATGCATCATCTGTCAATTCATAGTAAAGCACATTGGAACTTGGAAGTCCGGTCGGACGCACTTCTCCTGTCGCCACATCTGTAATCGTATCCTTCTTATAATCACGCACAGCCGTTACCTGATATGCGCCAATTTCCTTTGGTGCATCTGCACGTAACGTGTTCATGATAGTACCAATTTTTTCCAGACCTTCAATGCCCTTTAAAGTAACAGCTGTAATGCCATCCTGATAATAGCCATAACGCTCGTACATAGCAATCATTGCATCCCACAAGGTCATATTCTTTGTCTTGTAATAAGCTGCTGCTTCGCAAAGCGCCATAGAAGCAACTACCGCGTCCTTATCTCTTGCATATGTTCCCGTCAGACAACCATAGCTCTCTTCCATACCAAAAAGATATGTGCCCTTTCCTGTTGTTTCCATTTCTAAAATCTTTTGACCAATAAACTTGAATCCGGTCAACACTTCCACTAATGCAATACCATAATGCTTTGCAATCGCATCTGCCATGTTGGTAGAAACGATAGAGCGGATAAACACGCCATCTTCCGGAAGTCCCTGTAATTCCTTCTTCTGACCAATCAGATAATCTCCAATCAGACAGCCTGACATGTTACCGGTAAGTGGATGGTATTCCCCTGTCTGTGCATCTTTCACATAAACACCCAAACGGTCCGCATCCGGATCTGTAGCGAGGACTAAATCCGCATCCACTTTCTTTGCTAATGCGAGGCCAAGCGTAAACGCTTCCTTTGCTTCCGGGTTTGGATAGCTGACCGTCGGAAAATCTCCATCCGGCAATTCCTGTTCCGGTACTACATAAACCTGTGTAAATCCAAGTTCTTTTAAAACGCGACGCACTGGCATATTTCCTGTTCCATGAAGTGGTGTATAAACTACCTTAATCTCAGAACCAACGGCGTCAATCGCATCCTGATGTACTACAAGCTTCTTCAGTTCGGCAATGTATGAATCATCGATATCTGCACCTATGGTCTGGTAAAGTCCTGCTGCGATTGCCTCTTCTTTATCCATTTTTTTACATACTGCATAATCAGAGATTGCCTTTACCTCATCCATGATACCGCTATCGTGTGGAGGGGTAATCTGCGCACCATCTTCCCAATATACTTTGTAACCATTGTACTCTGGCGGATTATGACTTGCGGTAATATTGATACCGGCAATTGTATGTAATTTACGTACTGCATACGATAATTCCGGTGTTGGACGAAGGGATTCAAACACATATGCCTTAATGCCGTTTGCTGCTAAGCAAAGTGCTGCCACATCCGCAAATTCCAGTGACATATGTCTGGAATCGTACGCAATTGCAACACCTCTGTCCTGTCCGCCTACTTTTAAAATATAGTTTGCAAGTCCCTGCGTTGCCTTACGCACAGTATATTCATTCATACGGTTGCAGCCTGCACCAATAATACCACGAAGTCCGGCTGTACCGAATTCCAATTCCGTATAAAATCTCTCCTCGATTTCTTTTTCATCTCCTGCAATCTGGCGCAACTCTTCTTTTGTTGCTTCATCCATGTAATCGCTTTCCAACCAATGTGTATACTGCTCTTTGTAACCCATAGCATCCTCCTTTTGAATATCTCGTATTCTTTTTTATCATAATTGCCTATCTTGTATTAGTCAAGCAATGTAGATAGCATCTTTGAAATGGTCGTCAGATAATCTGTCTCCGTATCCGATAGATTTGATGAAGATGAACTGCTATCATTCGATGATGTATCCTTATCTCTGTTACCGGTTTTTTTCTTGTTCGTAGAATTCTTGTTGGAATTGCTGCTTGAACTATTACTTGTGCTATTACTCGTACTATTACTTGTGCTATTACTCGTACTATTACTTGTGCTGCCACCTGTGCTCTGTGTCGTATTTTCACTACTTTGAGAAGTGTTTGCCGCATCCTCTGTCTGTGCCATATCCAGTGAGATAGTCGCACTCTCAGAATTCACGATTAAAGTCTTTTGCCAATCATCATATCCTTCTGCCACCACACGAAGCTTATGTGCCCCATAGGTGACTGGCACTGCCTGTCCCACAGTAATTTGCTCACCATCCACGTAAACAGACACACCTGCCACTTCCGATGTAAAGGTCAGCTGGCACACCTTCGGTCCGCTGCCTTTGAGCTGATTTAGATCCACAACTGTCGTCTCACCGCGTGTAACGGTATAATTGCCTGTGCCACCATAGCCATTATTTGCAACAGTAATTGCATACGTTCCTTCCGGTACTTCTAAGCACATATCGCCGGTTACTTTTGTAAAAATCCGGTTGCCAATGCATATCATACTGTCCACAAACGTATCACTATTCTGTAGCTGGATATAGCCATGTCCCGTCGTCACGATGACTGACCATACGTCCTTATCCTTGCCAATCACCTGTAAGGTATCTTCCGCGCCAATAGCATCTAAGCTAATCTGTGCATCCTGTGAAAAAGCCATCGTATCCGGCGTAATCCGATACGCCGTCTGCCCAATGGTAAAAATGCCCTTTGCTATGTCAATCTCATAGTTGGTAATATCTTTTTGATTCCATACTTCATCCGACATCTGCACTGTACTAAGTGTAGAGGACGCACTGATTTCTCCCAGGCGGACAACCTGTCCCGGTGTAAAATGAATCGAGCTATAAGAATCCCCATAGGCATCCATAAACCGCGTACTTAACGTATAGCCATAGCGTACCTGCCGCTCTGTCTTGGGAGAATACAGTGTCATCGTCTCCCCCATCATATCGATTTGTTCAATGATATAATCCGGCGTTGTCTCTTCCGTATCCGCTGCCTCCTGTTCCTGCTTCGCCGCAGGCGCACGATAGGTAAAAGGCTCATTTTTTTCCTGTTTTCCACATGCGTTCATGACACATAAAAGCAGGAGCAGCATGACGGTACAACCGCCTTTTTTCCATATGTTTTTCATAGCTCGATTATAAACTATTCCATCAGATTATACAATAATGCCAAATATTCCCGACGTGCAGTTTCCTGGTTCATAATCTGCCGCAATTTATCACCATCGCGTTTGGATGACCACGTTTTTTTGTTGTTATTATAGTGGTTTGCAATTTTCCAGAATTTTTCCGGATAAAGCAACCGTAAATACAGTTCATATACTTCTTCCGTTTCCATCGGACGGACTCTTTGATACATCATCAACATCTGCTTTCCGAGCTCTACATTCCAACGATTTTTTTCCAATGCCTTACGCATATATTTTGCCAGATCACTCATCACGCTATCCACGCGCATATTTTCAAAATGCTGAACATATGACAAGTTGCTGCAATCCAAAACATTATGATGATGATAATCCCCGTGGCATAGCTGTACTCTCATTTTTTGGTGTTGTACCTGTTTTTCCACGTTTTCTGACTGTTCCAGAAACATGAGATACGCCTGCTCGTACAACTCTTCAAACTCAGTTTTTTTCTTCTTTTTATGCGTGTAATTCCGCAAATTGCGCAGTTCCCGGTTATGCCGTTTTACCTCTGCAAAAAACATATGCTCCTGCGCAAGAAATGACGTTTTTTCCACTTCCGGCAGCGATGCCAACTGCAAATGCAGATCTGCCAGTTTCCGAGCCCCCTCTAACACTTCACACGCGTTTTTTACATCGCACTCCCGCCCGGGCTGATACTGCTTTAATATGTACGACGGTCCATGTTCTTCCCGGACCATATATGCGCCTTCCTTCGTCGCAACAAGCTGCTCCGTTCTTGCGTCCCACGCATGTAGTTTTTGCAACACATACGCCAGTTGCTCTGCTTTTTGCGCCGATCCGGTAAAAGGCTTCAACATACAAATCCCTTGTGTCGTATGAATCAGCAGACTCCCTCTTCCCTTAGAAACGCCTGTAATCTCCAGCTCATATTCTCCAAGCAGCTGTTCCCCTTGCCCCATACGTGGAATAGCACTCTGTGATTTCTCTATATTTTCACACATAAAAAATCCTCCATAACACGAACACCATTTTCCAATATCTGTTCATCTTATGAAGGAATCTCTCTGATTATACCTATCGTATTTATTTTTCTATTGCCGCCAGGCGCTTTGCCTCTGTAAGCAATTCTTCTCTTGTATTCTTTGCCGGTTCCTCAATCACCTGCGCAAACAGCAAATCCAGAATCTCACCAACCTTTTTTCCCTGCGGTACGCCAAGTTCTAACAAATCCTTTCCATTAAGCGCAAGATCTTTTTTCTGCACGCAGACCTGCTTCTCTATCATCCTATCATACAACGCTTCAAACTGATCGATGGCATCTAATTTTTGTTGGCGCATATACATGCTTTGTGCCATCGTATCTGCCCGTTTCACAGCAAAGATTTCCGGAAAGCTCTCCAGCCCCATTTTCACAATGCTGCGGCGCACATTTTTCTCCTGCAATACCGGTCGCATATCATGAAAACGCACCAGGCGTTTCACCGAGCGGATGGTATCATTGTCAAATTTGAGCCGACGTAAAATCTGCCCTGTCATCTCTGCGCCAATTTCCGGATGTCCATAAAAATGATCATTGCCCGCTTCATCTGTTGTTCTGCACACTGGCTTTGCCACATCATGAAACAGCATCGTCAAACGCAGTATGCGTTCTGCCGGAACTGCCATAAGCGCATGAATGGTGTGCTCTCCCACAGAATACTGATGGTGAACGGTATGTTGCGGTGTTTCCATCATTGCATCAAATTCCGGCAAAAAAACCGCCGATAGACCGCACGCATAAACGGTACGCATTTCCTCTGGGTGATCCGATGTGAGCAGTTTGACAAGCTCCACCATAATGCGTTCCATACTCACCCGCGCAATGGTTGGTGCCAACGCGCAAATAGCATCATAGGTGGCTTTCTCGATGGAAAAGCCAAGCTGTGCCGCAAAACGGACCGCGCGAAGCATACGCAAGGCATCTTCTGAAAAACGCTCCGTGGCCTCTCCCACGCATCGAATCACGCCATCCTGCAAATCCTGCATGCCGCCAAACAAATCCACCAGACCTTCTGTCTGATTATATGCCATGGCATTGATTGTAAAATCACGACGCCGCAAATCTTCCGATAAAAGATTGGTAAACGCAACACTCTCCGGATGTCTTCCATCCTTATACTCGCCGTCAATACGGTATGTTGTCACCTCATATCCACATTTGCCGCACATGATCGTAACCGTACCATGCGCAATGCCAGTATCAATGGTATGGGTAAACAATGCCTTTACGTCTTCCGGCGAGGCTGAAGTCGTAATATCCCAATCCGCCGGTTCTTTACCTAAAATGCTGTCGCGGACACAGCCGCCTACTGCATAGGCCTCGTGTCCGCAACTTTCTAACCGTTCTATAATTTGAATGACATCCTGTGGTAATACAATATTCATTAATATGCTTTGCCCCAATAAACTAACTTCTTAGCCGGTTTGCCACAGCATACACAAACATCAGAAATCGCTTCCTGTGTAAATGGCATGCATCTGCTTGTAGCTGTTGTATCTTCCTTAATCTTGTCTTCACATGCCTGATCGCCACACCACATTCCACGGATAAATCCTGGTTTGTTTGCTACGATTTCTTTGAATTCTTCGTAATTGTGTGCATCATATGTATGTGCTTCTCTATGTGCTCTTGCTCTTTCCAGCATTTCTGTCTGCATCGTAGCAAGAATCTCTGTGATCTTTTCTGCCAGTTCATCGATACATACTGTGATTTTTTCTCTTGTGTCACGACGAACAACCACTGCCTGGTTTGCCTCAATGTCACGAGGTCCCATCTCTACACGAACTGGAATACCGCGCATTTCCTGCTCAGAGAATTTCCATCCCGGTGATTTATCCGTGTCGTCCAGCTTCGCACGAAGACCTGCTGCCTTTAATACATCCAACACTTCATGTGCCTTATCAAGCACGCCTTCTTTGTTCTGCATAATTGGAATGATATCTACCTGTGTAGGAGCAATTCTTGGTGGAAGTACCAATCCTGAATCATCACCATGTACCATGATAATCGCACCAATCAGACGTGTTGTCATACCCCATGAAGTCTGATGTACATACTTTAACTGGTTATCCTTATCGGTATATTGAATTTCAAATGCCTTAGCAAAACCATCACCAAAGTTATGGCTCGTACCAGACTGCAACGCTTTGCCATCGTGCATCAACGCTTCAATCGTGTAAGTAGCTTCTGCGCCTGCAAATTTTTCCTTATCTGTCTTACGTCCACGAACCACTGGCATTGCCAATACTTCCTCACAGAAATCTGCATACAGATTCAGCATCTGCTGTGTACGTTCTTCAGCTTCCTCTGCCGTTGCGTGTGCTGTATGACCTTCCTGCCACAAAAATTCTCTGGAGCGGAGGAATGGTCTTGTCTCTTTTTCCCAACGTACCACAGAACACCACTGGTTGTACAACTTTGGAAGATCACGGTAAGACTGAATTTCATCCTTATAAAAGTCACAGAAAAGCGTCTCAGACGTAGGACGTACACAAAGTCTTTCCTGCAATGGGTTGAGACCGCCATACGTTACCCATGCAACTTCCGGTGCAAATCCCTCCACATGATCCTTTTCTCTTTCGAGAAGACTTTCTGGAATAAACATTGGCATATATACATTTTCCACGCCTGTCTCTTTAAATCTACGATCCAATTCATGCTGGATATTCTCCCAGATCGCGTAACCTGCCGGTTTAAAAATCATGCATCCCTTTACGCTGGAATATCCCATCAATTCTGCTTTTTTAACAACATCCGTATACCACTGTGCGAAGTCAACATCCATCGATGTAATGGCTTCTACTAATTTTTTATCCTTTGCCATCATGGCCTCCTTCTTACTTTCATCAATATCATTTATTCTAAAAAAATCCATAGGTCTTGTCAAGGCTGGTATCCGTGTATTTTCTAGGTAAAACGATATATTTCCCAGATTAAAAATGCACTGGCCGGTCCTAAAATCACACCCCAGATTCCATAAATCTGAAGTCCCAGATAAATACAAGCGAGTACAATGATTGGATTTGCCCCAACACTTCTTCCAATTAACTTTGGTTCTAAGTATTGGCGAAGCAGACTTGTTGCCCCTGCTAAAAACACATAATAACACCCGAGCAGTATCTTTTTTTGCAAAAACATCACCACCGCCCACGGCAAAAAAACAAGCGCAGTTCCTAAAAACGGCAAAGCATCACAAATACCAATAAATACGCCAAGCAGCACGGCATACCGGTTCCCCGTCACCAAAAGTGCAACAATACAAATGGCTGTAATAATCAGCATAATTATCCCTTGCGCCCGCAGATAATCACCACCTGCTACCGACAAATCCTTTGCCAGAGAAATCACCACCTGTCCAAATGTATTCTTTTGGATTTGTTCCTGCAGCAACTCATAATCTTTGATCATCAAAACCGTTGCCACGACTGTCACCGCAAGCGCAACCATTCCGCCAAGGGTATCCTGCATGCCGCCAAAAGGGGATGTCAGATTATCAATCATATGATCTAACATTTTCCCAGTGTCAAATTTACCTACTAATTTTTCGTATGCCTCTCCCACAAGGCCTGATTCTTTCGCACCCTCCCAATACAACAGCTCTTCCCGTCTTTTCCACAAATCCAGAAATTCCTGCAGCAGATACCACAATGCCAGGAGAATACCGCCTGCAATCGCCACATTGCGCAACATACAAAGGTATGCGTGCTCCTTTTTCTTTCCAGGCATTCTGCGAAACAATCCCGCCAGATAATAAGCCACAAAAAAGGGAAGCACCATTGGCAGCATCCATTTCATAAATGCATATACCAGGAAGGTGATTCCCAATAATTTCATTGTATTTCGAATAAAATGATACTTTTGCTCCATAGCAAAAGTATGCACTTCCTAATACCTTTTTATACATGTATTTTTGCTTTATTCCGGGAAAAAGTCCTGAAATTCCGTGCCCCTTGGACGAATCACAAAATTCATTCCCTCTTCACTGACCGGATGCGTAAACTGTAAACGGTACGAGCAAAGACAAAGCGCATCGCCCGTGCGTGATCCTCCATACTTCACATCACCAAGAATCGGTGCTGTACGGCTTGCCAATTGTACACGGATCTGATGAAATCTTCCTGTGTCCAGATGAATATCCAGCAGACTGCGATCATCCAGGCGTTTCACCACTTCATAGGAAAGACGTGCTTTTTTCGCTCTTGGATTGTTCTCTGTCACTACCATAGCGCGATTTTTTCTACCATCTTTCACTACATAGTCCTCCAGAACACCGGATTCCGGAATGTTTTCTCTGGTGACAATCGCATAATAGTGTTTTGCGAACTGTCTCGCCTTTAGTTCTTTTCCAAGAATTGCTGCCGCCGCTGCATTTTTTGCAAAAACAAGCACACCCTCGACCGGCTGATCCAGGCGATGGATGATCCCCACATAATCACTCTCTCCTTTTTCCACACGGTAATTACGAATCGTGCTCACCATATCCGGTTCCGTCAGCTTTGCCGTCTGTGTTGCAATCCCTGCCGGCTTGTAGCATACAAGCACATCCTCATCTTCATATAAAATTTCCAGTTCCATACCTTCTCCTTCCGTACGCCGTCATATTCCCCCAGCGGCTGTACCTTTTTATACCTTGAACCGATATCCCACACCCCAAATCGTCTCGATGTATTGTGGTTTATTGGTATTCAATTCTACCTTTTCACGAATCTTTTTGATATGCACAGTAACCGTGGCTATATCTCCGACCGAATCCATATCCCAGATTTCTTTAAATAATTCCTGCTTACTAAAAACATGATTTGGATGTTCCGCCAAAAAAGTCAATAATTCAAATTCTTTTGTTGTAAACTGTGTCTCCTCACCTCTGACCCATACACGTCTTGCCGTCTTATCAATCTTAATATCACGAATTTCAAACAGATCGCTCTGTGTCTGCTGGCTACTTCCTACCAGACGATCGTATCTTGCAAGATGTGCTTTCACACGTGCCACCAATTCACTTGGTGAGAATGGTTTTGTGATATAATCATCTGCCCCCAGCCCTAATCCGCGGATTTTATCGATATCTTCCTTTTTCGCAGATACCATAAGAATCGGTGTATTCTTCACCTCGCGAATCCGTTTGCAAATTTCAAAACCATCCATGTCAGGCAACATCAAATCCAACACAAAAATGTCAAAGTCTTCTTCCAAAGCACGCTCACAGCCTTTGCTGCCGTTCTGCTCAATAACAACTTCAAAATCACTCAATTCCAGATAATCTTTTTCTAGTTCTGCAATCGCCAATTCATCCTCGATAATAAGTACTCTACTCATTGGGTACCTCCTGATATTTTCGCAATACAAAGTACATCACTGTACCTACATTTTCCTTACTGGTCGCCCAGATTTTACCGCCATGGTCTTCGATAATCTTTTTCACAATCGATAGACCAATACCACTTCCGCCCGCTGCTGAATTGCGGGAAGCATCCGCACGATAAAATCGGTCAAAAATATATGGCAAATCTTTATTTGCTATACCACGCCCGTTATCCTCTATCTCTACCTGGATAAAATCTCCCACATCCTTGATGCGCATACTGATAAAAGACGGTTCTTCCGCGCGCATATATTTGATAGCATTGCCAATGATATTATGAATCACACGTCCTAATTGTTCCGGATCTGCAATCATAAGTATATCCTCATCTACATAATTAAAAAAAGTCAACTGCACATGCTGATTCTCCAGATCCATCTTTAATTCTTCCATACAGTCTGTAAAATAATCTTTTACACTTAGCTTACGGAAATTATAGGGGATTTTATTCGTATCAATATTGCTGTACAGTGTCAGCTCATTGATAAGTGTATTCATTTCATTTGCCTTGTTATAAATGGTCTTAAGATAACGCTCCCGTTTCTCCGGTGTATCTGCCACACCATCTAAAATACCCTCAGAATATCCCTTGATTGCTGTAATCGGTGTCTTTAAATCGTGTGCGATATTCGAAATCAACATGCGATGTTCCTGCTCCGCATCCAGTTTTTCCTGCGCATTCATCTGCAGCCGCTTGCGCATCGCCTCAAAGCTCTCGCTCAATTCACTGATCTCGTCATTCCCTTTGGTATCAATAGAGAAATCCAGATTACCATCACGAATATTCTCTGCCGCCTTATTCAGCTGACGCAGGCGTGAAATGATGCCACCATAAATCCATATAATCAGAATCGCTGCTGTAAAAAACAAAATCAAGACAACCGAAATCATCACATCCATCGCCAATTGTTTAAAATCCGGCAATTGGGCAATATATTCATAGCTCGCACTTGATACCTGAATATTCAGCGTCGGCAAAATGGTATGAATCGCATAAATTCCAGCTGCTGCTATAATAATTGGAACAAATGTAATGATACAAAAAGATATCACAAGTCTGGTTCGCAATTTCATATATTTTCCATCCTTATTATAGAAAAAAGTCGTGGAATGTATATTCATCCCACGACTTCATTATATCACTTCAGCCTCTTAAAAAAAGCATTCCGCTAAAGTTTTATACTTTTTTTAGAATCCTAAAGATATTTTTTCAGTTCTTCTACCTTATCTACTGCTTCCCATGGAAGATTCAAATCATTACGTCCGAAGTGACCATATGCTGCTGTCTGCTTGTAGATTGGTCTTCTCAAGTCTAACATCTTGATGATACCTGCTGGGCGAAGATCAAAATGCTTACGAACAATTTCAACTAACTTCTCATCCGATAACTTACCGGTGCCAAATGTATCAACCATAATAGAAGTTGGCTGTGCAACACCAATCGCATAAGACAACTGGATTTCACACTTATCTGCCAAGCCTGCTGCAACAATGTTCTTTGCAACATAACGTGCTGCATAAGCTGCAGAACGGTCAACCTTTGTACAATCCTTTCCAGAGAAAGCACCGCCGCCGTGACGAGCCATTCCACCGTATGTATCTACGATAATCTTACGTCCGGTAAGACCTGCATCACCGTGTGGTCCACCAATAACGAAACGTCCTGTTGGGTTGATAAAGAATTTTGTCTCTGCATCTACCATTTCTGCTGGAAGAATCGGGTCGAAGACATATTTCTTAATATCTTCATGAATCTGTTCCTGTGTAACATCTTCATCATGCTGTGTAGAAAGAACAACCGCCTCTAATCTCTTTGGCTGACCTGCTTCATCATACTCTACAGAAACCTGTGTCTTTCCATCTGGTCTCAGGTAAGAAAGTGTACCATCTTTACGTACCTTAGTAAGCTGAAGTGCAAGCTTATGTGCCAATGAAATTGGATATGGCATGAAATCTTCTGTCTCATTTGTCGCGTAACCAAACATCATACCCTGGTCACCAGCTCCTGTATCCAGATCATCTGTCAAAGAACCATCTTTTGCTTCAAGTGCCTTATCAACACCCATAGCGATATCTGCTGACTGCTGATCCAAAGCTACCATAACAGCACAAGAATTACCATCAATTCCCTTCTTACCATCATCATAACCAATCTCAAGAACTGTCTTACGAACGATAGCTGGGATATCAAGCTGTGCTTTTGTTGTAATTTCTCCTGTTACTAAAACGAATCCTGTACAAGCAGCTGTCTCGCAGGCAACACGGCTCATTGGATCCTGTTCCATACATGCATCTAAGATTGCATCTGATACAGCATCACAGACTTTATCTGGATGTCCTTCTGTTACTGATTCTGAAGTAAATAATAATTTTTCCATTTTTCTTCCTTTCTATATTCCCTTCTGTACCGTTTTAATCCCTAAAAAAGGCATTAAAAAAATCCGCATAAGCGGATTCAATTGTCTAAGATAATCAAATCCCTTATTGTTCGAGTTACTCGCTCAGGTTGGCACCTTCCATTTTACGGGGTTGCCGTGGTTTCATCGATCCTTTGTATCTCCGCCACTCTGAATAAGAGAAAATACGATATGGAATTTTCAAATCTGTGACTTATATCAGTGATGACTTTACACTCCCTATAGACATTTGTCAAGAAAGTCGCTTATACAATTCTCGCGTTTTGTAGCCCTCCCCTAGTCGTACTTCCCAATGTGTATATACATTGCCTCTCTTTTTACCGCGTTTCGTATTCTCATAAAATTGTCAGAAAACTCTTGCCATTTATAAGATATTACATATATAATGTTTTTGTGTGTACTTATGCACAGCATTCTAAAACACACGTTTTTAGGGGGAACATTTATGATAAAGCTTAATGTAGATCGATTAGAAACCGGCATGGTTGCAGCCCAGCCAATTGTTACAAAAAGAGGGCAGACAATTGCTCCTGCCGGAACAATATTAACAGCACAACTGATTGCCAAATTATCCTTTTACCGCATTCAGACGGTAATGATTGACGAATCATCCCTGCCTAAGGCAGCAGATAAACAGCCCGTTGCAGTAGAAACTACCAGTGCTGATTCTGGAGCAAAAGCTCCTACAACAGCTGCAGCTCCTTTGCATGAAACCTCATCACGCGAAAGTGCATCTCAGCGCCAACGCATTCAGGTCTCACCACAGTTTCATGCATTTCAGACAAGTTATACACGCAATATGATTTCTTTAAAAGAAGATTTCGACCATATCATAGCCGGTGACGTAGACAGTGCCTGTGCACATCTTTTATCAGAAGCATCTTCCTTATTTGCTTCGAAGACCTCTCTAGAGCTTTTTGATATGATCCATAACATGCGTTCCGTCGATGACACGATTTATGCACATTCTTTAAATGTAGCATTGATTTCCCGCGCAATTGGAAAGTGGCTGCAGTTATCGAAGGAAGACTTAAACACCTTGACCTTGGCAGCGCTTCTGCACGATATCGGCAAAACGCAGATTCCACCGGAAATCTTAAACAAACAGGGCAAATTAACAGACGAAGAATTTGCTGTTATTCGTTCCCACTCGAAACTAGGATATAAGATTTTAAAAAATACAGATTTGGATTTACGCATCAAATTGACGGCTTTGCAACACCACGAACGCTATGATGGTTCTGGTTATCCACGTGGTCTGGAATCAGATGAGATCGACACCTTTGCTTCTATTGTTGCCATTGCTGATGTTTATGATGCCATGACAGCCGCACGCAGTTATCGTGCACCAAAATGTGCTTTTCAGGTAATTGCCGCTTTTGAAGAAGACGGTTTCCAAAAATATAATCCAAAGGTTATCTTTACCTTCTTACAGCGCGTTGCCTCCTGCTATAACAACAGTCGTGTACTATTAAGTGACGGCACCGCAGGACAAATTGTTTACCTGAACAAAAATGCACTTTCGCGACCAATTGTTGATACCGCAGATCAGGGTCTGATCGATTTATCACAATCTGCCAACAAAAATATTTTTATCAAGGCAATTCTTTAAACAATAAAGCGAACAACAAAGAGACGGATACAAATGGCACTTACCATTCATATCCGTCTCTTTTTATCATTCTCCAATTAAGAAACCTGAAGAACAAATTTTTGAATTTCTTTTTCGCAATTTGTGCGTTCGATCTGTGCACCCAAGCTACGTAACTTAATCTCAAAATCCTCATATCCACGCTGAATGAAATGAATATCATCCACAATGGTAATGCCATCTGCGGCAAGCCCGGCAATCACTAACGCTGCTCCTGCACGCAAATCCGGTGCACTGACTCTTGCACCTGTATATTCCTTAATACCGCGAATGATTGCAATATTACTCTCCACCTTGATATCGGCTCCCATACGTGAAAGTTCATCCACATATTTGAAACGATTCTCAAAAATACTCTCTGTTACCGTACTGGTTCCTTCTGCAATGCCAAGAACAACGGTCATCTGCGGCTGCATATCCGTCGGAAATCCAGGATATGGAAGTGTCGTAATCTGTGTATGGGTCAATCCCTTGTTGGCAACAATGCGAACCGCATCGTCAAATTCCTCAATCATACATCCTGCTTCAATCAACTTTGCTGATGTCGCTTCTAAGTGCTTTGGAATCACATTTTTTATTAAAACATCGCCTTTGGTTGCTGCTGCTGCACACATAAAGGTCCCCGCCTCAATCTGATCCGGTATAACAGAATAATTTGTCTTGTGTAACTTCTCTACGCCAACAACACGAATCACATCCGTACCCGCACCACGGATATTTGCTCCCATACTATTTAGGAAGTTGGCAACGTCTACAACATGTGGTTCTTTGGCTGCATTCTCAATAACCGTCTTGCCTTCTGCAAGTGCTGCTGCCATCAATACATTGATCGTTGCACCTACCGATACCTTATCCATATAAATATGGCTTCCTACTAAGTGCTCTGCCTTTGCAGAAATCAAGCCATAACTGATATCCACATCTGCACCTAACGCACGGAATCCTTTTACATGCAAATCAATCGGACGGCTTCCGATGACGCATCCACCCGGCAATGCCACTTCCGCCTTTTTGTATTTGCCAAGCAATGCACCCAGCAAATAATACGATGCACGAATTTTTTTGATATATTCATAATCGACATTCAACTGTCCTATCGTCGATCCATTGATGCGCGCTGTATGACGGTCTACACGCTCTACCACTGCTCCAATGTCACTCAGTGCATCCAGCATAATATTGATATCGCGCACATCCGGCAAATTATCTATGGTTACTGTCTCATCCGTCATAATGGATGCTGCAAGAATCGCGAGAGCTGCATTCTTAGCTCCTCCGATCTCCACTTCCCCTACGATCGGATTGCCCCCTTTGACTACGAATTGTTCCATATAACACCTCGTTATTTTTATTTCCACGGCCCACGGCCTCTTTTGTCATCTTCTCAATCAAAAGTACGATTGTATACAAAATCTCACCATTGATAAAAGACATTATACCACATATTACATCATATGCACCAGCAAATCTTACGTCACCGTAAAAAGTCAATCTATTTATCGCATATGAACTGACTGCGATACAATTTAGCATAATATCCGTTCTTCTGCAACAATTCTTTGTGATTTCCCTGTTCCAAAACCTTTCCATCCTGCATATAAAGAATCACATCCGCCTCACGGATGGTTGACAGACGATGCGCAACGACAAATGTCGTTCTGCCTTCCATCATTTTCTGGAAAGCCTCTTGGATTTTCATCTCTGTTCTGGTATCAATCGAAGACGTTGCTTCATCCAGAATCAACATCGGTGGCAATGCCAACATCAGGCGCGCAATACAAAGAAGCTGTTTCTCACCTTGCGATAAGTTGCCATCGTCTCCTTTGATATACGTGTCGTATCCCTTCGGCAGTCGTTTGATAAATTCATGTGCATGGGATGTCTTCGCTGCCTGTATCATTTGTTCTTCCGTTGCATTCGGATTTGCAAACATCAGGTTTTCACGAATCGTTCCTTCCTTTAACCAGGTCTCCTGCAGGACCATGCCGAAGTTTTCACGTAAATTCGCACGCGGAATGCAGCGAATGTCCACACCATCTACGGTAATGCTTCCCTGCGTCGTCTCATAAAAACGCATAAGCAAATTGATCAATGTTGTCTTTCCACTTCCGGTCGGTCCAACAATAGCAATGCGTTGTCCCGGTTCTACCGACAGGTTCAAGTGCTCGATCAACGGTTTTGCCGGATCATATGAAAAAGCCACATCCTCAAAAACAATGCGTCCTTTTACCTCATCCAAATGTTGCGCATCGCTTTCTTCCACTTCTGGTGCATCTATGATTTCAAAAATACGTGCCGCACAGGCAATCGCATTCTGCAATTCCGTAACAACACCGGAAATTTCATTAAACGGCTTCGCATACTGACTGGCATACCCCAAGAAACTTGTCAATCCTCCGACGGTAATTCCACCGGCGATGGCCAGCAATGCACCCGCGACTCCAACGCCGCTGTAAATCAGACTATTGACGAATCGCGTACTTGGATTTGTCAAAGACGAGTAAAACGTCGCCTGAAAAGAGCTGTCTGCTAAGCGTTCATTGAGCACATCAAATTCTTTTTTTGCTGTTTCGTTGTAGGAAAAGGCAGATACAATGGCCTGATTTTCAATCATTTCATCCGCATATGCCGTCTGTTCACCGCGATGCTTTGCCTGTAACTGAAACATCGTATACGTTCTGCCTGCCACGAATTTTGCCACCAGCAAAGAAACCGGCGTCAGTACAATCACAACAAGTGCAATGGGCAGACTGACGCGCACCATAAAAAAGATAGTACCTATAATCGTAAGCACGCCCGTAAATAATTGTGTAAATCCCATCAAAAGACCATCGGAAAACACATCCGCATCCGTAGCAATACGGCTCATATAATCCCCATGGGAATGTGCATCAATATTTTTTATTGGCATCACCAACATCTTATTAAATGCTTTTTGACGCATATTTTTTGTGATATCGTATGTGATATAGTTATTGATCCGGTTCATCACCCACTGAAAGAAAAAGGTCCCAATAATGACAACGACCATTTTTTCCACAATCGTCAGCAGCGCATTCCATTGAATCGCCCCCTGACCAAGCATACAATCAATGGCTTTTCCTGTGAGCACAGGAATCAAAAGCGTAAAAATTACCGTAAGAACCGCACACAAAAGGCTCAGAACAATCTGCATACGATATCCCTTTAATTCCGAAAACACACGTTTTAATACTTCGGACTGTTTGATTTCGTTTTTCGTACTCATTTTGTTATTCCTTCCTCTTATGCATTTTCTTCCGCATTCTCTTTTGGAAATTGTGAGTAATATATTTCCTGATATACTGCATTTTCCTGTAACAACACTTCATGTGTTCCCTTACCTACAATACATCCATTATCCATTACAAGAATCTGATCTGCATCCATAACAGAAGATGCTCGCTGTGAAATAATAAATGTCGTTGGTTTCCATGGTAACGCACGAATCGCTTTTCGCAATGCTGCATCGGTTGCCACATCAAGCGCTGATGCCGAATCATCCAAAATCAAAATCTTTGGTTCCCCTGCTAGTGCTCTTGCAATCGTGAGTCTTTGACGCTGTCCCCCTGAGAGATTTCTCGCATCCTGCAAGATTTCCTCATCCAGTCCATGTTCTTTGCTTTCAATCACATTATCTGCCTGTGCGGCATGAATGGCCGTTGCAATCATATCCTCTGTAACTTCAGGTCTTCCAAAACGAATATTATCCCGGATACTTCCATGGAACAGAACGCTTTTCTGTGATACCAAGCCAACCATTTTTGTCACTTCTTTTGTATCATACGACTGCACATCTTTTCCGTAAACATACACCTTTCCTCTGGTTGCGTCATACATGTGGTTGAGCAGGTGTAATACCGTAGATTTTCCCGAACCGGTTCCGCCAATGATTCCCACGGTTCCATGCTCCGGTACAGAAAAATCAATGTCTGTAATTGCCATTTCCCCCGCATCCGGGTATGCAAACGATACATTCTCATAAGAAACCGCATCCGCATTTTGTCGTGTCTGCTCCTTAGGCAGATACGTTCTTTCATCCCAAGGCATATCCATAATCTGCTGCACACGTGCAACGGAAGGAAATGCGCGCATCAAAAGAACAATCAAATTTGCCAGTTTGATCAATTCAACCAGAATCTGCGACATGTAATTCACAAGTGCTACCACCTGTCCCTTCGCTAGAAAGCCCATATCCACCTGTGTGCTTCCAAACCAGATAACAGCGACAACTCCAAGGTTTACCACCACATACGTGACAGGATTTAAAAGCGCTGATACTCTTCCCGCGTGCATCTGATCCGCGTACAAATCCTGTGTCTGTTCTGCAAATTCTTTTTTCTGGTTTTCCTGGTTACCAAAAGCGCGAATCACTCTGGCACCCTCTAAATTTTCTCCAACTGCCAAAAAGATACGTTCCATCTTTTTCTGAATACCGGAAAAAATCGGTAACGTGGATCGCATAATTCCATAGACCACAAGCCCTAAGATTGCAATGACCGCCACAAAAATCAATGTTGCACGTATATCTACAATCATTGCCATAATCATTGCGCCGAATACAATAAATGGCGAGCGGAGAAACAGGCGTAAAAACATATTAATACCACTCTGAATCTGATTGATATCCGATGTAATACGCGTTGTCAGCGCAGATGTTCCCACCGTTCCATGACTTGCCACTGACATATCCATAATCCGGTGAAACAAATCACCACGCATCTTCGCCGCCGTATAAATCGCCGCCTTTGCCGCAAAGTACTGTGCTGTAATCGCAAAACCAAGTCCCACAGCCGCTAACAGTACCAACACCAGACACATGCGAATCACATAGCTTTTATTTCCCTGCGCAATGCCCACATCAATAATAGATGCCATAACCAGTGGCACCAGAAGTTCGAAAATCGCCTCCAGCATCTTAAACAATGGTGCCAGGATGCTTTCTTTGTTATAGTCCTTTAAATAGTTTCCCAAAAATCTCATATTCTATCCCTTATTCTAAAGAAGCAAAAAGCAAGGATTTGCTCCTTGCTTCTTGGTTGTCTTTATTCCGTCGTATCTGCTTCTGATACCTTTTCAAAGAAAGTATCAAACTGTACTTTTTCCCATTCTTTTTTGTCAGTTGTCCAGGTAATCTCCTTTTTCCAACCTTTTAAGACAGATTTGAGATACTCGTCGCGTTTCTTTTCTTCAAGCGTAGGTATTGCCTTTTCTGTTGCTTCTTCATCATATGCGCTGTCCAGACGGATGACGTAATATCCATCATTTCCCACTTCAACAACTGGTGAAATTTCACCCTCGCTTAATTTGTCAGCCGCTTTGATGACAGCTTCATTCAATGTCGTGTCATCTTTTCCATAAGATGTTGTCTTAATCGTTGCACCTGCTGCTTCTCCTTCTGTCTTCAGATCTGTTGCTTTTGTCAACGCTTCTGCTTTTGCTTTTAAGTCCTTTTTCTGATCATCCGTATAATAGCCGGTCTTGCCGCTGGCATCCTTATATGTCACAGATCCAATATATGCATATGTGATGGTACGCTGCGCTGCATCTTCCTTTGTCACGGTGATATCTACTGATTCTTTAATGGCATTGGATACTTTAGAGGCAATCGTCTGGTTTGTCAAATACTGTTCCACAATTTCTTCCGTTGCCGTCATTTCTTCCAATGTATCTTCGTCATTATTTTTCATAAATGCTTTTGCGGCTTTCTTGATGCTCTTTTTCTCATCATCCGAAAGTGTCACATCATAATCGGCTGCATGCTGTTCCAACAGATAATCTTCTTTCAGGGATTTCATGACAAGCTTTTTCACACTATCCTGAAATGTCGTTCCATCCTGTTCTTTGGTCCACATAGAAGTGCCCATATACTGCATATAAGTTGCATCATAAAGAGACTGGGTATAGCGAGCCACAAAATTACCATATCCCAATGAAATGCTGTCCTCTCCGTTATTGATATTTACAAGTGTTGCTCCTGTATTCATACCACAGCCGGACAACAATGTTGTTCCAGCTATTGTCATTGCCATAACAGCAGCTAATAATTTTCTTTTTTTCATAATACCTTTATCTCCTTGTTTTCGGCTTACTTTGCTATTATATCTATTTTACAAGCAGGGGGCAACCTCTAAACCTCTGAACATTGTATGATATTTTGTTAAGATTACGATTTTTGTGTCAATGCAAGTGTTTGTACTTGTTTTACAAATGACATCGTAAGCTCCGGCACATCCTTTGGTTTGATTCTTGAATTCTTTGTATAAAAATAGTGAAATGCCGGGCGTTTTGCATCTGCGGTAAAGCTGACATATGGCTTATTTTTCTCGATCAGCGCAGGTATGCCGCTCGCATCAATCGCCGCTCGCTCAAATAATGTAATCACAATTTCTTCCGGTCTTTGCACAATGTCTGTCACAAATGCCTGATGCGCCTCCATACGAAGCATAGCAATAAACAGTAAATTCTGTACCGGTTTTGACGGTTCTCCAAAACGGTCAATCAGCTCGTCGAGCATCTCATCGCGTCCTTCTTGCGAATCAATCAGAGCAATGCGCTTATAAAGATCCAATCGCTGTTCTTCGCTCGTTACATATGTTTCCGGCAAATATGCATCCATATCCAGATCAATGGTCGTATCAAAGTATTCCTCAACAACGCCGCCTTTTTCTTTTTTGACAGCTTCCCCTAACATCTTACAATACAAATCATATCCAACCGCCGCCATATGGCCATGCTGTTCCTGACCAAGCAGGTTTCCTGCACCACGAATCTCCAAATCGCGCATCGCAATCTTAAAACCACTTCCCAAATCGGTAAATTCCTTGATTGCAGCCAATCGTTTTTCCGCCACTTCTTTTAACATTTTGTCCCGTTTGTACATAAGAAATGCATATGCACTTCGGTTGCTGCGTCCCACACGACCACGCAACTGGTATAATTGGGACAATCCCAGCTGATCTGCATCATGAATAATGATGGTATTGACATTTGATATATCCAGGCCAATTTCAATGATTGTCGTAGAAACCAACACGTCAATTTCCTGATTGATAAAACCATACATGATTTTTTCCAAACGACTTTCGGTCATCTTTCCATGCGCATAGGCAACGTTTGCCTCCGGCACCAGCTCTTCTATCTTTGCCGCCACATCCGCAATCTGTCTGACACGGTTAAACACATAATATACCTGACCACCACGCGCCATTTCACGCACAATCGCCTCTCGGATCATCTCTTCATTATATTCAAAGACAAAGGTCTGAATCGGCTGACGTTCCATTGGTGCTTCTTCAAGAACACTCATATCGCGAATACCGATCAGGCTCATATGCAAGGTTCGCGGAATCGGTGTCGCAGATAACGATAACACATCAACTGTCTTTTTCATCTGCTTAATCTGTTCTTTGTGATTCACACCAAAACGCTGTTCTTCATCGATAATCAAAAGTCCCAAATCTTTATAGACAACGTCTTTCGATAACAAGCGATGTGTCCCAATGACAATATCAATCTGTCCCGTTTTCAATCCTGCAAGCGTCTTTTTCTGTTCTGCTGCACCTACAAATCGACAAAGCAGTCCGATATTGACCGGGTAATGTGACATACGTTTTAAGAACGTATTGTAATGCTGCTGCGCTAAAATCGTTGTCGGCACCAGATATACCACCTGTTTCCCATCCTGTACCGCCTTAAAAGCCGCACGAATGGCAATCTCTGTTTTTCCATAACCGACATCACCACAAATCAAGCGGTCCATAATTTTTGTGCTCATCATGTCCTGTTTGACTGCTGCGATAGCTTCTAGCTGACCATCTGTTTCTTCATAAGGAAACGTTTCTTCAAATTCCTGCTGCCATACCGTATCCGGTCCATACACAAAACCTTCATTCTGCTCACGGAGGGCATACAAGTCCACCAATTCTTTTGCGACAACACCAACCGCTGCACGCACGCGATTTTTCGTGTTGATCCAATCCTGTGTTCCTAATGTATTTAACTTCGGCTTCTTGCCATCCTGACTTCCATACTTTTGAATAGCGTCCAATTGCGTTGCCGGGATATACAGATTTCCACCTTTGGCATAGGAAATCTTAATGTAATCCTTCACAACCTTATCCACTTCTATTTTCTCAAATCCCTGGTAAATACCAAGTCCATGGTTTTCATGAACAACATAATCTCCCACAGAAAGATCCGATAGTCCTGCTATATGTTCTCCCTCATATTTTCGGGATTTTTTCTTTTTCTTACGCGCTCTTGTCCCAAAGATATCCTGCTCTGACAAAATTACAAATGCCGCCTCCGGAAACTCATATCCACGGGATAAATTCCCCACAGATACCATAATTTCCCCCGGATGAATGACATGATCATAATCTTCTGTAAAAAATGCATTCAAGTCCTGATCCATCAGATTTTCCGCCAAATGATGCCCGCGGGTTCGTGATGGGCTCAAAAGCAAAATACGATATTTTTGATTTTTATAATGCTTGAGGTCTTTGACCAACAGCTCAAACTGGTTGTTATAAGTTCCAACCGAAACTGCACGGACACTCGTATGACCGGCAATATTTAATAAACCATCCCGGCTATCCAAAGTGGATAATACGACGCCCGGATATTTTTGCAGCATCCCGAAAACACTTTTTGTGGAAAGCAGCATCTTTAGCTGCCCCGGCAGACAATATCCTTTTTCCAAACGACTTGTCATGCTATCTGAAAATTCCTGTTCCATCACCTGGCCTTTTTCATCTAAATGTACCAATTCATCCAAAAAAACCATAGTATCTGCCGGAAAATACGAAAGCAGACTTCCTGTGTTTTCTACAAAATAATTGACGTGTGTCTCAAGTCCCAGACCAAGTCCCCACTCGCGTGTCTCGGTTGCCAACTGTTCCACACTACTTTTGATACGATGTGCTTCTTCGGTGCGCATCTCTTCGCGGTATTTTTTATACAACTGCTCCGCATCCGCTTCCATGCGTTTTAAACCAGCCTCAATTTCATCCGGTGTCAGCACCAGCTCCATTGCCGGATAAACCGTCACACGCTCTACCATATCAATAGATTTTTGTGTCGTGACATCAAAATAACGCAACGAGTCAATTTCGTCGCCCCATAATTCCATACGAATCGGATGCTCCTCTGTCAGTGGAAAAATATCAACAATACCACCGCGAACAGCAAATTCTCCCGGATGCTCCACCTGTGTTACATTTTCATAGCCAAGCATCACCAGTTTACGGCGCATTTCATCGAGATCTACGGTCTCGTCCGGATCAATCGTAAAAATTCCACGCTCATAGGAATGCAATGGTGGCATGCGATTCATCAATGCATCCATGGTCGTGACAACCGTCACCGGCTTTTTTTCAAGCAATGCCTGCACAACCAAAAGACGCTCCCTTGTTAGCGCATTCCCGTGGATATCCGACTGGTAAAAGAGCAAATCCCGCGCAGGATAATACAAGGTGTTTTCATCAAAAAACTGATATCCCTCACACAGCTGTTTCGCCCGCATCTCATCAAATGTGACAATCAGCTTTACCGGGACATCATAACCAATCCCATAAATCAAATGCGGTTTGAGACTATCAATCACACCTGATATCTCATAGATATTTTTTTCTTTTTTTAAATGTCCCCGCAGTTCTTCTACCTGCGGCATCTCTTCAAAAGGCTTTAGAAATGTTTTCATGCTTCTTCCACTTTTCCATTATAACGACTCATGGCTTTCTGCACATCCTCTTTTAGCATGCACTCGATTGCCTGCACAGCACGTTCATAGGATAATTCCACAAGTCGTCTGTCTTCCGGCGCAAATCTACCCAAAACATGCGCTACCATGTCACCATGCTCTGGCAATTTTCCCACACCAACACGCACACGCAAAAATTCTTCTGTATGACAATGTGCAATAATGTTTTTCAGTCCATTGTGCCCCCCTGCGCTTCCCTTTTGACGGATACGCAAAGTTCCCGGATCTAGTGCAACATCATCCGATATCACAATCAGATCTTCTGTCGGATCCAGTTTATAAAAATGCAAAATATCTGCTACACTCTCACCAGAGAGGTTCATAAACGTCTGTGGTTTTACAAGAATTACCGCTTCTGTACCAATCCTGCCTTTACCAATCAGTGCTTTGTGTTTACGTTCTGTGACAGAAATACCATACTTTTCTGCCAATAAGTCTATGACATCGAACCCCACATTATGCCTGGTTCTTTCATATTTATCTCCTGGATTTCCCAATCCTACAATTACATACATCGTTTTTCCTCCTCGTCATCATTCCAAATCAAGATCTGACAACAGACAGAGTTATTATACCATATAATCCCCTTGTCGCAACGATTTGTAGCATTGTGCCATATGGACCGGCGCAAACGAACATCCATGTGCGGTTGCGCCTCTCGGGTACATCCTTGTACCCGAGTTGCCTCAGTATTTACAAGTCCTAAGCATCTCTAATTCGTTCTGCATTCATATCTGGCAGAGGTGAACATCATCCAAGACGTTTGTCGAACTTTGCAAAGACATTTTTCATCCGATCTGCTGCATTATAAAAGGAGAATCCTTCCAAGGGATTTTGCCCGAAAGAATTCTCCACTATTCTTTTTTATTTTCTCCTGCTCCAAGCATACTATGTCATCCTTTTTCCAAAGGACATAATATAAACCAGGGTTAGCGTCACGAATTTATTTTAAATTTTCTACTTTATCATCTCTGATTCTGTATGTTGCCTCTGTAAAGCTGCCATCATCATTCCTGAAAACCACAGTAATCTCAAGTGTAGACATATCAGCCTGAGTCTCATCATCACTTGAAACTACTGTAGACACCACGTTGAAGTCCTCATCATCAGCAATCCAGTCTGTCAGATAACCGCTTCCTCCGTTTACAGTCCAGTCACAATCCTCTACATAGGCTGTTCCAAAATCAATCCATCCCTTTTCATCCGGCCTCGCTGTAAAGATTGGGCGACTCTCGTCCAATACGAAATATTCCTTCAGATTGTCCTCTGTGATGCTGTCAACCAATGCCTGTGCCTTTTCATTTATATAGCTTATGGCTTCATCGCTGACGTCTCCCACAGCAACACCAACCGCTGCCCGCTCACCATCTGTCTCAGAATCCTCTTCCCGCTTTAAGGAAGCAAGGAATTTATCAGCCGCCACAGTGTCTGCCTTGTCCTTATCTAATGGCAGAGTAAAAAGTGCACTTGTTCCAGCATAATCTTCCACCTTATGATATTTTCCAGTCGCTTCGTCCATCCGAAAGGCGGCAACCTCGTCTCCAAAATCGTCAACAAGACTTAGATAAACGCCCCTGTCTGCAAAAATTTCCAGATTATCACACTCAATCAGCTCATAGATTACACCGTCCTTTTCAAACCAACTAAGTCCTACATTAAGTGTGGCAGCATTCACATCCGTAAATGCCTCACCATTAATGAGCGGTGATACACAGAAATTACGGTTTGACATTTTGCTTCCATCTGATTTTGAAATTGCGAGAGCCGCATAACTATGCTTATCACTGACCTCCTTTTTCATCTCATCAGGCACATACAAGCCAAGCTTCTCCCCCGAAACCAGACCTAAAAGTGTAATATCGTAGCCATTGCTGGTCTGAGTCTCGTTGATTGTAATAGCGTCCTTATCCGCAAATGCCTTGCTTAAAGCGCTGTCTACTGAAATCTCATCCACAATCTGGGATGGGTTCAAATAATGGTTTGCCGCATAAACACTACCGCTTCCTAATAAAATCACTGTGCACACAACAGCTGCTACAACCTTGCTCCTTTGTCTGTAACTTCTTTTTTCACTCATAATATCCTCCAAAGAAATATGCTCGGAGGCATGTAAGACAGAGAAAGCCTGTTTGTACTTTTCCTTATTATTCATCATTCCATTCCTCCTTCAATACATTTCTAAGCAGCCTGCGGCCTCTAGTCAAACGTACCTTTACGTTACTCTCTGTCGCATTTATAATCTGTGCAATTTCCCGAATGCTGTAATCCTCATAATAGAATAAATGTATGACTATTCGATACTTCTCCGGTAGCTTCATGACCTCTTCAAAAAGGTCTTCCGCCTCTGGTGTCTCAAACGTTAGCGTCTCCATGTAGTCTTCTAATGGTATTCCTGCCCGCCGCCAGAAAGACATGTTGATGTTTTTGGCTTTATTGATTGTTACCCGGATAAGCCATGCCCTGATATGCTGCTCATTTTCAAATTGTTTGTCTGCAATATGATACTGAAGGAAAGTATCCTGAACCACGTCATCTGCATCCGCTGCATTTTTGCATATATTAAATGCCACCGCAAACAGATGATCCCTGTATTTTTCCATCAGTATCTCTGTTTCTAGTCTCATGAGTGATCCCTCATATTTCTCTTTATTTAAAGGCCTTCATTATATATACAAATCAGCGGCTTAAAAAGTTACAAACTATTTTCAATTAAATTATTCATCTAACACTATGCTTTCTACTCACAAGTTCGTTCTTAAAGTATATCATGGGATAATCTTGTCATCTATATTTTTAACTGCTAACTTCTTAACTCTTTTTCCAGATACCTGCGGTAGTTATCCATGATAAAATCGGTAACTCGTTCGTTCATTAATTTCCTGTTCTCATCCCATATCTGCTCCTGTACCGAGTTCTGATGTTTTTGGGCCATATTAACCAGAAAAGGGACGCTCCTTATGGCAAAGGAGCGTCCCTGTAGCTTCTGTAACTTAGTCTTGCAGCAACTCTTCGTTGTATTTCTGCAAAATCAAGTTCTGTATTAATTCTCTTGTAGACGATTTGATTGGATGTGCAATGTCCTTGTATTCACCCTCTGCCGTTTTACGGCTCGGCATTGCAATAAACATTCCTTTCTCGCCCTCAATAATTTTAATGTCATGAATCACAAATTCTTCATCAATGGTAATGGATACCACTGCCTTCATCTTACCTTCTTTTTCAATCTTGCGAATTCGCACATCTGTAATCTGCATACATTAGCCCTCCCCATTTATCTGATGTACTTCGTAACGCTTTTTCTTTTCAGAAACAATCTTAATTTCATCTTCCCCAATATACTTGCTTCCACTCAAAAGCGTTTCTGAACTTTCTACGATGCAATTTTCAATATACACATTGTCGCCAATATATGCCCCATTCATAATAATAGAATTTTTAATCACACTATTATTGCCGACAAATACTTTCTTAAAGAGAATAGAATTTTCTACCGTACTGTTGATAATACATCCACTAGAAATCAAACTATTGCTCACCTTCGATCCTGCGTTGTATTTTGCAGGTGGCAGGTCGTAGGATTTCGAATAGACCTGTGGTTCCTGATGGAAGAAATAATCACGAATATCCTTTTTCAGGAAATCCATATTTGTACGATAATAACTGTCTACAGATGCAATATTGCTCCAATAGCCATCTAACATATAGCCATAGATTTTCTTCAATCCTTTTTGACGGATCAATACATCTGTAACAAAATTGTAGCGACCTTCTTCGTTACTCTGCTCCAGTAACTCGATTAATGTTCTGCGTCTGATTACGTAAACACCCGTAGAAACGATATCAGACCCTGCTACCATCGGCTTTTCCTCAAATTCAAGGATCTTACCTTCCATGTCCATCTTTACAACACCAAATCGCTTTGGATCTTCCCACTCCGGCAATTTTGCACAGACTACGGTAATGTCAGATTGCTTTGCAATATGATATTCCAGGATTTTATTGAAGTCCATCTTGGATACGCAATCGCCGCTGGCAATCACAACATATGGCTCATGACGTTTCTTTAAGAAATCAATATTCTGCCACATGGCATCTGCCGTTCCACGATACCACCAGCTATTGTCTGATGTAACCGTCGGTGTAAAGAGAAATAATCCTCCCTGTTTTCTACCAAAATTCCACCATTTGGAGGAGTTCAAATGTTCATTCAATGATCTTGCATTGTACTGGCTCAGCACCGCAACTGTCTGAATATTAGAATTCGTCATATTGCTGAGCACAAAATCAATACAACGATAACTACATGCTACTGACATGGCAGAAATGGCTCTCTTCTCAGAAAGGTTCTGCATTCTGCTACTGTTTCCACCCGCTAAAATAATTCCTAATGCTTTCATGATGTTTCACCTTCCTTAATGATATATCCGCCGCTAGGAAGTTCTGCATCCGGATAATCGTCCATTGTTGTCACGCCCTTGATTGCTGTATTTTTACCAACTTTAACCTGTGGTGGAATCACTGTACCTTCCCCAATTGTCGCAAGTCCAAAAGCATAAATCTTTGGATTTAACAAGCTTTCCGCTTCTTCTCCAACGCCAATCTCGTCACCATCACCAATCTCACAGTTTTCTGCAATGATTGCCTTTTCCACATAGGCATCCTTACCAATGTGTGTGTTCTTCATAATGATAGAATCCTTGAGCACTGCGCCTTCTTCTACCGTCACGCCTGCACCAAGTACACAGTTCGTCACCTCGCCATAAATCTGTGATCCTGCACCGATGATGGAACGTTCCACTGCTGCATCTGCAGCGATATACTGTGGCTCAATAATATCCTGCTTCGTGTAAATCTTCCAATATTCCTCGTATAAGTTAAATTCCGGAATCAGATCAATCAGTTCCATATTGGCTTCCCAATAAGAACCAAGTGTTCCTACATCTTTCCAGTAATCATTGAACTCATATGCAAAAATACGCTTGCCACCCTGATGGCAATACGGAATAATATGTTTACCAAAATCACAATTGCTCTGATCCTTCATCGCGATCAGGGAATCACGCAATACCGGCCAGCTGAATATGTAAATACCCATAGAAGCAAGATTGCTTCTCGGATGCTCCGGTTTCTCTTCAAATTCGGTGATTCGCTTGTCCTCATCTGTCAAAACAACACCAAATCGGCTTGCTTCTTCTATTGGCACTGGAATTGCAGCAATCGTAATATCTGCATTCTTCTGCTTATGGAAATCCAGCATTGCTTCATAATCCATCTTATAAATATGATCTCCTGACAAGATCAATACATACTCCGGATTGTAGCTCTCCATATATTTAATGTTCTGGTAAATGGCATTTGCTGTTCCTGAATACCACTCACTCGTATCGCTCTTTTCATATGGGGGCAATACGGCAACGCCTCCATTGTTACGATCCAAATCCCACGGAATACCAATCCCTATGTGCGAATTCAGTACCAACGGCTGATACTGGGTCAGCACACCTACCGTATCAATCCCTGAATTGATACAGTTACTCAGTGGAAAATCGATTATGCGGTATTTTCCTCCAAAAGATACCGCCGGTTTTGCCACGTCAGAAGTAAGTACTCCCAGTCTGCTTCCTTGTCCACCTGCCAGAAGCATGGCAATCATCTCTTTGCGAATCATAGTCTGTCACCTCACGTCTTTTATCATGTCTGTCAGCTTACTTTATACCTTTCCTAGCTTACAGGTGTAAATTTGTATATAAAGTATAGCATATTGACTATTTTTTCTGCAACAATATTCCCATATTCTTGTAATTTTCTGAATTTTTTTGGATAATATATACAATTTTAGGAATATCGTTTCATTCTTCTCTCCTAAAATATGTTACATACGTCCAAAAAATGATATGTTATTGCAAATTGAATGGATAAAGTTATAATAGAAGAAAGGAAAAGCTGTCTTCTTACAGTTTGTACCTTTTTAATAGGAAATCAAAGAAAATGGATGGTCAAAATTATGTATAAAATAGATTTTTCAAAACCAACAAAAATACATTTCATCGGCATCGGTGGTATCAGCATGAGTGGACTTGCAGAGATTCTGTTAAAAGAAGGATTCTCTGTCAGTGGTTCTGATAGTAAGGAATCTCCTCTCACACAGCATCTGCAGAGTCTTGGTGCAACGATCACTTACCCACAGGCTGCCGAAAATATTGCCTCCGATGTGCAAATTGTTGTCTACACAGCAGCAATTCACCCGGATAATCCGGAATTTGCACACGCAAAAGAGTTAGGCATTCCAATGCTTACCCGTGCGCAGCTTTTAGGACAGATTATGGATCACTATGCACGCTCTATTGCAGTTGCAGGCACTCACGGAAAGACAACAACAACCTCTATGATCAGTCAGGTATTATTATGTGGTCACGAAGATCCTACGATATCGGTAGGTGGTATTTTAAAAGCTATTGGCAGCAATATCCATGTTGGCGATTCCGATTTGTTTATTACGGAAGCATGTGAATATACGAACAGTTATCATTCCTTCTTCCCTAAATACAGCATCATCTTAAATATCGAGGCAGAACACTTGGACTTTTTCAAAGATCTTGCCGACGTCAGAGCATCTTTCCACAAATTTGCCGGCAACACCAAAAAAGATGGTGCCTTGATTATTAACGGCGAAATTCCTGATTATGAAGAAATCACAAAAGATCTTTCCTGTCAGGTAATCACGTTTGGTCTTAACGACCATTGCGATTACTATCCTACAGATATTACTTATAATGAATTGGGCTGTGCTGCATTCACACCGATGCACAAAGGCACTCCTCTACCTCGCGTAGCACTTTCTGTACCGGGACTGCACAATGTCAGCAACGCACTTTCCTGTATCGCACTTTGCCAGGATATGGAGCTTCCTTGGGAACAGATTGCAGAAGGTCTGCGTCGTTTTGGTGGTGCTGACCGCCGTTTCCAGTACAAAGGAAAATTCCAGGGTGCTACTATCATTGACGATTATGCACACCACCCAACAGAAATCCGTGCATCACTGACTGCCGCACACAATTATCCACATAAGCGTATTATATGCGTCTTCCAGCCACATACGTATACACGAACCAAAGCTTTTCTGGCAGATTTTGCAGATGCTTTATCTTTAGCAGATGTTGTTGTTCTCGCAGATATTTTTGCAGCAAGAGAGCAGGATATCTATGGTGTAAGTTCCAAAGATATCTTAGCTTTGCTTCAGGAAAAGCATGTAGAAAGCTACTATTTTCCATCTTTTGAGGAAATCGAAAGCTTTTTAAGAAAAAATTGTATGAACGATGATTTGTTGATAACTATGGGCGCCGGAAATGTTGTAAACATTGGAGAAGACCTCTTAAAATAAGAGTTATCCACATAATCCACAATTTTTGTTGGTAAGTTATCCCCACAAGATTGTGGATTATTTTCACCCTAAGTATGCCCTGTTTTCTTACTTATCCACAAAAACGCGATGTCACGCACGCCTTGATTTTACTGGATTTGTGGATTACTTTCTTCTTCTCAACCCTCTGGTTATATGCTATAATGCTGATTGCTAATGAAGAGAGGTTATGAAAATGACAGATATACAGATACATACTGCCACAAGTCACGCATCGACTTGTGTCTCCAACATATTTATTGATGATTATATGCCGGATGCCAGCGGCGAGTTTGTAAAGATTTATCTTTATCTATTGCGCGTACTTTCCGACGGCAACGGCCATTTTAGTCCATCTGCCATGGCGGACAAATTCCATTATACGGAAAACGATATCCGCAGAGGACTTTCCTATTGGGAGCAGATGCATTTATTACAATTAGAATATAACGATGCCAATCAGTTGATCGGCATCTGTCTATTAGAACCAGAGCAGCATGCAGTCGAGACACATACACCAGTACAGCCAACGATTGCCGCTTTTACTCCTGTGGCAGTCAGCACACCTGTTGTCTCTCCGACGCCATCTGTGGAACAGCAAAATGACACCTTGCCTTCACCAACAGAGCCACGTCATTATTCTCCACGTGAGATTGCTTCTTTTAAAAAGAAAGATGACATTGCTGAATTGCTTTACATTTCCGAACGCTATGTTGGACATCCTCTGAATTTAACAGAAATCGAAAAAATCCTTTTCTGGTCCGAGGAATTACAGTTCCCAGTGGATATGATTGAGTATCTCGTGGAATACTGTGTGGAAAAAGGACACAGCAGTTTCCATTATATGAATAAGATTGCTTTGAACTGGAAGGAAAGCCGGATATCTACACTAGAAGCTGCCAAAAATGCTGCCAATATTCATTCACAGTCTTATTATGCCATCATGAAAGCATTTGGCATTTCCGGACGCAATCTAACAGACCGTGAGATAGAATATGTTCACAAGTGGACAAGCTCCTATGGATTTTCTTTGGACATTATTGGAGAAGCATGCGCTAGAACCATCCGTAATACAGGAAAAGCTAATTTTGAATATGCAGATTCCATTTTAAACAGTTGGCACAAAAAAGACATTCATCATCTGGAAGATATCGCACGTCTTGATGTAGCTTTCGCTTCTACCAAACAGCAAAAAGCGGCTTCTGCACCGGTTGCACGCACAAAAACCAACCGTTTTCATAATTTTGACCAACGTCAATATGATGATGAATATTATGAAGCACTCGAACAACAATTACTGCGAAAATAGAAGGGTGATTTATGGCACTAACCAATGCACAATACGACTCGCTTATGCGAGAATATAATGATAAACAAATGCGTAATCATCAGATTATGATGCAGCGCGAAAAAAAATTATATCAGGCAATTCCCGCCTTATCCGATCTAGACGAAAAAGTCAGCCGTTTATCGGTTGAAAGTGTAGAATGTCTGCTCAATGGCGATACAAAGGGGTCTGCCTCGCGCAAAGCCCAGCTGCAGGATATTCGAAAGCAGCGCTTAGATCTCATGCAATCCCATGGTTTTGCGGCAGATTATCTGACACCGCCTTATGATTGTGCCGATTGTCAGGATACCGGCTTTATTGACGGCAAACGTTGTCATTGCTTTGTACAGGCATCCATTGACCTTGTTTATGCGCAATCGCATCTGGATGACATTTTGGACCGGGAAAATTTTGATGTTTTCTCTTTTGATTATTACGCATCGGACAGTATTGATGAAAAATCCGGACGTTCTTCTTTGGATTTTGCTAAGGACGCCTATGAAGTTGCACAGAATTTTGTGCAGCATTTTTCATCAGAAGGTGGTAATCTACTTCTGTATGGCGACACGGGCACAGGAAAGACCTTTCTTTCAAACTGTATCGCAAAGTCTCTGCTTGATCAGGGACATTCTGTTATTTATTTCACGGCATTCCAATTTTTTGATATTTTCGAAAAAGATGTATTCCAAAAAGATGAAGATGCCATGGAAGCACATGAACAGATATTTCAATGCGACTTGCTGATCATCGATGATCTGGGGACGGAGTTTTCTAATTCTTTTACAACTTCCCAGCTATTCCTATGCCTAAATGAGCGTTTATTGCGTGGCAAATCCACTGTGATTTCCACCAATCTGTCGATGCGTCAATTGCGCGAAGTTTACACAGAGCGTACTTCTTCCCGCATTTTCAGCAATTATCAACCTTGTAAACTTTTTGGTGACGATATTCGCATCAAGAAAAAATTATCCAATAAATCTTAAAAAACAAAGGAGTAAAAGATTCATGCCAAACGAAGAAATCTGCTTAAAAGAAAGCACACCTGTAGGTACTTTGGGTATCATCCCACTCGAGAGCTGCAAGGAGCTGGGTGCCAAAGTCAACAACTACCTTGTCAACTGGAGACAAGAGCGCGATGCAGATCACTACGATCACATCACACTCGCTGGTTACAAGAGCGATTCCTACATTGTTAAGGCCGCTGTTCCAAGATTTGGTTCCGGCGAAGCTAAGGGTTCCATTTTACAGTCTGTACGTGGACTTGACGTATTTTTGATCGTTGATGTTACCAACTATAGCCTTACGTATTCACTCTGTGGACAGACCAACCATATGTCACCAGATGATCATTACGCTGACTTAAAGCGTATCATCGCTGCTATCGAAGGAAAGGCAAAGAGAATCACTGTTATTATGCCATTCCTCTATGAAAGCCGTCAGCATAAACGTTCTTCCCGCGAGTCACTCGACTGCGCAATTGCATTACAGGAGCTGATCAACATGGGCGTTGACAACATCATCACTTTTGATGCACACGACCCACGTGTACAGAATGCAATTCCACTTCATGGATTTGAGACAGTACAGCCAGCTTACCAGTTCATCAAGAACATCTTAAAGAACGTAAAAGACTTAAAGATTGACAACGATCATCTCATGATTATCAGCCCGGATGAAGGTGGTACAAACCGTGCCGTATACATGGCTGGTGTCCTCGGTGTAGATATGGGTATGTTCTATAAGAGACGTGATTACAGCCAGATTGTAGACGGACGTAACCCAATTGTAGCCCATGAGTTCCTTGGTACTTCTGTAGAAGGCAAAGATGTCATCATTGTAGATGATATGATTTCTTCCGGTGAAAGTATGATTGACGTTGCAACAGAATTAAAGAAGCGCAAAGCTAACAGAATTTTTGTTGTAGCAACCTTTGGTCTTTTCACCAATGGTTTGGCAAAATTTGATGAAGCCGTAGAAAAAGGCATCATCTACCGCGTTGTAACAACAAACCTGACTTACCAGACACCAGAGCTTTTAAGCCGCCCATATTACATCAACTGTGATATGAGTAAGTATATCGCTTACATCATTGATACTTTAAATCATGATTGCTCTATCTCTGAATTATTAAATCCATACGACCGCATTCACAGGTTTGTAAACAGATATAATAACGGCGAGCTATAAGAATAGCGCACCCTAATAAGAATAAGAGCCCCCCAGACATCAAACCTGATGTTTTGGGGGGCTTTTCTGTCACTGTTTTTATTCTACATAACTGATAAATACATTACCTGCTCCTTCAAACAACTGCGTTGCCTGATCGGTCGACATCTTTGTATAGGTATCTGTATCTGCGTGATATACGATAATATTTGCTGCATCATATCCAATAATAAGAAGTGCCGCATCATCTCCTGTTCTTGCATACACCGGCGTTCCCTGACTCACATAGTACAATACTTCGTTTAAATTACATCCTGTCAAATCCAGAACCAATTTGTCCTTTAAGGATGTACTAAGCACAGACATTGGAGTCTCTCCACGATTCAAAAGCGCATGAACTTCTCCACTCATTCCTTCCCGCTGCAAAATAGCACTGATACATCCTGCTGAAGTATTCGAACTGCGATCCGAAGCACTTGCCTCAATATCATTAAACGCATTTACATAAGACTTTTTACCGCGATTCCAAATGTAACGCTGCTTATTATCAATCACAAGTCCCATATCTGCATCTGCAGCAACGATCGCCTTATTCAAATTCTGCGTTGTCAGCGTTACTCGATTTCCTACATAAACAAAATATGTCTCCTGCCCTTCTGTTGCTGAAATCGAAATACTTCTTGTCTCATTCACCGTTGCCAGTACTGCTTCTGACGACGCAACGCTATGAATAGACTGACCTTCTTCCAATTCTGCCATCACATATTCTGTAGCAAGTCCCTGGCCTTCTTTTACCACTTTTTCTATGCTGACTGTCTTATTTTGTTCTCCCGCAGTATCTTTGATGGTATCCTGTGTTGTCGCAACACACATACCGTCCTGCTTTGTCACACGATCCAGATACAAAGTATAAGAATTCTTCGTCACACCGGTCACATAAATACCAGATTTAGCATATTCTTTCAGCACCTGAAAATCGTCACTTGAGGTATCGACAATCTCCACTTTCACCATTGGGTAGACAACACTTCCCGCCGCATCTGTAGAAATGTCGCTTTCATTGGCAATGCCATAAACGAAATCTTCGGTCATAAATGCCAGCGGTTTGATTTTTGTCCCCTTCGCTGCTGCAATGGTGCGTGTTTTTTCCGTTTCCAAATCCATAATGGATATTTCATCGGCGACTTCATCCCCTGTAATCCATGCCACATAACGTCCGGAAGACGACACGGCATACTGACCTGACTTTAGATTGGTAATCATTTCTTTGGTGGATAAATCGTTCAGTCCGACTTTTGCCAATGTACCACTCATCATAATATAGAAATCACCTTCTGCGTTTTCATACAAAAGATCGCTGAAATCTGCATTTAAAATCTGATAAGAATGTGTTGTTGAAATAAATACCTGTTCAATTGCTTCCTGCTTTATACTGTCATAATGGTATAAGTTGATGCCACTCTCGCCCTCGTGCTCGCCGCGATTCATATAACCATATACGACAAAATCCATATTTCCCGTCTCATCAATATTTAAAATACGAATGTTGTGCTGCCCATAATTTTGGCGGACATCCGTCGGATCATCAACAAAGCCAAATACTTTTGTAAACGTCTGTTTATTCTGGTTGTACGTAAACAGTTCACCCGCCTGCACAAAGCTGACGATCGTTCCAGTCTCATTGGATAGATATTGGATATCGCCATTTGTTATGCCAACGCCCAATTTGTTCCCGCTGACACCAGCCGCAGCCACATCCACAATCTGTTCCATGGTTCTCTTATAATCCAATAAGTAAATCTGCAAATCGGTATAACGTACCTTATAATATTCTTCCACATTATAATAAGTGGACACGCCATCGTTCTGTTCTTCCATCTGATAAGTGTATACCAAAGAAGCATACGTATCATTGATATCGGTAAAGGATACCAATGGCTTTCCTATCTGTGTACCGTTAAAGCCGCGCCATCCAATCTGGTCAATAGAAGAATCGATTCCCACACTGCCAAGATCGTTTTTGTCTGTATACTCAGATGGTTCCAGATAAGACGCCAATGTCTCATATTGATCACTCATGGATACATCATGGAATTGATCGGTAAACTCTAAACATTTTTTCGCGTAGGTTTCCTCCGGCAATGTAATACGCGTGTAATAATAGAGATTTTCACTACCACAATGCAGTTTCAGAATAAAGAGATATTCCTCTCCCTCATCCACCAGATTTTCAATCTGGAGTGACTTTGTCCAGGTATTTTTATCTTTGGACCAGTCATTTATTTTGGTATCCGCAATTTTACGCTGTGTATCCAGACTTCGCACTTCATAAGAAACACGATCAATATCATATCCATACGTGTCAATCGTAAGATCCATTTTACGCTTGGAATCCAGCGGTATCAGCGCATCCCTCATATAGCAGGCATCCATCTCCGTCCGATATCCGTGCAATTCTCCCATCGTGTGGTCATATGTCTGGACTCCAACTAACGGAAGCGTCGCATCAGCCATCGTAACCTTTTTTTCTTCTTCTCCCCTATTTAGAACAATCTGGAAAAACACCAATGCTCCTACAAATATAAGAAACAACACGCCCAGGCGATGTTTCACCCATTTTGGAATTCCTTTTTCTCTAAAATTCAGCTTCATACTCTTCTCTTCCCTATTCCTATTTCGTTAATAGTCATTGCCATGACCAATTCCAGTATTTTCGGGGCTTCCTTGCAAATCCCTGTCCAACATGATATAATTTCACGGCAGATTAATCAACTGGAGGTCATATAAATGTCGGATCATGAAATTATGGATGCAGCAACTGCTGCAGAACATAATCATACACATGAGCATCATCATTCACACGATCATGGGCATTCACATGCTCATTCACATACACATACACATTCACCAGAACACACCAAGGCTGTCATCAACCGCATGAACCGCGCAATCGGTCACATGGAAGCTGTGCGTACCATGGTAGAAGATGGTCGTGATTGTAGTGAAGTATTGATACAGATAGCAGCTGTACGGTCTGCCATTAATAACATAGGTAAACTCATTCTCAAAGAACACATCAGCCATTGTGTTGTCGACGCTGTCGAAACCGGCGATGAGCAGTGTCTTACCGATTTAGAAGATGCTATCAATAAATTCATCAAATAACATCTACATTTTATCACTCTTTTCCTAATGTGTCTTGTTACTTTTTGTGACTTTCACATTTTTGTCACATTTTTAACTATACTTAATATGTGGCGCAAAAGAGTGTTTTTGTTTGGAGGCATAAATTATATGAAAGCAATCATTTCAAAAATTGGAGGTTTCTTCAAATCTCTTAGAAATAAATGGTCAACACTGACTTCTAAGATTCCAACCCCAAAATTTATCAAAAAAATACAGGAAAGTGAACGTTTGCAAAAAATCAGTAACTGGTTGAACCGTTATTCTTTGATTGAACACATCCCGTTATCACTTATTATGTGTTTTGTTATGGAATGGTTATCCCGTCATTCCTTCATTGAGGCCTGGGGCTTTGTGACAAACCATACCGGAGCATATCTATACAACTCCTATTTGATTTTTGTATGTTATTCTCTTTGTTATATTATGAGCAGACAGACATTTATGCGTATGTGTATCAGTGCTGTTTTCGTAGCTTTAGGTATCACAAACTGCATTATCCTACTCAACCGTGTCACACCATTTGGCTTTACAGATATTTCCATGATTGGTGATTTGCTTACCATGCAAAATACCAACTATTTTTCATCGCAACAGGCAGCACTTGCTGTAACAGCACTTGTGTTGTACACCCTATGGATGGTGCGCATTTTCATCAAAGGTAAGAAGTTAAAACCACGTTTTCCATATTGGTTAAAGCTTCTGTTCATTGTCGGCTGTTTTGCAAGTGTACCAATGACAACTTCTGCTTTACAGGGTCAAGGTGTTCTTTCCACACATTTTGGAAACCTTGCGCAAGGATATCTGGATTATGGTTATCTATATGGATTTTCTACCAGTATTTTCAACCGCGGTATGTCAGAGCCAAGAAATTACGACCAGAATTCCATTACGGCAATTGTTGATGAGACCAAGCAGGGAGAATCCACCATCAAGGAGGATGAACGTCCAAATATCGTTGTCATCCTTTTGGAATCTTTCTTTGATGTCAGTGAAGCAAACTTTATCGAAACCTCAGAAGATCCGATTCCGTTTGTACATTATTTAGAGAAAAATTATTCTACCGGACATCTGACTGTACCTGTTGTCGGTGCTGGAACCTGTAACTCAGAATTTGAAGTTTTGACCGGTATGTCCTGTCAATTCTTTGGGCCGGGCGAATATCCACAAAAAACCATTCTGAAGAAAACGGATTGTGAAAGTTTTGCCGACGATTTGCGTAACCTCGGTTACAGCAGCCACGTTGTGCATAACAATGGCGGTAACTTCTACAGCCGTGCCAATGCATTTTCCATGATGGGCTTTGATTCTTTCCAGAGTAAAGAAATGTTAGACATCACAGAATATACACCTCTTGGTTCCTGGCCAACCGATGATATTTTAACACCTGCAACAACAGAAGCGCTTGACTCTACCGAAGGACCGGATTTTGTATATACCATTACCGTAGAAGGGCATGGAGATTATCCTACTTATAAAGTACTTGATAATCCGGCTGTCGGTGTTACCTGTAATGGTAAAACCGAGGAGCAGAGATATGCCTGGGAATATTATATCAACCAGATTCACAATGTTGACGAATTTATCCAGTCATACATTGAAGAGCTCGATAAACGCGGGGAACCAACTTTAGTAATGATGTTTGGTGACCATTTACCAACCATGGGCTTAACCGAAAGCGAAGTTGCTACAGGTGATCTGTTCCAGACCAAATACTTTACCTGGAACAATTTTGATATGGAAAAGAAAGATCAGGACTTGACGTCTTACCAGTTGGTTTCTGAATATTTAGACCGTCTTGGCATCCATGAGGGCACCATGACAAACTATCATCAGAGTAAGATAAAAGAAGGCGTAAAAGCCGGAACACCAGCATATATGACAGATCTTGAGGCATTGCAGTACGATCTTTTATACGGAAAACGTTACGCTTATGGCGGAATCGATAAATATCCTGCATCCGATCTGGAAATGGGTGTTTCCGATGTAGTCATTGACCGTGCATACTTCTTTGATGGCAAGTTACACATTTATGGTTCGAACTTCACCAAGTGGAGTAAAGTGTTCGTCAATGGCGAAAAGGTACCTACCACATACGAAAGTGGACAATGCCTGACCATCAAGTCTTCCGCAGTTGAAAATGGTGATGTCATTACCGTTTGTCAGGTAGGATCAAGCAATACCATTTTCCGTGAATCCAACGAATTCACGGTTATCGATCCAAATTATGTTTCAGGCGCTCCTGCCAGTACAGAAGAGTCCGATGAGGACGCATTAGAATCCGACGAAGAAGCACAGGATTAAATAAAGGCATTTATAAAACCATATAACAAAAGGCGTTGTAACGGCACAGAGGTAACCCCTCAAAGTCTGCCGCTACAACGCCTTTTGTATTTATTCTCTATACATATTGACGATCAATATCCATCGCTACAAAATACTGCTTTCCCACAGCCTCCCACACGCGCGTCTGGATTGCCTTTTGTATGTCTTTTTCCGAATCCTTCATCTGATATGGCACTACGATATCAAACACCAGATTCGTATGTGTATTTCCAAACACAACTCTAAAATCATGAATAGATGCATTCTCATTCCATTTTGCTACCACATCTTTTACCGCATCACGCAGCTCATCCACGCGCGGGTCGTCCGTCACGACCGGATCCATATGTATGACTGCCTCACAATGCAATTGCTGTTTTAGCATATGCTCGGTACGATCAATGACATCATGCGATTCCATAACATCTATATTGGCCGGAACCTCCGCATGCAGTGATATCATCACACGGCCTGGTCCATAATTATGAACCACTAAATCATGCACACCAATGATTCCCTGCTGTGCCATAACAATGTCTTCAATCCGATCTACAAAGCCCTGTTCCGGTGGCTGCCCAAGCAATGGATCCACCGTTTCTTTTCCAGCCGATAAGCCTGCCCAAATGACAATCGCTGCTACAATGACGCCACAATAGCCATCAATATGTAAGGACGTGAATTCACAAAAAATCGTAGATATCAAAACAATAAAGGTAGCCAGTGAATCGCTCATACTATCAGTCGCTGTCGCCTTCATAGCTGCAGAGTCTATTTTCTTTGCCAGCGACGTATTGTAATATGCCATGTACATTTTTACGGCAATAGAGGCGATCAAAATGACAATGACAAGCGGAGAAAATACCATATCCTGCGGATGAATGATCTTATCCACTGAATCCCGCAGCAATTCAAATCCCATAATCACAATAATGGCAGACACCAGCAGCCCTGACAAATATTCGATGCGTCCATGACCAAATGGATGTTCCGAATCCGGTTCTACCGATGATAATTTGAAGCCTAAGAGTGTAATAACAGACGATCCCGCATCGGATAAATTGTTAAACGCATCGGCTGTAATTGCAATGGACCGGCTCAATAATCCTGCAAAAAATTTTAATATAAAAAGCAGCACATTAAGCGCAATTCCAACCGCGCCGCTTAAGATTCCGTATCGTTCCCGCACCTTTGTATCTTCATAATTCTTATAATCTCTGATGCAGAGTTTTGCCAGCAATGTGACCATAGATAACCCTCTTTTCCATTCCTGTAGGCTGCCCCATAAAAGCAACACACACTTACAATTTTATAAATCTGCGTTGACATCTCTACGCAATACTGATATACTAGCAAACGTTGAAAAACAAATCAATACATAAAACTATGCTAGGGGTGCCTTTTGGGCTGAGAGATGCATGCATCGACCCTTATTACTTGAACCGGATAATGCCGGCGTAAGGAAGCGTTTAAATCATCTCCTAGCATATACAAATGAAGGGAGATTTTTTTATGAGTTTTTTTGTAACACCTTATGTAGATGAGTACGGCGATACCACCTACAATCTTACAACTGCTGGTTATACCGGCCTTATCATTTTATTTATCGCACTTCTTTTATTGGGTGCAGCAATCTTTGGCAACAAGAAGAAAATGAGCACAAAGCAGTTGGTATTTTCTGCTATGGCAATCGCACTTGCTACCGTGACCTCTATGATCAAATTATTTGAAATGCCAATGGGCGGATCTGTCACACTGTTTTCCATGCTTTTTATCGTGTTAATCGGCTATTGGTACGGTCTCGGTGGTGGACTTACCGTCGCCATCGCTTATGGCGTATTACAGTTGCTGCTTGACCCTTATATCTTGAGTTTCCCACAAATGTTAGTAGATTACATCCTGGCATTTGGAGCCCTTGGACTTGCAGGTATTTTCCACAATTCCAAGCATGGTCTCATCAAAGGATACATCGTAGCTGTTTTGGGACGCTATTTCTTTGCCTTCCTGTCTGGCTGGATTTTCTTTGGTATGTATGCACCGGACAACTTCCCAAATGCTGCTGTATATTCTCTGGCTTACAATGGCTCATACCTTGGCGCAGAAGCATTAATCACTCTGATTGTCATTGCCATACCACCAGTAGCAAAAGCATTGCAGACAGTAAAAAATCAAGCTATTTCCTAAGATTTTCTATAAAAGACTCGAAATTAAAAGTCCAGTAAACACAAGCGGTTTTCTGGACTTTTCTTTTTTGTCCGTTTTCGCAAAATTGCTTCAAAACCGCCGCAAGAACAGCCCGATTTTAGGAAAGAACTGCGCCTTTTTTACCTTTTAGGCATATTCGAACCGTCAAGCTCTGTTCTTTCCGTCTTCAAATAAATTTTCGCTCCATTTACTGCCGAAATTCACCGTTTCAGGCAACGCCATCCCGTTTACCATTGCACTTGCCGAGGACAACTTTGACGAATAGTCAAGGTGGGCGTAAATATTAGCGGTAGTGGAAAAGTCGCTGTGACCGAGCCATTCTTGAATTAGTGGAAAAATGAATAAACCAACTTCTACTAGCAGTTGGCATAACAATGCGACCTGATGGTGTTTCAATTGGGTACATATACGCTTCGGAAGCAGTTTTTACTGTAAAATCACTAGAAGCCCACGGCCCTCTGGGATCATTATCGGGATTCGAATATCTGTTATTCATTTCTTCCGTCCTAGTTAATAACCTTGGGTGCCAATCCTCTTTGTTCTTTGCATATACAAGAATATGGTCATGACTATCAGAAAGCCACTTTGCATCATCCTGTGGTGAGAATTTCTTTTCCCATATCACATTGGCAACGAAATTTTGATAACCGAAAATTTCATCACACAATATGCGTAATGTTGACACTTCATTATCATCTAAAGAAATAAACACAACTCCATTTTTACTGAGTAAATTATGAGCGATACTCATTCGCTGTTTCATAAAAGATAGCCATTTAGAATGTCTAAAAGTATCGTTTTTATCAACCAAGGTGTCAGAATAAGTAAATCCCCACGCTTTTTCTTTGATATGTTAGTGCTCATATTTTTCTCCTAAAACTCATTTGGTATATTCTTGTGGAAAGAAAGATGATACCGATTTTCTATCAGCTCGATTTCTTGCTTAAATGACTTTCTAAATTGCTTCATCGCTTTGTCAAATTGCAAATCGTTCCACGAACCCTCTATTGAATTGCTTTTATATATTATATTGGGCAAATCAAGAACCGAAACAGAATCTAAGTACTGATTACAGGAGTCAATCATATTGCGAATAACATAAAGGTCATCTTTTTTAAAAACTGTTTCTTCGGTAATGGCAACAAGTTGCTTTTTTATTTCTAAAACCGATTCTATACACCATTCCTTCTTTTCCATCTCAATAGGGTTTACTAATATTCTTTTTGATTCCAAATAAAGTAGCAGAAAAGAAAATTTATCTTTTACAGAATGGGTTTTATTCCACGAAATGCCACCGATAGGGGTACTAACCCCATTAAGCTCATATTTCATTTCTATCCTCCAAATTCAATTTGCCAAGTTTTGAAATCAAAAAGTTAACTTGAAATTGCAAATTTGAAATAATAGTATTATCATCAGCCTGATAAAGATTGACACTTCCGCTCGCAACTTGTTTGAGTTTTGTTGCAGTTAACAATTCGGTGTCAGTTATTTGTAATGATGTTATCTTATTTATAGCTTTATTACGGTCAAGAAATCCGGTTGTTTCAAATTGACGAATTATGTTTTGGCGCTCATTAATATCTTTTACAACAGACAATTTGTCGCACTCTGTTTTTATAGAATTATCCATATCTACTCCTTATCAAATTCAAATACAATTATAATGTTTTATTTTCTCAAAGTGCCAACTTGGCATTTTGAAACTCTATAATGACACTTTGGAAGTTTAGAATTTTTCCGTATCAAAGGCTGTAAAACTTTCGTAGTAATAACTTTGGTCTATGCCATTCACATAGAACTTGCGGCTGTTAATTTCGTCCGTAAGCGCACCTTTTAATAACACTTTGATTTTCACATCTTTAATCGGGCTGTGCTCCATAGCTAACAGATAATCCTCTTTATCCACCTTACTCCAATCGACAACCTTGTCGATTTCAGTTTTCAAGATATGGTCGAGCCAAATGCGAGTGCTTCTGCCGTTGCCTTCACGAAATGAATGGGCAATGTTTATTTCAACATACTTTTCCACTATCTCGTCAAAGTTTGACTGCGGCATTTTGTCAATGTTATCAAGTGCCGCCTGCAAGTACATAACCGGCGCAAAATGGAAATTGCCCTTTGCAATATCTATCGTGCGAATTTTTCCGACAAAGTCATAAATATCTTCAAACAAATACTTGTGAATTGCCTGCAATGTTGCAAATTTACCGGCCGGAAATGAATCAAGCAGTTTGTTATCAAATAATTCAGCAGCCCTTTTCTTGCTGATTCGTTCTTCCTCACGGGTAAGGTCGGCAAAGTTTGTAAGTCCAAATTTGTTTTCAAGTATCATTTTGTTCAGTTTTGTGCAATATATTTTTTATTCACGCCTCTGCCGACTGCGACAATCAAGTTTTCATCGCACATTTGCTTTGCAACAGTGTATGCTCTTGTTCTTTTAATGCCGAGCAATTCCATAATTTCAGCTTCCGTTACTTGTCCGTTTTTGGAAATGAAATCAAGAATTTGTTCCTTTTGCGGAGTTAAATAAGTCTTGACCGTCAACGGCTCGGCAACGCTCATATTCGGCAAAATCATTTTGAATGTGTTATGTGTTACCTCAATGCGAGGTTGAACGGAACAATTTTCATACAATTTATAAATTCTTCGTATGCCGGTTCCGTAGGCTTCAATAAGCTTCAAGCGGTGGAATACTTCGGCAAGATTTTTGTTTCTCGGCTGAGAAATACCGCTGCGAATATCATCAGCCGTTAAACCGGGAAGAAGTCCGCCGATAGACACAAATTCCATCTGCTTATCGTTGATGTTAATGATAATACTTCCGCTGTAACTGTAATCACGGTGAACAACCGAATTTAGCAATGCCTCACGCAAAGCGGCTTCGGGATAATCGGATTTATCTATGCGTTCAAGACCTTTGAAAACAGAAGAAGTGCGATTGCTAAGCATAATATATCGAAATGCTTCATCAATTTGCTTAAATATCGAGCCTTTGAATTCTTGGTTATCCTTAAAAGTAGTGTTTTCATCATCGCCGAACACGGCAACTTTGATTGAATGCTGACATTGGTCTGACATAAGCAGTGCCAAATTGGTAAACAATCCGTCGTTTTTATGAATCATACCGAGAGCCAAGTATTTTTCTTCCGAAAAATCAACGCCATAACTCTCAAACGCAGCAGCAGCAGAAGTGAAAGTCAATTCTTGTTCAATGGAACGCATTGATTCAAAATCGTCTCCGTCGCTGTCCTTAATCATTTGGCGAATTTGTTCGCTTGATGCCTGAACGCTTGAAGTGCCTTGTCTGACATAAACACCGTTTGGTTTCAATCCTTTAGAGCGCAAGTAATATGGCTTATTCGTACCCTCTTTGATTGTAATGCGAACGACCTTGTTTTCCTGAATAGTGTATTTCACAAACATTGTAACATCGGGAAGAATAGCGTCACGAATTCCGTTAGTAATACGAGTATATTCGTCATCAACATTGTTCAAGCCGACAGCGTTTCCGTCATTATCAATACCGATATACAAAACGCCGCCGTCTGTATTTGCAAATGCAATAACCTCTTTATATATTTCTTCGGTGAATCCGGATTTGAATTCAATGTTTTCCGTTTCAAAATTCATATCGTTGTTCCTCCAAATAAATTATAGTTCTACAATTATAATTATTCCCATTTTTATCCCTTTGTCAATGGAAGAAGTGAAAATTCAGTGAATATTCGCTTTCGTTTGTCCCAAACGATTACTTTCATATATAGATGACTTCGTTACTTACAATTTCTGTTACTCTGCTACGGATATTGTTTATTTTCTGCACCCACAACAACATATCATCTGCTTTTAATTCTTCGGTTACGCCTTCTTTTTCGGCAAGTTCTTTTACCAGCCGGTAAAGCTAAGTTTGGCAATAGATAATCGCCTTGTTGGGTATATGTGACTCCGTATTTTTCAAATAATGTTTCAGTCATAGTAAAACCTCCTTTGATACTCAAATTGTATCAAAAGAGGTTTTATTTTGCTTTTGTAGCATCGTGTTTTCTTGCCATTGTATTCGCACGGTATCTTGCCGCTTCTAAGTAAATACAGCGCCGTGGATTTGCTTATATGGCAAATTAATAGTAAAAGTCCTTCCCCTCTACAGGAAGGACTTTTACTATGTTATGTTTCTTTTCGCTTTACATTCCAGCAAAATACAAAATACTGATGTCAAATGCCAAAATACCGAAATAATATGTGGCTAAGTTGATGCAATGGATTTTACGACGGTTCTCCGCTTTACGGAACTTATAAAAGTAAAGGAAGATAATGGTGAAATCTGATGTAAAGAAAAGCATTCCACCTAATCCCAGCCAACCAGATGCAAGCCCCGGATAAAGCACCATGTACTGTGTACTCTTTGATAACATCAATGACAGGAAAACACAGTATATAGAAGCTGGTATCGTCAATCTACCCATATGCAAATGCGATAGTTTCTTTACTGTAAAAAATACAATCACTGCTACGATCGGAAGAAAAATATTCCACCAGGTTACGGTCGCATCAATACGGAAAAAGCTAATCAAAAATCCCATATGTGCCAGCAAAAACAAAATCATACCAATCAGCATATGTTTCTTTTTACTTGCAATCTGGTAAAATCCCATATACAAATCACCGGCTGCACAAAAAAGCAGCGGCACCAACAACATGAAAAAGTATCTTGTATGACCACTGACATAAGCAAAAATCGCTGCAATCACTACAAACGACACACTACACATCATCTTGACCGGCACATAATACTTCTTTTTGTACTTTGGCATCGCCGCCACCAATAATCCTGCAAATTCCAGGGTGTAGATAACAATCAAAATCCCCTGTACCATCATTCTTATAAACATTCCCCTTTTTCTCCTCTCAATTCCCTTTCGCTTAAAAGGAGCAGTCTGCACAACTGCTCCTTGAACTGCTCCTTGAATGGTTAAATTTATTTCCCCTTACTCTCTTTTAAGATCTCTTCTTATGATTCTCACTAAGATATCTCATCTTATTAAAACGGCTGTATAAAATCACACCGATACCGCCTGCAAAAATTGCTAAGCACAGGAAGTAACGCGGATCAATACCATCTGCCGTTGTCGGTGTCGCATCCTTTGTGTGGGATGCTCCTCCGGTCGCAGAAGCACTCTTAATGACCTTTCCGTCGGCTGTTGTTACGGAACCATCTGCATGTGTAATCGAGCCATCTGGATTTACGACGTCGCCACTATTCGTCGTGCCGCCATTGCCATTGTTACCGGCATTACCATTATCTCCAGCTGTACCACCGTTACCGTTATTACCAGCATTGCCATTATCTCCGGCTGTACCACCGTTGTTACCTGGATTATCGTTACCGCCATTTCCGTTATTACCTGGTGCATCCGGATCTGATGTATTCCCCTGTACCACAAAAACAATGCCGTTATTCTTTGCATATTGTTCTGCTGCTGAACCTGACGCGCCATAAATCGTCGATGGTTTCCACGAACCCTGTGAAGCAATGGATGTCACCGTTGCCGGAATCGTAATCGTGTCAACTGCACTGTCTGAAAAAGCGTTTGCTTCAATCGTTGTCACACCATTCGGAAGTGATACAGATGAAATACCTGTACAGTTCTGTAATGCACCTGCTCCTATCGTTGTCGTACCCGCTGCTATCGCCAGGGAGGTCTTACCTTCTGGCACAAGCAAAAGTCTTGTCTTTGAAGCATTGTATAAGCATCCATCTGATGATGCATATGCCCCATTACCGGATGCCACTGAAATATCGGAAAGATTACCACATCCGCTGAAAGCGTCTGTAGAAATACTGCTGACACTTGCCGGAATGCTTACGGAACTAAGAGATGCGCATCCATAAAATGCATTGCTTGCAATGGTCGTTGCACTGTCTGGAATGGTAACAGATCCGAGTGATAAACATTCACGGAAGCTATCTTCTGGTATGCTATTCAAGGAAGTGCTCAGAGAAACCGATGCCAGTGAGCTACAGCCGCTAAAGACACCCGTTCCCATAGATGTTACCGAAGACGGCATAATCACCTGTGTTACATCTTTTTCTTTAAAAACACCTGCACTGATTGTGGTCACACCATCCGGAATCGTAACCGTTCCGCCACTGCCTGTATATTGTTCCAAAACCGTTCCGTCATCGCTTAATACCAATCCGGATTCTGTCGTCTGGCTTGCATCTGAACTCTGACTGGCAATGACCCAAACGGATAAAATCACAGACAACGCAATCAGAAGCCATCCTATTTTTGTACCTCTTTTCATTCTCTTATCTCCATATAATTTTTTTAGAAACAAAATCTACAACATTTAGTATATTATACACCTATTGGACCTGTTTGGCTACCACAAATAATCGTCCATCCTCCGTATAACTATTGCAGGTAGACAGTGTCAGAAGCTTATCCTGCAGCGTCAGACCATCTGCATTTCCACATACTGCCAACGCATCTACATTTTCGACAAAATCCTGCAAATCCTGCGCCGAAGTGGAGGTGATAAAATCATAGTACCGATACGCATCTTCATCCTGATATTGTACTTCGGACAAACATACCGCCACGATTTCATATGTTCTCTTTTCATAGATGGTATTAAACTGGATATACTTATGGCTTTCTAAATACCCCGCCTGCAAATAATTCTTCAGACCACCAAACATCATACCGCTTTTCATGTTGTGTCCATAAATAATCGTATTGATTGTCGGACTTACAATACTACAGCGCTCATCCATAAAAATACTGCCATTGGTATTGTTGCTCTGATCAAATCCATGGGTAAGATAATAAGTATTATCCTTCTGTACTACGGGATAATTGATTCCCGTATCATCAATGGAAATCCAGCCCACCATCTCCGGATTTTGTTGTATGAGTTCTGCATATTCCGGCAAAACGGTCAAATTCTGTGTTGGCGTTTCTTCCTTTGGAGTCGTCGCTTCCGCCGCATCATCACCCGTTGCTTCTGTCGAATTTTTTTGCTTTTTTGCTGTATCTTCTTCCTTTGGCACTTCCACCTGGTTCGCCAGCTTCTGCATCTGACGCGTTGTCACAATGTCGCGCAACTCTGCAATTCCAAACACAGCAAAAGAGACAACGGCTAAGATGATAAAACCAACGCCTAAAATCTTTTGGTATTTCACCTTACCCTCTGCCTCTTCCACAACTGCTTTGTCCTCTAACAAATCAACGGACTTATCCGCTACAATATCTGCCAGGTGTGCAAAAAACTGATCCCCAATCGGTGTCTTAAACACAATTTTCCCACTACGGATATCATTGTATAAGCGCACCGCAACTTCGGGATCCTGTATATTTAATTCTTTGTTGATACATTCGATCTTGCGTACATCTTCCTGACCATCACGATATTCGTGAAAGGTCTGGAAGGTGTATTCGCCGATCTTATATTTTCCTTGTTCCTGCATGCATTATTCCTACTTTACAGTGATTGCTATTGTCTTTGAGTAATCTCCATAAACATAAGAACCATTGATTGGTTTGTAGGCACGCACCTTATAATAATACGTTCTGTTGCTTCCTACCGTATTGTCGGTGTATGCTCCTTTTCCATTTGGTACAACTGCAATCTTCTTATAAGTTCCATTCTCCGTTGTACTGCGGTAAATCTCATAACCACCTACTGTATTGCTGCGATCCCATGTCAATGTTGCTGTTCTCTTGGCTGTAGATGTTCCCACAAGCTTATCTGTGGATGCCACCTTTGTATAAGCTGTTACAGGCTTCATTTTTCCATAGGTCGTATTGCCTCCAACGGTTACGTAAGAACGCACGTGGAACGTATATGTCGTAGAATTCTTAAGACCATTTACCACAAAATTAGTAGATGATGTTTCGCCATACTTAATGCGATTGTCCTCGCTATAAATCTCATAGCCGGTTGCTTTTCCATTTTTCAGCCAAGCCACCTGTATACTTGATTCACTCGCTGCCTGTGCGCGTAACCCAACCATAACCGGAGCAATAATATTAAATTTGATTACACTGGTTCCTGTATAGTTACCAAGCCCCTGTACTGTTGCTGTGGCAACTCCCGGATTCACGTTATTGTTGTAAACAACGCTATATTCTGTTCCCTGGATTAACTCTTTTCCATCATACAACAAGGTTGCCTTTGGTTCAATGGCTTTTCCGGTATAGGTATTCTTACTCAACTGAATGATATTACATGCATTTACATTCTTTGGAATAATCTCATACGTTGCACGCATAACTTCACTCTTACCAGCTAACGAAACTGGTATAAATGCCGTAATGGTTCCAATGTTCACGCATGCATCTTCTTTCACATCTGCAATATCTGTCGCCGCAGCTTCGTCCGCATTCATACGTCCATATACCACTGCAGATGCATCGTAATCTACCTTATTACCACTCGGATCTTCGATAACGAAGTCCGGCTTGATTGCTTTACCAGTGTATGTATACTGGTTCGCATAATTCTTTACACGTAGTAGTGACATATCTGCGCTGATCGTATATGCACATCTTGCACTATCACTATAGTAAGAAGCCAATGGTGTAATAATGACATAACCACCTGTTGTGTAATTGTCATCCGAATAATAATCTACCTTGTAGTCAACATCCTTTTCCAGAACATTTCCGCCACACTCTACTGTAACTGGTGGTTCTATCGCTTTTCCAGTATAGAACTGTGGTTCTATGGTAACCTTTGCGTCCTTTAAAGAAGCTACAATATCAAATTCTTCTGACACTTCACCTGTATAATTTCCCTTAGCAACTGCTGTCACCGTAGCATGTCCTGCATTTGTATTGTCTGTCAGTTTCAGATCATAATCAACACCTGCTGTAAGTGTCCACACTGGGTCAACACCATTATCGTACATAACAGATACATCCGGTGTAATCGCATTTCCGGTATAAATGACACGCTTATCATTTAATACCAGTTTAAATTTGGAAATATCCTTTGCTTTGATAACAAACGCCTGACTCTTTGTCTCTGATCCCAGCGCATAATTTCCTTTTAAGGAAACTACAGCAAATGCCGGGCTGTCCACACTTCCTATATTTTCATTATTAACATAAGAAATACTATAGTTGATTGGATCAACCTCTGTCTTTGTTGAGATAGAAGTATCATATACCTTAATGGCTGGTGTAATAGCACTACCTGTATAAGTCGTCACATAATTGCCGTCCTTATCCTGTGGTAAATCCAGTACCACATCAATTTCAGCGGCTTTTGCCACCTTCTGGTTAATGCGATAATATGTGAACGGTTTGCCATAGTAGTTACCAATTCCCTTGACAGCAAGTGTCTTTGTGCCGGCGTTGATAGAATCTTCTATATCTATAAGTTCGTAGTCGGTTCCTTCCTGTAACAATGTACCATCAGAAAGATATACGGCGTATGTTGGAATATGCGATGTTCCATCATAGGTAAATTCCTGCTGATCCTGTGCAATACGTACCTGTGCATCTGCAAGGGATTTTCCTATGTTAAAGGTTGCTTCTCGGCTCTCTCCATAATTACCTTTACCGGTAATTTTCACGGTTGGTGCCGCATCCGCATCATCTTTTGACGCAGAGTTCGTATTATTCTTAAAGGTCACATCATAATCTGTTCCCTTCACAAGCTCTACACCTCTTGTGGTATCTGTGACCACTAACTTCGGTTCTACTGCAGATCCGGTATAATCCATATCTGGAATTGATACCGTAATATCATCTGCAGCAATGGATTTTGGTTCTACCGTAAAGGTAGGGTTCAAAGAGCCATAGAAGTTGTCTTTTCCAACAATCGAAATGTTGTACTTTCCTGCATCTTTGATGCCGTTGCCGTAATTGATTGTATAGTCGACATCTTTCTGCAGGATGTATGTGGTGCCATCACCGATCGGACAACTCACTTCCACTTCCGGTGTAATCACTTCACCTGTATAAACGACAGATGTCTTATCTAATTTTACGGTTCCGCCGGCAAGATTTACCTTTGTCACTTCAAATTCGGCACTTCTTGTCCCCGTGTAATTGCCCATACCGGTAAATGTCACAGATGCTTTACTGCCAACAGAAACCTGCTCATTGTTGGACAGTTTGTAAGTATAATCAGTTCCTTCCTGTAACGTATGACCGTTATAAGTAATACTCATCTGCGGCACAACCGGGTGTCCTCCCGCATATCCTGTATCTGAAACTTTTACATTGATATCTTTTGCAGCAAGATCCTTCTGTGTAATCGTAAAATATTTTGTTACAGATCCATAATAGCTTCCTGCGCCGCTGACGGTTACCGATGCCTGTCCCACATTAAGATTTTCTGCATAACTAACGTTATAGTCTTTTGTCTGGGTTAAGTTCTTACCACCATAAGTCACAACCACCTTCGGCTGAATATAATCACCGGTGTAAGTAACGGTTGTTCCTGACAACTGACCATCTACTGTGATATTCATCCCAGGATCTGCCAGATTGATACCCTTGATTTCAAAGTTTATCACCTGATTTCCTATGGACGCACCATCAACACTGTTAATCACGAGTGATGCTGTACCGGCATCTGTATTATTGGTATAGGTAAGGCTATAGTCAGCGCTTTCCTGCAAGATCTTTCCTGCACAAGTCACCTGTGGTTTCGGCTTAATTTCGCTACCAGTATAAGAATATGTGCTATCTAATCCTGTAACTGTAGCTTTTGACAAATTGTAATAAATATTAAAGTTTGCCTGCTTGGTTCCTGTATAGTAGGTATCTGTACCGCTCATCATTCGAATAACAATGTTTCCAGCATTTTTACCAACCGCTACATTGTCACCATATTCTAATGTATAATCCTGTCCCTCAGATAATACCTGTGATCCATATTGAACAATCGGCGTCGGCTTAATCTGACGTCCTGTATAATCATATTGCTCATTCACATTAACCACACTGGCATTATTCAAATCACCAATTACCTTAATCGGAATAATCTGACTACCAATACAATAGTTCTTTCCAACAAAGACCAGTTCACCCTGTCCAGGTGTATCACAATTATACTGCTGAATCTCATAGTTTGTCCTATCCAGAATTAATTTATTGAAATTACCTGAACTATCTACATTAACTGCATTTGTATAGGTAATATTGACACCCGCATCTGAAAATCCCAAGGTACCATCTGCATTTAACTTATAGCTGTTTTGATATCCACTAACTGTAAATAGGTTGGTGTTACTCAAATCACCTAAAATATTAAATTTTGCTGTGAGCGTTCCACTATACGCACCAATACCCTCGATGGCAATCGTTGCCTTTCCTGGGTTCACATTACTGCTGTATTTTAATTTATAGTCTGTATTTTCTTTTAGAACAACATCGCCATACATCAGAGAAACACTTGGTGTAAGTTTTTCTCCGGTAAACATCTGATCCGGTATTGCCTCTACGGTTACACTATCAGAAATGCTCTTTGTAACAATTGAGAATTTGAGATCAACAGTACCGCTGTAATTTCCAATACCCATCAAGGTAACCGTAGGTGCATTCGCATCCCCTTTGTTTGCAATCGCCGTATTATTGCTATATCCCTTTACCTTGTAATCAACATCCTGTGTTAAAACAGTTCCAGCCGTATTTGTAATCGTAATTCCACTGATATCCGGCTTGATTTCTTTTCCGGTATAAGTATAGTCCGGAAGCGTTGTTGGTGATACTGCGCATGCACTAAGGTCACTTGCCGCAATAGTATACACCTGACTTAATGTGCCGCTGTAATGACCAATTCCTTTTGCCTGCACTGTATACTTGCCAACATTCGGACCAACATCCGTAGCTGTAAACTGGTAATCAGTACCTTCCACCAACTTAATCGTCTTACCAGATGCTGTATATGTCACCTCAAGTTGCGGTGTAATCTTATTTCCGTTATATACATAGTCAAATCCGGTTCCCGAATGCTTTGGATCTTTATTTGTTACGGTAACGCTGCCGTCATTGTTCAGTACAACAACCGTCACATAATAGCGTCTCGTCAGTGTTCCATAATATTCGCCTTTACCTGTATAAGTAATGACAACGCATTCCGTAGATCCCATACCACCGGCTTCCGTCGTATATGACACCGTATAGTCCGTATTTTCCGTCAGATTAACTGATTTTCCATCACTGTCCTTGTATGTAAGTTTTGAGACAGGTTTTACACTGTTTCCATCTTCTCCTCTGCCCCAATATGGCACATAGTAATCACCGGAAGATGTCGGTTTTAAAGTAGAATCATCATAAGGATTACATAATTCTACCGCTCCACCAAGAACCAAATTGCTACCAATGGTATATGTAATCTCTCTGCTTCCGGTATAGTTGCCTTTACCTGTGATGGTTGCAATCTTTCCCTCACCGGATGTCTTACTGTCCTCACCTGCGGTCACGGTATAGTCGGTATCCTTTGTCAATACACGATTATTAAATGTTGTATTGACAACCTTTACCACCGGTATACTTTTTCCATCAACTTTTTCTAATTTCTGCGTATCTGTGATCGTAATACCACTCGCTTCAGACGTGATATCTTTTGGTGCAATCGCAAAATAAATCGTAACTTTTGAACCCGCATAATTTCCCTGACCACTAATTTCTACATATGGCGATTTGGTTGGATTATCAGCATTATAAGTTGCCGCATTGATGTTATTTTTAAAGCTCGTCTTATAATTACCGCTCTTAGGAACCGTAGTTTCTCCGTCTTTTACCACAATATCAGGAGAAAGGGATCTTCCCGTATATTCTGCACTATAGGTTGCCAGGTATGTATTCTCAGCAATCTGTTTTACTTCCTGTCCGCCCAATGTAAATGTCAGATTCGAAAGGGACTTAGCAACAATGGTGAACTTCTCTTCTCGCTCATCCATCAGGTTCTTCTCGCCTGTAATGGTAATGGTTGCCTGACCAATATTTTTATTATTCGTGTAAGTCAATGCATAGTTTATATTTGAGATTTCACGTTTCGTTCCGTCTTCATCCTGATAATATACTGCAATATCCGGCTTGATTGCATTTCCCGTATAAATCTTGTCTCCAATCGGGTTCGGCTCTACCGTTACATGACTATCTGTAAGACTCAGCTTTTGAATCGTAAAGTTATTTTTTACACTTCCTGTATAGTTCCCCATACCCTTTGCGTAAACAACGGCTGTTCCTGCATTTGTATTATCTTCATATGCCAGTTCAAAATCCTTGCCTTCCACATAGGTCTTGCCCTTCTTTACCAGCGTATACTCGCCAGCAGATAAGGTAACTTCTTTACCCGTATATGTTTTTTTTGCCAAAACATTCAGCGTACCGCTAATCGTCTGCGGTTTGATGGTAAATGTTACACGAATCTCTTTTCCCGCATATTTACCTGCCCCTCGGATGACAGCAACTGCTTTATTATCTTTCGTGCTGGCATCCGTATTATTTTCGTAAGAAACCGTATAATCCGTCTTTTCCTTCAACCAGCCTGTTCCCATTTTTATAGAAACAGAAGGCTGAATTTCAGAACCTGTATAGGTCGCTTTGTAATTGCTGACATATCCATTTGTCTCATCATAAGATGTAGGGTCTGCAGTTCCAAGGGTCACGACGGCTGCTGTTTCAAAGTCACCTAAAATCTCATACTGCTTTGTAATTGTACCCTGGAAATTATTTCCATCACCAGATATCTGTACATTCATCGTACCGATTGCTGTATTGCTGCTATAACTAACCGTATAGTCCTGCCCCGGCACTAAGGTATAGACATCACCGCCATCCCTCTTTAACGTCACCTTCATCACCGGCTCAATCTTTTTGCCTGTATATGCAAATGTCGTTGCTTCCACGTCGTTGATACTAGCTGTTACGTCAAGCTTGCTATTATCTTGAGCTTGCCCCAAATCGCAGCGGTTAATTACAAAGTTTTGTATTATCGTACCGGTATAACCATTCGCCTCATTGCCGGTAATGGTTACCGTAGCTGTCCCTGCGTTTGTATTGTTGGCATATTCAATCTTGCAGTCAGCACCAAAGTCTTTTACTTCATTATTTGTTGTAACATCATAAAATGTAACCGTCGGCTGTTTTTGTATGCCGTCGTAAGTATACGTCGTCTGTGATAATTTTGCTGTCACAATCTGGCTGATATCAAACTTATTTTCTGCGCCTGCCTTGATTTGATAACCAGTGTATGTCTGTGTTCCACTATAATTTCCCTTACCGGTTACGGTAATATCATACACATATACAAGCTTTCCATTGCTATCAACCGTTGATCCCTTCGACTGCGCTTCTGCTGTGTAATCCGTTCCAAGCGTAAGCGACATGTCGCCATCTTTATAGATACCATTGGTTACCACATGAGAATTGATATCTACGCTAAACAATGCATTTGGATCTTTTGGTAAAGGTTTTGCTCCAATGGCATACGTTAGCTCTTTGCTATAACCTGCATATTCCCCAACACCTGTAATAACAGCTGTAGCATTTCCCGCACGATTGCTGTCACGATATACCACAGTATAATGTGTACCTTTTGTCAATGTAGTATCGCCGCATTTTACAGTCACTTCCGGTTCAATTGCAGTTCCCGTATAAGGATAATCTCCTGTTGCAATAGATGACTCTAAAATATTGACCTTAACAGTTGCCGTACTTGTTGTACCATCTGCAGATACTGTGACAGTACCACTTCCACTCGTCACACCACTGTTAATGGAAATCGTACCATTTTCATTCACTGTAAATGGCGCGCCTGTACTCGGTGTAAACCGAAGTGTTCGTTTCAAGGCCGGTGAAAGGCTTGCCTGAATCGCGGTCTGTGTATCGTCTTTATCTATTGTGATTGTATTTTTTGCTGCAGAGATTGTTGTGTTATCAGAAACACTGTCTGCCCCTACAGTTGTAAGGACTGTCTCAACCATGCCTGATACCTCATCCCAACCGGCATGGTATGCGTAGCCTGTTCCCGCTGCATTTGTAGTATAGTAATAAACGGAATCGCTTACATTAGCAAACGTATACACCACTGCATAGGTTTCACCTGTAGACAGATAGATATTTGCACTACTCAAATCCGCCTTCAAATCTGTCGGTGTCGCAGACTCTTGTGTACCATCAATGGTCGATTGTGAACTTGTATAACGAAGCTCCCCGCTCGTCGGATTACTTACGTCTGTCAGATTCTGATAGACCGATACGGTATATGACACGCTCTGCGTACTATTCATATCGACCTTCATCGTTGCACTTTCCAGCTTCTGATAGTCCCCCGTCGCCGTACTCACCTGTGCGTATTGTCCACCCGCCAATTCTTCTGTCGCTGTTGGCGCATACTCCGCAAACAGATTACTGCCGATCGACAATGTCGATACGACCATAAGCGCCGCCAATACTCCTGCTAAAATTCTTTTCTTTACATCCTTGTACATACTCATAGAGCCCCTTTCACCAAGTTCTTCTCTATTTTTCACGCCCCTTTTCGGGCATAGTTAGACTTATTCTATTTCCATATCGACGTATCCTATAAAAAACTTTAGCTTTTCTTTCAAAAATTCCCCCAAAAAAGTTAAAAAAACAAGAACTTCCATCTTGCGAAGTCCTTGTTTTTTCTTTCTGTTCATTTATGCATTTACAATTTTACCAGTATACAACTGATAATATTTTCCACCCTCTGCAATCAATTCATCATGATTTCCACGCTCGATGATACGTCCCTGGTCTAATACCATGATACAATCACTGTTTCGAATCGTTGACAGGCGGTGGGCAATGACAAAGGTTGTTCTTCCTGCCATCAGCTTATCCATACCATCCTGCACAATCTTTTCTGTTCGTGTATCAATGGAACTTGTTGCCTCATCCAGAATCAGTACAGGTGGATCTGCAATGGCGGCTCTTGCAATTGCAAGAAGCTGTCTCTGTCCCTGGCTTAGGTTTGCACCGTCTCCTGTCAGCACCGTATCATATCCATCCGGCAATTTACGGATAAAGCCATCTGCATTTGCCAGTTTTGCTGCTGCACGTACCTCTTCGTCTGTCGCTTCCAATTTTCCATAGCGAATATTATCCGCAACGGTTCCTGTAAATAAATGGGTATCCTGCAATACAATACCAAGAGAATGGCGTAAATCGTCCTTTTTGATCTTATTGATATTGATGCCGTCATATCGTATCTTTCCATCTGCGATATCATAAAAACGATTGATCAGATTGGTAATCGTTGTTTTGCCTGCGCCGGTAGCACCGACAAAAGCAATTTTCTGCCCCGGTGTTGCAAACATATTAATGTTATGCAAAACGGTTTTTTCCGGAACATACGCAAAATCCACATCATCAAAAACGACATCACCTTCCAGCTTCACATAGGTTGTGCTGCCGTCCTCCTTATGAAAATGTTTCCATGCCCACATACCGGTTCGCTCAATACTTTCCACAATCTGTCCATTTTCTTCTCTGGCATTGACAAGTGTAACATAACCGTCATCTTCTTCCGGCTTTTCATCTAAAAGAGCAAACACACGCTCTGCTCCCGCCATAGCCATAACAATAAAGTTCAACTGCTGGCTCACCTGCATAATCGGCATATTCAGACTCTTATTAAAGGTCAGAAAACTTGCCAGACCACCAAGGGTAAATCCACCAAATCCGCCGATTGCAAGAATACCTCCCACAACAGCAACGACAACGTAACTCACATTTCCAATCTGCGCATTTGCCGGTCCTAACATATTGGAATACTTATTCGCCTGATAGGCGCTGTCAAATAATTCATCATTTAACGCATTAAACTCTTCCATCGCCTGTTCTTCATGGCAAAAAACTTTGATTACTTTTTGTCCATTCATCATCTCTTCGATATTACCATTGACGCGGCCGAGATTTCTTTGCTGTTTTGCAAAATATTTTCCGGAATTTCCAGCTAAGAATTTTGTTGTCAAAAGCATGATTGCTACCATACCCATCGTAACAATGGTAAGTGGTATGCTCAATTTGATCATACATACAATCACACCGATAACAGTCACGCCACTGTTTATCATCTGTGGAATACTCTGGCTGATCATCTGGCGCAG